>ERZ842401.4464-NODE-4464-length-16270-cov-12.420043_pt1 | contig 16270 bp, 7 predicted proteins | sample MGYA00521270_ERZ842401 | MGnify/ENA primary metagenome ERZ842401 (study PRJEB31892, sample SAMEA3878208) | bioreactor metagenome | biome: Moose rumen | place: Sweden | collected 2011-10 | study: EMG produced TPA metagenomics assembly of the PRJEB12797 data set...
AGGTGCAATTTTCCCGTTTATGAGATAACATCATAATAGTACCTTATTTGTACCACAACTTCATAACTTACTGATTTACAGCAGCAGTGAACTTCGAGGAGGTTGAAGTAAATATAAGTAAGTGCAGGCAGAATACGGCCTACATTAATTTTCTGAAGAACGATGCCGTTTTTTAGCAGAAAATGTGTATTTTTGCAAGCGAGATTGCAAGCGAAGTATTTCACCAACAAAAAGCATGGCTAAGAAGGAAATCACATAGGTCTGACATGCGACGGTATCCCTGAAGGCTATGAGGCTGATGGGTACGATATTCGCAAGCAATATAGAACTATATTCCCAGTTCACTAACTTTAGAACATGTAACTATGGACAAAGAGACAAAAGAACTGCTGAAGCGGACACTCTCTATGACAGACGGCAAGCAACTGCTGAAGTTTGCCAAGAGTTATGCTGCTAAAGATCAAGCATTTGCTGAGGCTATCATTGAGAAATTCCTGCCCGCGGAAAGTGCAGTTGACTACGAGAAAATGGTGAAAGACTGCTTCCTTCACAAAAAGAAGGGTGGACAGCGACGCTATGGACCATCGCTTGATTGGGCTGCCATCCGGAGGGACATCAAGCGACTGCTGAAGCAACTGGACTATCTGCGCCAACAGCAAGACGATGAGACGGCTGTCGAAGGGGCAATGCTGTTTTTGGAAGTGCTTGACGAAGAATTCGAAAAAGATTGCGTTTACGAAGACTACAACTATAACAACAGCAACTTCGGTAACGTAGAGGCACTGGCCATCGTCTGCGACGCGCTGCAAAACAGCAAAAGCATAGCTCACAGCACTAAATTGAAACTGCTGCAGCGATTAGAAGCGTTAGCCAAAAGAGATACCTACAATAACTACTTAACCTGTAGTATGGACAAGACTGCGGACACCATCAAACAGCAGCTTCTTCCGCCAGAAGACCAACTGAAGGACGTAGACAAGAATATAAAGACAGCAAAATACCAATCTGACCAGACATACTATGTGAAGTGGAAGGTTAAGTTGCTGCGTCAACTGGGGCGTAATGACGAGGCAGAGAAAGTGATTACTCAATATCTGCATCTTGACGGCATTGCAGCCTTGCGATTCGAACAGTTGGTAGACGAATCCCGTTTCGACGAGGCCAAGGCTTTCTGCCTGGATCGAATCCGATGGATTGACAGCCGACAGCAGCGCATTATTCAGCCCTGGCAGGAACGTCTGCTGGAGGTAGGACAGCGCATGGGGGACTTGAATACAGTCCGCAACTCTACGAAATGGTTGTTTGCCTATGGCAATGTGACTCAAGATGACAAGAAAGAATACTACCGCATCTGCCGCGAGACCTTCAACGATGACGGTTGGCCGGCATTTCGCGATGAGATGCTGATGGCTGGCAGGGAGGGCAATGCCAGCAGCAGTATCGTATTCCAGCTCTACGAGGAAGAAGGACTTTACAACCGTATGTATCTCTATCTGCAGGAACTGTCCGACGAAAGCGGATACTACCATTACGGTCCTTACACCAACAGCGGGGGCGAGCGCCTGTTCTATTTCAACCTGTATGCACACCGCCTGACCAACGAACAGAGGCAGGAGATGGTGAAAGCATTTGCAGAGACCATCCTGCAAGATTCTCGCGGCGCAAGAGACCGGGAACGCTACAGGCAGATAGCAAACGGATTGAACTACCTTAGTCATTCATGTGAGGAAGGCAAACAGCAGGCTCGCCATCTGGCGAGCCAAATACTCCGTGAGAATCAGGGCAAGCCTGCATTCAGAGAAGAAATCGAATACTATGAATATTAGTCCTGCAAAAAGATGAAAGAAGAAAAAAGTATTATAAATCATACTGTGTTGCAGACAATGGCCTGCACATTGAAGGAGTATGACTACAGAATGCTGAGGAGGCTGTACGAGGCCTATCGATTGCATGTCACGCCGATTGAGAGCAATGCCAGACGATGGGTTGACGAAGGTATTGTTGAGGGCGAGGTTCCTCGCAGGAACAGTTATTACAATAAGGTGTTAATTTCTCCTAAGTATTGGGCAGACGTGATGAAGACGGTGAAGCCCAAGGAGCTGGAGGTGCTGATAGAAAAGAGCAATGACTGCGGACAAGTGGTTTCTGCTTTCATGCAAAACTTCCTCAAGTCGTTTTGCTGCGCCATGAACGGCGAACCCTTCGAGGAGGACCTGAAGCGTGTACCCTGGCCGATACTTACGTCGAAGGAGCCTTACGTCAGACGCATCCTGGACTGCCTGGTTCATCGGCAGGACTGCCTTGTATTCACCCGCCACCTGCCTGGCAGCATGCTTCAGGAACGCTTTTATACGGAATATGCCTATCAATGGATGCAGTTGCAACCAGTCCTGGAGCTGGATATCGTCAGCGAACTGTTTCTTGACAATCCGCTGATCGAAGAGAATCGTCGACACCTGATGCGCGATGCCTACCTCTACTATGTGGAGTTCCTGCATACGGGCAAGCTGGCAGAGGTGTTAGGGAAAATGAATCCTTCTGGGGAATATCGGCGGAAATTATCTGCCTTGCAGAAACTGCATGAGGGCGATACTGCGAGTGCCCTCGAACTGCTGCAGGAACAACTCAAACTTGACGAGCGTAAACTCTTCGAGGATGCCCTCACAAATTTCGCTTACGCCCTGGCTTTGAGTCTGAACATCACCAATCCTCCCACAGGACATGCCGCCAACGGACTTCGCAAGAAAGCCGAGACGCTGATGAAGAGTCGCGAGGCGGCAGCTACTGAAAGTTGCTACGTGCTCCGTCTCGTTCTGCATCACTATCTGGCAGGCGATGCAGAAAAATTCTATGAGCAGAATCCTATTCATAACATACACGACAAGATGTGTTGGCGCCTGTCCACGCTCTTCGTCCACCACTATCAGATTCAGAAACGAGAGACAGCCGAGGTGACTGCTGCCGTTGACTATGTCATACATGATGAATACGACTATCTGCGCCTACTCTATAGTTTCGACTACGACAAGTTACAGCCTGAATCAGAACGTCTGCAGCAGCAAACGGGACTCAGCACCACCCTCTTGCCAGAGGTGAAGCGCCTGGCACAGTGGGAGCGAACGATGGAGGAACTGCTGAAACTGAACCGCCCGGCTTCCACACCAGGAGCCAGGACGGACCATCAGTCTTCACTATTGATAGAGCGTGTGGCCTACGTGGTGAACCTGCACAGCAAAAATGTGCAGCCAAAGTTGCAGAAGTCGAAAGACGGAGGCATCACCTGGAGCAAAGGTCGCAACATCGCCTTGAGTTCGTTTCAGAACAGCCGTAGCGGCTATATGACAGCACAGGACCGGCAGGTGGCTCGCATGGTTCAGAGCTACAGCTACGGATGGTATGGGCAGGTTTCCTACGAATTGGCTGGTGTGGGTGTCATTGCCGCCTTAGCGGGATGCCAGAGCGTGTTCGACGAATATACCGACCAGCGCATCGACATCACGGAAGAAGCGCTACAACTCACCGTCCAGCCTTGTACGAATGGCTACTCCGTGCGTTCTAATGCCAACCTTGACAACCTCGACTCGTCGGGCATCTGTTTCACTCAAGAGGGCGACAGGCAAGTGACCATCGTTCGCGTCAACAGCAAACAGAAACAGACGCTTGAACTGTTTCGCGAGGCAGGCGTGCTGCCCAAGGAGAGCAAGCCGCAACTCACCCAGTTGCTACAAAACCTGAGCAGTTCGTTTACGGTGATGAGTCCGCTGCTGAAAAATGCCACAGATCTGAAGCACGTCGAAGCCTCCTCACTCATTGCCGTTCAGATAGCCCCTGTGGCTGCCGACAGCCTCAGCCAAATCGGGAAGGGTGGCCAGTCGTTCAGCATCGCGCTGGCTGTCAAGCCTTTCGGCACTCACCCACCCTATCAGCAACCAGCCCAAGGCATGGAGGTGGTCAGCACCAAAATCAATGGCGAACGAGTGCAGACAGAGCGCGACCTGAAAGCCGAGAAGCAGCACTTAGAGGCCGTACGCAAACTGATGCAGCCCTTTGCCCATGAGGAGACCGATGAAAACCACTGGCAGATAGACACCGCTCAGTGCCTCCAACTATTGGATGCCTTACGGACAGTTCAGGAACACAGTTTCGTAGAGTGGCCACAAGGTGTCAGGATGCGTGTGGTACGCCCCATGATAACTCCCGACAAACTGCGCCTGAAGATCAGCGGTGCCGGACAGTGGTTTGAACTGGAGGGCGACATCAGCATCGGCGACAAGGAAAAGCTGAAGATGGCAGAACTGTTAGAGCGGCTGCGTCAGGCCGAGGGTAACTTCATCCGCCTGAACGACGATGAATACGTGGCTCTGAGCGAACAGTTGCGCCGACAGCTGGAAGTCATCGAAAAAATGCTTGTCGGCAAAGGCAAACAACTGAAAGTGGCCACGATGAACGGACTACAGTTGGAGAGTCTGGAGGAGTTGGGGGCCAAGGTAAAGGCCGACGAAAGCTACCGTCAACTCATGAACCGTATCAAGGAGTCGGGCAAGATGACATTTGCCGTCCCCACAAACATCCATGCCCAGCTGCGCCCCTACCAGCAGGAGGGATATGAGTGGATGAGCCGTCTGGCTCACTGGGGAGCCGGAGCCTGTCTGGCCGACGACATGGGACTGGGTAAGACGCTGCAAGCCATTACCCTGATGCAGTCACGGGCCGGCAAGGGGCCAGCCTTGGTGCTGATGCCCACATCCGTACTCCATAACTGGCAACAGGAACTGAAACGCTTTGCACCTGCCCTGACCGTCAAGGTGCTGAACCAGCAGGGTGCCAACCGCCAACAATTAGTCAATGGTGCCGAGGCAGGCGACGTGGTGCTGAGCACCTACGGACTGCTGGTCACTGAGGGCGAGCTGCTCAGCCAGCGCACCTGGAGCACCATCGTGCTCGACGAGGCGCACACCATCAAGAACCGCGACACTCAGACCTCGAAGGCTGCCATGCTGCTACAGGCTGACTTCCGGCTGATGCTCACAGGAACACCATTACAAAACCATCTGAGCGAGATATGGAATCTCTTCCAGTTTGCCAATCCAGGATTGCTGGGCAGTTTCCAGCAGTTCACTGACCGCTTTATCCTGCCCATTGAGCGCGACCACGACCAGGAGCGCCAGCGCCTGCTGCGCCGTCTGCTCTCACCATTCCTGCTGCGCCGCACCAAAGACGATGTACTCAACGAACTGCCGGAGAAGACAGAAATCACTCTTCGCATAGACCTGAGTGCCGACGAGCAGGCCCTCTACGACAATCTGCGCCAGCAGGCCATCGCTAACTTAGAAGAGGGATCAAAAAGCGCGCTACAGACGCTGGCAGAGATTACCCGTCTGCGTCAGGCGGCCTGCCACCCACGGCTCATCAACGAGAAACTCGAAATACCGTCAAGCAAGACGGAAGCCTTCCTGCATCTTGTGGAAGAGTTGCGGCAGAGCGGACACCGTGCCCTCGTATTCAGCCAGTTCACCAGCCATCTGGCTCTTATCCGTGAGGCTCTCGACAAGCAGAACGTACCTTATCTATATTTAGATGGCAGCACCTCATCCGCTGAGCGCGACCGTCTGGTACGCCAGTTCCAGACGGGTGACGAACCGCTCTTCCTCATCAGCCTGAAAGCAGGCGGACTGGGACTCAACCTCACAGCCGCCGACTATGTGGTACACCTTGACCCCTGGTGGAATCCTGCCGTAGAAGACCAGGCCAGCGACCGTGCCCACCGCATCGGCCAGGAGCGCCCTGTCACTGTCTATCGGCTCATTGCCGCTGGCACCATCGAAGAAAAGATTATCCGTCTGCATCAGAACAAACGATCGATGGCCGATGCTCTCTTGCAGGATGCCGACATATATGCTCAGATTTCTGCCGACGATGTCATCCGCCTGCTCCGCGAGGGTGTCGATGCGATTGTTTAATCGTGCACGAATTTCTCCGTCAGCCAGTACTCCATGTGCTTGGTCTTGCGCTTGCTGGTGAAGTTGAACTGCACGTCGTTGAGGGCATTGCCGATTTTCTTGAAAGAGGTCTCCGGATCGAAGTTGGCATAGCGCGAGGTGAGCAGGGCGCTGATGTCACCCAGACTCCACCACTTGCCCTTCTCGTCATCATTGGGACTGCGGAACGTCTCGCCAATCATCTCCACCAGGTCGTTCAGATGCTGATATGGCTCGTTTTCCTGGATCAACGTGGCTATCTCATCGTCATTCAGCCAGAAACGCTCACCTTTATTAAAGAGGTGAAGGGCCTGGGCAAAGAGTTGCTCATGATAGAGATTGTCCTCGAAATTGATATGACCCGTCACACCGACACAGACGAACCGACGCGAGCCCGTAGGATCGACAAGCGGCTTCAACTGGTTGGTAGTGCCGATAAACGAGGTGTAGCGGCGATAGAGTTTGATGGTCTTGCCGTAGGGCGGACGGAACTTCACATCGCTCGACGACAGCAGATATTTCAGCACAATCTGCTGCGACGAGGTAGTCTTGTCGAACTCATCGATATTGATGAGGGCAAACGAGGTGAGGGCGATATTCAGGTCGAACTCGTTCTTGAAGTTCAGCTTGTCGTTGTAGTAATCGCGCAGTTCCGGCGGCAGGATAATCTTACAGAAGCGTGTCTTTCCACACCCCTGACGACCAATCAGAAGCGGAGTTAACGCATTGCCTGTCAACTGTTTGTCACTCTCGCGCCATTGCGCCACCATACCCACGAGCCAATACCTGAGATATTTTTCCCAATGGGGCTGAGAGGTTGGCACACGAGCGGCCAATTCTGCGATATAGTCGTGCCCGTCCCATTTGGGCAGCTGGTCGAGCCATGAATTCACAGGGTCGTACTGTTCAATATGCATCGAGTCGATAAATCGGTTCATGTTTTTGTCAAAGCCCTTCAGTCCCATTTCTGTAGCTGTGAGCGACATACTGTTGCGCACTTCCTGCGTAAGGGGTTTAAACTCCTGGTTGTCAGAGAATTTCTCGCGATATTCGGCCACACCCGTCAGCAGGTTCTTACGCATCTCGTAGTTCGAATTGAGGAATATCTCCGTCCTTATCTGACTGAGTGTCTCGTCGGGCACACTCTTCAGCGGGCGGATCTTGTGCTTCTTGCGATAGTCTTCCTGTTCAGCGACGCTATATACCGTCTGGAAGATTTTCTCAACGAGCAGCCTGTCGCGATTCAGCACAGGATGGAGCAAGGTCAGTCCCTTGGCATGCGCCTGAGGGATACCCTGATCCAGGCACATCGAGGCTATCTGCATCAGCAAGGCTGCCTCTTTGTCCTCATCAGGCAGGTTGAAATAACGGCCCATCACGGTCTCTACGATGAAGGTCCAGTTCAAGTGATAGGTTCGCGTGACGGTACGCCCAGGCATCAAGTTGTCCTCCTCGCGACTAATCACTACAGGTTGGGGCAAATCGTGACGTTCCGTATCAGCGTAGAACGGCCGCGCCTCCAGATTGATGCCCATCTCGGGGTCGGCACTCATATAGACCGTACGGTCTAATCGCGGCTCCAGGAATTCGATGTCGAAGCCAAACTGGTTCTGATAGGCTCTTCGCGCCGTGTTATACAGATTCAGATGGAACTGACGGATAGCATCCTCACCCTTTGGCAGACCTCCTCCATAGAGTTCGCCCTTACAGACCATCTTCACACTCCTACCCGATCCGCCAAGAAAGCACAGCATGGTCTCAGGCAACTTCTTCGCCAACTCCCTGATTTCCACAGCCTTCTCATACGTCTGCAGGTCGTTTACCTCCAGCACCACGAGCCCATTATAACCAATCATCCGCCATTCGCCCTTCCGATTCTGATAGTCAGCCGCAAAACAGATGCGTGGCAGGCGGACACCACCTTCCCATTGCGTAAAAACCTGTCCGTCAGCCAGTCTGTGAGGATTCATCAGGTGATATGTCTCGCGCGTATGTCTGACCGTTTTATCTATCATTCCTGTTTTGATGGCATTCGCCATTGCAGCGATTTCCACGCGATTGATCACTTCCCGTTTGCCGTCTCTTTTGAGTAATGTTATTTTCATGACTTGTCAATTGTAGATTTTTGCCTACAAAGATACAAAAAATTCCCCAGAAAGCACATTTTTCGGAGGAAAATTTCATATTCAACTACATAACTACATAAAACCGCCGGAAAACCCAGTCAACAATTGGGATATTGCAATTTTTCACATACACAGAAACTACACATATTCTACATAGAAACTACATACATACTACATAGCACCCTCTCCAAACCAGCCCCTTTGCAGCCAAATCGCAATAGTCACTCCGCAGACATCAGAACCAGCAAGAGCGTCAAATTCTCTAGAGAATTTGACGCTTACATCCCTATCCAGCAATAACAACGACGTATCTCAGTAATAAATTCTCTAGAGAATTTCAAAGCCGTCATTAACCCTAAAACTTGCAAAGACACATCTTTCATCGAGCCAGAACCCTATGCAACTTTTTAAATAGCGGCCTATTCATGTAGTTATCATGTAGGTAAATGTAGTATTCATGTATTTGATATGTATGTTGGATTTATGTTTATACATTTCATTATCAGCCATATACACATATACTATGTAGTTATGTAGGTCGAATATAGAATTTATGGAAAGGTTTCCGAGCAAGATATCGCTCAAAAGAACAAATCTTCTAAGAAATTTGAAAGCGACAAGTAATCGATGAGCATTATTGGTGTGGACTGAACATATTATTGCAAAAAATCGGCAAACCTTTTCTTATATGCGAAAGATTTTGTAAATTTGCAGCATAAAAGCAAATGAAGAATGAATGACTATAATGTATCCATAATGAATAAGAGAACATTAGACATCGCTTACTTCCTGTCTTTTTGTATCGAACAATACAAAGAGGCTAAGCATTTGTCGGGGCAAGAAGTTGTAAAAACATTCAGTCAATTCGGCGTCTTGAATTATTTGGAAGAGAATTTTGAGCCACTTCACTCTCAGAGCCGCCAGTGGATTCTGGAAGATCTTGAGGAGTTTATCAACTTAAGGAAAAAGGAATCGAATTGTAATCTATAATAACACATTAATATGACAAACAATTATTATGAAGAGTTTATAGCGAAGCTTCAGGAGATATTCATGATGGATCATGCTGAACTGGATTTTGGTATTTACCGCATTATGAACCAGAAGCGTGACGATATACAGGACTTCCTTGAGAATCGTCTGCTTAAACAAGTGGGCAGTTCATTGGATATTGATGAGAAGGAATTGGAGAGAATACAAAAGCGCCAGAAGGAAATCTTAGAAATGGCTGGTGGTGACATTAGTGTCCTTCCTCCGACTATTCCATTGAGAAAGGAATATGACGCCAACGAAGAACAACTTCATAAGATGGGTAATCCCGAGGAACTGCGCAACGAGGTGTTCAGTCATCTTGTTACCTTCTTCTCCCGCTATTACGAGGGTGGCGATTTCCTGTCGAAGCGTCGCTATAAGGCTGACACTTACGCTATTCCTTATAATGGTGAGGAAGTGAAACTGCACTGGGCCAACTCTGATCAGTATTATATCAAGACCTCAGAGTATTTCCGTAACTATACGTTTGAACTGCCAAAGTCGCATCGTAAGGTTCACTTTGTGCTGAAAGATGCCTCTACGGAGCTGAATAACAACAAGTCAGATAAAGGTAAGGAACGCCGCTTTGCAATATATGAGCCTAAGGATGATACAGAAGAGAAGGTAGTGGAAATTGCTGACAATGGCGACCTGAACATCTATTTCACATACGAACTACTACCAAAGGCCACCAAGCAGGATGATTTGAAAGCCGCTGCCCTTGAGGAGATTTCCGCACTGCTGCCTGCTGATTATCAGGAGTTGGTCACTACTTTGGCGCCTCTGCCAAAGAAACCCGAAAGAACGCTATTGGAAAAGCATCTGACGGACTATATGGCCAAGAACTCTTTTGACTATTTCATCCATAAGGACCTTGGTGGCTTCTTGTGTCGCGAACTTGACTTCTACCTGAAGAATGAGGTAATCAATATCGACGATCTCGACGAGATCAACATTCAGAAACGTTTAGGTGTAGCCAAGGCCATCAAGAATGTTGGCCAGAAGATTATCCAGATGTTAGCACAGTTGGAGAATTTCCAGAAGAAGTTGTGGCTGAAGAAGAAGTTTGTGGTTCAGAGCGATTATTGCATCACTCTCGATCGTGTGCCGGAAAGCCTCTACCAAGACATTATTGATAATGAGGCCCAGCGTAAGGAATGGGTGCGACTATTTGCTATTGACGAGATAAAAGGTGACTTGATGAAGGAGGGCTATAGTGCCCCTCTAACTATCGAGTTCCTGAATCAGAATCCATATTTGGTACTTGATACTGCATTCTTCGATGCAAAGTTCAAGCATCAGCTTGCTGCAAGCATTGAGAATATTGATGAACAGACAAATGGATTGTTGATTAATAGTGAGAACTTCCAAGCATTGCAGTTGCTACAGGAGAAATATGCCCACGAAGCAAAGTGTGTTTATATTGACCCACCATATAATACTGGTGATGATGACTTCGCATATAAAGACAGCTTAAAAGAAAGTAGCTGGCTTACATTTATGCATAATAGAATAGAACAAACTACATCATATTATAAAGAAGGTGGCACGTTTGCTGCAAGTATTGACATTAACGAAGTTGACCATTTGACAGAGTTGATGGATATGCTTGTGGGCAAGGAAAACAGGAAAGCAAACATCACTGTAAGACGTGCCAGTCTGACAGGTGCGAAAGTTATCAATCCAGGGCCAGTGAATATAAGCGAGAATGTTATTTTCTATAATAATGGCATGACTAAATGGGAGCCCAAAAATGCTTATCGTGAAAAAGGTTATGACAGTAGATATGGCTCAATGATCATAAACCCTGATGATCATTATGAGAAATGGCAATTCAGTACGGTGCTTGATGAATTCGCAAAGTTTAAGGGCGTGGCAAAGAGTAAACTCAAGAAAGAATTAGGCGACAAATATACTGATGAACTGTTAGAATTTGTCATTAAGAATAGTAGTAGAGTTATTCGTCTTGCTGCTCTTGATGAAAACAGTGTTGGCAATGAAGTGATAGAATTAAAGAAAAAATCGTTAAATGAGCCAGACAAGATTTTCTATATGCCAAGGGAGGATGCCAATGATTATTATGTTACGAAAGGAAATGCCATTCTCTTTTATAAAGACCGCCTGAAATGGATGGGTGATGGATTAGTACCTGTAGAACAAATATCAGATATTTGGGACGATGTGCTCCCCAATGATTTACATAATGAGGGCGGCGTGGAACTCAAGAAAGGTAAAAAGCCCGAGAAACTGATTAACAGGATATTCGAAGCATCAACCAATGAAGGAGATTTGATACTTGATTATTTCGCAGGCTCTGCTACGTCAGGAGCAGTTGCAATCAAGTCTAAACGTCGTTTTATCAATGTTGAGGCCAATGAATATTTTGACGATATTCCATTGCGACGTTTAAAGAATACGCTTCATGGTGACAAATCGGGCGTATCCAGTCTATACGAATGGAAAGGTGGAGGTTGCTTCAAATACATTCGTTTGGAACAATATGAGGATACACTGAACAATCTGAAACTGAAGAAGCAGGAGTTAGAATTCGAAGACGAATTCAAGGATAGCTACATGCTCAACTATCTGCTTAATACAGAGGCTCGTGAGTCGCTGCTTGATTTGGAGATGTTTGTAAATCCCTTCAATGTAGAACTGAAGACCACGCGTAATAATGAACTGGTTCCGACGAAGGTGGATATGGTGGATACTTTCAATTACCTGATAGGTTTGAATGTAGAGAAAGAACGCTGGTCGGATGAAGATAACATCTGCGTAGTTTTAGGTGAGACTCATCGCCAACATCAGAAGACAATGGTAATCTGGCGTAATCAGGAGAAGGTTGATAACGCCAAGTTATTGGATTGTTTCGAAAAGCCAGGACTACGTGATTTGGCTAATGACGTGGATATTATCTATGTGAATGGCGAAAATACCTTGCAGTCAAAGATACATGACGATGAGAACTGGCAGGTGATGCTGACAGATGAGGAGCTCCTGAATCGTATGTTTGTGGAGGAGTAATCTATGGCAAAGAAGCAATTTGTACCACCTATTAAACTCGGACAGGCGCTTGTGCTAAACAAGTACCTATTACTCCTCTTTGGCTGCAAAGATTTGGAAGAACTGAGTAAAGACCTGAAGGATCCTTCATTAGAGGGTATTGACGACGAGGGAATCTCAAAGCTATACTATCAGATACGCTTCCTGCTATATAGAAGTAGCATCACAGAACAGCAGTTGCTGGAATATGATCGCCATATTGTGAAGTTCACCAAGGAGATTAACCAGCGAAGACAGCACAAAGTTCTGTGGAAATACTTCCAATACTTATCCCTGCTCTTTACTGAAATCTATTTGGATCGCTATTTTGCTGACAGCAAGAAATTGTTGGCAGAAATCAATGAGTTTTTGAAGAGTCGTTTTGTTACAGAAGAAAGAAACTGGAAAGAGATTGCTCCTTTCGAGGAAAGGGACCTGAATAAACTTGCCTTCTGGAATGCTACTGGTTCTGGTAAAACGCTGCTGATGCATATCAACATCAAGCAGTTCCTGTATTATCAGCAGAAATATCATGCCAAGAAACTGAACCGAATCATTGTACTCACGCCAAACGAAGGCTTGTCGCGTCAGCATCTGAAGGATCTTCAGTCATCAGGATTTGTGGCTGAGATTTTCTCCAAGCAGGCACAGAATCATTTCTTTAAAAGCCAGGCTATTGAAGTGATTGATGTGAACAAACTGGCCTTGACGGATGGAGATAAGACGGTAGCAGTAGAGAACTTTGAAGGCAATAATCTGGTGCTGGTAGATGAAGGTCATAGAGGAAGTGGTGGAGACGTTTGGAAAGGTTATCGCAATACACTGACAAAAGAGGGCTTTTCGTTCGAATATTCTGCCACCTTCGGACAGGCTATTGCAGCCCAAAGCGGTGCCAGCAGGGAAGCACTTCTGAATGAGTATGGTAAAAGTGTCATCTTTGACTATAGTTACCGTTATTTCTATGAGGACGGTTATGGTAAGGACTACCGTATCATGAACATGAGCCAGTGGGACAATGAAGAGGTTTTCAATATGTATATGACGGCCTATCTGCTTTGCTTATACGAGCAGATGCTGGTATATCAGTCAACACCTCGTATTCGAAAGGATTTCCTCATAGCTCGTCCATTAGGCATTTTCGTTGGTGACAAAGTTACGGCTGTACGCACAGAAAACAAGCACTCAGTTAGTGATGTGGTTCAGATATTATTCTTTATTCAGGATTTTATAGAACACCCTGACGAGTTTAGCCTTTATATCAAGCGTCTGTTATCTTATGAAGACGGTATCCGCAGCACTGAGGGCTATAATCTCTTTGCCGACTCGTTTATGCTCTGTCGTGATGGGATAAAGGAAAGACAAGAAATGTTATACGCCCGTGAGGTGTATCAGCAGATTCGCCAGAAGTTGTTTAACAGCACGGTATCGAATGCTCACCTCTATATTGAGAAACTGAGTGGTGGCGAGAATGATGAGATAGGACTTCGCTTGGGTGATGCCCGTCACTTTGGAGTGATCAATGTGGGTGATACAGATAGCCTGATGAAGTTGTGTAAAGAGAAAGGGTTGAATTGCTCTACACCTCAGTTTACTGGCAAGTCACTCTTCTCAAATATTGATGAGGAAAGTTCAACTATCAGCATTCTGATTGGCTCGAAGAAATTCAATGAAGGCTGGAGCAGTTGGCGCGTCTCTGTCATGGGGCTGATGAATGTCGGACGCAGTGAAGGCTCTGAAATCATTCAGTTGTTTGGCCGTGGTGTTCGACTTAAGGGCTTTAAATACTCGTTAAAACGTAGCTCTAAACTGGATGTTGGTTATCAAGTGGGTAAACTTCCAAAGGCTATCCGTGAGATAGAAACACTGAATGTGTTCGGCGTTCGTGCTGAGTATATGGATGCCTTCCGTAAATATCTGGAAGGTGAAGGTTTGCCATCAAGTGGTGATAAATACAAGAAGATTCATATTCCAACAGTCAAATTGTTAGGGGATAAGAAACTGAAGGTGGTTCGTCTGAAGAAAGGATATGACTTCAAGAAAAATGTAACCGTCTATCCGAAGGATTACAGGAAAGGTGCATTCATCAAGTTAGACCGTCTGCCTAAGGTACAGGCCCTCGAAAGTGATTCTGCAGCAGAGGCGACTGTAGTCACTAACCAGTATTTGGGACCTCATCATCTGGCATTACTGAATTGGAATAGAATCTATTTTGCCTTAGAGCACTTAAAGCAGGAACGTGGTTGGACCAACATGGAGATAGATATGACCTTCTTGAAAGACCTGATGAAAGAACACGATTGGTATGAATTGAAGATTCAACGTGAAGAAATGGAAGGCAATAACTATGCTTTGGATGTTGCTCGTTGGGAAGATATCACGATCTCTCTATTAGGTGGATACCTGGAGCGTGCTTTCAAGATTTGCAGAGGTCGATACGAGAAGCAACATCTGGAAACGGTTTATATCAGTGAAGATGATCCTAACTTCTTTGACGAATATACGGTAGAAGTAAGAAGGGACAAAGAAGAGTGGATAGAACGTCTGCGTGATCTTGCCAAGAATTTCAAGACGAGTGGTGATATGCCTATCTATAGAAATTGGATAAAATCTCTCCGTTTTGACCAACATTTGTATTATCCACTGCTTTGCCTGAATCCGAAGAATGAAATAGGAAAGAATGTGCTTGTGGACACAGAGAACAATGATCCTTTGATAAAAGTATCACCTATTGCCTTGAATGAAGGAGAGTCGAAGTTTGTTGAAGATTTGCGTGCATTCTATGAGGCTCATCAGAATGACCTGCTGAAAGATAAGGAGTTGTATCTATTACGCAATGAGAGTCGTAAAGGTATTGGCTTCTTTGAGAGCAGCAATTTCTATCCTGATTTTATTCTGTGGATAACGGAGGGTGATTACCAACACGTGGTGTTCATAGACCCCAAAGGTATTCGCAACTTGAAGAAACAATTAGAGAATGAGAAAATTAACCTCTTCAATGAGTTGAAAACTGAAATTGAACCGTCACTAAAAGATGCCAATATCACCCTTGATAGCTATATCATTTCGAATACGAAGTATCTTGAGGTTGACGATTGGGGAACTCGCAAAGATTTCGAAGAACATCATGTGCTTTTCCAGAGGGAAGATGATTATGTTGGAGTTTTAATTAAGAAACTATTGGAATAGTAGAATTAGAGTTGTATAAAACAAAAGCGAAATCACGGGGATAGGTCTTCGATTCATTCTTTGTAATAGATGTTGTGTAGTTCGGGAGAAATGATTAACATTCTTTGTAAAACAAAGCGACCTTAGGGTCGAGCGGCAAACGAAATATGGATTTAGAAGAAATAAAAAAGATTATAGCAAAAGACGAGAACCGAGTGCTTGAACTGAAGAAGACTACGGGGGAACTCGTGAAGGGAATGCAGTCGCTATGTGCATTCCTGAATACATAATCAAAGTGAATAAACGTAATTGAATAATGACGAAGAATAATGACATCAAAAAGACAAATATGACAGTATGGAAACAGAGAGCAGATACAAGACACGCAAATCATTCATAAGCGATTTGGCCTTTGCAATGAGTGATCACGACATCATGGAAGATCAGTACCTAAACCTGACACAGCAGATTGTGTCAGTCATTCAGCGAGAAGATTACTCCTGGGGTAAAAAATGGCCAGCAGAAGGTGATGAAGCCATATATGTGGACAAGATCCCCTCATGGGAGGCATTCCATCAGATGGAAGAGTTTGCCGACAGCATAAACGACCATCGTGTCACGCGACAACTCTACAATGCCTTGGACAAACGTCACCCTTTTAGCGCATTCCGTGATGCTGCAGAGCGAACAGGCGTCATTCAGCAATGGTATCAATGGCGCGACCGTTGGCAAAACGAGCAAGCAGAGGAGTGGATGCGCGAAAATGGTGTGGACTTTAAAGACGGTAGAATCGTGGCTGACGGAAAGCATACACTTATATGGTCATGGGAAGATGACGAGTTTGCTATTGATGACGACGAAATCTAAAAAAAACTATGAGCAAGAAAAAAGAACAAAACAGACTGACAGAAATGAATCTGGAAAACT
>ERZ842401.4465-NODE-4465-length-16269-cov-9.190021_pt1 | contig 16269 bp, 13 predicted proteins | sample MGYA00521270_ERZ842401 | MGnify/ENA primary metagenome ERZ842401 (study PRJEB31892, sample SAMEA3878208) | bioreactor metagenome | biome: Moose rumen | place: Sweden | collected 2011-10 | study: EMG produced TPA metagenomics assembly of the PRJEB12797 data set...
ACGGCAAAATCAATCGGGAAATTGGCCGGAGTTGACGACGTAATCGCTGGAGTTCTTCCGGACGGTAAAGAGAGCGTAATTCGTGAGCTTCAGGCTAATGGCAAAGTTGCGATGGTTGGCGACGGAATTAATGATGCTCCTGCTTTGACACGTGCGGATATTGGGGTTGCGATTGGTGCGGGAACTGATATAGCGATTGATGCGGCTGACGTTGTCTTGATGAAGAGTTCATTGCTTGATGTTCCTGCGGCTGTGAGATTGAGCCGAGCGACACTCAGGAATATTCATCAAAATTTATTCTGGGCGTTTATCTATAACGTAATCGGAATTCCTTTAGCGGCGGGATTATGGGGCCTGAAACTCGATCCAATGTTCGGAGCTGCTGCAATGAGTTTATCGAGCTTTTGCGTTGTAACGAATGCTTTGAGATTGAACCTGTTTAATATTTTCGGAAGCAAGAGGCAATAAAATAGAACATGTTATATTTTGCTGATGATTTTGCTTCGAGACTTACGGAGGAGAAAAAATGAAACGAGTAATAATTTTTGCGATGATATTCATACTAGCTTCGAGTGCTTATGCTGAAATTCAGGAGTTCAAGTATTTTTCGGTTGATGTTCCTGACGATTGGACGGCTGAAGAGGAAAATGATGAAGTCAGAATTACGGCCGATGACAAGACGGGAGAATTGAGGATAATTGCGGCCGAACCTGAGGAGAAAACTATTGCTGAGCTTGCTTCAAACTTTTTGGCTGAACTTGGAGGCTCTGAACTTGTGAGCGACGACGAGGGAACTTACACTTTCGAGTTTTCTGACGGTGAAGGCCAGGCTACAATTACGGGCGATGAAAATTTTTACATGGTCATAATGGCTTCCGGCTTTGAGAAGAACGGTGATACGCTCGGGGAAATTTTGAACTCGCTGGAAATGAAATAATCTATGATAAAATATGTAAATTCAATCACAAAAAATTCATCAAAAAAAGGGGTAGACAAAATCACATGATGGTTATAACCTTGTTATCGGTTATCGGTTATCGGTTATCGGTTATCGGTTATCGGGAGTAGTCTGACCTCTGATAATACGCGTATAGAATTTTACCGCTCTGTTGGAAAAAATTTTTCTGACGGGGCGTTTTTTTGTGCGCGGAAATTTCAGGAGGCAGATTAATGCGTTACGAAGAGTTTGAACGTGAGCGACTTGACCCGATTTATGAGATTATAGAGCCGTATTCAGAGATGAAGAAGAATGAACGTTATTTTTTGAACGGGATTATCCGAGCATTGAAGCCGAAGAAAATTCTTGAAGTCGGAGTGTCAGCAGGAGGCGGAACCTCGATAATCTTAAACGCAATTTCTGATATAGACGGGGCAAAATTATATTCGATTGATTACTCACAGACGGCATTCTTTTTTCCGGATAAACCTTCAGGATTTCTTGTTGAGGAAAAGTTCCCGCAGTTTATGGATAAATGGCAGATTTTCAGAGGAGGCGACGCTTCACGACATATTGAGAAGGTTGGAGGAGATATTGATTTATTTATGCTCGACACGGCACATACTCATCCTTGGGAGACAATGAATTTTCTCTGTGTCCTGCCGTTCTTAAAGCGCAATTTTTCGTGGACAGTGTTGCATGATATTACGCTTTATACGGATCCAAACGGGAGATTATCAACGAACGCATGTAGATATTTATTTGGTCATGTTGTCTCAGAGGAAAAAATTACTCCTGCTCCTGATAATGAGGCAATAGGTTTCTCGAATATTAGAGCTTTCAAAGTTTCAGATTGCACGTTTGATCATGTCAATAATTTACTTGAGAGCCTGTTAATCCCTTGGGACAGAACAGTTGGGAAAAATGACAGGGAAGACATCAGGAAAATCATAGAGAAGTATTACTCGCCTGAGCAGTATGAATTTTTCGTAAAGGCTCTGAAGTTTCAGGATTATCTAGCAGAACATCCTGCATCGTTCAAGAACGTCATAAAGACTGTGATGAAACACGGAACGCCGGGAATGTTCAACTTTTTACGGAAGATAAAGCATTCAGTGAGCCGCAATCGAGCCACTAAAATGGAAGTATAAGGGTAAAGAAAACCTCCCGCCTTAAAAACGGGAGGCCAATTTTTTTTATTTCTCGAAAGTCTGACGGCCCATGAATAATATCGTTCCCGTATAGTTATCCATTATGAAATAAATAAACGGGTGATCCGCATGAAACTCTGCAAGTTTCGGTCGTGTCGGCATAGCTGTAGCCTTAAGCATAGTAATCGCCGTAGCCGCAGCCGCTTCGGTTTTCTCCTCGTCAACGTCAATAAACGTCTGATGAATTATCGCGTCAATCTTGAGTTTCTCGTCGTCGGTAATTCCCGAGAAATTCGCAAAATCCGTGAATGCTAATTTCACTCCAAGCGCGTTAAACAAATTCTTAAGCTCATAACGTTTCTCGGTCTTGAACTTCGGAAGCCATAAGTCAACTTCGTATCTATCAAGTGAAGAAATCCAATGCTTGAGAATTTCAGCGTCAAGGACTTCAAGCAGCTTTTCATTCTCTTTCGGAGGAAGTACAGCAATCATAGACATTCTGTCTTGTTCATAAGGAAGCCGGATAATTTTCACACCGTCGAACTCAGCAAAGGCAAAATTATCATGCTTCTTCATCATCGGGACTTTCACGACTTTATCACCGTCATAAAAATCTTCGGAAGTCGTACGCTCCTTGTTGAAAGTTTTTTCCCAGCGAGCGTTGAAGTATACCGCGTTCGTCAAAATCATCTGAGTCTCAGGATTAAGATTTTGCAGCAAGTTATTAATCCTGTTGTTAGTCTTTGAGCTTACCCAGTCGTTAATTTTCACGCGCGATATTTCCGTCGCATTCTCAAAGTCGAGTTCCTCAGGTTCACTGTGGTAATAAAGATAAAGCGTGCTCTGAAAGTCTTTATTCAGCGTCAACCCGTTACGAAGCCACACACGATTTGCCGAAGAAATTTGCCCGCTCTTGTCAATATCCCGAACGAACGCGCCTAAATTTTCGTGCAATTCCTGGTTGAAGCCTAAAACTTTCTCAATTTCAGCCGCTGTATCTCCCGAAGCTCCTTTGTAGGCCATTCCGAACGCCGTAATTATGCTGAATGGTGAGAAAAAGAACGTGCCTTCGGACTGCGATAAAATTTTTCCGGCATTTAGAGCAAAATTGTTGATAATCTCAGCAGGAGCTGCCGCAAAAGCCGTCCCTGTCAATGAGAAAATTAACGCTGACACAAAAACTATTCTTGCAAATTTCATCATAATTCATAACACCTCCTGCAATAAATTATCGTCGTTGAACATGAAATTTTTATGACTAGATTACGCTCTTGAACGCCGCCTCTGCTCCGTCCTCACGAATTTTGTGTAAATCCTCGTCAACTTTCTGCTCAAGTCCCGTAATCGTCGTTAAGTCCATTCCCCAGAAGTCTTTGTTGCATAATACATCATGAACGAGGCTTTCAATTCCGTAATCTTTTCTCGCGTAATAAAATTCAAGCACAGCTCTATCATCATTGACGGTGTAAGTATTTTTCTCACGTTTGCAGACGAGGCCTTTATCGTTGAGCTCCTGAATGTTGCTCGAGTAAAACGCGATGTAAGCGGCTAAGCTCATTGTTAAACACGGAGGCAGAGCCTTTTTCTCCTCGAAATACTCAAGGAAGCTCGGCATGTTACGGGCTCGCCATTTTGATGTTGAGTTAAGGGAAATGCTCATTAACTCATGATTGACGAACGGATTATTAAATCTGTCCTGGACGGCTTCGGCGAAATCGTTCAAGTCTTTCTTGTCGAGCGGCAATGTCGGGATAATTTCATCATAAAGCATCTTGTTCATGAAATTCCTTATCGTGTCGTTGTGCATGCAGTCCCTCACGATGTCAAATCCCGCAAGATACGCTCCAGGAACAAAGCCCGTGTGTGCTCCGTTGAGAATGCGGACTTTACGTTTCTTGTAAGGTGTTACGTCAGGGACGACATGAACAGGAAGATTTGAGCGCTTAAACGGTAATTTTGCTTCGAGTTCCGCCGGGCCTTCGATTACCCAGACACCGAAGACTTCACCGACATCGAGCAAGTTATCTTCGTAGCCGTTAATCTTGTTGAGTTCGGCCAATTCCTGAGGATCCCTAATTCTTCCCGGAACAATTCTATCTACCAATGTTGAGCAGAAAATGTTTTTCTCGTTTACCCATGCTTTGAACTCGTCGCTTAATTTCCATTGAGCAATGTATTTATTGACGCATGAGAGTAATTCTTTTCCGTTGTTGTCGATTAACTCACAGCTCAGAACTGCGAGGCCGTCAAGTCCAGCTTTGAAGCGTTCGTAGAGTACTCGTGTCAATTTTGCCGGGAAACTCGAAGGCGGAACGTCATCAAGATTACATGCCGGGTCATAAACAATTCCTGCTTCGGTCGTGTTGCTGACGATGAACTCAAGCTCCGGGCTTCTTGCAAGCTCCAAAACTTTTTCCCAGCCGCCGTCGTCATAAGGATTAATTCCGCGTGAACATGAGGAGATTACACGCTTCATGTCAACTTTCTGGCCTTTCTCCGAACCGCGAAGATAGAGCGTGTAAAGTCCTTCCTGCTTGTTGATTAATTCCGTCAAGCCTGAAGCTATCGGCTGAACGAGAACAACTTTTCCGTTGAAGCCGGCCTTCTCATTAGCGACATCAAAGAAGTAATCAACGAAAGCGCGTAAAAAATTTCCCTCGCCGAACTGCATAACTTTTTCCGGAGCCTCACGGAGAATAAATCCCTTATAACCTGACTGAGAAAGCACATCATAATTCAAGAGTGCCATGATAAATAATTTCTCCCTTCTAAAATTTTGATGGATGAATGAATTATATCAATATATGCTTGAAGTGTTGATAATGATTGTTACGTGTTGTAAGCAAAAAATAAAGCCCAGAAGCATTAAGCTCCTGAGCCGAAAACTTAAAGCCCGTATAGCAATCCAACCAGCCATGTCGTAACAGGCGGGCAATAAGTTACAAGAAGAAGCACGACGAGATTACAAATCAGGAAGGGCATTACGGCTCTCGTCGCGCGTGAAAGAGAAATTTTTGCGATTGACGATGTTATGAACAAGCATACGCCAACCGGTGGAGTTGTTAAGCCGATCACGAGATTTAGCACGCACATAACTCCGAACTGAATGGGATTAACACCGAGCGGAGTTACGACCTGAAGCAAGACGGGGAATAAAATCGTTAATGCTGCAATAGTCTCCATGAAACAGCCTACGAATAACAAGAAAATATTTATGATTAACAGGATGATATATTTATTTTGAGTTGCTGACAAAATCGCATTGGCTATCATCGTCGGAATTTGCTCTTTCGTGAGGACGTAAGCGAACACGTTAGCGAACCCAACCAGAACCATTATGCTGGCGGCTCCAACCATAGAATCACGGATTACGGCTAAAGCTGAAGTTATCGTGAGTTCCCTGTAAATGAAAAATCCGACGAATAACGCGTAAACGACGGCTATAACGCTTGCTTCAGTCGGTGTAACAATTCCCGTCAAAATTCCAGCGAGGATTATTACCATCATCAATAACGCCCAGAATGCCTCACGTCCTGATGAAATTATCTCTCTAAACGTCGCGCGCCGCTCATTCTTTGGATAATTACGCTTCACTGAGATTACATAAGCTACAAGCATCATTCCTAAGCCCATTAAGATACCGGGAATTATGCCAGCAACAAACATCTTCGAGACGCTTATACCCGTCAAAGTTCCGGCCATAATCATTGGCACGCTCGGCGGGATAATCGGGCCAATGCATGAACTCGCCGCCGTAACAGCAACTGAGTAATCAGCATCGTAACCGTCTTTAACCATCGCGGGGATTAATATTCCTCCAAGTGAAGCCGCATCAGCCGCCGCAGTCCCGGAAACTCCCGCAAAAATCATTGACGCTCCGATGTTAGCAAGCCCCAAGCCTCCGCGAATATGGCCAATCGCTTTATTGCAGAACTGGACAATTTGATACGTAATTCCGCCGGTGTTCATCAAGTTCCCTGCAAGCATGAAGCCGGGAATACATAACAATGTGAAGCCGTCTAATCCCGAAAAAAATCTCTGAGCAAAAGTTACAAGCGGCATATTCTCAAGAAAAAAGTAAAGCAGGCTCGATATTCCCAAGCAGTAAGCTACAGGAATTCCAACGAACAGGAAAATTAGAAAGCTGATGAATAACACTGCTACACTCATTCTGCGGCCTCCTTTGAGTATAAATTCTTGTAGTCAACGCCAGCAATCATGAAAATTATATTTATCGCGTAAGACACAGCTTGAAGTATCGCGAACAACAAGACCGAGAAATTTATATACTGCATGGGAATTTGCATCGCCGTTGATACCATTCTAAAACGCAAAAATACGAACTTGGGAATTGAGTATGTTGCAAGATAGACATCAAAGATTATCATCACAGCACAGCAGGTAATCTCATAAAAAGTTTTTCGTGCTCCGGTTAATTTTGACGTGAAAATATCTACTCGAGCGTATTCGTCTTTCAGGACAACAAGTGATGCTCCAACTGCTACGGAGTAAATGAATAAGTAACGCGCGGCTTCTTCTGTCCATGAAGGCACAACAGGTAAAAATGTTCGGCTGAAGACCTGAATAACAACAGCGAGAATATAGCCTATCATTCCGATTACGGCGATTGTTGACAACAGAAAGTAATAAACTTTTGCGAGTAATTTCATCGTCATCACCTTTACATTGCATAGCCGAACACTGCTGGAAGCCATAAACTTATGGACGGAATAAATGTCAGCAATAATAACGTGATTAGCATACACAGATAAAACGGGAGAGTTGCTTTCACGACTTTTTCCATCGGCAATTTCGCGACCGCTGAACCTATGAACAAGACAGCTCCGACGGGAGGAGTTAAGAGGCCAATTCCGCAATTGAGAATTACCATTACGCCGAACTGAATAGGATTAATCCCGATTGATTGCGCAACTGGAAGCAAAATAGGCGTTGCGATTAAAATTATCGGGGCCATGTCCATGATACAGCCTAAGAGTAAAAGTATTGCGTTGATTAATAGCGCGACAACTATGGGATTACTTGATACGCTCGTGATTAATGCTGCTGCTTTTGCCGGAACATGAAGGATTGTTAAGCAATAACCAAACGCCGCCGATGTCGCAATCAGAATTAACACGATCGCTAAGGTTTCAACGCAAGTATCAAGAGCCTTCCAGACTCCGCGCCAGGTCAAGCCCTTGTAGACAAAAACCGAGACGATAAGGGAATAAATTACCGCGATTGCCGCCGACTCCGTAGCTGTGAATACTCCGCCGACAACTCCAACAACGACGATTAAAACCGCCGCGAGTGCCCAAAATGAAGTCGCTAATTGCTGGAGAAAATATGACATGCTGAAGGGCTTACCTTTGGGATAATTTCTCTTCACTGAGATAATATACGAGCCAATCATTAACGACACGGCCAATAAAGCACCGGGAATATATCCTGCCATGAATAAAGCTCCTACGGAAATTCCGCTAGCTGTAGTCGCGTAAATGACCATATTATGACTTGGCGGGACTAATAAGCCTTCACACGATGAAGTTATAGTTACAGCCGTCGAAAAATCTGCGTCGTAACCTTGATCCACCATCATGGGGATTAAGATTGAGCCGAGTGAAGCCGTATCAGCAGAAGCCGAGCCGGAAATTCCGCCGAAGAAATAAGACGCGACGATATTAACCATTGCTAAGCCGCCTCTCATCCATCCGACAAGCGAATTAGCCAGCGCAATTAGCTTATCCGAAATTCCTCCGGATCCCATTAATACGCCCATTGTGATAAAAAACGGAACGGCCATCAACGAGAACGACCAGATACCTTTTACCATTTGTTGAGGAAGAGTAACGAGAGCTTGACCCTGTGAAAGAAGGCAAAATACCGTCGATAACCCCACAGCATAAGCAATCGGAAATCGCAATAATATCATCGCAAAGAAACTTCCAAGCAAAATTAACGTCGAAATATCTTCAGGGCTCATAATTACTCATCCTCTTTCGTGAATAAATCCTCAAGTCTTAAGAATACCTGCTCAAGCTCAAAGATAATCATGCTTCCTCCAGCTACAGGAATAGGCAAATACATCCAGAAGCGGCTTAAACTCGGCAGACTTTCATATTTCCCGAAACGAGCAAGAGGAGACTGACAAACTTTAATTCCATAGACGAGCATAATTATTCCCAGAGCAAGAACGGCCAAATCTGAGACCAAATCAAGAAATTTTACAAGTTTCTTCGGCATGTAATCATCAAACGCTGTCATACGAATATGCGCGCGCTTACGAATTGCCAATGTCGCCGACAACACAGCCATATAGACCATTAACGTCAAAACTATCTGTTCACTCCACGCAGGATCAGGAATAAACGAGACATAACGCCCCGTAACTGACATCGTCGTAATCGCGACATCAGCAACAAGGAGCAATTTACATACAACCATGAGAATTTTATCCGTCCAGTCATAAACCGGGCGAAGAATAGCCTTAATTTTAGGCATGACAAATCTTCACTCCTTAACATAAATTTTTAAAACGGGAGGGAGTGAAATTTTCTATTTGCGCTGTTGAATGTCTTGATGAATTTCTGTGAGACGGGCTTTATTAGCTTCGGAAGCTGATTTGCCAGTTGATGAAGAAAAGGTATTTTTGCTCGTAATTTCGTCGGTGAAAATTATCGTTCGTGTACGCTGAATTTTTATGTGCTCAAGTATTCTTGTTACGTCTGATTTTGAGAATACTGCGGTGAAATTCCTTGACTGCCCGGCTGTATCTATAGTGCTTCGGTTATGTTCGTCATTCGTGAAGGGCTGTGAATAATTAATATTGGCCGGTGCTGACACAAGAAATTTCTGACTGCTCAAATTCTCCGGAGAAGCGGAGACTGCGGACGAAACGAGCAATAAAATTACAGCAAGGGAAAATGTAAACGCAAAAATTTTCCTGTTCAAGTCATTCCCTCCTTTCTTATCTGGATAATGAGTGAAATATAACAGTTTGTTGAAATCCGCGCAAGGGAAAAATTATCGGCAAAAAAAATTCCCTCACCCGAAAATTTACAGGCAAGGGAAAATGTTTACCAAGAAATTATTACATAGCTGCCGCCGCAATTCCTAAGATTACAGCGAGGAAGCCTAATAATGTCTGTCGTCTATAAGCCGTGAGAAGTCCGAGAACTATAGCCAAGCTCGCGAAGACCTGACGATATGCGAAGAATGCTGTCATTCCCATTGCTACGGCGATAACTCCGAGAATAATATACTGAACTTTAGCAACAAGAACTTTCTGTACAGGTGATAAAATTCTGTCGCTCGGTGTTCCGAATTTCTCATCATAATCGCTGACAATCCGCTTCAGTGATACCGACAAAATCAGAAGTCCGATTAAGTTGGGAAGTGCCATAAGTCCGTTAAGAGTATCTGAAATGTCCCAAATGTTATTAAGGAATTGATTTCCCTCTGCTCCGATGAATTGGCCGCCTGCCGCTCCGATTACGATCATTGCGATCCACAAAATTTTCATGATTGGCTTGCACCAAACGCCGAATAAGTAAGTTACTGCCGTCTCAGCATACCAGTACCAGCCTAAAATTGTCGTGAAAGCGAAGAGTAATAATCCAACTGAGAGAACATATTTTCCCGGTGCTCCTAATGCGTTCTCGAATGCCTGAAGAGTAAGCTGTGCTCCTGTAAGTTCCGGTGAGCTTGTGAGAGTTCCAGTTACCATTACGACAAGAGCCGTCATCGTGCAGATTACGATTGTGTCCATGAAGACCTCGAAAATTCCGTAAAATCCCTGCTGAACAGGATGCTCAACGCTCGCCGTCGCATGAACCATAGGCGCAGAACCCATACCGGCTTCGTTGGAGAAAACGCCTCTTGCAATTCCTCTCTGCACTGCCTCTTTAACTCCCCAGCCCGCTAATGCTCCGGGTAATGTCTCTAATGGATTATTGAACGCAAGGTGTACAGCACGTGAAACCGTCTCAGGTATCATTGAAGCGTTTGTAATAAGCACGAATGCTGAGCCGCCAATATAGAAAATTGCCATGAACGGAACTATGTAAGTCGTAACGGTTGATAAACTCTTAAGTCCGCCGATGATTACGAGAGCTACGAGGATTGCCATGACTATGCCGCTGTAAAGGTGATTAACTCCCCAGCCCATTGACATAGCTTCTGCCGCTGAGTTAGCCTGAGTTGCCGCACCAATTCCGAACGATGCCAAGAACGCGAATAACGCGAACAGAATAGCTAATAACTTTCCGACGAATGCGCCAAGTCCTGAGCCGAGAACTTCTCCAGCACCCTTCTCAAGAATATACATCGTGCCTCCGCGCCAATCTCCGTCAGCGTCTTTCTGGCGATAATGAACGGCTAACGTAACTTCTGCAAACTTTGTGCACATACCGAAGACTGCCGAGATTAACATCCAGACTAAAGCACCAGGCCCGCCCAAATGCAAAGCTGTAGCAACACCCGCGACGTTACCAGTTCCGACAGTTGCCGCCATAGCTGTAGCCATTGCCGCAAATGATGTGATTGACTTGTCAGCATCACTCTTTTTCCTGAAGCTGAAGACTTCGGACATCGCGTCAAAGAAATATCTGAACTGAGGAATTCCCAGTAAAAGAGTTAAATATACTCCTGTTCCTACTAGTAAGATTAAAACGGGAGCTCCCCAGACAAAACTGTTGACGATCCCGTTGTAATACATGATTGTGTCCATAATGCCATTCATAATGGAAAATTACACACTCCTACACGAATTAAATCGTGAAAATTTTCTTGCTATTATACAGAATTTCATGTTTTACGCAAATTTACGGCAAATTACACGCTGAAGCGAAGGATTAACGCTTAAACCAGAAGCCTAACACACAAAGCAGGATTGACACGCTGAAACCTGTAAATAACGGCTCAACAGGAATTTTCATTAATGCTCCGATTATTGCGACCGTCGGCGAAAGAATTATCGAGGCAAGAATAAATCTCGGCGAAATTTTCCCTCTGAACCATAACGCGCAAGTCAACGGCATGAACACGACTGAAGCCCTCAGTGTCATTGAGAGAAATCCCAAATCGTTAATTGCTTGGACAGGAATAATATTAGCGATTGTTACGGCGATTATGAGCGTGATTATTATCGTGAGACGTGAGAAGAATAACTTGTGAGACTTAACCGGCAAAATATCCTCAACGGCGATTGCTGAAACTCCGAGCAAAAGTCCTGAACTGCCGCTTACAGTCGTAATTAAGAGAGTTCCGAGCATTATTCCGGCGAAAATTGGCGAGACATGATTAATTATGAACGCGGGGAAAACTTGAATTGTGCTTGCGATTACCGGCAAATTGGGAACTTCAAGACCGAGTGAGATTAAAGCGTTGACTTCGGACTGAGTGAGGTAATTTGCCCGCATGAATAACCCGATGAATATTCCAGCAATCCCAATCGGAGGCACAAGCAAAGCTCCCCAAATCATTGCGGATTTAGCTTCCTTATCACCTTTGGAACTCAGAATATATTGCATGTAACTCTGAGTTGAGAGAATACCCAGAATTAACGAGACACATGAGCCTAAATCCTTATAAACTCCTCGTGCTGTCAAGTTCAAATAACGATTGATGAAGTCCTCGTGTGAAAGAATTTTGCTGAGCCGGCCAATTTCAGAGTTAAGCAGGAAATTTTCAGCCGACGAAAAAGTTTCAACAATTCCTCCTGACTTCGCAATCACCAGGATTAAGCACGCTATACACGAGACATAAAGCAAAGTCGTCTTGACAATTCCGCCCATTCCTGCCGCCCAAGTTCCGCCCATGACAATATACAGGCACATTAATATCACGGTCAAAATCGAAGCCGTAAAGGGATTAATCGACGGGTATAAAACTGGAATAAATCCGACGCAAGCTATTACCTGAGCCAAAATACTAACGAAAGTTCCAGTCGTGCACAAAATTGCTCCGGCTTTTTCCGTCAATGCTCCGTAATTTTTCGAGATAATCTGAAACTGTGTAGTGCATCCTGATTTTCTCAAGGGCAGCGCGTAAAATAATCCCAGAAATAAACAGCCTAACCCCGAACCAACCGTGAACCACCATGCTGAAATCCCGAAGTTGAAAGCTAACTGAGCAGTTCCGAGCGTACATTGTGAGCCTAAAATTGTCCCGATTAATGCTCCTGTTGTTAAGGCCGTCGAAGCACGACCACCGCCGGTGAGAAAATCTGAGCTTCCTTGAACTTTTCGTCCCGCTAAAATTCCGGCTGAAGCTATGAGTATGATTACGAAAATTATTCCTGCTTCTATCATGATAAATTTATCTCCTGACAAAAAAATTGAGGCCGTATTAACAGCCCCAATTGTATATTATTCTCCGCAAAAATTACTCGTCAGCTTTGCACTTAACGTTATAATTCCAGGTATTTTGGTCATAAGGCATTCCCGACGCTACGATTGAGAGAATATGATTGCCCCTGTTCATGTTCTCGGCTTCAGTTTTAGGTCTGTAAGCATACTGATAATCCGGCTTATCCGTGAGAGGAATTGCCGCTCTGAATGAATACTTGCCTTCTCCTTCTGCTTTAATCTCGGCATCGTAAGGAGTAATCACAGGTGCTTTGTTCCCTTCCTGAAGAGTTCCGCGATCAAGATAAAGTTTCACAGTTCCTTTACCGTCAGCAAATGCCGCGTCCTTCGTAGTAATTACTCCCATAACAACGGCATCTTTTGTCTTGTCGAACTCGTCAGGCATTGTGAGCTTTTCACCCTCAGCAAGATTATATTCTGAACCTTCGGCAAAAAGTTTCACGTCAGCAATATTAATCTCTTCAGTGTTGTAAGTCACAAGTTCCGCAGGAGTATCAACGAGGCTGATTTTTACGTTCTCGAGTGTGAAATTCTTGACGTTCTCAAGGTTAATCGCGTTCTGAACTCCGTAAACCGTAACATCTTTTACATGAATATCCGTCATCGGCGCGCGTTCGTATGCCTTCCACTCGATTGCGTTTTTCGCGTTGACTGAGCTTGTCGGACTTCCGGCCGTAATATTCGACATGAAAACGTTTCTTAATTGCGGAGTATATGGCCCTAAATCTCCTTCTTTGTCCTGAGCTGAGCCGAGAGTGTATTGCGTCTCACCGAACATTAAAGCATTCGAGCATTTTGCTACGGTGTTATCCCTGAAGTAAATATTTTCGATTAAGCCGCCCCTGTATGAATTAGTCTTGAAACGTAAAACCTGCTGTAAATTCTCGCTGTCAAAATGGTTATCATGCGCGAAAACGTCATGAATTCCGCCCGTGCATTCCGAGCCGCAAGTAACTCCGCCGTGTCCGTCAGCAAATACACAATTCCTGATGATGATATAGCCGCAAGATTCTCCGCCGATTTTGCCGCGATTATAACCGTCTCTGTTCTTGCCGGATTTAATAGCTATGCAGTCGTCGCCGGTGCTGAATGAGCAGTTTTCGATTACGACAAAGTTTGTTGACTCAGGGTTTACGCCGTCATTGTTGCTTCCGTGTGAATCAATTACCAGACCGCGAACGAGAACATTTTTGCAGCGTAACGGGTGAACTTCCCACATCGGAGAATTGATAATCTTCACGCCCTCAAGCAAAACATTTTCGCAAGCATAAGGCTCAATCGTGCAAGGTCTTAACAGTGAACGTAACGGCGTAATATCTTCAGGAGTTTCGACATATTCTACTTCTTCGATATTATCCCAGTTGATTAACATTGTCGGGATTTTCTCAGGAAGAGGAGTTGTGCCGTCAGTTAAAAGCCTCAACGTTACGGGAACAGCTTTATCGCTCCATTGTTTAACGAGAACATCAACAACTTCCGCTTGATTAGGAAATCCGAAACTTCCTCGCTTCCAAGCCTGCCAGTTGTAAGGGTCAGCCTGAGGGTTAAGAGTGCCTTTTCCGGTTAATGCGATATTCTTAGCGTGGAAAGCATAAATCGGTGAAGCGTAATTGTAAGTGTCGTTGCCCTCAAAACTCGTCAATACCATCGGATAATATTTATTCGAGATGTTACGGACAAATCTTAACTCCGTGCCTTCTTCGAGATAAAGATTAACGTTGCTCTTCAGCTGAATTGCTCCGGTGTAATAAATTGTGGTTCCCTCTTTTTCCGTCGCTGGAACTACAACCCTTCCTCCTCCGGCTTTGTTAGCGTCGTCAATTGCTGCCTGGATTGCCGGCGTGTAATCCTTCACCGTCTGAGTTTGCTTGAGTGCTCCGTCCTGGCCGTCAGAAACGTAAAACTCTTCTTCCATGTCGACAACCAGAGCCGAATACTTTTCATCGGTAATCTTGAAGTCAACATCAGGAAAACTCGGAACATTGGCCTTGACAGTCTCATCAATGAGCTTGTAAGTCTCATCATTCCAGAAATCCCCCGAAGCAAAAGCCGACGAAGCTAAAGCGAAAATTACGAGAAAAGCGCACAAAAATTTTCTCTTCATGAATAAATCCCTCCTGAAATTTTTTTATTATGGAATGAGCGAATTATATATTAAAAGTGTTAACGAAAACATGAGAGATTACACAGAAAATTTTCGCTATCATTAATTTTTCAGGCTATGAATTGGTGCCGGAATTCTTCCTCCTCGTGCAATAAACTTCTCGCTTCCTGCGCTGTTCACTCTCATAACCGGAGCACTTCCCAGCAATCCTCCGAACTCGACATTATCACCGACACTTTTACCTGGAGCCGGAATAATTCGCACGGCTGTAGTCTTAGAGTTGATTACGCCTATTGCCGCCTCGTCAGCGATTATTGCAGAGATTGTTGATGCGCTTGTGTCTCCTGGAACAGCTATCATGTCAAGTCCAACCGAACATACACACGTCATAGCTTCGAGCTTCTCAATGTTCAACGCTCCGGATTTCACTGCCGCAATCATGCCTTCGTCTTCGCTCACCGGGATAAACGCTCCGGATAATCCGCCGACATGTCCAGAAGCCATTACGCCGCCCTTTTTCACAGCATCGTTGAGCAAAGCTAAAGCCGCAGTTGTCCCGTGAGTTCCGCAAATTTCAAGCCCCATTTCCTCAAGAATACGCGCGACGCTGTCACCTTGTGCCGGAGTTGGAGCTAATGACAAATCGACGACACCGAACGGAATATTTAATCTTTCAGAGGCCGCATTAGCAACGAGTTGACCCATTCGTGTAATTCTGAAGGCTGTACGTTTCACAGTCTCAGCAACAACATCAAAGCTCTCACCTTTTACATCTTGAAGCGCTCGCCAGACAACGCCAGGCCCGGAAACTCCAACGTTGATTACGCATTCAGGCTCTCCGGCTCCGTGAAATGCTCCAGCCATAAAAGGGTTATCTTCTACGGCGTTCGCGAAGATTACGAGTTTTGCACAGCCTAAGCCGTCCTGTTCAGCCGTAAGTTCTGCGGTTTGCTTGATGACTTCTCCCATTAATTTAACCGCGTCCATGTTGATACCGGCTTTTGTTGTCGCAACGTTGACGCTTGAGCAGACTAATTCAGTTTCAGCTAAAGTCTCAGGGATTGAAGCGATTAATTTTTTGTCGGAAGTCGTGAAGCCCTTATGAACTAGAGCCGAGAAGCCCCCGATGAAATTAACTCCGCAAGTTTTCGCCGCATTGTTCATAGCCCGGCCAATTTGCACATAATCTTCACTCTCACACGCCGCCGCAACCAGAGCAATCGGAGTTACAGAAATTCTCTTATTAATGATAGGAATTCCGTATTCACGTTCAATCTGTTCGCCAGTCTCGACGAGTTTATCGGCTTTCGTGCAAATCTTATCGTAAATTTTTCTCGCGCACGTCTTAACGTCCGAACTCGCGCAGTCGTAAAGTGAAATCCCAAGCGTGATTGTCCTGATGTCTAAATGCTGATGGTCTATCATGTTGACCGTCTGCATAATATCCGAAATGTTTAGCATGATTTATACCCTATGCATAGCGTCAAAAATATCTGCCCGCTGAATATGAATGTTGAGCTGTTCATTTTCTCCGCGCTGAATTAAGGCCGAACGGATTTCGTCAAAACTGTGTGAAGAAGTCGAAGTGTCAACGAGTAAAGTCATCGTGAAAATTCCTTCCATAACTGTCTGGCTTATGTCGAGAATGTTTACGCCCATATTAGCAAGAAGTGAACAGACATTAGCGATAATTCCTACTCGGTCTGAAGC
>ERZ842401.4466-NODE-4466-length-16268-cov-6.543823_pt1 | contig 16268 bp, 16 predicted proteins | sample MGYA00521270_ERZ842401 | MGnify/ENA primary metagenome ERZ842401 (study PRJEB31892, sample SAMEA3878208) | bioreactor metagenome | biome: Moose rumen | place: Sweden | collected 2011-10 | study: EMG produced TPA metagenomics assembly of the PRJEB12797 data set...
ATGCTACAATACATTTTGATGAATCTAGTCCACATTTACATATTGTTGGTGTTCCTTTTAAAGATGGAATGAAAAATGGTATGGAAAAACAAGTTGGTAAATCTGATGTATTTACAAAAGTTAGTTTAAAAAATATTCAAGATAAAATGAGAGTATATTGTATTAATTCATTCAATAGAATTTATCATTTAAACTACACTCTTAAAGAAAAAGAAGAAGGAAGAAATATTGATATTAATGTTGCAAATATGAACGGGTATAAAAAATTCAAAAGAGAACAAGAAAAATATAAAAAGCAACTTAAAGAATTAAATAACAAAGCAGATGAATTGCAAAATAAATCTAATGAGATAAATGATATTATTAATAGCTTAAAACCAACAATGATAAATAAAAACAACTTCACTATTTCGAGTGTTGATATTGATAAAATTAAAAATTATATAGAACAAACAAATGATACTACCTCAAATTTAAGAGATGCAAATTCTATAAATATTATCTTAAAAAAATATGAAGATGATTTAAGAGAACACTCTAACGAAGTTAGAAATTTAAATAAAAAGATTAAAAATCGTGATGAGAGAATTGAAGAATTAGAAGATGACTTAGGTGATGCCAATGATACTATTGATGAATTAGAAGAAAAAGTATTTAACTTGGAACAGGCATTAAATTATTTTAGAGAGTTATGGAATAAGTTTATAAAGTTCTTAAAAGATAAGTTCTTCTCTACTGATAAATATGATGAATTTATAGAAGAATTACACGAAGAAGAAATTATTGATGATAATGATTTAAATAAAATTCAAAATGAATATGATAGTTATACAAGTAAAGATGATGATTTAGAAAGATAATTTTGTGGTAAAATTATATTATATATTTGAAAAATTCAACCACTGGTTGAAAAAATTAAGATTCTTCAGACGCGTCTGAAGAATTCAAGAAAGGAGATTTTTATGTTAGAAAAAAATAATACTATGGCTTTAGAGATAACTAATATGGTTAATGAAGCAAAAAATAATTTAGCAAAGGAAATAAATAAATCTATAACTTATGTTTATTGGAACATAGGAAGAATTATTGTTAAACACGAAAATGAAGATAATAACAGATTAGAATATGGAAAAGAAGTTTTAAAAGGTTTATCTAAAGAATTAACTAAACTTTTAGGAAAAGGATATTCATATACTAATTTAACTTATATGAGATGGTTTTATAATACTTACCCTGATTATAATAAAATTAATGAATCATTAAGTTGGTCGCATTATATTGAGTTAATAACAATAAAGGATGATGATAAAAGAAGTTTTTATGAAAAAGAATGTATTAATTCAAATTGGTCTGTTAGAGAATTACAAAGACAACTTGATACTTCATTATTTGAAAGATTATTATTATCAGATGGTAAAGCAAATAAACAAAAAGTGTTAGAACTATCAAAAGAGGGACAAATTTTAAGTAAACCTAGTGATATAGTAAAACAACCTTATGTATTTGAATTTTTAGGAGTAAAAGAACCTAAACCACTTTTAGAAAAAGATTTAGAATATAAGTTAATAAGACATATTGAAGACTTCCTACTTGAATTAGGAAAAGGTTTTATGTTTGTTGGATCACAGCAAAGAATAACACTCAATAATACAGATTATTATGTAGATATGGTTTTCTATAATAAGTTTTTAAAATCTTATGTTCTTATTGATTTGAAAATGAATAAACTAAAAGCTGAAAATATTGGGCAAATGAATTTATATTTAAACTATTATGAAAATGTTGTTAATAGTGAAGATGATGGTAAACCTATAGGAATAATCTTATGTGCTGAAAAAGATAAGGTTGCATTAGAATATGCTCTAGGTGGTCTATCTAACAATATATTTGCATCTACATATACTTACTATATTCCAAATAAAGAACAATTAATCAGCGAAGTTGAAAAAGTATTAGAAAATAATAATTAATAAATAATAGCAGAAGAAAAACTAATTCTTCTTTTTTTATATAATTTTACTATGTAATTTTGCTATAAGTATCGAATTTTTTCGTGTTATATGATATAATTTTTAATGTAATGGAGGTAATTATGGCAAATAAAAATGAAGATTTAAGAAAAGCAAATAAGGCAAAAAAAGATGAATTTTATACTCAATTATCAGATATTGAAAAAGAATTAAACAATTATAGAAAAGAATTTAAAGACAAAGTGGTGTTTTGTAATTGTGATGACCCTTATGAATCTAATTTCTTTAAGTATTTTGCAATGAATTTTAATTTTTTAGGTTTAAAAAAGTTAATTGCTACTTGCTATGTTACTTCACCAGTTGCTTATACACAACTATCTTTATTTGATGTCGAGGGATTAAAGATAGAAAAGAAAAATTCTAAAAAAGCATATAAAATTGAAATTACTGAAGTGAATGACAATAATAAAGATGGTGCTATAGATTTATCTGATGTAGAGTATTTGATTAAAAATAAGAAAAATACTTTATCGTTACTAAAAGGTGATGGCGATTTTAGAAGTGAAGAATGTATTAAACTTTTAAAAGAGTCAGATATAGTTGTTACGAATCCACCATTTAGTTTATTTAGAGAATATGTAGCACAATTAGTAGAGTATAGTAAACAATTTATAATAATGGGTAACACAAATGCTTTATCTTACAAAGAAATATTTAAGTTGTTTAAAGAAGATAGTATTAGAACGGGATATACAAATTTTAATGTTGGTATGTATTTCTTTGTTCCAGATGATACTGAAAAATTTCATAAAATTGTTAATGGCAAAAAAATGGTAAGAGTTGCTACATCTTGTTGGTTTACAAATTTACCTGTAAAAAGACATAATGAGAAATTAATATTATACGAAACATATATACCAGATAATTATCCAAAATATGAAAATTACGATGCAATAAATGTTGATTCTTATACTAAAATTCCAAAAGATTATGATGGATATATGGGTGTTCCTATAACTTTTTTAGATAAATATAACCCAAATCAATTTAAACTTATAGGACTAGGTATATCTAATTCGGGTTTAGAAATAGGTGTAAAGCCATATAAACCTGAACATAAAAAATATCGAAAAGAAATTCAACATAAAGGTGCAGTTGATGGAGATTTATATATGTTAGATAAAGAAGGACATCCAATTGTTCCTTATGCTAGAATAATATTAATTAGAGAAGAGGTAGTAGAAAATGGAAATTAAATTAAAAGAGATACCTATTAGAGAGGTAGCAAAAGGTTATGTTAACGATGAGGAAAATGGTGTTGTTGGTTTTGATGGAAAATTAAATATAAGACCAAAATATCAAAGAGAATTTGTTTATAATGAAAAGCAAAGAAATGAAGTAATTAATAGTATCAATAGTGATTTTCCTCTTAATGTAATGTATTGGATTGAAAATGAAGATGGCACTTATGAAGTTTTAGATGGACAGCAAAGAACTATTAGTATATGTGAATATGTTGACGGTGCGTATTCTATTAATTCAAAAGCATTTCATAATCTTACAGATACAGAAAGAGAACATATATTAAATTACAAATTATTAGTTTATTTTTGTAAAGGTAATGATAAAGAAATTCAAGATTGGTTTAAAATTATCAATATAGCAGGAGAAAAATTAACAGATCAAGAATTAAGAAATGCAATTTATACTGGCAAATGGTTAATAGATGCCAAAAGACATTTTAGTAAAACATCGTGTCCCGCATATCAAATTGGTGAAAAGTATATGAATGGTTCTACAATTAGACAAGAATATTTAGAAACAACATTAAAATGGATTTCATTAAAAGAGAGCAAAACAATAGAAGATTATATGTCCGAACATCAACATGATGAAGATGCTAATGAATTATGGATGTACTATCAAGATGTAATTGATTGGATAAAGAGAATCTTCCCAAATTATAGAAAAGAAATGAAAGGTATCGAATGGGGAGTCTTATTTAACGAATATAAAAATCAAAAATTTAATTCCGATAAGCTAGAAGAAGAAATTGTAAAGTTAATGCAAGACGATGATGTAACAAGTAAAAAAGGAATATATTTGTATCTAATTACAGGTAAAGAAAAATATTTAAACATAAGGTCATTCACTGATAATCAAAAACGTGAGGCATATGAAAGGCAAAAAGGCATTTGTAATAATTGTAAAAAACATTTTGAAATAGAAGAAATGGAAGCAGATCATATAACACCTTGGCATACTGGTGGAAAAACAACATCCGATAATTGTCAAATGTTATGTAGAGAATGTAATAGAAGAAAATCTGGGATTTAAAAGTGAGTTGAACTATATCAATGATTAAGAGTATAGAATTTATAAATTATAGAAATTTAAATGAGAAATTTGAATTTAATGAAACTATTAATATTATATTTGGATATAATAATTCAGGTAAAACAAATTTACTTGATGGAATAAGATTGGCGTTTTCAACAATAACAAATGACTATATAAAAGTAAGTAAAAGCGATTTTAAAAATAGTGATGATACAATACCAATTAATATAAAAGTTGAATTGGAAGATAATACTATTCCTAGCCTTAATTTTTATGATGAAACTGGTAAAATGAAATGTGGTTTTAATGTTTTAATTAAAAGAACTCAAAGTGGTAGATATATAAGAGAGGTAAGTCATTTGAACAATACTTCTATAGATTTTGAGGTGTTACGAGAGGATTGTAATATTCCAAATATATATATGATTCCTTTAGCAAGAATTGAGGATATTTACACAAATGGTTTAGTTACTGGAATTTCAAATTTCATTGATTCAGAAGAAAAATATAGAAATTTGAAAAATGATTCTAAAAATTCTATAAAAGAAGAAATAAAAACTAAAAGAGAAAAATTTCAAAATTTTTGTAAAAAGTTTAATCAAAATTTAGATATAGAACTGTCAGAGCCTAAAATTTCTGATGAAAAAGTATATATTGTAGATGGGGAAAAGGAACACAATTATAGAATAGGATCTGGGTATAGAAGTATAGCAAATATTATTTTAAATACTTTAAATGAAAACTATAATATTATATTAATAGATGAAATTGAAAATCATTTACATCCAGCATTAATAAGAACATTAATTCGTGAATTACGAGACGTGAAAAATACAATAATTATTGGAACTACACATTCTCCAGTTGTAATTAATGAATTAAATATGGAAGAGTTAATTGATATTTCTGGTAAAAGATTAAGTAATTTAGATGAAACTAATAAGAAAAAACTGAATACTTTTTTACATCCTGGCAGGAGTGAATTATTATTAGCTGATAACATTATTCTTGTGGAGGGATATACAGAAGAATTATTATTGAATAATTATTTATATAAGAATAATTTTAATTGGACTATTGTGAATGTAGCAGGAATTATGTTTGAGCCATATATAGAATTATCAACTTATTTAGATAAAAAAGTAATTGTTATTAGTGATAATGATAAATCTTTATCAGAAAATTTGGAGTCGTCAGAAAGATTTAATAATTTAAAATCGTTGTGTGATGAAAAAAATATTAAATTACTTGAAGTTGATAATACATTAGAGACAGATTTATATAACAATGAATATTTAAAAAATTATATGAACCTATTAAAACAACATGATAAGCATAATGAAATTTATATTGCTAAAAAAAATAGAAAAACAGAAATAGCTGAAAAGTTAATTATGGATAATGTTGATATTTCAAATTGGCATATAATAAAGGATATAAAAAATGAATTCGAAGGTAATTAAATTTGTGGCAGGTGGTGGTAAAACTACATTATCCGAAGAGATACTACACGAAAATAATAATGGTTTATATCTAGCATTTACAAATAGTGTTGTTGAAGATATAAATAATAAAGGTTATTTGAGTAGAACAATTGATGCTCTTTTTACAAGTTTTATTATTCCAAAACTTATATCACTTATACCTATCATCTCTACTGGTTCTAAATTGAAGTTTGTAGACTCTACTATATTGGCTAATCATCTAAAAGGAGTTGCAAATATAAAAATAGATGAAGATGGAAATATTTATAATAAATCAAAAAAATTGGAATTAAATATTGATACTTCAAATGAAAAATTGCATAGTATGACTTCAAAAGAAAATATTGGATTTTTAAAATATATTTTTGCAAAAAATGAATTGAGGTTAACACATGAATTAAGAAGTAATTTATCAAGTTATTTAATAAAAAATCATCCTGATAAAATAATTGATCTTTTAGATAAAAGATTTTCTCTTATAATTATTGATGAAGCACAGGATTTAAAAGATTATAGAGAAAAGTTTGCTGAATTATTATACAATTCTAAAATCAAATTATTTATTTTGGGAGATGATAATCAAAATATAAATGGTGGAGGAACTTGGTTTGAAAATTTACTGGCAACAGAAACTAAAAATCAAAGTTTTAGATGTCCAGAAAATAATTGTAAATGGATTAGAGATAATTTGAATATTGATATTTTTGGTAATTCCGATGTTAGTGAATTTAAAATTATCAATTTTGATGAAGTGAAAAAACATGATGATAATACGAGAACATTATTATATAGTTTAAAATCTGGCAAAAATAAAGATATCATAGAATCTTGGAAAGGACCTAAGGATACTATTAAAAGTGCTAAAGGTAGTACAATATATACTGATATTGTCATAATTGGAACATCAATAAATTCGAGAAACTATTATACTGCAATAACTAGGACCAAGTTTAATGTATATTCTACAATCGTTAAATTTAAATAAATTATTAAAAGTTGATTTAAAAATGCAAAATTATATTGAATAAAAAAATAAACATGATAAAATATTATTAGAAATTGATATTAAATTATTAATTTCTCGATTTGTGAGTAAAAGTTTGAAATAACTTAACCACTCGCACCATAAATAGAACTGTGAAGTTCTTTTTTTTATGAATGTCAACAAATTGTCAATAAATTATCAACAAGTTATTTCTCCTAGTTTACAAATTGCATTAATATAGTTATAATCTGATTATAATAGGAGGCATTTAAATGTTTGGAGAAGAAGGAAGAAGTAACTATAATTTTCAATTCAATACAGATATGAAGCAAGTTGATTTATTGATTCAAAATTATTTAAAAGTCAATAGCTTTAGTCAGTTCGAAAAAAATGGAGAACGGTTTTATATGGCTGGTAATCAATCTGTAGGTTATAGAGGCTTTAAATATATTATAAATGGAAATAATTTAAGTATTGAAGCATGGATAATGGGTGCTAAAGATTTTAAACTAGAACAAAATAGTATGAATGCAGTAGCAAGTAATTATAAAGCCTCATTAAACACATTATTTCAAGAATTAACGAAGTTAAATAGTAATAATCAAAACTCTTCTCCAAATACTGGGCAACCATTAAATAATGCACAAGCCCCACAGAATGATATAAAACAAAATGCTCAAACACTTCAAAATGAAATAATAAAACTGCAAGAAAAACAATGTGAAATATGCTTTTGGATGTCTATCATTGGATTTTTATGTTCTTTTATTGGAGTAACATATGGTGCAGTTATTTATATATGTGACTTCTATTTTGCATTGCTAGGACTAAAAACTAAGAAGAGAAAGAAAGCAATAGCTACTATAGTTTTATCAATTATTTCAATTATAGTTATTATACTTGGAATAGTAATATAGTATAATTTGTTAAAAAAACAGTTAATAAATTATATAAAAGAAAAATAATAGTGTAAACATCAAGTAAATTGATGTTTTTTTTTGTTATGTTATATTATAATTATAATAGAGATGATATAGATGCACGCAGAAGGAACATTTACAGTATTAGATTATAAAAAAAGTTTAGAGGAATTTTTAGATGCTGAAAAAGAAAAAGAAAGGGATAAGCCAAAAGGAACTTTTTTTAAAAGTTCAGCTCAGAAGAATATTGAAATGTTAGATATGTTAGAGAGTTCAATAGATGCTATTTATGCTGTTACTGATTCAGTTCTTGCTGATAGGTATAGCCCGTCTGTTGAAATTGTTGAAGCTTTACAAATGGTGGCAAATCAAACTACTGTTGAAGAATTTAGTAAGTTATCGCTTGCTATTAATACTGATATAATGACACATAATAGTCTTGATGAATCAAGGCAAATTAATGAATTGGTTCCTAGAATTAAAAAAATAGCAGAGAAGGCAACATTGAGTAATGGGAAACCCATTGCAAATAGTGACGTTAAAGTTTCTGATAGGTTTAAATCAAAATCAAATACTGAAAACTTTAAATCAGTTATTACGCAGTTTGCTGAGATGGCTGAAAAATCTTTAGATAAAGAATATGGGCATATTGATATAAGACAACAAGAATTACCAAAAAGTTATGATGCTCAAAGATTAATAAGTTTGGCTAATTCGGATTCTTTAGAATCAAGCATGGAAAATATGAGATTTAAAAATAATGTCCAAAAAATAGCTAAGCAATTAGAAATTAGAGATAATGCTACTAAAGTTATAGAATCATGTGAGAGGCTTCAAAGAGAATTAATGAATGAAGCAAAAGATAATAACATGGATTTTTCAAAAATTAACAATGCTATTAATACTTTACTCCAACAAAAAAGAAAGGAATTAACTGAAGCAAATTCTTTCTTGAGAAATTATAATATAGATAAGTATTTAGATGAGGCTAGAAAATTTGAACAGAATAGTCGTGAAAATGATACAAAGAATCATATATTCGGGCAATATGAAAATATTGTAAAAGAAATCGAGGATTTAAAGAAAAACGATCCAAACAATTTAGCTAAAATAAATGAGTTGAAAGAGCGTTTAGAAAAAATAAAAATAGCTAATTCTGATAAAGATATTAATTTTGGTGAATACGATCAAAAAGAAGAAGAAGCTAAAGAAGAACATAAACATGAACAACAAATGCAAGAAATGATGGAAAAAGAAAGAGAAAATGAATCAGCAATGATGCGTGAAATTAATCGTAATTATAAGGAATACCTTAGAAAACGTGCTATTCGTGAAATAGAACAATCACCAGACTTTGACAATGTTAATAGAGAAGAACTAATAAGAGAAAAAATGTCTGAAATTAGTAAAAGTGAGAGAGCTAGTGATGATGAATTTACTAGGAGACAAATGCAAGAAGCGGAAAATAAACTAATGGCAATTGCACAAGAAGAATTAGAGATTCAAGGAGTTTTCACAGATTCAGTAGAGACTATTGAAAAAAAAGCAACTGATATGATCTCACAATCTTATATGACTCCAGAAGAAAGATGCCGTGAAGATATGAGAAAGCAAGGTATGGATGAGCGAGAAATTACTGATTCTTTAGTTGCTGCTAATGCTGGATATTATAGGGATGGAACAAGTGGTTATGAACACACTAAAGAAATACAAGAATTAGTTCAAGAAATAGGTAACTATAGGGCAAGCCTAGGTAATGATTATGAGCAAGAAGATAGTTTAAGTAGATAAAATGTTTTTAGATATTTATTACTAATCATGCTATAATTATAGTAGAGGTGATAGTATTATGGATGAAAAAAATGTTTATTATTATGCATTACGTCATGAATTGAAAAAATCTTTAATGTGCATTAAACATAAATTAGATGATGCTATTACTGGTAATAATATAGGTATTTTTGAATATAGAAATCTTAGAGATAATTTAGTAAAACAAAATCAAATATTAGAAATTTTATTTACTACATACCATGATATAGCTAATAGTTTTTATAAAGTATCTAGTCAATTAAGAAAACTACTAGATGAATTGTGTTCATATACAGAAGAAATAGAGTTTTCGAGATTAGAATCTTCTATTAATTCAGATATTATGCAAAATAATTATTATGACAAGATTGATGAATTGCATCAAGCAGAAGAAAAAATGTTGCAATTACTTCAAGAAACTTCATTAAGTAATCAGCAATTAATTATTGATGATAGTAGTAGTGAGTATGGTAAAGCTAGTGTTTCTATTGCAGATGCTATTAGAAAAGCAATTGAATTAGAGATTGGATTACTTGACCGAGATCAAGGAATTATAGATTTAAAATATCAGGATATACTTGTTAAAGATAAGAACTCAAGTACACTGATTGATAGTGAAGATTTAGTTGAACAAACTAAAATTAAAGAAAAATCAGCAAAAATTATTGAATTATGTCACAAAATACAAGTTGAATTAGGAAAAGAAGTAGAAAGTAATGGTATAAAGTTTCCTAAACTACAAGAAACAATCTCGATGATATCTACTCAAAGCCAAGCTAGTATAGATGCTGCTAACCAGTATTTTACTAGTATAGTATTTGATAAATATACTGATAGCGTTAAAGAACAAGAAATAAAAGAAGAAAAAGAAAAGCTTTATGCTGAAATAGTTGAAGAATATGATAATATTTCTAAAGAATTGGAAAAGTTACAGTTAAAATTACCAGAATATAAAGATAATTTAGATTCTTTAAATCAAAGATTGAAAAATATTGATGTTGATAATTTAAATAATGAAACAGTAATTGAACATGCTGAATATAATGCCGCAATGTCATTTTAATTATTGTTAATTATCTTAAACTGTGTTAATATGGTGTTGGGATAATAAATAAGAATTACTTGTTTTTTCTTATATCTAATCAATTATCACGCGTTTGGTTTAGAAAATTATCCCAAGAAGAGAGAAATCTCTTCTTTTTTTAATGGAAAAAAAGAAAAATTTCGAAATATATAATAGGAGGTGAAAGTAATATAAGTGAAAGTAGTTCTTCAGGATGGTATTAAAGACTGTGGTATTTGTTCTCTTTTATCTATTATTAGATTTTATGGAGGAGAAGTATCTAAAGAATATTTAAGAGAGATAACTAATACTACAAAAGATGGTGTTTCTTTTTATAATTTAATTGAAGGTGCAAAAAGAGTAGGCTTTGATGCAGTTGGTCTATCAGGAACATTAAATAATATAGAAGTAAATAACTTACCCTGTATAGCTCATTTTATTGTAAATAAAAGCTATAAACATTTTGTAGTTTTATATGATATTAATAAAAAGAAAAAGCAAGTAACTTTAATGGATCCTGCAAAAGGTAAAAAAATAATCTCTATATCTGAATTTAACTTATTATCCAGCAATAATTATATATTCTTAAAACCAATAAAAACACTCCCTATAATGCAGAAGAAAAATATAATTTATAGAAATATAATTCAACTATTTAAAAGAAATAAAAAATTATTATTCTCTATAATCATACTCACATTTTCATATTTTATTTGTACTATTCTTACCTCATTTCATTTTAAATATTTATTAGAATATTCTATAAATTATAATTTAACTAAGAATATATATTATATAAGTATTATCATGATAGTATTTTATTGTTTAAAAAATATAAGTAACTTATTAAGAAACATTTTACTCAGTAAATGGACTATTGTTTTTGATAATGAAATAACTACTAGTACTTATAAACAATTACTTTTACTTCCATATTTATATTATAAAAATAGAACTACTGGTGAAGTTGTTTCTAGATTCAAAGACTTAAATACTATTAGAAGCTTTATAAATAGATTCTTCTGCATTATTTCTACTGATTTAATAAGTATAATAGTATTCTTTATTATTATGTTTAATTATCATAAAAAATTAGCTCTATACTTAACTATTCCTCTTATTTTGTTAATTATTTATCAATTTATAATAAATCCTAAAAAGAAAAAGATAATTAAAAGCATTAGTATGAAAGAAGATATTATTAATTCATATCTTGTTCAAGGAATAAGCAATGTTGATACTATAAAGGGTAGTCATTTAGAAAAAAGATTAATTGATAAATTTTCACTTAACTATAAATCTTTTTTAGAAACTATCTATTCATATAATATGTTATTAGAAAGATATTCATTTAATAAAAGTATCTTAAATGATATATCATTTTTAATAATCTTTGGATTAGGATCTTATTATGTTATAGGTGGTAATTTATTATTAAATAATCTTATTGTTTTTCAACTATTTTATTCTTATTTTAGTACTAGTTTTTATAACTTAATAAGCATTTTAGAAGATTATAATTCTTACAAGGTAGCTCTTAATAGAGTTGAAGAAATATTTATGATTAATAAAGATAATTTTAGTAATAATTATTATTATTTAGCTTTTACTTTAAAAGGGAATATTATGTATAATGATTTAACTTATAAAGTAGGTAGTAAATATTTGTTTAAGGATTTAACTCTTCAAATAAAGCAAGGTGAAAAAGTCTTGTTGAGTGGTGAAAGTGGTAGTGGAAAAAGTACTTTAATGAAGATGCTTTTAAGATACATTGAAGTAGAATTTAATAAAATAAAGGTAGCTGATATTGATATTAATCATTATCACTTAGAAAATATTCGTTCTAATATTACTTATGTTAGTAGTAATGAATATTTATTTACTGATACTATTAAGAATAATATTGAACTTTATAAAGATTATTCTGATGAAGAGTTTAATGAGGTGTGTAAAGTCTGTTTAGTAGATGATATTGTTAAAAATATTAGTAATAATTATGATGCTTTAATTGAAGAAAATGGTTTCAATTTTAGTAATGGAGAAAGACAAAGAATAATTCTAGCTCGAAGTATTATTAAAAGAAATAATATTTATATTTTTGATGAAGCTTTAGCAGGAATTGATATTAATAGAGAGAAAAAGATATTAGAAAATATTTTTAATTTTTTGAATGATAAGACAATTATTGTTATTTCTCATCGGTTTAATAATAAAAAATTATTTGATCGAGTATTAAAATTAGAAAAGGGACAGATATATGAAAATTAGAAATTATGAAAGAAAAGAACTAATTACTGTTTTTATTGTTTTATTATTATTGACTGAAATAATAGTAGTAATTAGTCTAACTACCATTAAGATTAATAATTATTTTAAAGTTAATGGAGTAGTAGTAAAAGACAATTTAATGGTAATAATGGTATCTAGTAGCGAAAGAAAAATTATTTATAGTAATAAAGTGCTATTTTTTAACAACAAGCGATTTAAGTTTGAAATAGTAGAAGATAGAGGAATTGTTATGAAAAAAAAGAATGATAAGTATTATCAATTGTTGTTGAAATTTCCATTCGAAGATAAATCAGCTAATGACATTTTAGAAATTGTTTTTATAAAAGAAAAAATACGTTTAATAGAAATATTTAAAATAATATGGGAAGGTGGTTAAAATTAGTAAAATAAGTGAAGAAAACTTAGAAAAAATAAAAGGTGGTGCAACAATTTCAGTTTGGACAGGAATTGCTGTTGCTGCTGTTGTAATCTTTTTAGCAGGAGTAATAGATGGTTTAATTAATAATCCGGGGAGGTGTAATGAATGACGGTTATAAACGATGATAATCTAGATAATATAACAGGTGGAAATACAACGATAAATGGGCCAATAATAAATGCTATAATAAGTGTTATTGAATTACTTAGAGAAGCAGGTCATAGTTTGGGTTCAGGTATTCGAAGAATTAGTGAAAATCAAGTTTGTCCTTTAGAATAAATAATTAAAAATTTTCTTAAAATTATGTTTTTTCCTTTATATTTAACAAAAAAAGTAGTAAAATAGTTGAAAAATGAATGAACATTTGTTATAATTCATTTTAGTTGAAAGCGAAGGGAGGGAAAATCAGTGGCAACAAAAGTAACTGTACGAGGAAATCTTGATCAAGCCTTAAGAAAATTTAAACAAAAAGTCGCAAGAGATGGTGTCCCTTCTGAATGGAAGAAAAGAGAAGCTTATGATAAGCCAGGAGTAAGAAGAAGAGCAGCTAAAAAAGAAGGAATAAAGAATTCTAGAAAAAGAGAACGCTCAAATCGTAGTAGAGATTATTAATAAAAACGACACTTCTAGTGTTGTTTTTTTTCTTAAAAGATTATATTTATGGTATAATATAGTAGAGGTGTTAATAAATGGATGACAACATTATTTTCAGAGAAGTAAGAAGAGAAGATAATATGGAAGATATAGCTCGTTTGCTTTATGATACAGATCCATATATTTATCCATATTGGTTTAATGATAATGCTGAAGAAGCAGTTAATGTACTAGCACCGAAAATGCTAGAAGATGGTTTTATTTTCAATTATAAAAACTGTCGTATAGCAGTTGATCAAGACAATGATAAAATTGTAGCTATGCTTTGTTCAATTAGTCCGGATACTAACTTAGAATATGATTATTCAGAACTAGCTAGTATAAATGATAATTATAAATTTATAATTGACGATTATATAAATTACTTGATTGATGAAGTAACTGAAAAGAAATTTGTTTATTTAACAAATATTGCGGTAGATGTTGATTATCGTGGTAAAAAAGTAGGTTCACGGATATTAAAAGATTGGGTAAAGCATACTGATGAAGCAGGCTATACAGAAATTGGTTTTGACTGTTTAATGCATAATTTAAGAGCTAAGAATTTGTATCATAGTTTAGGCTTTAAAGAAGTTGCTGAAGGAATTGGGTTTGATGGAACAATTTATTCAACAGTTGAAACAGTTTTCTTTAAAAGAAAAACAACACCTTACACTGAAGAAGATTTTCAGATGTTATCTGATACTAGTGTAAAGGAAACAGATTTGTCTAGAGAGAAATATATTTATGACTCTTTAAATAAGAAAAAAGAAATGGTAAAGGAATGATATTATGGTAGAACAATTAGAAAAAGATATGATTGAAGCAATGAAGAATCATGAAAAAGAAAGATTAACAGTTATTAGAGCTGTAAAAGCTGGTTTAAAACAAGAACAAATAGATCATAAAAAAGAAATAAATGATGATTTATTAGTAGATGTTGTTAGTAGACAAGTTAAGATGAGAAAAGAATCAATTGTTGAATTTGAAAAAGGTGGAAGACAAGACTTAGTTGATCAAACTCAATCTGAAATTGATATTTTAATGAAATATTTACCTGAACAATTATCCGAAGAAGAAATACTAAAGGTAATTGATGAAATCTTTGCTGAAGTAAAACCTGAAAGCGCTAAAGACATGGGTAAAGTAATGAAAGAAGCTAATGCCAAGTTAAAAGGTAAGGCTGATATGAAAACTGTATCTAATATAATTAAAGAAAGATTACAATAAGCATCAATTGATGCTTTTTTATTGTTTTAATTCATATATTTAGATAGGTGATTTGATGATAGAAAAAATATCTAACTATGTGAATGATAAAGAATTTAGCTTAACTTTATATGGGGATAAAATTCATATTAATAATTATCAAAAAATAATATCTTTAGAAGATACTTATATATCAGTAATTACTAGTAATAAAAAAATATTAATAACCGGATCTAATTTAATCCTAAGTAAACTATTTGATAATGAAATGTTAATTAAAGGAACTATTTCTAAGATAGAGGTGCTTGATGTATAGTAGAGTTAAGATAGAAATACTTGGAAATAACCCTGATTATTTTTTAAAGGAACTAATAAAAATTGGAATAAACTATTATGATTTAGAAAAGTATTTTAAAAAGATTATTTTAATAATTGATTACTCTGATTATGAAAGAATTAAAGAATTAAAAACTACTTATAAAATACATATTATTAGAAGATATGGTCTTAATAAATTTATTTACTATTTTAAGAGATTCTATTTACTAATACTTTTTTTGGGATTAGGTATTATTCTAAATATTATTTTAGCTAATATAGTATTTAAAATAGAAGTTGTTCATTCTAATAAAAATATTAGAGAATTAGTAATAAAAGATTTAGAAGAACTAGGTATAAAAAGATATCATTTTAAAGTAAGTTATAAGGAAAAGGAATTAATAAAAAAGAAAATAAAAGAAAAAGAAGAAATAATTGATTGGATTGAGATAGATGAAGTTGGGACTAAATATATCGTTAAAGTAGAAGAAAAAAAGATTAATAAAATTAAAGAAAAATGTCAGCCTAGAAATATTATTGCGAAGAAGAATGCTTTAATTATGGATATAGATGCTATATCTGGAGAAGTAAAGAAAAGTACTAATAATTATGTTAATAAAGGTGAAGTAATTATTAGTGGTTTTATTTATAATAAAGATAAAGTTGTCTCTAAAAGGTGTGCTGAAGGTAAAGTTTATGGGGAGACTTGGTACTTATTAAAAATAAGTGTTCCTAGATATCAAAAGAAAGAAAAATTATTAAATAAAAGTAGTTTGGGTATAGAAATAAAATTATTAAATAAAAATAAATTACATTTTATTCCCATA
>ERZ842401.4467-NODE-4467-length-16266-cov-28.088150_pt1 | contig 16266 bp, 14 predicted proteins | sample MGYA00521270_ERZ842401 | MGnify/ENA primary metagenome ERZ842401 (study PRJEB31892, sample SAMEA3878208) | bioreactor metagenome | biome: Moose rumen | place: Sweden | collected 2011-10 | study: EMG produced TPA metagenomics assembly of the PRJEB12797 data set...
AACGAGTGCAAACAGCGCAAAACTCAGCGTAAAACGAAATAACAAACTCTCTGTGCGTTTTCCCATAATTCTTTCCCCGTAGTTGCGCTATTATAGCACACAAATTTTCCGTTTGAAAAGTTGTTTTTTATGTAACATTCCCGCCTGTTTTTAAACGCGAACAAACAGTATTTAGTAAAAGCAGCGTGTTTTTGCCCGCTACTGTGCGGTATTTCACAGACGCAGTTTGTTTTTAGCAAATACTGTGAAATATTTGCACAATGCGCGCTGTTTTTGTGCGATACCGTGCAGTATCCGCCGAAAGCAGCGTGTTTTTGCGCAATACTGCACAGGATTTTGCAATCGCACTCTGTTTTGGCTCGATACGGCGCGGTATTGAGTTTTTTCGGAAGGCGGAAGGGACAAGAAAGTTTTTATACGTCGTGTATGACAGATTTTTCTGTGATAATCCTAAAAATATAGAAAAACGGCTTTATTTTCGGTTCTGTTTTCTGCTATAATGCAAAAAAATTATAGGAGCGTTTATATGGAATACGATTTTTACAAAGTGGCTTTCGTGTACAAAGATTTTGAAACGCGGCTTCGCTACAACATTATTGAAAATTTTGATACAACTTTGATAGAGCATTTATCCCGCTTGTATCAAGAAGATATGACGCGACTGCACGAATCTGCGGATTTTGCATATATGGACACGGGCTTTCACGATTTGGACGGAAATGCGATTTTTGCCTATTTTGTGCCGAACCGAAATGTAGATAAGCAAAAATGGTATTTGCACGATTTTAAGACAAAAGCGGAAATCGATGAACTTTGTCCGAGCAATAGTGAAAAAAAAGTGGCAGTGAGCGCGCCGAAAATCCAAAAGCCAAAAAGAATTATTCACGCGCCGCTCGTTACCTTCGATAACGTGCCGATTAAGCCGAAAAGCACCGCAAAGCGTCTTATTGATTTGTACCGAAAAGAACATTCTGGCGGGGAAGGTCGCGACGGGGTGATTTTTGAGCGTATGCTCACGCAGGCGATTATCGAAAACGATTCGCCCAACAGCATCAACAACGACGAGGCGCTGCTCGACAAAATCTGCGTGGACGATTATTACGATTCTGGTCTTGACGCGATTTGTATTCGGGTGAACGGGCATATCGTTACGGACAAGGATTTTTTGGAATTTATCATCAAGAACGAAAAAGGTATCCGCTCTGCCGAAATTATTTTGCTTCAGTCAAAATGCAAAGACAAATTTGAGTTAAAGGAAATCAGCACGTTTATTTTGGGCGTGCAGAACTTTTTGGAGCGCGCTTCTTCGCGAAAACTCAACAAAAAGGTGCAGGCGTGGTTTGACATTAAGAACGAAATTTTGGAGAACGCACAGAATTGGACGGAGATGAGCCATATTGATGTGCGTCTTTTTTATGCCGCGGCAAATGCAACGTGGACGAACTCAAGCGAGATTCTCGGTTCGTTTGAGACGCTCAAAAAGGCAGTTGACCGTTTTGAGAACGGCATTTACAAGATTGAGCCGCCGATTTTTATTGATGAAAACCGTCTGCAAAAAATCACGCTGAACGAAAACGAAACGCTTTCGGTAAAAATCGCGCTAAACGGCACGCCGCTCCAGCTTTTGGGCGACGATTCGGTGATGGGCTGCGCTGCAATTATTGACGCGAAGGAATTGCTTTCGATTTTGATTGACGAGACGACGGGGAATTTGAAGCGCGGGCTGTTTGAGGAAAACGTGCGCGATTTTCAGGGCAACACAAACGTCAATCTTTCTATTAAAGAAACGATTCGGACGGCGCCTGAGAGTTTTATTCTGCGCAACAACGGTATCACGATTTTGGCAAATCGGCTTGAATACCCGAACTTGAACTCGGTTCGGATTACGAATCCGCAGATTGTAAACGGCTGTCAGACGTGTTCGGTGATTTTTTATGCGCACAAGGAAAATCTGGATTTGTCCAAGGTGAAGGTGTTTGCCCGCATTATCAGCACGAATGATTCTGAAACTATCAATTCGATTGTCAGCGCAAACAACAATCAGAATATGGTTCACGATATGATTAACGAAATCACGAAGGAATATCATAAAAAACTCGAGCAGTTTTTCAAGAATTACGACGCGGTTCCCGATTTCAAGCACGTGTATTACGAGCGCCGTTCAAAATCGCTGGCGGGCGAAAATATTTGCGCCTACCAGAAATGCACGTTCCGCACTATGCTGCAAAGTGCGGTCGCGGTGTGGTTTGACGCGCCATACGAGGCGATTTCGTCAGAGTTCCAGCTTTTGCCGCTGTACAAGGACCGCGTGTTTTCGGACAATCACAGCGAAATCTGTTATTATGCGAGCGCGACTTTATTTTCGGCGTTTGACCGCTTGATTTATCAAAACCGTCTCGATTCTAAATTCAGAAGCGCGCGTCCTTTTGTGTGCTACATTGTGAAGCGCAGCATTTGCGCTCAGAGCGTCAATTTGAACGATACCGAGGTTGCCGAAAATCTGGCGCAGTCGATTTTGTCGCTGTGCAGGAACGATGCTGCGCTTGAAGATGCGTTTGAGAATGCGCTTTCGGTTTGCATTAAGGCGCGGGAATTGTTCAGCGCGCAAAACAACGGCAAGAATATGGGCGATTATTTGAACAGTCCCAAGGTTATGTCGTATATTTTGGGTGCGCTCGGCAAAATCGGTGAAAAAGAAGCGGAAAGCGAAAATCAGACGGCAACGTATTCTGGCAAAATCATCAAGGTGGGCTACGACCGCTACGGCAGGCGCTATCTTTTTATCAGCAAAGGCTCGGATTCTGTTTTTGCGCACGAGTCGTTCAGTCCGAACACGCTGTTTTCGTCGCTTCAAACGGGGCAAAATGTGGTGTACGAGCTTGCGGAGGATAAGTTCAAAAACGTCGTAGCTAAAAATGTGCATAAATAAAAATCTGCACTGTCCTCTTTTTTTTGTAAAAACAAAAAATCCTCTCTGCAAAGCTGCAGAAAGGATTTTTGCTCACCGATTTTATGTTTCGTAATTGTATTTTCCAGAAAAATATTATTTTTTATAGTATTCTTTGTACCATTTGGCGAATGATTTGTTCAAATCAATATTAGCCATATCCCTATTGTAATAAATGTGAGTGTTTTATGCAAATGACCTTTTCAAAAAGGCGCGCAAAATCAAGCATATCCGTATTTTTTGCAGCACACAAAAACACACCGCAACCACACAAAATGCACACAACTCCGACACAATCCCCGAAAGCCAAATGCCGTCCAGACCGAAAATCCGGGGCAAAACCAAAACGGCGGCAATCTGAAACAGCAGCGTGCGCAAAAACGAAATCAGCGCAGACACAAAACCGTTGTTCAGCGCCGTAAAAAACGACGAGCCAGCCAAATTTGCACCCATAATCAAAAACGCAGGCGAATACAAAGCGAATGCCCGCCGAATCATCAAAAAAAGATTTTCGTCATAGCCGCCAAACAGCGCGGCAAGCGGCTTTGAAAGCATTTCAGACAAAATCGCAAGAAAAACACTTGCACTGCCGATTATCGCGCAATCTTTGCGAAACAGATTTTTGAGTTCCGCCGTATTTCCAGCCCCGTAATGATAGCTCACGATAGGCGAGCGCCCAATACCGTAGCCCAAAAACACCGCGGCAAAAATAAAACTCACATACATCAAAGAACCATACGCAGCAATCCCCGTTTCTCCCGCAATGCGAATGAGCTGGAAATTATACAAAATACTCACCACCGACATCGCAAGATTGCCCACCAACTCCGACGAACCATTTGCCGCCGTTTTCGCGATAGGAGAGAGGTCGAATTTGGTTTTGCCGAGCCTGAGCGTTGTTTTGTTCGGCAACAAAAAATACACAAACGGCATTCCCCCGCCCACCAGCACACTCGCCACCGTCGCAAGAGCCGCGCCCGCAATCCCCCAGCGAAACACCGCAATAAAAAGCGCGTCAAGAATCATATTAGTCAGCCCCGCCGCATTTTTTTCGCCCCACACAAAAAAATTTTATTATCAGCCTATTTTAAGAGAAAGGAATAAAAATGAAAGCATCTCAATCCTATTTTAAGGGAAGCAAAAAAAATTTAAAGCACGTTCAGCCTCATTTAAGAGAAGCCTTTTAAAATGCAATCACGTCAATCCTATTTTAAGAGAAGGCTTTTAAAATACAATCACGCCTTCCTTTTTTGTCATTGCTGTCTGTTAAAACAAGGGGCTTAAGCCCCTTGCTACCTCTGCATTGCTTTTTTGCCATTGCCGTGATTTTCTTTTTATCTTTGGCGAACTTGATTCGCAATCTCTTTTTGATAGCAAAAATGCCCATTAAACGAGATACTGAAAACTTGTTCAGCATAACACATTCTTTTTACAAGCATACATTCTAAAACACCGCCCGCCGCATTTTTATTCGGATTTTTCCAAAAACACTTCGATTTGCTGCTTGATGAGCTGGAGCATTTTTTTGTTTTCTGAATCAGCACTTGCAAACGAAGAATGTTTTGAAAACAACGTTGCGGGGTGCACGTCCAAAACGCGCGCCATATTCAAAATTAAATCAAACGACGGTTTTGAAATCCCACATTCAATGTTTCCAATCGTCCCCGTCGCCACGTTGCACAATTCCGAGAGTTTTGCCTGCGAAAATTGTTTTTGACAGCGCAATTCTTTTAGATTTTGTATAAATTCCTGCTGATACTGATTCATCGCCCCTCAGTATAAAATGCAACAGCCTTGATTGCAACCGCACAAAAAATATTTTTGTAAAATCTGCAAAAAAAACTTGACATATATATATATATATATAATAAGAATTTAGGAGGCATATTCGCCTCAAGGAGTTCTTATATGATGAAGAAAAATGCAAAGAAAATCGCGCTGGCTCTTGCGTCTTGCGCTGTGTTCACCGCGTATTTTGTGCTGTCTCTTTCCTGCGCCACAACGTCTGGCACAAAACGCGATGCAGGCACAGAGGTTTCGGTTTCACCGTCCACAACAAAAAATGAGTGGAATGATTACGACATCACGTTGGTAAGTGCAGAGAATTGTCCATCAAGAATTTTGAAATGGGTTAAAAAAGACTCTGCAACTGCTCTCGTAGAAGATGAAGAGTCTGAAGAAGACGAAGAATCAACAGAAAATGCAGAGCCAAAAGTATTTTACACGATTTCTGCAACAACCGACACAAAAGTTTTGCAATCTGTTAAAACAGCAAACGGCACATCAACAAAAGAAGTTGATTACAATCTTGTAACAGCCAGTGAGGTGGGTGGCAAGTATCTTATTGAAGAAAAAGACGCAAAAGCCGCCATTGAGTTTATCAATGAACTTGAAAAGAATTTCAAAGCAGAGCGCACAGGTGAAGGTGTTTTGCACAAGTTCGAGATAAAAAACACGTGGACTGAACACAAAGTTGAAACAGAACGTGTTGTAAAAAGCACAAGTAGCGTAGGCGCGTATTATGAAAACCACTATGAAGACAAACTCATAGAATATGATATTCCTCACGAAGAGCGTGTTTTCTTTATCCAACACTCAACTTCTTTTGGAAAAGACGAGATTTTGTATTCAGCAGGCAGAGTTTCTTATAAAGATTCATACGGCAATGTTTACGTCTATTCACCTAAGCCAGTTGTGGTTTCGCTTGAAGAAATTTTGGCGGTGCGAGACGCGTTCTCAAAATAACATCGGGACGTTTTTATCTTGCTGAACAAGAAAAAAATAAGTGCAGGGCTGATTTTGCTGATTGTTGCAATCATTCTTTATCTTGCCTTGCACGATGTAACAAATCTATACATTTTCAGCAATTTCGGCAGTCAATCTATCGTTGTCGCGCTCGCAAATTTCCATTCCGTTTGCTTTGCGGCACTCAAGCGACTGCCGTTTTTTGCGCTCATCAAAAATTATGCGGTGGATTTTCTGTGGTTTTTGTCATTCATTTTGATTTTTACAGAAATTTTGCCTGTATCGTCCGCAAAAATACAATGCGCCATTTTAATTTTGATGGCGTGTTTCAGTGAATTTTCCCAGCTTTTCTTTTCGCAATTAGGCACGTTCGACATCGTTGATTTGGCGTTGTATATCATAATCGCGATTTCATTTTTTTGCACAAAAAAACGTATATGCGAATAAAATGCGGTTGTCTATTGAGAAAGATTGGATTTTCTAGTAATCTGTAGCTATGGCTTACGAAGTAACCGCGACAAGACGCCGCCCGCAAAAGTTTGACGATTTGGTCGGGCAGGAATTCGTTGCAAATACATTAAAAAATACCATAAAATCGGGCAGAATCGCCCACGCATATCTGTTTTCTGGTCCGCGCGGGTGCGGAAAAACCTCCTCCGCGCGCATTATGGCAAAAGCCTTGAACTGCGAAAAAGGACCAACCACCGAGCCGTGCGGAGAATGTACCGCGTGCCGTGAGATTGCAAAAAGTTCGTCGCTCGATGTGCGCGAAATAGACGGCGCGTCGAATACATCGGTCAACGATGTGCGAGAAATCAAAGACGAAGTGATTTTTCCGCCGCAATCAAGCCGCTACAAAATCTATATCATCGACGAAGTGCATATGCTTTCCACAAGCGCGTTCAATGCGCTTTTGAAGACCATCGAAGAGCCGCCGGAATACGTCATTTTTATCTTTGCGACAACCGAACTCCAAAAAGTCCCCGCGACAATCAAAAGCCGTTGTCAGCAATTCAATTTTCATTTGGTGCCGATTGAGCGACTGAAAAACCTTCTTGGTGAAGCCGCCGCAGAAATCGGGATAAAAGCCGACGACGAGGCGCTGTATTGGATTGCCAAAGAATCCACAGGCTCTGTTCGCGACGCATACACGCTGTTTGACCAAGTTGCCGCATTTTCCGACGGCGAAATCACCTACGACAAAATCCGCGACAAACTGGGATTGGTGGGCATTGAGCAACTGAACAGCATTTTTGAGTATTGCAGTGCTGGCGATGTGGAGAAAACGCTCATCGAGTTGGATTCCGCGCTCCAAAACGGCATTACGATAGAGCAGCTCATCACGAATGCGGCGCAGTATGTGCGTTCGCTGCTGCTTATCAGTGCGGGCGTGAAAAAAGAAGCGCTGCTCGGGCAAAGTGCCGACCGATACAGCGCAAAAGTGCTTGAGCAATGGGACAAAGTGCGCATAGAACGGGCGCTGTCGCTGTTTTTGTCGCTATACCGCGATATTCGCTATTCGCTTTCGCCGCGCTACGAGCTTGATTTGGCATTCAGCCGCTTGTGCAATTTGAAGGACGCGGCAAGTTCGGGCGAAATCAAAATGGCGATTGAGGCGGCGCGAAAAGCGCTGATGAACGGAGCGGGAACACAGACCGTCCCCTCCCAGCCCCAGAGCGCACCAAAAGCAAATTTTGCACCGCAAAATCCTGCCGTGCCGCAATTTGCCGCACTCGCTCAGTCCCCTGCTTCCGAGCCGCCCAAACCGCAGCCGAGCGCGCCTCCTGCGCCGAAAATCCAAGCCGAGCGCGTGATGAGCGTGCCACAATTTTCGGCGGTGTCTTCAAAAGATTCGGATTCTATCGAGAACTTGAAAAAAAAAGTAATTGACGAACTCAAATACAGCGAAGTATTGGCGGCAGGTGCGCTTTCTGAAGTGCGCATTGAGCAGAACGGAAACAAAATCACCGCATTTGCACCAAATCAATATCAGCTTATGCAGATGGACATTTACAAAACGGCGATTATCAGCGCGCTCAAAAAAGTGTCGGGCATAGAAAATCTTGAGTTTGAGTCCGCGGTAGAAAAAGAAGAAGAAAAAGAGAAAGTCGAAATCCCAAAAGCGGTGGAAATCATTCGCAGTGAATTTCGAGGAACAATCGTAGGAGGAAAAGTATGAATCCATTTGATATTTTAAAGAATGCAGACGCCATTCAGCAGCAGTTCAAGCAGATTCAGGAAGGTCTTGAGAACGTTTCTGCCACAGGCGTATCTGGCGGAAATCTGGTAAAGGTGACGATTAACGGAAAAATGGAAATCACGTCCGTTTTTTTGGACCCCATCGCCGTTGACCCGCGCGATATTCAGATGCTTCAAGATTTAATCGTGGCAGCACATCACGACGCAATGACCAAACTGCAAGACGAGTTGAGAGAGCATTACGGCTCTCTGCTTGGCGGAATGCCGGGAGCGGGAATGTGAACGCACTTGATGAAGTGGTGGAAAGTTTTTCCAGACTACCGGGCATCGGCAAAAAAAGTGCCGCCCGCATTGCAAACAGCCTTTTGAGTGCAGACAGCGGTTTTATGCAACGATTTTCCGCCCAAATCGCCACGCTGCAAGAGCGCATTCGCCCGTGCACCATTTGCGGCGGCTGGACAGAAAGCGACCCGTGTCCCATCTGCGCCGACACACTCCGCGACAGAAGCCTGATTTGCGTGGTAGAACAGCCGCAGGACGTGCAGACCATTGAAAGTTCGCATACATTTCGCGGGTTGTATCACGTTTTGGGCGGCGTGATTTCGCCCCTTGACGGCATTGGACCGTCGCAGTTGCGCATTGCAGAATTGCACCAGCGAGTTGCCTCAGGCGATGTAAAAGAAGTTATTATCGCCACGAATCCCACTGTTGACGGCGACACAACGGCGCTCTATATTCAAAAATCGCTTGAAGCAAGCAACGTGAAAATCACACGGCTGGCAAGCGGCATTCCCGCAGGCGGCGACCTTGAATATGTGGATAGATTGACACTTGACCGCAGTTTCCGCGGCAGAACAGCATTTTAGGATACACAGAATATTTTTTCTAGCATTGCCGTAGGTGATACGGCAATTTTTTTGTTGTCATTCCGAACTTGTTTCGGAATCTCTGACTTCTCGGCAGCCTTTTCAAGCCGTCGAAAGAACAGAACGTGTCAAAATCGGTCTTCAGCGCGTTTTTTTGTGTGCAATACAACTGAAACACGCTGTTTTCTATTTTTTGCCTTCCACCTCGTCCAGCAGGGCTTCATACAGCGTAATGATGTCGTTATTTGTCTTTCTGAGCGTGGCGGCAATACGGCGCGCAATGCGAAGCGTTACCAGATAGCCAAAACGCGGCTCTTTTTCGCAGATTTTTTCGTAATTGTTGCCCGTAAGAACCCACGTTTTGCAGTCTTCAAGAGCGACGACAGACGCACTGCGCTTGTCGCTGTCGATAAGCGCAACCTCGCCAAAAAACACATTTTGCGCCGCCGAAAGATTTACAACGGCATATTTTTCGTCGCCCAACGTATTGCGCAAAACCTGCACAGCCCCCGATGCCAAAATATAAAGCGTGTCGCCCATATCGCCTTCGCGGATAATCGTTTCGCCCTTCTTGAACATCTTGACCGAAAGCAGTTCCGCCATTTTTTCCAAAATAAGCCTGTCTTCGCTGTTGCTTGGGTTCAAATCAGAAAATATTTCGATTTTAGAAAGTTTTTCCAGTTGATTGCTTTCAATCTGCATTTTTCTCCTCCTATTTCTCGCTCTCTTCATCGAACGTTTTTCTGCCCATTATGAACACGGCGCGGCTGTTCGGCTTAATGACGTAAGTCTCAGGCGGCGCAATAATCGGGTCGTTGCTTTTAAGCTGTTTGATTTTCTTCAGATTCGTAACGATTTTTTTGATGTCCGGCGTTTTCTGAGCCTCGCGCAAAGCCTCGGTGCGCCGCTGATGAAAATTGCCAGTATTCTCCAAAAGCCCGATAAGCACCGCATTCGTTTTTTGATTGTCGCGATATTCGCCATACGTTTTGCCGATGAACTGCGGCGGAATTTCCTCCATAAAAATCCCCGATTCGCTATCGCTCGACACCAACTCCGTGATAATCTGGCTCATTCCCACCCCGCTCGACGCAGAAACAATCAGTTTTCGCTCGTAATCGTTCGCAAGAATAATCTCGTCGCAATGTGCCATTTCAAGATGCCGCTTAAACTTCGAGTCGATGAGCTCGGCGGCAATGTACAAGTCAGGATTCAGATTCGTCATCGTAAGAACCGCAAGGACAGTCTTCGAGTCGGTTTCAAGCTGCGAGAGTTTTTGAGATTGGTCTGAAATAACAAGAGCGCGCTCGGCAAGTTCAATTTTAGCGCGTTTGAGCGTGGTTTCGTCAGAAAAATCGCCAGCAACATAATGGATTCCCTTAAAGCGAATATCGCCGCGCAGATTTTCCATACTTTCGCTCGGCGCTTCGTTAATCAAAACGATTTGGTCTGGCGTAAGGTCATCATTTGTTTCAAGCACGCTTTCAAGGATTTTTTCAAAATCGGTTTTATATCCGCAAATAACAAAATGGTGTGATAGATTCTTCAATTTAGCAAGCCCCTTGTCTTTTTTCATCTGCGCTTCCATAAAAACAGAAGCGATTTTTCCCGTGAGTGTCGAGAACACCGCAATACCAGAAATGAGGATTATGAACGAACACAATCGCCCTATGGGAGTTACAACGCAGATGTCGTAGTAGCCCGCAACAAATGCAATCAAAAAGTTCCAAAAGGAATCGCCCATTCCTTCCATCGAAACACCCGCTTCAAAACGGTAAACGATAATAATCATCGGCACCATTATGAACGGGAAAGCTAACACCGCATACGTCAGCGGATTGAAAAGTATCGATTTTATAAAGCGAAGCAATTTGTATCGCTTTTTTGCATTTTTCTTGCTCATATTTTTTTATTATAATGCCACACAGCGCACTTTTCAACGAATTCGCGCAGTTTTAGACAACCATTCTAAGCGGTATTTTTCCGCAAAAAAAGCAGCCTCCGAAACACGAAAGCTGCTTTTTGTTTGGTTCACCCATTTAGCGAGCGTATTCGATAATGCGTGTTTCACGAATCATCGTGAGCTTTATCCTGCCTGGATAGCGCAAATCAGTTTCGATTTGCTTGGCAATCTGTTTTGCCAAATCCTTAACCTCGCTGTCTCGGATTTTCTCATTGTTGACCAAAATCCGAAGTTCGCGACCAGCTTGGATTGCGTAGGCTTTTTCAACGCCGCTGAATTTTTCCGCCGTCTCTTCCAAATTCTCAAGACGCTTGATGTAATTATCCACCGTTTCGCGTCGTGCGCCCGGACGAGAAGCCGAAATTGCATCCGCAATCTGCACCAAAACGGCTTCGATAGACTGCGGCTCAACATCGTTGTGATGTGCGGCAATCGCATTGATAACGTTTGCATCTTCGCCCATCTTTCTCGCCATTTCCGCGCCGACCTCTGCGTGATTCTGGTCGCTGTCGTTTTCTGCGCCCTTTCCAATATCGTGGAGCATTGCAGCACGCTTTGCCAATTCCCGATTCGCGCCGACCTCGCTCGCAAGCATTCCCGCAAGAAGAGCAACTTCCTTTGAGTGCGTCAAAACATTCTGACCGTAGCTCGTGCGGAAATAAAGACGACCGATTGCGCGCACACCCTCTTGGCTCATATTGTGGATTCCGAGGTCGAACAACGCTTTTTCGCCTTCCTCGTAAATCTTCTGCTGCACCTCGCGAGTAACCTTCTGCACGATTTCCTCAATGCGCGCAGGGTGGATTCGCCCGTCGGTTACAAGCCGCTCAAGCGACTCCTTCGCGATTTCTTTTCGCACGGGGTCAAAACAACTGATAACCACCGCTTCCGGCGTATCATCAATGATGATATCAACACCCGTCAGCGTTTCAAGCGTGCGGATATTACGTCCCTCACGCCCGATAATACGACCTTTCATCTCGTCAGACGGCAATGAAACCGTCGTAACCGTGATATCGCTCGTGGTTTCCGTTGCAAGACGCTGAATCGTCGTTACAAGGATTTCCCGCGCCTTTTTCTCGGCATTGATTTGCGCATCTTGGTCAATCTTGTTCAACAACGCCTGCGCATCGTGCCGTGCGTCGTTTTCAAGATTCTTGATAATCAAGTTCTTCGCTTCTTGCTGCGTCAAACCCGAAATCCGCTCAAGCTCGCGCCGATACGTTTCTTCCTGCGCTGCGATTGCGCTTTCCTTTTTTGCCATTGCCGCTTCGCGATCGGCATATTCCTTTTCCTTTTGCTCGAACTCCAGAGTCATCTCTTGGCTTCGCTTGTCCAAAAGTTCCTCTTTCTTGCTCACGCGGCTTTCGTAGCGTTGCAACTCAGTCCTGCGTTCACGGCTTTCGCGCTCCTGCTGGTTCCGTTCCCGAATGAGTTCATCTTTCGCTTCTAGAATAATCTCTTTTTTCTGAGCTTCTGCTTCTTTTACTGCATCCTGCTTTACACGTTCTGCTTTTTGTTCTGCTGCAGAGAGTTGAAATCTGGCATACAGCCAGCGAATAGTCCATCCAAGAACGATTCCCACCACAGGGAGCGCAACATACAATACATATTGCATAGATTCTGCTCCTGCATAGAAAATTGTTCAATATAATACTACCTTATCGCGCGATGATTGTCAAACGCAATTTTTTTTATATTTCCTTAAAAATCAGTGTTGAATAATGTTTCAAAAATAGTACAATAAGCGATATGCGATTAAAAAAATTGCCCGTTTTTGTGTTTTTTGCGCTTTCTTTTTTTTGTTCTGCACTTTCTGACGCATTTTCCGAAAGCCAAATGATTACATTTCCCATTTTGGGGTTCAAAACCGTGCCGACAGAGCCGATTATGCTCGACGTGGAATGGAACGAAGCGTGGTTTGGCGAAAAAAGCGCGTTTGAATACCACCACGGCATTTCGCGCATTGCGTGCGTGTTTTCCGAAATCTCGTACATCGAAGACGTGGACACCAATCCAAACAATGTGATTTATCGCTCTTACAAAGCACTGGGCATTGCCGACGAAAATATGCTGTTCCATTACAACATCAATTATTCCGACCCGCTCGGCAACGACCAATCAGGCGTAACATTTGCGCACAAAACCATTATGAGCGCAGAAGGCGAGCGAACGCTGGTGTTTTGCATTGTGCGCGGTACGCCTCGAAACGCTGACGAATGGATTTCCAACGTGAATATCAGCGACTCCACGCACGAAATGCAGGATTTTCACGAGGGATTTTTTATCGCTGCTGACCAAATTTACAAGGAGCTGCTCGATTATGTCGATTCCCGCGGCATTGACCGAAACGAAGCATTTTATCTTATCACGGGACACAGCCGCGGTGCATCGGTGGCGAATATGCTCGGCGGAATCATCGCAAACAGTGCGCTTTTGGACACATCGCGCGTGTATCTTTACACGTTCGGCACGCCAAATGTTACCACCGAAAGCGATTGCAATGCCGAAAAATACGGCTTCATCTGGAACATCGAAAGCGTGGAGGATTTGTGCGCCACGCTGCCGCCAAACCGACACGGCTGGTCGTACAAAAAATACGGGCACACAAAAGTGCTTGTGAGCAACTGGAGCGCAGACAAAGACGTGTTTGAAAACGATTATCTTCCGCGAATGAATGTGTATTTTCGGCAAATGCTTTTGCGCGATTTTCACCCGTTCAAAATCGGTCCGTTTTTTCCCGCGCAGATTTCGCGCTTGTTTGTGATTCTCAATCCCGATGTCAACGATTTTTACAAGCCAGTGCGCGGATTTCGCAACAAGTGCGAGTTTATGTTTCACGTTGTGTTTCCCGACAAGCCCAAAAAGCGCAAGAAAAACAAATCGCTTTTGGGTATGGCGCTGTTTTCTATGCTCAACTGGGGCACGAACGGCGCATTCGGCTACGCAAACATCGCCGTTTTTGATATGCACATGTGCGAAGGCTATTTGTCGTGGCTGTTGGCGCTGAGCGAAGACGAAGTGTTTCAGGGAACGCCGTCAAGCCAGCTCGTGCTTTCAGGGAGTTTCGACGCGGTGATTACCGACAGTTCTGGAGAAACGCTCATCACCATCAAAGACGGGCTATCGGCATTCCGCGCCATAAAAACCCCCGCCGCCGCAATGACAATCGCCGGAAAAACCGTGATTGGACTTCCCGGCAACGAAGATTTTACCGTGGAAATTATGCACAATTCGCTTTTTCCCACACCGATGACCGTAAAAGTCGAGCATTACGGCGAGGACGGCGTTTTTGAGGGCGCATCAAAACGGCAAGTTATCTCGCCGCGCAGTTCCCAAGTGTATGCGTTCAGCGCGGGCAAAGCAACGGCGGAATCATTTGACTTGGATTTGCAGAAAATGGAGAGAAACGATGCGTCTGCCGAGGCGAAAAAGTTGCCGTCCGCCGCGTCATTTTTGCTCTCGCCGTCAATCAGCACAACCGCGGCAAGCGATGTGGATTTCGGCTTGGATTTGGGCATAACTGCCTGTTACGCCAGCGCGCTCATATCGCACGAAAAAGCCGCGCTGGGACTCGGCTCTCGGCAAAATCTGTTTTGGCGTATTTATCTTGACGAAAGCATTTACGCAAAATGGGCAGATGACAACGTGTTTCCGTCAGCGCGGCTTTCGCTGTCGTACAAACCGTTTCACACGGTGCGTTTTTTTGCTGCGTGCGATTTCGATTTTGCCCTTGAGCGCTTTGGTTTTGACGAATCAAACATCAACCGCACGTTCCGTTTTGGCATTCGATTATAAAAAACGCTTGAGAAAAAATATCCCAAGCGAAAAAACAGGAGTTGTTTTATTTTTCAAATTTGAGTTGATACCCCAAACCGAACAGCAAAGCGCGCGGCGTAAATAAATCATCGCCTGAATCTTTGACCGTGAGCGGAATAAGCCCCAAATTGTAGCGCACATCGCCCACAATCGCGCCCGGTCCAAGATTATACGCCGCACTTGCACCAAAAACCACATCAAAAAGCACAGGCGATTTCGGTTTGAACGTGCCGCTAAAATCGCCTCCCGATTCGGCTTTGCCCAGCACAAAGGAAACCTGCGGACCAAAAAACGGCGTGAGCGAAAACGAATCTCCGAGCGGAATATCGTAGCCCACCAAAAGCGGCACATCGAGCGTATCGAATGTGAGATAGCCGCTCGCGTCCCTAGAGTCAGAGCCAGACGTAGACAATTCATCGCCTTTCGTCGTCATTCCAACCTTGTGAGCTGTTGTCCCCAGTTCTGCCTGAAGAATAATGTTTTCGGTAAACCATAATTTGCCGAAAACAAGCCCGTCCACGTCCATTGTTTTGCCCAGATTCAAGTCAGTGTCGTCCATTTTCACGTCTGTACCCACACCCAGACCGAACGCCGCCCGCGCACCGACAGCAAAATCCAACGCACTCAACAACGAAGTTGCAGCCGCAAAAAGAGCCGCACATATTACGATTTTTTTCATCACGTTACTCCTCATCAAAAATAGGTTCTGCACCCGCCGTCATCAGATTTTCGTTCAGCAGATAATCGCCGAGCATTGATATCTGCTCGCTTCCCACAAAAATCCGCTTGACCTTTCCGTTTTCCACGAGCCACACCGACGGAATAAGCGGAATATTGTATGCTTTCTCGCGCTTTACAAAATCCCAGCCGTCCGCGCTTTTTTGCACGATGTTGTTCCAATACAGCGTGTTTTCCGCTTGATACTCCGCAAATTTCGCCTTATCGTCGTCAAACGAAAGCGCGGCAAACGGGATTTTCGCGCTCGTAGCAACTGACTGCATTATGTCCGTGCAGTCGCGGCAATACGGACACCACGTCGCCCAAAAATACAAAATGAACTGCTCATTTTCGCGCTCAAACGACTCAAACGTTTTTCCGTCCGCGGCAAAAACGAGCGATTCTTTATCCCAGCTGCGAAACAGCCGCTGGGCAACTCCCCGCGTGTATCGGAACTTTGAGCGCACCGAGCGCACAAGAGGCGCACTCGGCGAAAGCAACATTCCCAGCAGAAAAAACACCGCAGCAACTGCCGCATAATTCCATTTTTTACTCATAAAAGAACCTTAGTGATAGCAATAGCAGGTGCTGCCCGTCCAGCAATAATAGTTATTATAATAACTATACTCGCGGGCGCAGCCTGTACTACACGACGAACTGCTGTTAATCTTATAGGAATAGCTTCCATACGAATATGAACTCAAAGAAAGTCCACCCGACGGACAACTTGAACTAGACGAAGAGTCAGAACTGTATTTGTCCCAGTCGCAACTCACAAAAACGCCCGCCGACAGCACAAACACCAATGCGGCATAGGCAATAGATTTCCACGCTTTCTTCTTCATAAAAAGCCTCCAAATGTGTCCGTCAAAACTGTCAGTTTTAAACGAAGGTTTAAACTTGACACCTTGAAAATTCAGAGAAAGCGTGATAGACTGTTATGTAGACGCGCAAAAAAGTGTCAACTTTAATCGTTGGTTTAAAAGTGACACTTTTTTTGTCATTATTTC
>ERZ842401.4469-NODE-4469-length-16252-cov-4.082608_pt1 | contig 16252 bp, 15 predicted proteins | sample MGYA00521270_ERZ842401 | MGnify/ENA primary metagenome ERZ842401 (study PRJEB31892, sample SAMEA3878208) | bioreactor metagenome | biome: Moose rumen | place: Sweden | collected 2011-10 | study: EMG produced TPA metagenomics assembly of the PRJEB12797 data set...
AGTTCAGACGTGTGCTCTTCCGATCTAAAAAAAAAAATATATTTGCAATGTATTAAAAATTAACATTTTATTTTTCGTCTAAATTATTTAGAAGATAATAATAATTAATTTTGCAATTTGATACATTTAAATAACTAATTATGTGGAATATAGCAATATTTGCCTCTGGCAACGGCTCTAATGCCGAAAACTTTTTTAACTATTTTAAAAAAAATAATGAAATAAAAATTTCTATGGTTTTTTGCGACAACCCGCAAGCTTACGTAATAAAAAGAGCACAAAACCATAGTATAAAATGTGTTGAAATAACTCGTAAACAACTTAAAGACCAAGATTTTATGATAAAACAACTTGAACAAAACAACATAAATTTTATTGTATTAGCAGGTTTTTTATCAAAAATTCCAGATTTTTTGGTAGAAAAATTTGAAAAAAAAATTGTTAATATACATCCTTCACTTTTACCAAAATATGGTGGAAAAGGTATGTACGGTCATCATGTACACCAAAGTGTAATTAACAACAATGAAAAATTTTCTGGAATTACAATACATTTTGTAAATAACGTTTACGATGACGGTGAAATAATATTTCAAGCAAAATGTCCTGTATTAGAAAACGATACCGCAGATTCTCTTGCTGAACGTGTTCATAAACTTGAATATCAATATTTTACAACAGAAATAGAAAAACTATTAAACTCCAAAGCCTAATGTCGTTGATAAATACGAAAATATTTTGGCTAATAGTTAAAACTGTCGCCGTTACATACACTTTATTAACGGCGATAGTAATTTTATGCTCATTCAAAAAACCTGTTAAACCACCTGAATACGTAAGAACAGACATAATTTTTTTAAAATTATACCTTAATATTAATCCCGAAATAAAATTTATTTCGGGCAATGCCTTTTATAGTTTTAAAGTAGAAAATCGCAACGAAAAAAATCTTCCATTACAATTCGACTTATCGCAAAATTTTAATGTAAAAAAAGTTATTTACAATGGAAAACATCTAAATTTTAAACAAAATACTGACGACAAACTTATAGTCTATCCCAATAACAACTGGAACGATGACGATAATATTGAAATAGAATACGAAGGAATACCAAACACACAAAACGGTTTGGGCTCTGTAGTTTTTTCAAAACATGGTGGCATACCAGTTTTTTGGACTTTAAGTGAACCAAATGGAGCAAAAGATTGGTTTCCTTGTAAACAACAACTAACCGACAAAATAGATAGCACAGATATAATTATATCCTGTCCAAAACGTTATAAATCAGTTTCTAACGGGATTAAAGTTGAAGAAAAAATTGAAGGTCAAAGTCGCATAACAATTTGGCAACATCGTTATCCATGTGCATATTATCTATTGGCAGCAGCTATAAGCGAATACAAAACATATAGCGACTACGTAAAACTCTCTAACGGCGACAGCATAGAAATCTTAAACTACGTTTATCCAGAAAGATACGAACAATGCCGACGAAGAACACCAAAACTTATTCCGGCATTTAAAATGTTATGCGATAGTTTTGGAACATACCCATTTGCTAACGAAAAATACGGACACGCGCAATTTGGCTGGGGCGGTGGAATGGAACACCAAACCATATCATTTATGGTAAATTTCGACCTCGACCTAATGATTCACGAGTTGGCACACCATTGGTTTGGAAACATGATAACATGCACATCGTGGCGCGATGTATGGATAAACGAAGGATTCGCCGTTTTTTGCGAAGGACTCGCAACTGAAAAAGGATTAGCAAACGGTAATGACCCAGTAGCATGGAGAAAACAAAAAATATACAATGCGTGCCGACATCCTGAAGGTGGCGTATATGTAACTGGAGACACAACAGAAGTTTGGAATATTTTCAACACCGATTTATCATACTCAAAAGGAGCAATGATTCTACACATGCTTAGACGCGAAATGGGCGACCAAATGTTTTTTAAAGCAATACGTCAATACATCGACCAAAAAAAATTTAAATATGGAAACGCTACAGGAGCTGATTTTTTTGATTGCATACAAAAAACATACGGAAAAAATCTACAATGGTTTGTAAACCAATGGTATTACGGAAAAGGCTATCCAATATACGACATAAGATGGCAACAAACCGCAAACGGAATACTAAATCTTAAACTAAACCAAAAAACAACAAGCAATTCCATAGGATTCTTCAAAGCTAAAATTCCTCTTGCAATACATGGAGAAAATGGAGAAACAATGTTTGTAAGGCTAAACAACTCTTTCCCTGGTCAACACATAAGTATAGCACCTGATTTTAATGTAAGTTACATTGTTTTTGATCCATATAGCGACGTAATATCCGTTGGAAGTCGTGTGCAACACACAAAACTATGCACAGATCAAATAGTAAAAATAAAAACAGATTTAAAATCAGATAAAATAAGGATAGAATGTAATAGTGAATCAGGATTTAGACGTTACTCATTAAAACAAAAAAATTCAACTGAAATACTAAACGGATTTGTACCACCAAATGGAATATTTGAAATACACAAAAACCAACTTGCCGATGGAACATACATACTTACAATTGAAGGAAAAGAATATTGGAGCGGATTTGTATATATAAAACATCGAAACAACAATAAAAAAAGAGCATAATGATAAATCTTAAAGCAATAATATTTGATTTTGACGGTGTAATATGCGAAAGTACCGAAATAAAAGATCGAGCATACTACCAAACATACCTACCTTATGGTAAAGATGTGGCAGAATACGCACTTAAATATCACAAAGAAAACGAAGGTGTATCTCGCGTTAAAGTGTTTCCATACATACATAAAACACTGCTAAACATTACATTAAAAGAAGAGGAACTAAATAAAATTGTAAAAAAATATTCACAAACAGTAGTGAATCAAGTAATTAACGCCCCACTCGTCAACGGTGTACAAAATTTTTTAGAAAAATATAGTAATAAATTACCACTATACATAAGTTCAGGCACACCACAAGACGAAATGAGACAAATAACAACAGCAAAAAATCTCACCAAATATTTCAAAAAAGTGTATGGTTCGCCCGACACAAAAGACATACACATAACAAGAATACTAAACAGTTTAAATATAGAACCTCAGCAATGTATTTTTGTAGGCGATGCAACCACAGATAGAGACATGGCCAAAAAGAAAAATGTAAATTTTGTTGCACGAATTAAACCAGATTCTCTATTAAACGACGAAAGTTTAAAAATATTTGACTTTTGGGATTTGGAAAACATAATCAAGAATTTATGTAAAATTGACTAAAATAAAGCAAAGTAAAACATAAAAATCACATACATTTGGCAAACTATTTGCGTAAAAAAGTATGGTACAATTAAAAATTGCAAAAACAAGCAGTTATATTAATAACCTGAAAAATAGACAATTAAAAGTAAAAAATGCAAAAATCAAAGTTCTAAGTATAAAAATTATATCAAAGTAGATTTTTGGTATAAATTTTGATAATGCATAATTACAAAAACATTGGAATTGTTTAAACAGAAAATTTAATTGAATAACTATAAAATTTACGCAAAATGGAAAACACTATTAGAGTTGAAAGAGCGAAAAAACACATAACACAAGCCGACTTAGCAGAAAAAGTGTCGGTTTCGCGCCAAACAATACACGCCATTGAAACTGGAAAATTTGTTCCATCCACTGTTTTAGCATTAAAAATTGCAAGATTTTTTAAAGTAAAAATAGAGGATATTTTCACATTGGAAGAAAACGATTAAGTTTTATTATAGAGTTTTAAGAGCCTGTTATTAAGGCTCTTAAATTCTAAATAATCCAAAATTTAATTACTAAAACGACTTAAAACACAAGCAAGTTTTATAGGTTTATGTTCACGTAACAAAACATAAACAATATAAATACCTACAGGACATTTTTTTCCCGCATCGTCCAAACCGTCCCAACAGAAAATTTCTCTACTATACAAATCATAAGACGACAAAATAGTACGTCTTTTTATACCGTATTTATCATAAATCTCAATTCTATCAATAAGAATTGGATAATTTTTAACTCCAACCGAAATTTTAAGATAACCATCAGAAGTTGATGGACAAAAAACCTCGTTTTCTACATAAATATCTACATTTTCTAAATCAAAATACGGTTCCGAATTACCAAAAACACGCTGTCCTTCTACTAAATTGCCAAAATAATCCCTAAGATTTTTAACATCAAGCACATACCTACGCGAAGTATCTAATGATTCGGAAAATTGTAAAATTATACATGTTGAATCCTTTGGATAAATTCCTGAATACGATGGAGAAAAACTATCGTCAACAACAAAATTATCAATATTAATTGCAGTAGAACTTTCAATTAAACCATCAAAATGTAGCAAAATGCAATAATCATCGAGAATCTCTACATCACGCAAAACTACAGCTTTGTTATCAAAATACATAAAATCTTGATTTTCAGAAATATTACCACACAAATCCGAAGACTTCTTAATGTTAATATAATGTTCACCAACACTAAGTTTTTGGGGTAAAGTCAATATCATTAAATTACCTCCCCCATAATTAGCTAATAATGGTTGTAAATATCCATCAATGAGATAGTTAGAAACATTATTATTGAACACAGAATCAATATTTTCATTAAACAAAAGATTTAGAATATCTGTTTTAATAACAATACATTCTGAAAGTTGAGGTGCAACATTATCAAAAACGTCTGATAAAACTGTATTTATACTTCCGGGTGTTCCTCCATCGTCAGAATTAGTAACATGCCAATTTATTGATTGATTACAAATATTTTGTGGATTGATACGCTCCAAAGAATAACCTCCCGAACTAAACGATTTATCGCCATACATTTGTAAAGAATAACTTAAAGAATCGATTACTTGACCAAATATATTTTTTAAAACAAGTTTTTTTCCTGCAACAGTAACTGATTTTTCGTTTAACCCACCAACTGAATTACCATAAATAGAAAATGCAGCAGAATCGGCAGAAATAATCAAAAAATTTTTTGAGGAAATTGTACCAACCAATGATGTTATATTCTCGCCATCATTTGAAATCGTATAACCATCAAGCCGAAAATCTAATGGAGAAGTATTATACAACTCTATATATTTTTTTGCAGGCAGATTATTGGGGGCAGGATTAATATCCGCCATTATTTCATTAATTACTATTTGACCACGACTTGCAAAACAAAAACTTTGCGTAAAATTATAAAAAGTAACACCGTCGGCATCTAAAAGCCCATCAACACGTAAAACCAATTCTTGCCCAAAATCTAAAGTATTTTCAAAAGTAAGATAACATACCGAATCTTCAACAATATTTTTTTGTGGTTTATTTTCGTTAATACTATAAATATTTATATCATAAATATTTTGAGGAAAATCAGAAAAAACAAGTTTTAAAGTTGTTGAATTTATAAATTCAGAACTTTGCAAAGTAATTTTTTTTCTCGAAAAATTAATACATTCGTCAATCTCCATACCCAAACGATTGGATATTCCCGACAATATCAAACTATATTCTTCACCTGCCACAAAAGGTTCTTCAAAAAACAATGTTAGTGTTTTTAAGTCTTCTTCAATAGAGATTTCCTTAGTATAAATATTTTCCAAAAGGCAAATACCAACATCTTGACAGCTTTGTTTGTCGATAATGTTATTAAAAAATACTTTAATAGAATTACACCCTTCAACTGAAAAATCTACAATTTTAAATCCATCAATATCCAAAGGATAGTTTTGATAAATTGAAAAACTTTTTAGTAAAAACTTAGATGGATATTTTTTTGAAAAACAATATTTTATAATAGTTTGTTTAATCAAAAAGTCGAAGTCAACATTTTCTGTATAACTTAGCAAATCTCTATCATCAAGCGATAATGTCCAAACTCCATCAAAAGAACGTGTTATTCTAACATCATACTCAATATTTTTTTTGATACTATCAGTGCTTTGCGCCAAAACAGTAGTTTTTGAATCAGTAAATCTTAATAGCGATAAACAAGCCTTATTATTACCCTTGCCAACGCCAAAACCAATTCCATTTGATAGAGAATCTCCACATATAACTATGTTGAAATAATTAGAAGATGTTGGTTTTTCTGCATTAAATTCAAATTTAAAATTCCATGTTGTATTACTTTCTTTTAAACAAAAATCTGGCAATTGGAACAACGCTTCATCAGTACCCACATCAACACCCAAATCCAAAAAGCCAAGGCTACTATCAACACTCCAATTGCCAGAAATATTTATAAAATCCTGATAATTTTCTGATAAAAAATTATTATTTACAATTTCAAAATCTTGAGCAATTGCAAAACTCCAAAGATTAAACCAAAGTAAAACTAAAATTTCAAAACGTTTCATTTTCAACGTTGATGACAAAACAATTCAAGACTTGCCACAACAACACCATGGTCGGTTTTTGCCTTGTCAACCTTGTCGTTAGTAAAAGTTTGGTCGAAAATATGATCGTTATAAACCGACACAAGCCCTACCCTACCAATGTTGCGAGGATTTTCTGTAACAAGTTCTTGACTAACCATTATATGATCAAGACTTTCGTACAAACCATTATGAATGTGTGTGTAATAAAAATCTTGATACGAACGTCGTGCCTGAATATCTTTAACATGATAAAGCAATACATTCCATATATCACGTTTAATATTGTCGGGTAATTTGTGTTGAGGAACTTCTCCAGAAATAATTCTCGATGTTACTGCGTCTCCTGTGTCGTTAACATCACCCATAACTACAACAGGATATTTGTTGTTTTGCATTGCATTACACAAAATTGTTCTCAACGCCACCGATTCTGCTGCTCTAACCATCAAACTACGAGCGTTGGCACGTGCAAGGTCGTAAGGATTATTTTCATCTTCGCCTTCATACAATTTTGGACGCTTAGATTTTAAATGCGCAACAAAAAATGTTATCAATCCAAAACCACTTACCCTTACATCAACACGTAAAACCGGACGAGTAAACTTATTGAATGGCAATACAGTACGCTCATCTCCAAGCCTAATATCAATAATAGATTCGTCTGGAAATCGACTAAAAACTTTTACATTTTCTATTGGATATTTGCTCAACAAAGCCACACGTGGTTGTTCTCCATTTTCGTTGGCCATTACAATATCGGCTTGTTTATATTTGTCGTTTTGACGAATTATACGTGCAAGTGCCTCTTTGTGAAACAACTCTTGAAAACCGATAATATCGGCATCCATTTGATTGAGCATAAAATTTGTCCATTGAGTTTTTGCCTCATATTCTGCATCTGTAAGCCTCAAAGAACCGTTATAAACTGGCGTTTCGGGTAATAACAAATTATTGAGATTAAAAGTCCCTACTTTTATAGTTTTTATGTTTTGTGTCATATTCTATGCTTTTTATTGTGCTAAGATAAAATTATTTATTAAGCTCTAAAAAAAATATCAACTTCTTAACAAAAAAAAAATTGCGTTCAACCGTTTTTTTACAGTCAAACGCAATTCAAATTGGTAAAAACCAATAATATACCTTAATTTTCAAAAAACATTATTCGCCTGGTGCAGGAGCAACTGTAGGTGCAGCAGGAGCTTGCGGAATAACAGGCACGTTGGTAGGATTGGTAATACGTTCCTTAACTTCCGACTGTTTTGTATCAGTTACAGCATGACGATTTGTTACTGTAAGTATGATGCTACCAACAACAATAAAAATAACCAAATACCAAGTGGTGTTTTCAAGTTTGCTTTTTTGTTCAGCAACACCACCAAACTGGTTTCCGCCAGCAAAATTTGATGCAAGACCACCACCCTTTGAGTTTTGCACCAAAACAATCAAAATTAAAAGGATACTTGCTATAAGTATCAACACAGTAAGAATTGTGCTCATTTTCTGTTTTTGTTTTTTTATTTAGTGTTCAATTTATTAACTTCTTCTAATTTAGCCGCAAAGTAACTGCTTTTTTCGGGATATTTCAAAATTAATTTGTTATAAATGCTAATTGCTTTGTCATAAAGTTTCTGCTGAGTATATAAATTTGCAAGTTTTTCTGAGAAAAGACTATCTGGTGCTACATTACTACCTTGCGACATATCCCCTTCTACAACAGGTTTGTTACGGTCTATATGTGGCGATTCTTTTATAAACTTGTCGATAAGGTCAGTATTTTTTTCTCCTTCATCAATGTTTTCAGAGTTTTCAACTGATATATTATCGTTTTTTTCTGTTACATTAGACAATTCACTAACATTTTCAGTTTTATTTTCTGCTGCACCGACTTCTTCTTTGCGTTTGTTTTTATATTTATTAAGGCGTTCCATCAACAAATCGGCAGCAGATTTCTTTTCTTCAGTTTTATTTTCCTGTTTTTCAATAACTTCGGTAGGTTGTTGTTCAACGGTTGTAGTAGTAACAGTTGTAACAGTAGTAGTTACGGTTGTGGTTGTTTCTGCATTTGACGTTGAAACATCTTGTTTATCTTCTGTTTTTTGTTCCTTTTGTTGCTCAACAACACTTTCAACAACTGCTGATGTCGCAATTGCAGCGGCTTTTTCGGCGGCTATTCTATCTGCTGCTGCTTTTTCAGCTGCAACTTTCTCTGCAGCTGCTTTTTCGGCAGCCTCTTTTGCTGCTGCAGCCTCTTTTTCTGCACGTTCTTTTGCAAGTTGAGATTCCAATTGAGCTTTAGCTGCCGCAAGTTTTGCCGCTTCTTCTGCTTTTTCGCGCTCGACCTCTGCCTTTTGTTTTTCTTCTTCCAATTGTTGTGCTTTTCTTTCGGCCTCTTCTTTTTGACGTGCAGCCTCTTTGCGTTCTTCCCTAAGTTTGGCTATTTTCTTAAAAATATCGTCTTCACCAGACGATTTTTTTTCTTCTGTTTCTGACTTTATTTCTTGAGTGTTATCAGCCTTTACATCAACTTTTACTTCAGGTTTGTTTTCAGTCTTTACTTCAACTTTTGCTTCAGGTTTAGTCTCGGTCTTTACCTCAACTTTAGGCTCAACATTTTGTTCTGATTTTGCTTCGGGTTTGTTTTCTGTTTTTGTTTCAACAGTTACAGTTTTGGTTTCAACAGTTGTAGTTGTAGTTTTAACTTCTTTGGTATCTTCGACTACTTTTTTAGGCTCATTTTCAGTAACTTTTACTGTTTTACCAACGTTAATTTTAGTATTATTAGCAGCATTATCAGTTTTTACACGTGTATTTTCAACAGAATTTTTGGCACTTTCTGCAACTTTTTCTACATTCTTGCGAGATTCATCAACATTTTTGATATTACCGTTTTCATCAACATTTGTGGCTACCATGTCGTAATTTCTGTTATTGCTACCCTTGGCAAAAAAGTCATTTACAAGGGTGCGGTGAACCTGCTGACGTTCTTCTTCGGTTAGCGGTGTTGTACGTACCTCATCTTTTTGTGATTTTTCGGAATCCGATTTTTGCGAACTATTTTTTTTGCCATTCTGCTGTAGCAAAGCACTATATAGCGTGGCACGATCGGCTACGTAAAGTGTTTCTAATGGTAACTTTTCTTTAGTGAGCTTAGGATTTATGGCGTTGAGATTTTGCAAATATAATAAATGCGCCGTCTGGAAATATGGAAATTGTTTTATTAATGTTTCTATTTCCACAACGCTACTGTCGTTAAGCTGTTTTCTGTCTTGCAGTAGTTTTATAAACTGTTTTGATGTCATTGCCATAATACATTAATATTTTTTCTTGTATGGTTGATTAAAGTTTTTACCAATTTACCACCGAATCGTTGAAAATATCGTCTATCAATTGTTCGGTTATTTCTTCCACTAATGCCGACTCAACCGTTGCGAAAGACGACGAAACATCGTAGTCGGCATATCGCGAATAGGTTTTGTCAAAATCGTTTTCGGGAGCCGTACTATTGGTAAACGAAACCTTTAATTGTATCGTCAACCTATTGTAAGAGGCTGTTTCTCCCGATTTTATTCCCACAGCTGTTATAGTGTAGCCTGTTATTGTTCCTTCAAAATGCAAATCACCATTGGTTTTTACCAATGTTAGTGGTGTTTGACTCATAAATCTATCCTTAAGATTTTCCGTTATCGTGTTGCTAAGTGTGGGATTCACATAAGTACTTCTATTTTGGAAATATTCTATGGTAACAGTTTTTGCTGTACCATAACTTGCACCTGTAAACGAATAAATCCCGCAACTTGCAAAAAACAAGCAACTAATTAAGAATATCAATATGTGTGCCTTATTTTTTTTCATCAACTTATGTGGTACTCCTTTATTTTTCGATACAATGTCCTCTCCGAAATTCCAAGCTCTTCAGCAGCAGCTTTTCGCTTTCCATCGTGTTTTTCCAACGCTTTTTTTATAAGGTCATACTCAGAGGCAGCAATAAGCAAATTCTGATCTTGAACAGGTTCTGCCGCAACCTCCATTTCTTGTGGATGTTGTATAATTTCTCCTGTATGTTGCGACGAAAAATCGTGATGTATGGTTTGCACTGGCATAGCATCGTAATTACTAATATCAGATATGTGAGACTGGTTGTTGATAATAGTGGAATTTTTTGTTCCTAATATTTGTGCCATCTGCGATTTTAGCGTTGTAATATCATTTCGCATATCAAAAAGCACCTTATAGAGAATTTCTCTTTCTGATGCAAATGATTCATCACTATCATGTACTCCTGTATGAACTAAAGCAGGCACACCTGAACTTACTTCAGGAAGATACTTTGCAACCATTGCTCCTGTTATCTCTCGCGATTGTTCTATTATCGAAATCTGCTCTGCCACGTTTTTAAGTTGCCTTACATTGCCAGGCCAACGATAATTACGCACCATATTTTGTGCCTCCTCGTCAAGGCGAATTGTTGGCATAGAATAACGTTGAGCAAAATCAGAGGCAAACTTTCTAAATAACAATAAAATATCATTACCACGTTCTCGCAAAGCTGGTATGGTTATCTGCACAGTATTAAGCCTATAATAAAGATCTTCTCTAAAACGACCATCTTTAACTGCTTGAATCATATTAACATTGGTGGCAGCAACTACCCTAACATCAGTTTTTTGTACCTTTGATGAACCAACTTTTATAAACTCTTTTGATTCAAGCACTCGCAATAATCTTACTTGCGTTTTTAACGGCAATTCCGCAACTTCATCAAGAAAAATTGTCCCTTTGTCGGCCACTTCAAAATATCCTTTACGAGTGTCGTTGGCTCCTGTAAAAGAACCTTTTTCGTGTCCAAACAACTCAGAATCAATTGTTCCTTCTGGTATTGCACCGCAATTGACTGCAATATAAGTACCATGTTTTCGAGAACTTAGGGCATGAATCACCTGCGGAATAAACTCCTTGCCTGCCCCACTTTCTCCTGTTACAAGCACAGAAATATCTGTTGGGGCAACCTGAGCAGCTATATCAAGTGCACGATTAAGCTTTTCGTCGTTACCTATTATACCAAAACGTTGTTTTATGCCCTGCAAATCCATTTGCCAATCTACATATTTTCAGTTTACAAAGGTATTTTTTTTTTATTTTTCGACAAAATTTATTTTAAAGTTTTAAATCAAAAAATCTATACAATAATATTTTTTTTCTAATTTTGCACCTGCAAAACAAAAATGAATTTTTTTCTCAAATATACTATATTTTGTGTGGCAATGATGGTGTATATAAATATCTCATCTGCCCAAGATACCACATTTACAGAAAGTTATGGAAATTTTTTTTCGATAAAAACTTTTTTTTACAACGATAAATTTAGCCTTGTTGACAACGAAAGCGGCCTCAACTACATACCCGACAACCACTTGGGAATTGGAATTGGTCTTTGGTGCAAATACCTTCCATTTGATATTTTTTATCGCCACGAACTCAATAGTTTTGGTAGCAAAAAATTTCATAATACCAAAACAACAGACCTTCAACTACGTAGTTACAATAATTTTTTTGCTGGCGATATATACATACAAAGATACACAGGTTTTGTAGCACTACAAGACGAAGACGCAATAAAAGCAAACCTTGATGAAGGAATTTATTTTCCAGACCTTACAATATCGCATATAGGTGCTGTAGGACAATACATTTTTAATGGTAACGAATTTTCTTACAAAGCTGGCTTTACTCAAAACGAAAAACAAAACATTTCGGCTGGTAGTTTCCTACTCGGTGCAGCCATTTATCACCTAAAAATCGAATCGGACAAACCTGTATTTAAAGATACCGTTGCCACTCTAAAAGGGTTTAATCTCGGTCCAAATATAGGCTACGGTTACAATTTTGTGTTAGGCAATCACTTTTTAATACATGCAAATGGTGTTTTTGGCATTAATTGTAGCAACTACAAATTATCAAAACTATTTAGCGAATCAACAGACTTTGCACCAGTATTTCACTTTAAAGGCACAATTTGGTATCAAAAAACAAATTGGTCGGTAGGGATTGTTGCCACATGGAATAGTATAATGGAAACGTTTAACAACAACTACAACCTATATCTCAACACTGGACGAACTCAAATAATGTATATACGAAGATTTGTATTCGACACAAAAAAAAGCCAAACTAACGAAATGTAGTACTCTACTAAAAAATATAACACAACATAACTTTTTTTCACAACATAACTATTTTTCACACTTAAAAATATTGCAACGGTAAAAAAAAGTGTATATTTGCAGCGGAAACCATTTTCCTGAATAAACAAAAAAAAATTTAAAATGAATTTATTTGGAATATTAGCAATTACTGGCATGCCAGGGCTTTACAAACACATAAAACAAGCCAACAACGGCCTTATAATAGAAAATATAGCCGATGGTAAACGCACACAAGTATTTGCATCGGCAAGAATCAGTGCACTCGAAGATATATCAATGTACACTGACGATGGAGATACAAGGCTATCTGACATTTATCGCAGCCTTTATAAAGAACTACAAGGTAAACCAACACCTTTTAACCCCAAAAAAGCATCTGCCGAAGAGTTAAAAGAACTTTTTGCAAAAGTACTTCCTAATTATGACCAAGATCGCGTATATGTATCCAACATTAAAACATGCTTTGCTTGGTACAACATTTTGGTAGAAAAAGGCTACATAGACGACAAAGAAGATTCTCCAGAATCAGTAGCAAACGACGACAAAGAAAATCCAGAAGATAAGCCAGCAGAAGAAACTCCAAAACGCACTCGCACTCGCAAAAAGAAAACTGAAGAATAATTACAAAAAAAACAAAATCCCCGAACATAAATCTTTACAATTATTGTTCGGGGATTTTTGTTTATTAAAAGCTTTGATTACAATCAAAAAAAATTATCGTTTGCTGCCTTTTGCACCAATAGTTCCACCCATAGCAAAAATATTTTGATCGTATGACAACATAAGTTGTTTTTTCTCTGCCGAAAGTTTAATAGCATTGTCGATAATTTCATCAAGTACATCAACAAATTTCTTACCCGTTGCCTCCCAAAGATAGAACGATAGCGAACCCGGTATGCTGTTTATCTCATTAATAAAAACTTCGCCAGTATTACGATTACGCATAAAATCAATGCGAATAATACCCGATGCGTCCATCTCGCGAAACGCCTTAATAGCCAAATCTTGTATTAACTTTGCAGTTTCGCAAGGCAAATCGGCAGGCACTTTTCTTTGCGAATCGCTCATAGAGCCAGAAGCTTTGGAACCTCCCATTTTTGACCCCTTAGCACCCGAAATTTTCGCCCCTTTAGACGAACCGCCACCCATGTACTTATCTTTATAAGATAAAATATCACCCGTGCGAACTGGTTCTTCAAGCACCGAAGCAAAACATTTTTCATAAATACCATAAACAGAACAATTAATTTCTTGTAGATTCTCTACCATTTTTTCAACAATAATTCTGTTGGTAAACTTAGAAGCAAGGTCAATTGCATCGCTAAGTTCTTCACGATTGGCAGCCTTAGAAATTCCAACACTTGAACCAAGCGTTGCTGGTTTTACAATAAGAGGATAACCTATTTTTTCTGCATCAATAATCTTGGCATCTTTCTGTTCAAACCATTCTTTATCTGTGAGCCATATATAATCTACACATGGAATTCCTGCGGCTTTACACATATATTTTGTAACCACCTTGTCCATTGCAATATTGCTTGCTCGTAAATTGCTTCCCACGTATGGAATACCAATCATTTCAAAGAAACCTTGAAGGCTACCATCTTCGCCATAACTGCCGTGTAAAATGGGGAATATTACATCAAGTTTACAAACCACTTTACTTTTAAACATCGATGTCTTATAGCGATAAAGATTAAAATCTCCACGTACGGGTGTCATATAAACTTTATCACACCACGAAAGCAACTTTTTCATATTGCGATAGTTGGCAACAACAGTTAACCCCGGACCGGTGTACCACTCGCCTTCTTTACTTATGTAAATTGGCACAATGTTATATTTAAAGGCAGGAAACGCATTTATCGTTTGCAAAGCCGAAATAACGGATATTTCATGTTCCACTGACAATCCGCCAAAAATAACTCCTAATGTTATCATAATTATCTTTGATTAATCGTTTTCTAAATTTATTCTACCCAAACAAGTCTGGCAAATCGTTTTCAAACAAAACAACATCACCTCGCGAAGCCATTGAAAATACTTTTTCTGCAGCTTGATTTAGATTTTCTGCTATAAAAATCTGTTCATCGGGATAACCACTACCTTTAAGTCCACGATAAATAGCTTCTGTTTGTTTACGCCCAACAAGCACAGCAAAATCGGCACTATGTGCTATCTGTTCTCCAAGTTTTTGATTATAAAAATCTTGTCGATCTGCAAGTTCTATTATACCAGGTGTTATTACAAACCTACGACCATTAAACTGCGACAATATTTTTAATGCCATCTCTGCACCTTTGGGATTGGAATTAAATGCATCATCAATAATAATAAGTCCTGCGGCATTGGGTTTTATTTCCATCCTATGAGCCACCGCCTGTAATTTGTGTACGCCAAAGGCGATTTCCTTATCATTAAGCCCCATTTCATAAGCCAATGCCATACATGCAAGAATATTAGACACATTATAATCGCCGAGCAATTCGGTGGTAAAACTTCCTTCTCTATTCTGACCAATGTAAAGATCAAACGTTGTACCGTGTTGCGAATAGGTAATATTTTTTGCAGTATAGCCCAACTTCGCAGAGTTTAACGAATAAAATACAGAATTTGTCTTAAGACTATCGGCATTTGACGCAATTATATCATAATCGGCATTAAGCACCGCCAAGCCATCGGTAGGCAAACTATCTATAAGCTCAAACTTAGTTTTTCTTACATTATCAATATTTTTAAAAGTGTCGAGATGTTGCTCTGCCACAGATGTAAGAATACCATATTTTGGTTTTACAATATCGCAAATTTCCTTAATGTCGCCCAATTGTTTGGCTCCCATCTCGCAAATAAACACTTGATGTGTTGGGTTAAGATATTCGCGAATGGTGCGTACAACACCCATAGTTGTATTAAAACTGCCAGGTGTCATAAGCACATTGTATTTTTGCGATAGTATTTTTTCAAGAAAATGTTTTGTACTTGTTTTTCCGTAACTTCCTGTTATACCAACAACAATCAAATCTTTTTGACTGGCAAGTATGCGTTTTGCATCGTTTATATACCAATTGTTAATTTTGTTTTCCACTGGTTTTAGGATTATGTTGGCCAATGGTAATATAAGAAATGTAAGACCACAACAAACCTCTGCAAAAACTACCGACAAAAAAGGTTTTCCAAAACATAATACTAAACTAACGATTAAGACAACAACACCCAACGATGTAAAAAACAAACGTTTAGCTCTTGATGTAAAATTTAGTTTTACCTTTTGTTTACGTTTTAAAACCAACACTGCCAGCGGCACAAGTATAACAACGCCTAATGCTAAAAGCCACATTTTAGAAAATATCACACCAAGAGCCGCTATCCATATAGCAGCAATTTCTCCATAACGAAGAATGCCAATTCCTGATTTGCCAAACCATTTAAAAAAACGTTCGTTGCGATAACTGTTCTGTTGGAACATCTGCAACTCGTAACGTAGTTTAACAACAAAATAAACAGCCGTTACCGCTAATAATAAAAATTCAATTAACATAATCGTTTATTTGCTTTGCAAAAAGTTTTCAACAATAGTCTGGTAATAACCAGGATTTTCTAAAAAACTAAAATGTCCACA
>ERZ842401.4470-NODE-4470-length-16248-cov-4.368060_pt1 | contig 16248 bp, 8 predicted proteins | sample MGYA00521270_ERZ842401 | MGnify/ENA primary metagenome ERZ842401 (study PRJEB31892, sample SAMEA3878208) | bioreactor metagenome | biome: Moose rumen | place: Sweden | collected 2011-10 | study: EMG produced TPA metagenomics assembly of the PRJEB12797 data set...
CTGGTTCCGCTTCAGCAAGGAGAAGTACGGCAAGGACCACCCGCGCCTGACCGAGATAAAGAACTTCGACACCATCACCGCAGCCAAGGTGGTGGAGGCCAACCAGAAACTCTACATCAACCGCGAGGAGGGCTTCATCGGCACCAGCCTCAAGAAGGACGAGTTCGTGCAGAACTGCTCCGACATCGACGACGTAATCATCTTCTACAAGGACGGAACATACAAGATAACGAAGGTGGCAGAGAAACTGTTCGTGGGCGACACAGAGAAGTCGAAGAAGGAAAAGCGCAAGATAGAGATTGTACACATTGCCGTGTTCAAGAAAAACGACACACGCACCATCTATAATGTGTGCTACAAGGACGGCAAGAGCGGTTATACGTTCATCAAGCGCTTCAACATACCGAGTCTGACGCGCGACAAGGAGTACGACCTGACGATGGGTTCTCCGAAATCGAAGGTCACGTGGTTCTCGTCCAATGCCAACGGCGAGGCAGAGATAATCCGCGTCACGCTGAAGCCGCAGGAGAAACTGAAGAAACTGGTGTTTGAGAAAGACTTCAGCGAGATAGCCATCAAGGGGCGTTCGAGCAAGGGCAATCTGGTCACCAAGTACGACATATACCGCATACAGCTGAAGGCTCACGGAGCCAGCACGCTGGGCGGCAGAAAGGTCTGGTTCGACACGGACATCAAGCGACTCAACTACGACGGACAAGGCAAATACCTCGGCGAGTTCGACGGCAACGACCAGGTGCTCGTCATGCTCAACGACGGGCGCTACTACCTGACAAACTTCGACATCAACAACCACTACGAGGACAACATCCTGCGCATTGAGAAGTTCCTGCCCGACAAGGTGTGGACGGCCGTACTCTACGATGCCGACAACAAGGGCTATCTCTACATGAAGCGCTTCCTCATGGAGGCCTCGAAGCGCAAGCAGAACTTCTTGGGCGACGACCCTGCATCGAAGCTCGTCCTGCTCTCCGACCAGGTCTACCCGCTGGTGCGCCTCGTCTATGGCGGCAAGGATGCCTATCGTGGCAGCGAGGACTTCGACGCCGAGCAGTTCATTGCCGTGAAGGGCTTCAAGGCACACGGCAAGCGCCTTACCACCCACGAGCTGGAAAGCATCGAGGAGCTGGAGCCGCTGCGCCAGCCTGAGGAGACCCCAGAGGAACAGGAAAGCGAACTCGGCGAAGGCAGTGGCGCCGGCACCGCTCCTCAGTCAGAGGACCTAGACCCCGATGCTGGCAAGAGTCAGCAACAAATCATCGATGAAATGACCGGACAACTCAGATTGTTCCCCGATGAAGAATAAGAAAAGAATACACTTGATGCTGGCCGCAGCCTGCCTGATGGCTTGGCTGGCAGGCGGCAGGGCCGTGGCGCAGTCTTTCGGAGCCTGGCAAGTGGGCTTCGGCTCTACCCGTATCCTCGATACCTATCTCTCGCAGGAGAAATTCTCGGGCAAAGGCATCACCTTCCTCACCACAAACGAGCGGCAGCGCGACAGCCTCCGCTGGAGCACCATCGTGCAGAATCAGGTGAACCTCTCGGTGGCTGAAGACCGCGCGGGCAACGAGTCGGTAATGGAGGGCTCCTATGACTTCTTTCTGGGACGCTATCGCTCGTGGAACCTCTTCGGCGACAAGTTGCGCCTACAGGCAGGCGGACTGGCCAGCCTCGGCCTGGGCTTCATCTACAACACCCGCAACTCGAACAACCCTGCCCAGGCGCGCCTGGCCCTACAGCTCATGCCGTCGGCCATCGCCACCTACGGATTTCGCATCTTCCGCTTCGATTCCCGTTCGGAGAAGGCGGGCACTGCTGCCCTCCGCTACGAGCTGGACCTGCCTCTGGCGGGTGTGGCCTTCAGTCCAAACTATGGGCAGTCCTACTACGAAATATTCTCGCAGGGCAACTACGACCACAACATCGTTCCCACTACCTTCGTCTCGCAGCCCTCCTTCCGCCAGCAGCTGTACTTCAACTATTGCTTCGGACCCCGAACCACGCTCTCTCTGGGCTACCTCGGCGACTACCAGCAGCTGCGCGTCAACAACCTCAAACAGCATGTCCTCACCCACCGCCTCATGATTGGCATGGCGCGACGATTCTAATAAAATCTGTTTTTTAATTTATGTCTTCCCTCCTGGTATTCTGTCAATAGCCCGATGAAAAAACTTGTTCTTCTGATATTCTGTCTTCCCTCGTTCTTCTGTCTTTCCTGCGTGGACGAGGACGAACTGCCCGATACGCCGCGGGGAAACTTCGAGGCACTGTGGAAAATCATTGACGAGCACTACTGCTTCCTGGACTACAAGCAGCACGAGATAGGGCTGGACTGGCAGGCCGTCTATAATAAATATAAGGTACGGGTTGACGAGCAGATGGGCGATGCGCAGCTCTTTGAGGTGCTGGCGCAGATGCTCGGCGAGCTGCGCGATGGCCACGTGAACCTGGTGGCGTCGCACGACTACGGACGCTACTGGTCGTGGTACGAGGATTATCCCACGAACTTCAGCGATTCGCTCTATCGTCTCTATATGGGAACGGACTACAAGATAGCTTCCGGCCTGAGCTATCGCATCTTGGACGACAACATCGGCTATGTACGCTACGAAAGCTTTACCAGTGCCATTGGTGAAGGCAACCTTGACGAGGTGATGATGTACCTGATGCTGTGCGAGGGGCTCATCATCGACATACGGGGCAATGGCGGCGGCAACCTGACGAACGCTGAGAAGCTGGCGGCCCGCTTCTGCCAGCAGAAGACGCTCGTGGGCTATACCCAGCACAAGACAGGACCGGGACACTCCGACTTCTCGCCCCTGGAGGCCCACTACTTGGAGCCCTCGTCGAACATCCGCTGGCAGAAACCCGTCATCGTGCTCACCAATCGCCACGTCTACTCTGCCGCCAACGAGTTCGTGATGTATATGAAGACGCTGCCGCAGGTGAAGATTGTGGGCGACCGCACTGGCGGTGGGGCCGGCATGCCTTTCAGCTCGTCGCTGCCCAACGGCTGGAGCGTGCGCTTCTCGGCTGTGCCCACCTATGATGCCGGCCGCCATTCAACAGAGTTCGGCATTGAGCCCGACTACTACATCAGCCTCAATGCCGAAGACTTCCAGCGGAGCCGCGACACTATCATAGAGTTTGCCCGCCAGCTGCTGGCTCAGTGATTTTTAGGCGTCGGCAAAGACTTTGCCGTCTTCCAGAGTTATCTGCAGTTTTGTGTATTCGCTGTGGAAATCGTTCCGCAGGCGGTCTAGGTAGCGTCGGCTCTCCCATTTGCACATGGGCAGGTCATGAAGCAGGTAGTTGCCGCATGCCTCCGGGCGGGTGGCAGGCACTTCGTCTTGTGTGAGAATCCATTCCAGACATTCGATGGTCAGGCGCCGCATGTCCTCCACGGTGTACGAGCCGGTCATGATGATATACATTCCGGTGAGGCATCCCATGGGCCCTACGTACACCACATCGTCCTTCACCGCGCTGTTGCGGAACCAGGTGGCCATCAGGTGTTCCAGACTGTGAATGGCGGCTGGGGCCACGGCGGGCTCCTGGTTCGGTTCGGTGATGCGGAGGTCGAACGTCGTAAAGCCTTTATCCAAGCGCGACACGTAGATGCCCGGCTTCAGACGGGTGTGGTCGATGGTGAAACTCTGTATTACTTCCATGGCGCTGTTGTTTTATCTATCCCATTTCAAATACCAGTTTGCAGGAGCGTTGAGGTCGGCCTGGATGAGCTGCTGCATCTCGGCCTGATGGTCGGAGCCGCGACGGGCGTAGATGCGGCTGGCCAGGTAGGCCGGATTGTTGCGGCGCAGGGCCACACGCATCAGGTCGTAGAAGCGCTGTCCCTCGAAAGCCAGCTCCAGGGCCTCCTCGTCGACGATGAGGTCTTCCACGCCGTTCATCTGATACTCCAAGCGGGCCTGCGCGTCGGTGAGCAGCGTGTCGTCGGGCAGCACGTAAGCATCGTTACTGGCACTGTAGCCCGAGCCGCGAGAGTGCAGGCCCATGGTGTTCTCAGAAGCCAGTCCGGCGGTGGTCTCCAGAACGTAGTTGTTGTTGGGGAAGTTGAACGAACGCAGCCACTCGGCGGCCTCGGGATAGTAGGGGATGACCTCGCTCTCGAGTACGCTGTTGTTCACGCCACGCTTCAGCAGCTGGAAGGCGAAGCGGGGGAATCCGGCGCGGTTGAGGGCTTCGGCCAGGCGCAGGTAGATGGTGGCGCGGCGCAGGATGTGCACGTTGCGGGTCTGATACTTCTGGATGACGGAGTAGTGGGTGACGCGCTTGCCGTTGGAGACGATGTTGAAGTCCTCCATCGAGGTGTAAATGGCTTGCAGGCGGAGGTCGCCCGTGCGGTTCTCGGTGAGCCCGTCAGGTGCGAAGACGTACTCGCCTCCAGAGGTGTAGTGGCAGTACTTCTGCGCGGCGGAGAGGTTGATGATGCTCTGCGACGGGGCGAGCGAGTTCTTGTATTCGTTGTTCTCTGTGGTGTTGAACAAGTCGCGCAGTTCGCTGTAATTGCCCTCGGAGGGGATGGAGTCGCCAGGAATCATGGTGATGAGCTCGGCGTTGGCCGTATTGGTCTCCTGGTAGAACGCGCTGGTCGACCAATTGTCGCTTGTTGATGCCCAGTGTGAGTCGTTGCTAAGGAAGCGCACGGCGTTGGTGGTGAGGGGGTAGGCCGTGTTGGTGCCGTTGCGGGTGGAGATGTACTTGTAGTAGCTCTCCGCGGCGGCGCGGTAGTCGCCGGCCCAGAGGTAGAGGTCGCCCATGAGCACGTAGATGGGGTAGTAGAACAGCTTCGAGGCCGTGTTGCGGATATTGTTATAGGTTGGCGTCTCCACGTCGGCGAAAGGGGCGATGTCGCTGGCGAAGTAGCGGCAAATCTGCCCAATGTCGTACTTGGGATAGTCCTTCTCCGATTCGTCTTTGGTCAGGATGGGCTCGGTGATGAAGGGCACGCTTCCGTAGTTCAGCACCAGCTGGAGGTAAGTCCAGGCGCGGAAAGCCTTGACGGCTGCATATTCGCTGAGGAAGACTTGTTCGTTGCGGCTGTTGCGCAGCGCGGTATCGGCCTTCGCCAGGAAATAGTTGCAGTTGTTGATGATGGCGTAGTAGTCGCGCGGCTGGTTGTACTTGTTATCGGCATCGGTGCTGAAGAAGGCCAGCTCCCGCAGGTCGGCAGAGGCGTCGCTGGTGATGTCGACAAGGTCGGCACGCACCTCGCCCAGCAGGATGGTGCGGTCGGCAATGACCTGCATCTTGTTCATGATGCCTGCCACAGACCAGAGGGTATCAGCGTCGTCGCGCAGATGGTCTTTGTCGGCGTAGATGACCTGATCGGAGTCCTCGTAGAGGAAATCCCTGCACGCGCTTACGCTAAATAATAAAGAACAAAGAACAAATATTAAACTTAGTTTCCTTGCATGAAACTTTATTCTATATGCCATAGCTGTATTTGTTTTTTTATATTTGTTATTTAGGCCGCAGGCCGCTATAGGTTAATCTTCACTCCAGCCACGAACGAGCGGCTCTGGGGCAGTCGGCCCAGGTCGATGCCTTGTCCGATGACGCTGCCTGTCATGGCGAACTCGGGGTCGGCGCCCAGGTAGTGCGAGAAGGTCAGCAGGTTGTTAGCCTGAATCCAGAACTGGAAGCCTTGCAGGAAGGTGGTGTTCATGGGCAGCGTGTAGCTGAGTGTGACAGTCTTCAGCTTGAGGTAGCTGCCGTCCTCAATCCATCGGTCGCTGAAGCGGGCGTTGCCCATGGGGTCTTGGAAGGTGGCGCGAGGCACGTCGGTCAGCTGGCCTTCGGTTTGCCAGCGGTGGGTGACGGCAGTGGTCTGGTTCATGAAGCGCTGACCGCCCTCCAGCTGAGCGCGGAGGTAGTTGTAGACGTCGTTGCCCAGCGAATAGGTGAAGTTGACGTCGAGCTTCAGGCGCTTGTAGGCCATCGAGGTGAAGATGTTGCCGTAGATGTCGGGATTGGGATTGCCGATGAAGACGCGGTCGGCATCGGTAATCTGGTGGTCGCCGTCGAGGTCGGCAAAGTGCATGTCGCCAGCACCGAAGTACTTGTGGTCAATGCCGTTATCGGCCAGGATGTAGAGGTTTGCGGCAGCGGCCTCTTCGCTGGTGGCAAAGACGCCAAGCGTGCGGTAGCCGTAGAACATGTTGGCGGCGTGGCCCACCTCCGTGCGGATGGTAGCGCCGTAGACGTCGCTCTCCAGTGCCTGCTGCCCGTCGGCGAGCTTGGTGATTTTATTGACGTAGTGACCTACGCTGGCGCCCAGCTCCCACTGGAAGTCGCGCAGAGCGAGCACCTTGGCCATGGCCTTCACGTCGAAGCCCTCGTTTTGCAGGGTGCCGCCGTTGGTCCAGTTGTGTTGCAGGCCCGACACCTCGTTCAGAGCCTGATACATCAACAGGTTGTCGGTGGTGCTGCGGAAGTAGGCGGCCTGCACGTTGAGGCGGTTCTTCTGGAAGTTAGCCTCCAGGCCGATGTTGAAGCGGCGTGTGGTCTCCCACTTCAGGTGGGTGTTGCCGATATTTTCGAAGGCGAGCCCGGCCACATCCTCCAGGAAGTTGCTGGAGCTGAAGTAGCTTCGGGCGGCATGATAGTCGATGTCGTCGTTGCCGCTGACGTCGTAGCCGGCGGTCAGCCGCAGGTGGTCGATGCCCTTGACGGCTGCGAACCATGGTTCGTTGCTCACTACCCAGGCACCCTGCACGCTGGCGAAGAGTCCCCAGGGCACTTCAAAGAGCTTCAGGGCATTGTCGGCATCGACACCGAAGCGCGAAGACGTCTCGGCTGTGAGGCTGGCCTGCACGTAGTAGCGCTGCAGGTAGTTGTAGTTGGCCTGCGCATACCAGGCGATGTTCTTCCACTTGTCGCTGGTGCCGAAGGTTTGCGCGTGGTCGAGGCTGGAGCTGATGGAGGGCATCTTGTCGCTGCTGGTGTTGTAGCCCAGCTGCGAGGAGAGTGTGTAGGACTCCCAGTTGAAGCGTGTACCGCCGAAGACCTCGATGGCGTGGGCAGCGTAGCGGTTGCGCCAGTCCAGACGCGTGTCGCTCATCACGGAGTTCTGCTTGCCGGCCATCGAACGCACCTCGTTGTTGCAGTAGGCGTTGACGCTCGAAACGTAGTAGGAGGGTACGCCGTTCAGGGGGATATAGAACTTCTCGTTGGTGTTCACCAGGTTATAGCTGAAATGCTCGCTCAGCGTCAGGTGCGGGCCGAACTGGTAGTGGGGCTTCACGCTGAGGCTGATCATCGAGTTCTCGAAGTGGTTCTTGTTCTCGGCTTCGCCAAATTCGTTCACTGCCAGTGGGTTGGCCAGCTTGTAGTTGTAGTTGCTGTAGTCGGCCAGGGCCTCGTCGAGGTAGCTTTCATCGGTGACGTCGGTGTATCCGTTGCGAATCTGTCCGTTGGCAAAGGTGAACGGGCTGAGCATGGGACTCTTGGCGTAGGCCAGGAAAGCAGCCGATGTGGGCGTGCCTTCGTCGTAGTTGGCGGGTGCTCCGTCGTTGCGCAGGTTACGCGTCTGGTTGGCGAAGGCGGCGTCGAAGCGGATGCCGAAGCGGTTGGTGAGGTGGATGTCGGAGTTGAACCGGATGTTCAGGCGGTTCATGGCATTGTTCTTCAGCGTGCTCTGGCCGGTGATGTAGCCCAGCGAGAGGTTATAGTCGGCCACGTCGTCACCGCCTTCCACGTTGATGCTGTAGTTTTGCGTCACGGCCGTGCGGTAGACGTAGTCTTTCCAGTCGGTGTTGTTGTGGTACTGGTTGTAATAATAGTACGATGGCGACTCGTTGAGGAACTTGAAGTCGGTGATGGTGGTGCTCGTCGTCTGCAAGAGGTCGGAGGCATAGCTTCGGTACTGCGTGGCGTCCATCATGTTGAGCGACTTGGGTTCGAGTGTGACACCGGCCGAGATACTGGCCGTGATGCGGGTGGCCATGGAGTGGTTGCGGCGGGTATTGATGAGGATGACGCCGTTGGCACCCTTGGCGCCATAGAGGGCGGTGCCGTTGCGCAGCACTTCAACACTCTCGATGTCGGTGGGGCTGATGTTGCTCAGGATGTCGTTGAAGAATCCGTCGTGCAGTGTGGTGCGCCCATATTGCTGGTCGAAGATGACACCGTCGACCACCACCAGCGGCTGGACGTTGGCGTTGAGCGAGTTCAAGCCCTGGATGAACATGACCCCGCCGATGCCAGGCGTGCCGCTGCGCATGACGGTGTGCACGTCGGAGCCCAGGCGGCCTTGTATCTCGTCTTCAATACTGACGGCTGGCGAGAAGCGGAAGTCGGCTGCCGAGTGGCTGGCTGCCACGTTGGTGCCCTGCTGGTATTCGGCACTGAAGGTAGTGGGGTAGAGCAGTACGTCGCGCTGTTGTTCGCTGTTGGCCAGGCCGGCTTTCGCCATGTTGCGGTCGGGCGAAGTGGCCTCGATGGACGTGGCGAAGAGGGGCACGGCCAGCTCGTAGCTGCCGTCGTCGTGGGTCAGCGCGCTGTAGCCTTCCACTTCGGCCACGCGCACCAGAGCACCGGCCAGAGGCGTCTTGGTGGTGGCATCGACAACGCGGCCACGAACCTGACGTGTGGGGTAATGCTTGCGGATGGCAACCTTCTCCTTCCTGGGGGCTTCGGGCTGTTCGCTGTCGTCGTCCTGGGCGGCCAGGGGCAGGCTCAGGGTGAGGAACGAGAGGCTGAGGATGATATATTTTTGTTTCATGAGGCTATGAATTTATTCGTCAAACTTCCGTGGTCAATCTTCGTGGGGCTTCAGGATGATGCAGTCCAGTCGCAGGGTGCGCGAATGGGTAGCCGTCTGGCGCGTACCGACATTGGAACGGAGCGCCACCTTCACCTGTGGCTCGGCCAGTCCGTAGGAACTGGTGGGGAAGACGTGGCCGCTGACCAGCAGCAGGGTGTCGATGACGCCCGGCGTGGTGGTGAGGTTCTTGTTGATGTTGGGGTGTGCCGAGCGCCCGTTCTGGTCGGTCCAGTAGAGCGTGGGACGAATGATGCAGGGCTTCGAGGCCTCCTCGACGGCCTGCGTGTCGTAGGCGGTGGCAGGCACGCACACGGCGTAGATGTCGTAGCTGACGTTGGAGAGCACGTTGGGCACATTGAAGATGACCTGCACCTGGGCCGTGGCCACTTCGGGAGCCACCTCGACGAAGGTGTTGCCCGACACTTTGCCGTAGAACGGGTTGTCGGAGGTGACTTCGCGCACGATGAGGGGTTCGATGGCATCGATGATGGTGTCCTGCGACTGGATGTTCTCGGCCTCTACCTTGATGGTTTGCATGAAGGTGTTGAATTTCGACACGTTGAAGTGGCTGGCCTTGCGCACATGGCCGTTGCTGCACGTGACGTCCTCGGTGCCGCTGAACACGCCGCCCTCGGCAAAGGGCTTATAGTAGGTGTAGTAGTTCTCCTCCTGATTCAGCAGCATGCGGAGCTGACTGGAAATGGCCATGGTCGACACGGCTGAATCCTGGAATGCCGGCTCGGGGTTGCGGGTGCGGCTGAAGCAGGTGCCGTCCATGATGGCGCGTCGCGTCTGGGTGTAGACCATGGAGTCGCGCTTGGTCACGTCGTTGGGGTAGTTGAAGTAGGGTTCGTACTCGGCCACCAGGCGGTTCCACTCGCTGTTGGTGGGGGCCACGAGCCAGTAGGTGGAGTCCTCGGAGTTGATGAGTCCGTAGGTGGAGAAGAGCTGATTGGTGAGGGCGAAGACGGAGTCGAGATAGATGGTCAGGCCGTCGACGATCTCGCCCGGCACGCTCTTGGCGTCGAGGAACTCGTAGACGCTGTAGCGGTTGAAGAAGTGATAGACGCTGTCCAGGTCGCGGTCGTGGCCCAGATACTCGAACACGTTGGGGAAATAGTCCAGCTTGCGGTCGATGGTGAAGAGCAGGCCGTTGTCGTAGAGGTTGTTCTGCGTGAGCAGCGTGCGGTCGGCCAGCTTGGTGGCCGTGAGCACGGCGTACTTGCTGTTCATCAACGTGATGGAGTCGTTGGTAAGCGACGAGACGGGGTGCTTGTAGAGTGCGATGTGGTTCTGCAGGAACTGGCGCACCACGGTGTTGTCGTTGTCGCGGGTGCCGGCAGCCTTCTGCTGCTGGTAGGAAGCGACGAGGCTGTCGGCCTCGGCCTTCGGGAGGGCCTCGTTGGTGGGTGCGAAGACGGTGAACGTCTGGCTGCCGTCGAGGATGAGGTCGTAGCCGCAGCCGCGGACCACGCTGGCGAAGTTGCTCAGGTTGTCGTGTCCCTGGATGGCTTGCCATAGGGTGCCCTCGTCGCTGGCCAGGGCGTTGTAGTGGTCGTTCCAGTCGTCACTGCAAGCGCTGAACATGCTGAGGGCACCGGCGAAATACAGGCAGAGGCGGGCCGCTGCAAAAAACGAACGAGATTTTTTCAAAAACGAACGAGATTTTCCAAAATCTGAACGGTATTTTTCCTGCGCGCGCCGAGCCTCGTCGGCCAGGGGCTTATGGAAGAGTGTGTGCGATGTCGTCATATTCATGATGTCGTTCTTCTTTAGTCGTTAATAAGGGTGTGGCGGTCAGAGCATGCTTTCCATCTTGCCCTCGTCGGTGACGCCGTAGACGCTCTTGGGCACCAGCTCCAGGTAGTCGAGCATGAACTCGTTGTCGTTGCCTTGCTTGGTGCTGACGCAGCGGATGCGCAGGTAGTGGTCCTCATCGGGGGTGATGTGTGTGGTGCAGATGACCATTCGGATGGTGTGGGGCTGGGTGGCGAAGATGGTTTGCTGTGTGCTGCCCTGGGCGTAGCGGTAGCCGCCGGTGGCTCCGCGGTAGTAGCCCTTGTTCTTCAGCACCTTCTGGTCGGTGGCCAGGTCGACGAGCGACATGGAGTTGTAGTCGCTCTTCCAGTCGGAACCCAGGATGGAGGCGTCGTTGAGCTGCTTGGTCATGTCGAGGGGAATGCCCTGCGGCTTGTCGTCGAAGTAGAACTGCGCCACGCCGCGCGAGCCCTCGGCGGCGAAGCCCAGGCGCAGCTGCCACTCGCCCTCGTAGGGCACGGGCGGAACTTTGAACGTGAAGTCGAAATCGCCGAAGAGGTTCATCTCGTCGCCCTCGTAGCTGTCGTAGTAGTCGTGGGGTCGGCGGTAGATGAAGGTGCCGCCCTCGTTCAGGGTGACGCCCTTCAGGTAGCCGTTGGGGAAGTAGTAGTTACGTCCGTACTTGCCCGTCTCGTCGTAGTCGGGATCCTGGTATTTGCGGCCGTTGTTGCGCTCGTTCAGCCGCACGTCGTTGGTCATCAGCTCGGGGAAGATGGTGGAGAAGTCCATGCGGATGCGGTCGTTGAGCACGATGTCGCGGGTGGTCTCGTCGAAGGCCAGGATGTCGTCGACGTAGAAATAGCGGCCGTTGAGGGCGTCCTGCTTGTAGGCCGTCTCCACCGTGGGTCGTATGAGGGTGCCTAGGACCTGCCATTCGTCGTCGTAGCGGCGGTTGATGTAGCGCTGGCCAATGGTGCTGCCACCGGCCCACTTACGCACGGTGAGGCGCTCGAACTTCATCATCGTGTGGGGAAGCATCGTCTCGTACCAGTCCACGGGGTTCATTACCGTGGTCAGGATGCCTATGTCGGTATAGGGCGTCAGGTAGTTCCAGCCCTTGGCGTCGCGCGTCAGCACATGGTAGGCCAGGAAGCGGAAGAGGGGATTGCGCGAGTCCTTGATATGGGCGAAGTCGTGGTACTCGGCCTGGGCGTCTTCAGGATATATCTTGTCGTAGATTTCGCAGGCCTTCTGATAGAGCCCCTCGACGGTGGTGATGCCGTATTTCTGGCGCAGCACCGAGTCGGTGGGCGCAAAGATGGTGAAGCCGGTGCGCTTCTCGTCGGGCACGGTGGCCGTCTCTTTGTTCACGTGCGAGATGTAGCGGATGCGGGACCAGTCCTTGGGGTCCCACGTGGCGTCCTTGTACTGGTAGAAGCTGTCGCGCAGGCCAGTGCGCTCGAAGGCATCGACGAAGAGCGACACGTTGGGGTTCTGCTTCATCACGTCGATAATCATGCGGTTGCTGCTTTCCAGCACTTCGGTGATGGGCTGCATGATGCCGTTCTCCACAGAGTCGTCCTGGAGGGTGAAGATGATGTGCGACGTGCCGTTGAGGTAGACCACGGCGTTGTCGCTTTCGTCCTTGCCATGGCTCACCTCGATGTAGCGGCGGTTCATGTTGGCCGTGGAGAGCACGCCGTCGTCCATGTCGGCAGTGGTATACATATTCTTCACGAGGTGCGTGCGCGCGATGGTGTCGCAATCGGCGTCGGTCAGCTCGCTGATAGACGACAGGCCGCGCTTCTGCAAGAAGGCGTCGAAAGCCTCGTTGGTGGGCGGGAAGCAGGTCAGCGCACCGTAGGAAGCCAGCAAATTCATCATGCCGGCACGCTCCAGAATGGCGGCAAACTGGCTAAATTCCTCGTGGCCATAGAGGTATTCGCTCATCATCTGCCCCTTGAAGGTGTAGAAGTTCGACTCGTCGGGCTCGTCGGAGCAGGAGACTCCCACCCAGCCTCCCCCTACGAGGGGGAGGAGTATATAGAATGTGAACCGGAAGATACTCCTAAACTTCTCTGATATTAGTCGTTTCATGATTTACTATATTTTGTAGAAAAACTATTTGCGATGTAACTACTCCCCTCCCTTCGGGGATGGGTCGGGGGGGGGTCTCTTATTTCGTCCTCTCGTAGCTGCTGTCCTCGCCGCTGCCAAAGGCAGGGTTCTGGGTCAGGTTCTTGTTCACCTTAATCTCGTCGTTGTGGTAGGGCCAGAAGATGGCTTCCATGCGCGACAGCTTGCTGCTGATGGCGGTGCCGCCGGTGGAGCCTTTGCGCGAGACGACGCCTACGAGGTAGTTGGTGTTGCCTTCGCGCATGGAGCGGCGCACCAGGTCGTACCAGCGCTTGCCCTCGAACATCAGCTCGCGCTGGCGCTCCTCCATCACCAGGCGCTGCATCAGCGTCTTTGTGGTGTACTGCGTCTGGTCGAGGTCTTTGCTTCCCGAGGAGCAGTTGGAGCGCTTGCTGATGGTGTTGACGATGTTGAAGGCCTGCGTCAGCAGCGTGTCGGCCTGTGCCTTGCCTGTGCCGGTGGAGTCGGCTTCGTTCACCTGCTCCACCAGGGCCTCGGCCTTCAGCAGCATGACGTCGGTGAGGCGGTAGAGAATCCAGTTGGCGTGGCAGTAGTTCTCGGCGTAGGCACTGCCGTAGGTGGCCGCTATCTCTGCCTTGCCCAGGTCGACCGTCGCATCGGAATAGGCATACTTGTTAATGCCGAAGAGCGTCTTCGAGCCGCCGATGGACTGCAGGTTCTCGTAGAAGCGGGCATCGTACTTGCTGAGGAAGACGCTGAACACCTCGTCGCTGACGTCAGTGCAGAGGAACTCTGCAGGGCGTACGGTGCCGGGGAAGGTGGTGGCGTTGCCGTAGCGGGAGCTGACGGCGCCGTTCGACATCATCTGGTCGTTGTCCATGAAGACAAGTTCCAGGATGGTCTCGCGGCTGTTGCCCAAGCTGAAGATCTCGCTGAAGGCGTTACCATAGTAGTTGCCCGTGGCGTAGGAGTCGTGGACGAGGGGGTAGCCGTCGAACATCTGGGCATTGCTGGAGACGACGCCTGTCGCCTTGTCGAGTTCCTCCTGATAGGCTGCGGTCTTCGCCTCGATGACCATGTCGGCATAGCGCACGGCCTGCCGGTAGTCCTGCTTCCACAGATACATGTCGGCCAGTAGGGCGTGGATGGCGTCCTGCGTGATGCGTCCGCACTGGTAGTAGGTCTTCGTGGGCGGGTATTTGCGCACAGCGTTGGCCTGCACGTCCTCCAAGTCGGCGATGAGGCTGTCGAGCACGTCGGCAAAGGGCGTGGCGGGCAGGTCGAGCGTCTGGTTGTCGTTGAGGAACGGCTCCTTGCTGAACGGCACATCGCGGAAGGAACGTATCAGATAGAAATACATCAGGTCGCGGATGGCCGAAACCTCGGCTTCGGTGGCTTTCAGCTCGCTCTGCGTGTAGTTCGGGTCCTTCTCGGCCACGATGGGCGCATAGTGCAGGATGGTGTTGCAGCGGTTGATGATGTTGTAGAAGTCGCCCCACTTGGCAAAGGTGTTGCTGGCGTTGATGTTCTCCTTGAAGATGTTGGAGAGGTTGAGGTCGTTCTCCACGTTCGTGCCGCCCACGATGTTGTCGGAGCGGAACTCGCCCCACGCCATCATGCGGTCGATGACGGCCTGTTCCTGCATGGCCGAATAGCAGCCCGCCACCATGTTCTCCACGTCGGCCTCTTCGTTCCAGAACTTGTCTTCTACGATGATGTCCTGCGGCGTTATCTCCAAGAAGTCACTACAGGAGGTGAAGGCTGCGCTGGCAATGCAGCCGACGGAAGCCGCAACAAGGAATTGATGTATGCTTTTGGTAATCATAATTACTCGTTACTAATTATTAATTACTAAATTTAGAAGTCTACCGTCACACCCAGGGTGTAGGACTTGGCGCGGGGCGTCTGTCCGCCGTCGACGGCTGCGCCGTAGCCTCCGTAGCTCACCTCGGGGTCGACGCCCTTGTACTTGGTGAGGATGAAGAGGTTGTTGGCGCTGGCGTAGAAGCTGAGGCGGTTGATGCCCAGTGCTTTCTTCACGGCCTTCGGGTCGAAGGAGTAGCTCAGCTGGATGTAGTTCAGGCGGAGGAAGGAACCGTCTTCTACGAAGCGGTCACTGACCAGCGTGTTGTAGTTCGTCGAACTGCCGTACATGGCGCGGGGGATGGACGTGACGTCGCCTTCCTTGCGCCAGCGCCAGTTCACGGCCTTGCTCTGGTTGTTGTTCGTGCTCATGGCCTCAGCGTCCAGGCGGGCCAGGTTCAGAATCTTGTTGCCCACACGGTAGTTGAACTGCGTGTTCAGCTTCCAGCGGTTGTAGTTCAGTGTGAATCCGAAGCCGCCGGTCAGCTTGGGCAGCGACGAACCGAGGTAGACGATGTCGAGAGCGTTGATGTCGCCGTCGTTGTTGATGTCTTCGTAGATGGCGTCGCCGCCGTTGAACATGTAGTTCTTGCCGGTGCCGTCGTGGGTGTAGTTGAAGATCATGCGGACGGGCTTCCCCTCGTCGTCGAGCACGACGTTGCCGTCCTTGTCCAGCTCCACGGGGGCGGTGTGGCCTGCGTCGAGGAAGGCCTGGCGCTCGGCGGGCGTCATGTCGGCAAAGGTCTCGTACTGGTATTCATAGACGCCTTTGTAGCGGAAGCCGTAGATGGCGCCGAAGGGGTTGTGCAGCTGTACGCGTTGGAGCACCTCGCGGTTGCCGAAGTAGAACTCCGAGTTGAGCGAGTTGAGCACCGTCTCGTCCATGGTGAGAATCTCGTTCTGGTTGTTGCCGAAGGTCATGTTGATGTCGGCGTAGAACTTGCCTTTCTCTATCAGCTTGTTCGTGTTCAGGTTCAGCTCCCAGCCGATGTTGCGCATGGATCCCACGTTGCTGTAGGCCAGCGTGTAGTAGCCCGTCGACGAGGGGATACTCACATTCTCCATCAGCATGTCGCGGCGGGTGGCGTTGTACCACTCGGCCTGCAGCGTCAGCCTGTCGTTGAACAGTCCCAGGTCGAAACCGATGTCCCAGGTCGACGTTGTCTCCCAGCGGAGGTCGGTCAGACGGATGTTGTCGGGCTTCATGGCGCCCATGTCGAGGTAGCGGTTGCCCTGGCTGTAGATACTCTCGTAGAGGTAGTCCTGCCCGGGCTGGTTGCCCACCTTGCCCCAACTGGGACGCAGGGCCAGCATCGACAGCCACTTGCGGGCGGGCTCCATCCAAGGCTCGTCGACGATGTTCCAGCGGAGCGACACGGCGGGGAAGTAGCCCCAGCGGCGGTCGGGTCCGAACTTCGTGGTACCGTCGGCACGCAGGGAGAAGTCGAACATGTAGCGGCTCTTGTAGGCGTAGTGGGTGGAGAAGGTATAGTACATCGAGCGCCACTGGCTGAAGTTAGAGCTCATGCCCGTCACACGGCCGGCCACGGCGGGGTTGGTGATGCCGCCCGACGGCAGCTTCGAGGCATCGGTGCCCTGGCCGTTGCTGCTGCCCGAAGTGAGCTCGAAGCGGCCCATGGCCATCAGCGAGTGGTCTTTGTTGTTGAAGTGGGGGATGAAGGTCAGCGTCTGCTTCGTGTTGAAGGCAACGCTCTTCGTGCTGC
>ERZ842401.4472-NODE-4472-length-16247-cov-10.208313_pt1 | contig 16247 bp, 17 predicted proteins | sample MGYA00521270_ERZ842401 | MGnify/ENA primary metagenome ERZ842401 (study PRJEB31892, sample SAMEA3878208) | bioreactor metagenome | biome: Moose rumen | place: Sweden | collected 2011-10 | study: EMG produced TPA metagenomics assembly of the PRJEB12797 data set...
AGTACGCCAACCAGAACGCTTACGATGCTATCAGCATCCATGGTGGTTCAGGATTCATCATGGAGTACAAGAGCCAGCGCCTGTTCCGCGATGCTCGTATCTTCTCTATCTACGAGGGTACCACTCAGCTGCAGGTTGTTGCCGCTATCCGCTACATCACCAACGGCACTATGCTGAACAACATCAAGGAGATGCTGGCAAGCCTTGAGGTGAACGATAGTCTGAAGGCTCTGAAGGCTCGCGTGGAGAAGCTCATCCTTGTCTATGAAGAGGCTCTCGCCAACGTGAAGGCTCTCGAGAATCAAGATGCACAGGATTTCCTCGCCCGTCGTCTCTACGATATGACAGCCGAGCTCGTGATGTCTATCCTCATCCTCCGCGATGCCACTAAGGCCCCTGAGCTCTTTGAGAAGAGTGCCAACGTATATGTTCGCATGACTGAGGAAGATGTCTATGGCAAGTCTGCCTACATCAAGGCATTCCAGGTAGAGGATCTTGAGAATTTCAAAGCCAACGATAAGGCTGAAGAATAAGAAGGCACATGTCAGATAAGGAATTAGATGAGCGCGTTCAGCGCGCTGTAGATAATTTCATGGCCGGATATGGCTGCTGCCAAAGCGTGGTGGCAGCCTTTTCTGACCTTTACGGACTTGACGAGACCCTCGCCAAGAAGGTTGCTGCTGGCTTTGGCGGTGGTGTGGGCAGACTAAGAATGATGTGTGGTGCTGTCTCTGGCATCGTCATGCTCGTGGGTCTCGACTGCGGACAGACAGAGGGCAGTGATCGTGAAGGCAAATCGGCATGTTATAAGGTAGTGCAGGATTTGCTGGCAAAATCGAAGGAGGAAAATGGTAGTTTGATATGTGCAGAGATACTTGGGATCAAGGGATATGAGAAGGCACAGAACAGCTATGTAGCCTCAGCGCGTACGGCAGAGTACTATAAGACAAGACCTTGCGCCGCTAAAGTAGAAAGCGCCGCAAGGATTTTTGCAGATTATCTTAGAAAAAGAGTTTAACCACTCCTCCCCAACCCCTCCTCTCGAGAGGAGGGGAATGCCGAGGGATCAAAGGTCTTTCAGGAGTTCACGGACAGCGGCCTCGAGTTGAAGGTCTGTGCCAGTAACAACAGTCTCAGGACGGTTCAGTATATGGATATCCGGCTCCAGTTGAGTATTCTCAAGATATGAACCGTCAGGTAACTGATAACCTATGACAGGCACGCCAAACACCAGTGTTGGGTCTTGCAAAGTCTCCCAGTTCACAGAACTCATTGTTCCTGGCACTGGAGCTCCCACCAGCTTTCCTATCTTCTGATGGCTGTACACCCACGGTGTTCCATGCGCATTGCTGTAGTTACCCTCTGCCTGTAACATGATACTTGGATGATTATAACGTCTGCTTGGCATATCGCAAACCTCCCTGCCACGAATCACCTGTGTAAAGTATTTCTTTCCAGAGAATAGTATCTCTATATCCTCATGCAGACGTCCGCCTCCATTGTAACGGGTATCGATGACTATACCCTCCTTCAGGTTATACTTGCCTAAGATGTCAGAATAGACATCACGGAAACTGGCATCGTCCATCCCTTCTATATGCACATATCCTAAACGGCCGTTCGACAGGCGTTCCACCTCGGCAGCCCTGCTCTTAATCCAACGCTTATATAACAAATCCGACTGTTCTGCCCTGCTGATGGGTAACACCACCTCATCCCATGTGCCAGCATTTCCTTTCAGACTTACGAGCGTCTTCTTGCCCCTACAGAGGTTAAGCAACTGCGCCAGATCTGTATCCTTGCTAAGTGGCATTCCGTTGATGGCTGTTATAACATCACCCACCTTCACCTTACTGTTAGCATTGCTGAAAGGTCCGCCTTCCAGCACAGCAGTGATCTTCATTCCATCAGTGGCTTCTGTCATGTCATAGAGCAGTCCTAACTGTGCTGTGGCATCTCCCTTTAGGGCAGGACTGAATCTTCCACCCGTATGACTCACGTTCAACTCACCCAACAACTCGCTCAGCAGCTCTGCAAAGTCGTAGTTATTGTCAATATGCGGCAGGAAACGCACATAATTCTGCAGCATCAAATCCCAGTTGCAACCGTTATAGTCGGTACGGAATATCTTCTTGTTAATCTGCTTTGCCACATGGCGCAGCATATACTCGCGTTCAGCAGCGAGGTCGAGCTTCATCTGAGCGTTGTAGGTGATGGCTTTCGTCTTGTCACCTTTTTCTATCTTCATCATGGTGCTACCCAACGAGTATAGGTTGCCTTCTTTGTCCATCTGCAGCGAACCGCTTCCGCCTCTGCTACCCTTGCTAAGCAGTTTTGTCTCATGCTTACGAAGGTCCATCTTCCAAAGGTCAGGTGCTCCCTCGAAGGCAGAGAAGTAATAGAGGCTCTCTCCATCCTTGCTCACGATGGCATCGCCAAGACGACTACTATTAGGTGTCAGCCTTACAATGCGATTCTCCAGACCATCAAACTCTATCTTTATCGCCTTCACAGAATCGGCACCTTCCTTCTTATCACCCTTCTTACCTTTTTCTTCTTCCTTTTTGCCAGACTCCTTGTCTGTCTTCTTTTCATTCTTTTTCTCCAATTCCTTTAGCAGAGCATAGTCTTCTGCCGACAGGCGATAACGGTCGTAGGCATCCTGAGTAAGGAAAGCCAGGAACACATCCTGCTGACTTCCCCATGACGCATGACTACGCATACCGTAGCGTTCGCTCTCAAACAGGATAGCCTTGCCATCCATCACCCAACGGGGATCTCCGCTCATATATCCGCTCTGTGTGACAGGATGAATCTCACCTCCAGCAGCACTTACGATACCCTGGTCGGTATATGGGTCACGACGATTGGCGATATAGCTCAGTACAAACCACTTTCCGTCAGGACTCCACTCATAGTCGAATTGACCGCTCTGGCTATACCACTTGCTGCCGTCAGTAACCTGCGTAACCTTCTTTGTCTTCAGGTCAACCACTTTCAGTTTTATACGATCCTCGATAAAGGCCAGTTTTTTGCCGTCAGGACTGTATTTAGGACAGCGCCGCTCAACCTGTGAGAAGTCTATCTTCCCTTCAAGATTCAGCGCAGGCAGTTCTGGGAATACGCTCTCCTCCTTTATCAGAGTAGCATTGGCAAAGTTCAGGTCATCATCTCTCACGATGCTGGCGGTGTAGAGCTGCCAGTTGCCGTTACGCTCTGAGGCATATACTATGGTCCTGCCATCAGGTGCGAAGTCCACGTCAGCCTCAGCGCCAGCAGTCTGGGTAATCCTGCGGGTGGTGACATATTCTGTGCTGGTGACAAACACCTCACCTCTCACCACGAATGCCACTTGCTTGCCATCCTTGCTCACCATAGGCCTACGTGCCCCTGTAACAAAGCTAAGGTCTGCAATCACTGCTTCGTCGTCACGGATTAGAGAGACAGCCAGTTTCTTTGGTTTCTCTCCTCCCTTCTGGGTATATATCTCTCCGTTGTAGGTATAGCAGAGCATACCATTCTTTGCCACACTCAGGAAACGAACAGGATGAGTCTTGAAGTTTGTAACAGCCTTGACGTCATTACCCTCGCAAGAATACACATTCATGCTTCCCCCGTTGCGCTCACTGAGAAAATAAAGAGTCTTCCCGTCGGCACTAACCACGGGATTACGATCCTCACCAGCCTTATCTGTAATATTTGTGTGCTTACCGCTCTTGGCATCATAGAACCATATATCACGCGTTATAGAAGATGTATGGTGCTTGCGCCACTCGTCCTCACCACCCTTACGGTCCTGATAATAGAAACTCTTGCCGTCAGGTGCAAGACTGAGCATCTCTACTGGTGTACCCAACACCTGAAGTGTACGTCCGCCCTTCACCGGCACCTTGTACAGTTCCGTCAGCCTGCCTGATGGGAACATCACGCTCTGTGCCGGGTCCTGTATCTGTGCCCCAAAGAGCACCCATTTGCCATCGGGAGTGAAAGCCTGGGGAACCTCTGCCACACTGTTGTATGTAAGACGTCTAGCCGCTCCGCCCTCTGCTGCCATGACGAAGATGTCGAGGTTGCCATGTCTGTCGCTGGCAAAGGCAATCTGCTTGCCGTCAGAGCTCCAAACGGGAGAACATTCATAACTGTCCTGCGTGGTCAGCTGAACGGCCGTCCCGCCATTTACTGACACCTTATATATATCGCCCTTGTAGCAAAAGAGAACTTGCGAACCGTCAGGACTGACCTGAACATCCCTAAGCCATAAGGGTGTAACAGCCAGGCTGGCATCTGCCTGGTGTGAGAAACCCGTAAATAGTGCTGTTAAAGCAGCGATAATAAGTTTTTTAGTATTCATTATCTTATTCAATTTGTTTAGCAATTCGTTTAATTTCTGCAAAAATACACTTTTTCTTTCAAACGACAAAGCTTTTTGCTGAAAAAAACAGCAGATTCGTTGAACGGATTTCCGTACTCCGTCTTTTCGCCGTACCTTTGCATCGTCAAAAGTTAAGAATTAGTTTTTTCATACATAAATTAGGTTATTGTTAGTTAGTTAATTGGTTAGTAAAGTACTTGGGGCGCAGTGATGCGCCCCAAGTACTTTTCTGCACTTTTGTCTATCCGCAGTGGAAATATTTGGTTACAAGTTTCTGTATCTCTTCAGAATAGCCCTCGATATCTTTACGGAGAGTCTTGTCATCGAACGCACGCAGCTGGGCGATGATACCATCTATCATGGCTGGAGAGAACACATTGTGCTCCTCGAACACCTTACGCTGACGCTCCAGACAATCGGCACTTGCCACACAAGAGTCAGGAAGCTGTGCGAGAGTAGCCAGGCGATCAGCATTCTCGGCATCATGGATATTCACATTGACATAAGTCTTCTCTGCCACCTCAAGGGCGTTCTGCATCTCGAAGCCATGACGACAAGCGACACAGAGACCTGCCAACAGCTGATACAGATCGGCACTGCCGTCAGGAGAACGCATCTCCACAGTCTGCTTGATACTGGTATCATAGCTGGTCTTAGGCTCCAGAGGATTGGCAGCGTGACTCATATCTACATCGGCAGCCCAACCAAGAGGTACACGCACTAGCACAGAGCGGTTGCGATCGCCCCAGCAGACATTTGTCGGAGCCTCCTGATGAGGAACGAGACGGAAATAGCTGGTAGGATTCTTATTTCCGAAGGCTGTGATTGAAGGAGCAAGATCCATCATGCCAGCGATCATCTTACGTGCAGCCTCTGAAAGAACACCATTGGCAAGCATCTGATTCTTTCCGTCCTTGGTCATACGCATGTGGATATGAAGACCTGATCCTGCCTTGCCTGTAGTGATCTTTGGAGCGAACGTTACATCATACCCCATCTGATAACCAAGGTTACGAATGATCCATTTTGCCAACATCAGCTGATCGGCAGCCTGTTCTACTGGCACAGGAAGGAACTCTATCTCATTCTGCTCGTAGTTCCTGCCATCGATGGTGAAGTTGCCCACCTCAGAGTGGCCGTATTTTATCTGACCGCCAGCCTGTGCGATATACTGCATACACTGGGTACGGAACTCATTAGCCTTAGCATAAGGGGCCGACTCATGATATCCCTTCTGATCCTGTGCAGGGAACACCTCCTCGTCATCCGATATGACATAATATTCCAGTTCACCCATCGCCTGATACTCCATTCCCGTAACCTTGCGGAAAGCCTCTGCAGCCTTATGGAGAGTGTACTCAGGAGAGCTCTCCAGCGGATTGCCGTCCTTGTCGAAATAGGAGCATAGCAGCGATACGGTAGGTATCTCAGCAAAAGGATCAACAAAAGCCGTACGGAAACGTGGCAACACGTAGAGGTCGCTCGAACCAGCCTGGATGAAATTGAAGAGGCTGGAGCCGTCAACACGCTCGCCACAGGTGAGGATAGTCTCCAGGTAGTCAAGATCATTGATTACGAAATTCAGGGTCTTCAACTTTCCATCACCGCCAGGATACATAAAGTTCACCATGCGGATGTCATTATTGATAATGTAGTCGATGATGTCGGCTTTCGTAAATTCTGAAGCCGGTTTCTGAAGGGCCGATACAATAAGATTGGCGTTCAGTTTCAAGTGATTGTTACTCATATTTGTTTGAAGTTTGCGTAATAATGATGGCAAAGGTACATCTTTTTTTAAGAAAAGCGAATGATTTACAAAAAAAATTGTATCTTTGCACCCAGAATATTTTACTAACAAAAGGAACAAATATGGAAAATCAACTATTATTCGACATCTGCGGCTGGATTGCCAGCATCGGACTTATCTGTGGATACATGCCTCAGGCAATCCATACCATTCGTACACGTAATACAGACGGCATCTCATTGCCTGGATTTATCATGATGTCTATAGGTGCATTGGCTTTCATCGTTCAGGGCTGGATGCTGGGGCGTGAGGGTATCTTCCTGCTCTTCACCAACCTCATCACATTCACCTGCAGTGTGATTATCTTCGTGATAAAGATGCAAAACGACAGGAAGAGAAAATAAAGAAGATTGCTGGACAAATTGCCCAGCAATCTTCTTCGTTGGGGTACTCGCCTAACTTTAAACGAAATAAGCCGAAATCAAAAATTAAAGATTTACATCTAACTACCTGATTATCAACACAAAAATAAACCATACTAATTACATATAATTTCATCGATTTTCGGTAATTTTCAAAAATTTCGGTAATTTTTCGGTAAAAATATTGGTAGATACAAAACTAATTCGTATCTTTGCACCTGAGTTTAATAAATCATTTTTTAGTTATGGCACAAATAGAATTAAGACTATCGAACAAAATCCAGTTAGAAACTGGAATGAGTGAAGTAATGGTTTGTTTGAGGTATAGCAAACATGACCTATACGCAAAGAGTGGCATATTTGTTAATCCTGCCTTCTTTGAGTATTTCATCGACAGAAAGAAAACCATTAATCCCAAACGCCCCTTCCCAGAGAACAAGAACACCACGACACTGGAGAAGGCAGTAAAAAACGGATGGGCAGTTAGAAAGAGTGGCATTATTATTACCTCCACAAAATCAATACTAACCAAAGAGGTAGAGGAACACAACAAGAAGGCAGAAAAGATGGAGGATTTGAAGAAAGCCATCATAAACGCCTATAATGATGCCGCAGACAAAGAGAGCCTAACAAGTGTTTGGCTGACTGAGATTGTGGATAAATACCACCATCCTGAGAAGTACGACTACAAGACCAAAGAAAAGACTTTTTATGAGTTATGCGAGGAATTTCTCACAAAGCCGCATGGAAGGCAGCAAGAGCCGTTAGCAGAAAGCCACGCCCGCGTATATCGGGTATTAGTTCGCACGGCTGCAAGGTACGAAGGTTTTGTTAGGGAGACGGACAAAGAGCGTAGATCATGGAAATGGGATATTAATGCAGTGACAAAGGAGGATTTAGAAGATTTCTTTGATTACATGCGTAATGAGAAGGAATTAAGTGATGATTACCCAAGCATCTTTGCAAAGTTACTGGAGAATTACCCGCCATCCGTGAAGGCAGGAAATAGTAAGATCGAGGAACGCGGGGGCAATACCATTATAAAGATGAAAACACGCCTAAAGACACTATTTAAGTATTTCTACGATGAAGGCTATACCACAAACAGACCATTCGACGGAATAACCATCGGAACGGAGAAAGTAGGAACGCCCGTTTATATAACGATTGGAGAACGTAATATAATAGCAGATGCAGACCTCGCAGCCAAATGGGAAGTCACAGATAAGGAGGACAAGAAAAAAGCGAGGATGCCATTAAAGACCCTACTGGAGCAAAGAGATATTTTTGTATTTCACTGCCTAATCGGTTGCAGAGTAAGCGACCTTATAAAACTGACAGAAAAGAACATAGATAACGGAATATTAGTCTATACGCCTCACAAGACTAAGGACGCAGGAGAAGAACAAGTGCAAGCGCGCGTACCATTGCATCCAAAGGCACTGGCATTGATAGAGAAGTACAAGGGTATAGATACCAAGGGCAGGCTTTTTCCCTTCATCACACCCCAGAGATATAACGATGCTATTAAAGCCATCTTTACACTCGCAGGAATAACCCGCAATGTGGAGATAAGAAACCCGCTAACGGGAGAAAATGAGTTTGTACCTATAAATACCATTGCATCTTCACACCTTGCACGTCGCACCTTCATTGGCAATGCTTATTTCAAAGTTCAAGACCCTAACCTAATCGGCAAAATGAGCGGCCATGTAGAAGGGAGCGAGGCGTTTAAGCGTTATCGTAAGATTGAGGATGCCACACTAAAAGACGTTATAGACTTAATCGGATAGGAGGCAGGGATATGACAAACTATGAATTGGATAAACTCGCTAAAAGTGTCGCAGGAGAAATAATGCGAAGAGTGGAGGAAAACGAGGAACTATTAGATATAATGTTTCCTCCAAGGTGTTTAGACGTTAAGGAGGCAGCAGAATTTCTTTGCATCCCCGTAGGCACATTGCGACAGAAAACAAATTGTATTCCACATTCCCGAATTGGGCGAAGGATAATATTTACTGATAGAGCATTGGTTAGATACATGAAGCGAGAGCAGAAGGAGGTAAAAGCATGAAAGCAGCAAGGAATTATATAAACACGCTTTATCGGTGTGTAAAGGCATTCGACTATTGGCTGAACAATGGTAATGGAATTATAAAAGATATGGGGTCAGATAGGTTCCTTAAAGTGATAGAATCCGATACTACATCATTAAGTGAACTGGACGCTAACGAAGTCTTAGATGAAATACTGGAGCATGAGGATGGTATAGATTTTAGGCTTAAGCGGGTAAATGAATACGGCTTATTAGACCTTCTTGAATACATTGATAATAATATAGAAACGAAAGCCAGTTTAACCGACGATGCAGTAAACGAAGCATTAAATAGGTTTTACGCAAGTATCAGCGAGAAGGCCAACGACCTTTGCAGGATAATTGCCAAGGCTGAGAGTTTTGTTAAGCCCAAAAATCCCATCATTGAAAAAGGATTGACCGACCGGCTTTTGTGTTCTTACTTCTATGATAACAAGAAGGTATTAGAGGAATATTTAAACTTCTGCCTGAGTGCTGACAATATTAAACTCAAAGCCATTAGAGCAAAGGAACTGGCCGACAAAGGTAAGATAAAGAATGATTACGTTAGAAAACCTTTGCATAAAGCTCTTAAAAAAATCGGGCTAAACGTCGGCAGTTATCCACAATGGAACGCAAGCATAAACTTAGTATAACGCAAGCAAAAGCAATCCAAAATAGGATTGCTTTTTTGTTTGCAATATTACCACAATATTATTGCAATATTAACAATATTATCCGTTACAATCATTTCTCTTTATTTCTACCTTTGCACTGCCGATGGGCGAGTAACGCACGACCCAAAGGCCGACCATGAGCGACCCGAGAGCGTTAGGGCAAAAGCGGATTGGTAGAACGATATGAGTATAACTCAAATGATGCAGGTAGGCGCAAACGTGCAAGTTGTTGTAAGCGTCACAGACCTGAAAGAACTCTTTAACATGTGGCAGGATGAGCGAGATGCCATGCAGCCCGCACCTAAGGAAGATAGATTGCTTTCGTCGGACGAGGCCGCAACTATCCTGAGCGTTAGCAGTGTGACATTGTGGCGATGGGCTAAGATGGGTTATCTTAAGCCCGTTAAGGTCGGCCGTAAGGTACATTATTGGCAGTCTGCCATTGACGAACTATTGAAGCAAAAGGAGGGCTGATTATGGAGAAAAAAGAAATGACGGCAACCGAAGTCACCGCCAAAGCCAAAGCCACATTCGAAATTCATACGCCTGCAAAGGTAGTAATTAATTCTGATAGTTCCAAAGATTTTAAGAAAAATCTTAATCCCTTCGACGATTTGAGAGAAAGATTAGAGGCTGATGCAGACGAAGCAGCACAAACGGCTGCAAACATTGTTCCTTCATGGAAGAAGTATATCTTTGACTTTTCAGACCGCAATATTTCCCTGCCTGAATATCTGCTTAAAATTAACGGAATAGGTATGTTTGCTCGTAGGAGCCTAACGTGCATTACTGGACGAGCAGGACAAGGTAAAAGCCAGTCGTTAATACCCTTCACGGCAGCACCATTGGCACAACGTGAACTGTTAGGCGTAACACCTTTGCGACCTATCAGGCATATCTTATGGCACGATACCGAACAAGAGCCATGGAGTATCAGCGAGAAGGCTAATAGGTTATTGCGTCTGATGGGTATGCCTGACTATTCGCAACCACCCCAGCTGACTATGCTAACCACCCGCCAAGCACCAAGTAATCAAGAACGGCTTAAGATTACCAAGGAGGCCATAGAGGACAAAAACCCAGACATAGTTATTATCGACGGAATAACTGACATGGTGCAGCACATGGAAGATCCCGACGAGGCGCAGCAGTTAGTTGCCGACTTGCTAAAGATGATAGACGAGAGGGATATAACCCTATTTGTGGTTATACATCAAAATGAAGGAGGCGAGAGCAACAAGTTACGCTCTTTCATCGGAAGCGAACTTATGAGGAAGGCGAGCAACATATTAGAAGTGAGCGTAGAGGCAGGATGCTTTAAGATAAGGCAAACGAAAAGCCGAAGTGTTCCAATGCCGATTTATCGTTTTCGGATAGACAAAGAAGGCAACTTAACTGAAAGCATGGTTGAAAATCCGCAGACCGAAGAAGGCCGTTTGGCTGACATATTTAGAAAGGTCATTGAGAAGCGTAACGGCTCTTTCGATAGTAAGAAGCAGATATACACATATATTGTCGCAGTGACTGGAGAAAGCAAAAGCCGTGCAAAAAGCATCTATGAGAGGGCAGAGGCTTTAGACGTGATAAAAGTAGACTACGACGGACATAAGTATAAACTTAATCTTAAGGGTAATCGGGTTAGTTAGATTTTTGTAGTGGGGAGTGAAAGGTTATACCCCCCTTATGGGGGGGTATATACCATTTCCCCCCGCACGGAAAGTTTGAAAAATCAGAAAGGGTAAAATATGGCAAAATATACGTACGACCAAAACGGAACTGCCTACCATCTTAAAGGAGGTAAGCACACCTGCCCTTCATGCGGAAAGCGCACCTTGCAGCTATACGTCGGCAGGGATAGCAGATTGCCGATTAACGACCAAGTAGGAAAGTGTGACCGCCTTTTTAATTGCGGCTATAACTACACGCCAAGGGCTTACTATCAAGACCACCCCGAAGAACTACCACCTGCCAAGGATGGAAGAAGATATGCACGGCACTACCAAGAGCCACAGAAACCGCCCGTAATCATCCCAAAAGAATATTTGGTAGAATCTATCGTCCCCAAGGCTGAAAAGGGATTGAGCGGCTTTATTGACTATCTTCTGCAAATGTTTGAGTCTTCCGACGTAAAGAGAATAATAGATACTTACTACCTCGGACACACCAAGCAGGGAGCAGTCATTTTTTGGCAGATAGACACCAAAGGACTGATAAGGGAAGGTAAGGCCATGAAGTATAACACCTTCAATGGAGGACGTGATAAAGCATCATGGGCAACTGGAGAAAGCTATTGGATTTTCTCTACACTACAAGCAAGAAAGGTATTACCATCCCCTGCCACCTCGACTAAGTGTATGTTTGGTGAGCATCTTCTCAGGGATGCCAACAGAACCACTAATGTCATGATTACAGAGAGCGAGAAAAACGCCATCTTTGGCGCATTGGTTTTTCCTGACTTCACATGGTTAGCCGTTGGCAGTTCCCAGGAGATTGGAAAGATTGGGAAGGTTAAGGACATCTTAGCGAATTGCCGAAGTGTTATATTAATTCCAGATGCCGATGCCTTGCAAGACTGGAAGGAGAAAGCAAAAAATCTTAATCTTCCAAACGCTAAAGTATCTAATCTTTGCGCTGGCCATGCAGGAGGATGGGATTTAGCCGACATTATCCGCGATAGGTTTATTCAATTTCCGCAGACCTTCACACCATCTGAACCCGAAGCCCCCGCCATCGTTGAGGCTACAACCGCAAGGAAATGCAGGATTATTCCTATATCGCTATTCCCTGATAGTTACGACTATCTTAGCACGTTCGACAACTTACAACTGCCTCCTGATTTCTTCATGGAGCGACTGGAGGCGATACCATTTTAACATCATTATTTTAACAATTAAAAGTTTTTAAATCATGACACAGAATGACAAAAACATGATTGCAGGCCTTCCATTTGAGGCAGTAGAAAAGGAAATCGGAGCCACCATTACTGGCCTCGAAGTTATTCAAGCAACGGCAGAAAGTAATGCCGCCCGTAACCTCGCAAATAAGGCATTGGATGAGGCTATGTTTGCCGAAAGCTATCTTAGCAAAGCCAAATCTATAATGATAGACGGAGAACTGCCAGCAGAGCCAAGTCTTACGAATTTGTTTATGAAGTTACGCGAAGCCCTCCATGAAGTAGAAACTTCCATAATGGATGAATATGCGAATGAGGACAACGCACAAAAACTTAGCGACCTCGACCAAGCCAAGAGCCTTATATCAGATTGCGCAGAGATTATTGAGCGAGCAGAAGTGCGAGCCAGTTATCTTTACAAGGGAACTTTACTGCCTCGCGTAGTCCTCAGAACAATGGCAGAGTTTTTTGTAGTCGATAACACCGCCACCAATTTACGCTACTGCCATATTCCAAAGAAAAGCCGTAAATAACTCGAAGCAAGCCGTTAGGAGCCAATATTAAGCCCTTAACGGCTTTTGTTTCATGAAAATGGAGTATCTTTGCATCCGTAATCAAAAACTCGCTAAATGAAAAAAGAACGTATCACACAGAAGCAAGCGCAAGCCGTTTGGGATAGCATCCGCAATAAAATACGGCTGGCCAAGTTCAACGATGCAGGAATAGAACTGCCTGCCATTGATATGGCAAAGTTATTCCGAGAGCGTAAGAGCGCAACATTGCAGGATATTAACGCACAAGTTCAGGACATCATTAACAGATGGGAGCCACCAACAGACTAAAGGCAGTATATTCTATCCCCACAACACTGCAAGCGGATATTGGCAAAGTATTGTTAATATCCGTTTGGTTTGTGTTACTAAATCCTAAAAGTAACACAAACCTAACGGACGTTTGGTGTTTGTTACGATATTTTTTTGTATCTTTGCATCGAGTTTAATAAATACCGCAAATATATGAAGCAGTTTATCGGTTACACAAGAGTTAGCACCCAAAAGCAGGGTTTAGGATTGGAGGCTCAGACCGCCACCATCGAGAGTTATGCCAAGGCCAACAATGGCAAAGTTATTGCATCCTATTCCGAGAAGGAAAGCGGAAAGGAAACTATTAACCGCCCTGCCTTGCAGGAAGCCATTGCGAGAGCCAAGAAGGAGGGCGCAATTTTGTTGGTTGCAAAACTGGATAGATTAAGCCGTTCTATTGTCGACATCTTCACAATGAAGAAAGACACCGCCCTGACTTTTGAGGTATGCGATTGCGACGCATCGGACACATTAACACTGGGTATCTTCGCAACATTGGCACAGAAGGAGCGCGAACTAATCAGCAAACGCACCCGCGAAGCCCTTGCAGCCAAGAAAGCCGATGGGATAAAGTTAGGCAATCCCAATATAACGAACCGCACCAAGGCAGGCTTAGAGCAATCCCGTAAGGCTGGCCAAGCATCCGCACAAGCCCGCAAGGATGCTGCCTATAAGAACGATGCCAACCGCAAGGCGTTTGCAGCCATCCAAGGCCGTGAAGGTAGTTTGCAGGAATTGGCCGACTATCTTAACGATGCAGGCTTTAGCACCTCGACTGGAAAGCCGTTTGGGAAGATGCAAGTTAAAAGGCTATTAGATAGATACGCACCCTTTCACAATCTTCTGTAAGAGATTAGTCCATAATTGGACGAATCTAAGCCCTGCCTCATGGTAGGGTTTTATTTTACCATTCTTCCAGTTCTACAATACCCAAATTTATAGGGATTTAAATAAGTAGATTTTACGTATTAACTCGCAAGTATCAGGAAACAAACTACCTAATATCCAGTTAGATACTTAAAAATTACGTATCTTAACCACCCCTGCCCCCCCCTTATGCAAAATCCGCAAGGGAATATGACCTTGCATCGGAATTTTTTTGTTTTCAAAATTCGCATTAAAACTATTCGAAAAGTACGTTAAAATCGAGGTTTGCAATATGTTCTTTCGTTTTTCTTCATTTTTCCGAAAGTTTTCTTGTTTTATTATTGAATGAGCCATAAATTTGCATCAAGAAATTTTTAATTTGTTGAATTATGGGATATATTACATTACCCCGAAAGGGAGAAAGGGTTTATATCATGCCCGACATTGTTTATCCGAGTATCGGATTACCTGAGAATTGTGTAGGTGCAGAACATCTAACGGATGAGTTAAAGGAGAAGATCCTAACTGCAAGTGTTGACGAGGAAGAGGATACGATTCATATCCATCCGTTAAACAGAAACGACTAACACTACATGAGTTATGGATAAGATTGAAGTCAAAAATGTCATGCCTGACCGCTTCTTGTCGGCTGGAGTTAGGAAAGACACCGATGCAGCGTTACGCAGAGCAGAGCGCGACATCAACGATTTGGCTAATAAACTCGCCTCCATGCGTGAAATCCCCGAAATCCCGAAGGACATCAAACGGATAAACAAGGATTTCATAGATAGTGTTTTCGCACCAAGAATGGAGGCCGTTAGAAACGACTTAGGACTGACCGAGGACGAAAGGGACGAGAAAGCCCGCCTTTGGCAGCGTATATGTGCAACGGCTCAGAAATACGCAAACTCCATTATTGAAATACTGGAGCAGTGGCCGGAAGTTAATTGGCAATGGGATGAAGAGAGCAGCCATTTTATAGCCGCAAACCTTCACGAAGTCGTTGATATCCGAAGTACCTTCGATACGCCAAAGGAGGCACGGCAGCATTACAAATTGATACATGATGCACTAAAGGCCGTTAGTAAGCTAAGAGAGTGGGAGAAGTTGCAAGATGCCAAGACAGTATCACTTATTACACTTGTACGCCTAACTCCTTCTCAACTGGCTGAAGCATGGTATAACGGAGATGCCAAAGTAAACCATCGGTTTGACCATTTAGGAATAAGACACGATGATTTCAAGGGAACAATAATTATTTAGTATTCACAAAAAAAATCAAAGCGTTATGTTAGTATTTTCGGACAAGGTATTAAGAGAGTGCAATGGCACAGAGTTAGCCAGCTTGTTATCAGTTGCGAACGCACACGGAGTTGAGGCTATCGAAGATAAGGTTATGCAGAATCAGGAGGCCATAAAAGCCTATATCCAAAAGCGTGGACGCGAAGAAAGCGAAGAAGAAGAGTATACAAAGAAACTGGAAGAAAGGTTTATGTAAAAAGTTACTGCCATGATAGTACGCAACCGCAAAATAAACCCTTCAGCCAAAGAAATAATGCTTTCTGTTTCTTTCACGTCGGCTGATATACGCAGATGGATGGAGGACTACGCAAGCGTTATTTGCAGGCGGACAATGGGAGAAAGTTTGGAGGACTTGAAAGATGAATGCCGCAGATGGAGAGAAACGGAGGAAGGTTTACGCTTTTTCTTTGAGCACCGACCATCTATTTTTCTGAACTACGAAGCACCTTATAGGCAGCAACTAAGTGCGTGGGCATGGATGCAGGCCGTTTTATTAGGCTATCTAACTCCATCGGCAGCAAAGCCTGATGAATTCTTTTTCACAGATAAGTTTTTTGTTCTTGTTAAGTGAGAATATTGTGACCCGTCACCGCCTTAAGATTTGGTAGTGGCGGGTATTTTTTTTCGATTAGATGAACGGCAAAGTCTGAAAATTATAATTTCTTTCGGTTTTAAGTAGAATTAATTAATGTTGTATGTTACTCTCACGCGCGCGCATTGACGCAACAGAAAAGGTAACTTTTCACATGGAGTGAATTAAAAAATTAAAAAAGTCTGGCAAAATCGAAAATATTATGTTACCTTTGCAGACAATTCGCTATAACAAGCGATTTATTAAACTCAGGTGGGTGTAGTTGTCGAGAGATAATTGCACCCACAATCTTATAATAAGGCGAATATTTCGGGAAATTTTCGGGAATTTTAGAAAAGGAAAATCGCTAAGTGCTTTATTTTCAGCGACTTAGCGATTAAAAATGTTGGGGTACTCGGACTCGAACCAAGAATGACAGGACCAGAATCTGTAGTGTTA
>ERZ842401.4473-NODE-4473-length-16247-cov-4.149209_pt1 | contig 16247 bp, 9 predicted proteins | sample MGYA00521270_ERZ842401 | MGnify/ENA primary metagenome ERZ842401 (study PRJEB31892, sample SAMEA3878208) | bioreactor metagenome | biome: Moose rumen | place: Sweden | collected 2011-10 | study: EMG produced TPA metagenomics assembly of the PRJEB12797 data set...
CAGCATCCGGGTGACCACCTCGGAGAACTGGATGGAAAAGGGCTCCACCGTGCTGGACTTTGCCTATGCAATCCATTCCGAAATAGGCAACCGTGCAATAGCCGCCAAGGTAAACCTCAAACTCGTGCCGGTTTCCTACGAACTCCGTAACGGCGACCAGGTAGAAGTCATTACTGCAGACAGCCAGAAGCCTCAGCGTGAGTGGCTTAAATTCGTAAAGACCACAAAAGCCAGGAACCTCATCCTGGATTCGCTCAAGGGCGACGTCAAAGATTCCATAAAGCGGGGGCAGGAAAAGCTGGAGAAGGAACTTGACAAGTTTGGCGTAAAGCTGCATATCAGGGTATTGAAGAAACTCATAGCGGAATTCAAAGTCAGCAACAAGGACGAACTTTACAGCAAAATAGGCTACGGGCTTATTCAGCTGGACAACCTGGAAGGAATACTAAAGCGGAACAAGGAGAACAAGTTTGTCCAGTTCTGGAATCTGCAGGTAGGCAATTCCAAGATAGACAAGCACAAAGATTATCTTCTGAAGGAAAACCCCATAGACAAGACCTTGACCTACAAGGTGGCCGACTGTTGCAGCCCTATTCCGGGAGACCCTATAATCGGATTTGTGGATGCAGACGGTCAGGTTGTAATTCACAAGAAGGTATGCCCCAATGCCATATCCTTGGCTGCAACCAATGGCGGCAACATAATCAATGCCAAGTGGGAAAAGCACACCATACTTTCTTTCCTTGCCAGAATAGAGCTCAAAGGAATAGACCGTCTGGGAATTGTAAACGACATTACAAGATATATCACCCTCATCCTGTCTGTAAACATCCGTAAGCTGTTTTTTGAGACTCACGACGGAGTCTTCTACGGCTATATAGATCTTTACGTACACAATACCAACGATTTGGACGAGATAATCAGGAACATAGAAAAAGTGAAGGGAATTGAAACCGCCACCAGGGTGGATCTAAAAGAGGAGGACAAAGCATGAAAACAGCAAAGGACATCAGGAATATATTTCTGGCGGCTTTGGCCATAGCGGCCTACATCATAGTAACTGACAGATGCGCAAACACTTCCAAGGGTCCTACCGGAGGCCCAAAGGACACCATACCTCCGGTGGTGGTTTCCGTATCGCCCGATATGCCTGCAAAAGCGTTTCCTGTAACCGGCGGAAAGGTTGTGTTGACCTTTGACGAATATGTGCAGCTGAAGAATCAGTATCAGGAAGTTCTGCTCAGCCCTCCTACAAAGAAGAAGCCGCAGTCCAAGATCAAGAAAAAGAGCGTGGTTGTAACCTTTGACGATACCCTGAGAGAAAATCAGACATATTCCCTCCTTTTCGGCCAGGCCATCTCAGATGTCAATGAAGGGAATCAGTTCAACAACTATTCCCTGACCTTTACCACGGGCGATGTTCTGGACTCGCTGATAATCAGCGGAACCGTAATGGATTACCAGACCCTGCTGCCGCAGAAGGGAATTGTGGTTGCCCTGTACAAGGAGCCTACTGATTCCTGCCTGATTACCACCTTGCCGGATGCTGTTGCAAGAACGGACGACTGGGGCTATTTCTGCGTACAGGGGCTCAAGGGAACCTCATATTACCTTTTTGCCCTTGAAGACAAGAATAACAACCAGCTGTACGACAGGGGCGGCGAAAAGGCCGGTTTCCTCGACACCGTAATAGTTCCTGACGTTGTAGCCAAAGCCGGTATGCCCCAGCTGAAGATGATGGACATGAAAGATACTCTGGAATGTCTTTCAAGACCCAGCCAGGCAGATATCTACATATTCAAGGAAACCTTATCCAGCCAGTATATAGAAAACTCCGGAAGAATCAACGAAAGAGAATGTTACATTAAATTCAGAGCCGCAAATCCGCAGATAGACACATTCCGCATCAAAGGCGTTTTTGACGACCGCATAATCCGTCAGTTCAATCCTCAGGGCGATTCGCTGACCTTCTGGATAAATGACCAGAGGCCGGTGGATGACACCCTTTTCCTGAGAATAAACTACATGAAGACAGACTCCACCGGAACGCTCGCACCGCACGGAGAGAACATCAAGCTGGTTAAGCCGTTTGACAAAAGCCTCCTGACCGATTCCGAAAAGGCAGACCCCAACAGATCCGGCCTTACGGACGATTATCTTAAGAATCTTGGCAATACCCGCCGCGACGGCACAAACGATCTTCTGAAAGACGGCAAGAGTGAACTCAAAAAGCCTGACAAAAAAGATGTGGAAAGAAAAGACCTTCTGAAGATGAAGCTGGAAGTTGACGGCAAGACGGTAGAAAACCGAGGTATAGAACTCACCTTCCCAACTCCGCTTATCCAGGCCTCCAAAGACTCCATATCCTTTACATCCAAGACTCCGAGGGGCGTAATCTCAAACGTCGGGTTCTCTCTGGTAAGAGACAGTGCAGACATCCTCACCTACAAGATATTGTCGGACGAACCCTACAAAGTCGGCAACGAGTACAAGATCCGCATAAAGACAGCCGCCTTCATAGATATCAACTCCTTTACCAACGATTCCACGCTCAAGACATTCTCGCTCCCTACAGACGATAAGCTGAGCAGCATAACTCTTGAGATATCAGGCACCGAAGGGGAGGAATACATCGTTGAACTTGTAAACGAAAAGCGCGACAAAGTTTTCCTTATGCACCGCATCAACAAAGACTGTACGCTGCTGTTCCCCTATCTGAATGCAGGCAATTATTCTTTCAGGATAACTCAGGACCTCAACCATAACGGAAAGCTGGATGTAGGCGATATCGTAAAGAGGATACCTCCGGAAAAAGCCAGGCTATACAAGCTTGCAGACGGCAAGTCTCTGATTCAGCTTCAACAGCAGACTGACCTTACTCAAAGTGTTGATTTAAAGAAAATGTTCGAATGATATGAAACGCTTGACTGTCATATTGATTGCCATGATATTCATCCCACTTGCGGCCCATTCGCAAATTGTGGATACAACTGACATAATGAAGGAGTTTGACGAGTTCTCTTTCCGGGGGGCCAATGTTACTGGCCAGGTCAAAGACTCTACAAAAATCAGGGAGCATCTTTTGGGCGTCAAATGGGGAATGAGCGTCAACAATGTCTATTTCAGCATAGACTACGACAAGAAATCTGCAATGTCTCCCCAGAATTTCGGCGTCTATTACACATATTACCATTCGCTGTGGAACTCAATATCGCTGTTCGGCGTGGAAACCGGAGTGCAGTTCAATCAGGAAGGTTACAAAACCCAGATTCTGGACGAAGAAGGCAATATCCTGAACGAAGGCACAGAATCTTTCAAGAACATTACGGTTCCGCTGGTTTCGCAGTTCCGCATAGATTTCTGGAGGATGAGGCTTCTTGCAAATCTGGGCTGCTTTGTATCTTACAGAACCGGAGCCAGCTTCTCCGGCCTGCTTTCTGAAACCGTTTCATCTACCTGGAAGAAAAAAGGTTATGGAATAATCGGGGGAGGAGGTCTGGCATATATATTCCGCCCTTTTGAACTTCATGTAGAGGCCAATTACAAATACAATCTGGCAGATCTTTACGACAAGTCATCTTTTTACGCAGACCAGTATTGGGTATCTACCCATACCAACCAGCTCATCATTTCTGTGGGCCTGCATTACAGGATAGGCGGAAGTTCTTATAAGATAAAGTCTAACGCTCCTTCAAGATAATTAGCTATATGTCTAAAATTCAGATTGATATTGCAGGACTCAAGCTGGGAAACGGAGCTCCGGTAGCGGTTCAGACCATGTGCAATACGCACACTCAGGATGTAGAAAAAAGCGTTGCCCAATGTCTGGAAATGGCTCAGGCGGGAGCAAAGCTTATCCGTCTTACCACTCAGGGAATGAAGGAAGTGGAGGCTCTTTCCAGAATCAAGGACATATTGCATAATCAGGGAGTTGAGACACCTCTTGTGGCAGATGTCCACTTCAATTCGGAAGTGGCCATAGCCGCCGCACAGGTGGCCGACAAGGTCAGGATCAACCCCGGCAATTTCTCACAGGTCCACAAGGATGCCCAGAGGCAATTCTCCCGCTTCATAGAAGAATGCAGGAAATACGGAACCGCAGTAAGGATTGGCCTTAACCATGGCTCCTTGGGTGAAGATATAGTAAACCGCTACGGCAACACTCCGGAAGGTATGATGCAGGCCGCAATGCAGTGGTTGAGGATGTGCCGGGCGGAAAACTTCGAGAAGGTTGTGGTTTCACTCAAGGCCAGTAACACCATCGTAATGAGTCAGGCCTACAAACTTCTGTACAAGGCTATGGAGGAAAGCGGCACGATATATCCTGTACACCTTGGCGTTACGGAAGCCGGTAACGGCAATCAGGGCCGCATCAAATCTGCAATAGGCATAGGAGCTCTCCTGTATCACGGCATCGGCAGCACCATCAGGGTTTCCCTTACAGAAAATCCTGTAAACGAAATTCCTGCCGGTGAAAAGATTGCAGAGTTTTTTGAAAGCGGAGACTCTTCTTCTGTTTTCTCAGCCATTAAGGCACAGAACTCCCGGACTCCCGTCATATCCTACAACGATTTCGGCTGCAACTCAGGCGACTGGGAACGCTTCATAATCAGAGTGGCAGCCTCATTGGGCGTATTGCTTCTGGAAAAGGATATCGACGATTATACAATAGTGGATTCCCCCTATTCAGAGGAAGAACTCCAAAGTCTCAGGGAAGACATCCTTCAGGGCGCAAGAAGAGTCTTTTACCATCCGGAATACATTGCCTGTCCGGGCTGCGGCAGAACTCAGTACAATCTGGAAGAGACTTTCAACAAGGTGAAGGAAAAGACCGCCCACCTGAAGGGCGTAAGGATTGCCGTCATGGGCTGCATCGTCAACGGACCTGGCGAAATGGCAGACGCCGACTACGGCTACGTAGGCCAGGGTGGCGGGCTCGTAACCATCTATAAAGGCAAGAATCCGGTCCTCAAATCAGTTCCGGATTCCGAAGCTATTGACCAGCTGCTCAAAATTATAGGAGAAGACGGCAATAAGTAGCTACCCCTTTCGCTTGAATACTATCCTGGATGTGCACATGCTGTTAAACTTGCGCACTGCCGTCTTATAGTCCGAATAGCTTTCTTTAGGATATCTCCCTGCCTTGAACACAGTTTTAAGCACTACTATAACCTTGCTTCCCTCAGTCTTTATGTCAGAGGAAAAACTGGCAAAGGCGCAATCCATATTGACCGATTTGGGCAAGCTCTCAGGCTCATAGTTTATAGGAACATTTATCTCAATGGAATCCAGATAAGTAGAACCTATTTCTATGTAAATGTCGTTCTTGCGTGTTCCTCTTTGCCAATTAACTCCGCGGCGTAGAGGAGTCATGGGAATAAACAGCCGGTCTCCGTTTGACTCTGCATATTTTCTGCACTCCACGGAATAATCCGTAATCATTTCCGGCACAAACCCCCTGCCCTTCACCGGATAATCTTGGAAATTATCCTTTATGCTGATAATCTTAGGGTTATTACTGGTAACCACAATATTCCTGGCCACTGATTCAGACTTTTTCTTCTCGTCCAAATCATACAGCCTGAGCCTTGACTCCACAAAGTCCAGATATGCTTTTTGGCATACATTCACAGTTGCGTCTCCGGTTGACCATACAAAAAGCCGGACCTTGTTTTCGAGACGTGAAACACTGTCCTCATACTTAGGACAACGGATAAAGTCTCCGCCGCTATTCTTAACCAGCAGAACCTGATGGCCGGCAACATCGTCGTGCCTATATCCAAGAGGAAGGACCGGGTTAGTACATTCTACCCATAGGGTATCTCCCTGCATCACTCCCCCGTCTTTAAGAGGAACAGCCAGCATAGCATGATTCATGCTACCTACTGACGAATAACCTTTATCCAGATCGGCACGGTTAGTGTTGAGGATGAAATAATCAGATTCCACTCCCGCAACCTCAAGCATGGCCTTCATGTAGTTGGAGAGTCCCTTACAGTCACCGAATCCGGTTCTGGCCACTGTAGAAGCCTGAAACGGCTTATATCCGCCTATTCCCAACTGAATGCTCACATATCGGGTGGTTTTCCTCAGGTACTCATAGAGGATCTTCACCTTATCGAACGTGTTTTTGCATCCGGAAGTCATTTCCCGAATCTTGACCTTGTCCTGTTCCGTCAGGTCCCTAGTGTCTTTCTGAAGGTCATAAAGCCACAATCCAATATCCTCCCAGCTACCCTGCTTCCCCTCTACTTTTGAAAACATAAAACTTACAGGAGATGCTGATACGTGCGGTACGATTTCCCTGACAGGCGGCATAAGATCCTCATCAGAAAAACCCTGATAATCATTGAAGCGCCACACATATATGTCTTTGGAATCTTCTTTTTTTACTTCAGGATCAACCGTACCGGCATGCTGAATCTTTGTGCCGGACGGAACCTCTACCGAATACTCGCCTTTAACCAGTCTTACATTCTCTTCAATTACAGGAAAATAGGAAGGAAAGGCGGGAACTCCTCTCTTGTAAGTAAGGGTGTATTCATATTCAACGATATATGGCACAGGCGCCAACGGCATATAGTAATAAACGAATGCATCGTCCGCCAGCTCCAGTGCCAAAGCCCGGGATTCAAGGTCCTGACGGTGAAGTTTCTTTATAACCTTTCCGGCAGAATTGGTTACCGTAGCAGAGAAAGAAGACAAAGTTCTGTCATTGTCTGTAAATATCCTTATCATGCCTGCGGTTTCAGCCGACTCCTTGTTAATCCGGATTTTGCCATAGACCGTATAGGTGCCATAAGAAACGTTCTTCATCTGAAAACACTCCCTGCTTTCCAGAATGTCAGCGGCACTCTCCTGTCCGCAGCACAGAACTGGAACAAGAGCCAAAAACAAGACTATAAGAAGGCGTTTCATTTTCTCTTCAACACTATAGTTTCTTTTTCTGTCTGAACCATCCTCTGCCAGAATCTCCTGTAGTCCGTATAGCTTGTCGGATCTACGAGCAAAGCCTTGTCTTTTACGGTATATGTAACATCAATGCTCTTTCCGTCTTCCGAAAGTTTGTATGCCACATTTGCTGTAAAATCATTCTTGAGAGTGCCGAAAGTTGCAGAGGCCGGAAGTTGCTCCACAGCAAATCCATCCGGCAGCACAAGATGCATCTTATAGACTGTGGTAGATAGCCTCTCTATGTCAACAGGGACAGTCCTCTTTTCTGCCTTGAAGTAGCTGTCCCTATGAAGAATCTCAATTATTGGCTTGACATAGATCAAGTCTCCTGACGTCTGCATCTGCTGTTCCAGTTCCACATTGACGGTACACTCGCCGGAATAGTCTTTGGCCTCTGTAGGTGAAACACTTATAACCGTATAGGAATTACCGCCTTCAAGTTGTGAGAACAGGTCTTCTTCCTTCTCAAATGAGTTCAGAAGCCGCTTTACAAGATATGACTGACCATTGGTTGCCTTCAGGGTCATTTTGCCGTTCATCATTCCGTCTTCTTCCAAAGTAGCGTCAATGCTGAACTCCATCCTGTTATCTGCAAGATTGGTCAGATCCGTCCATGAGGATTTCTTCCCTTTTGCTATAATCCTGGCATTCGGAACCAGATATGTGTCAGGAAGAACATTCAGATATGCTTCATCTCTTGCCGCATCAAGATAAACGGACTTGCCGTCTTCGGAGATTACTTTCAGGATATAAGTGTCAAAAGCATCAGCAGAAACCAGGATTTTAGATAAGGCTCCGCTTGAGCGTAACTTTATCAAGACCGGATAAACCGTAAAGCCGGCATAAATCAGTGCACTGCCCACCAGTGCATTCAAATCTGCATTGTTTCCGGCAGCCTCCTTGAGCACATTGTTGAGTTTATTAGGCATCAACCTTACATTCTTGTTCCATTTGACCTTACTGCTGACAAGATTGCGTATTTCACAGACCTTCTGCTCAAAAGTCTTGTCTGACTTTACTATAGGGTCTATCTCATTCTTGAACTTGCAGCCGGAATTCAGCTCAGTCCACAGAGACGAGCCGTAAAGCTGCTCATCTATATCCTCCCACTTGGTGCTGAAATTCTTTGGCAACTGGCCGGGGAACTGGATACTCCTCAATTCATATTCAACGGCACTGAAGAACTGGTCTATGTTAAACAAATGGCTTTCGGCTTTCATTGCCGGAACATTCGTTGCCTTGTAGTTTTCCACTGCCAGATTATATTCGTATGTCTGCCCTCCGCCAAGAGATACTGACTTTGTTGAATAATCGATAGTAAGTACATAAGTCTTGGCTCCCCTTGATATCACGTTGAATTTGAGGAACTCAGGTATCAGGATAGTGGCTTCCTTGCAGTTGACAGGATATTGCCCCTGGAAGCTTATTTCACCTATGTCCCAGAACTTCTTGTTCTTACGGACATAACTGACTTCTATGACAGAACCTACCTTTACATTCTGGGCCGTAAAGGCCATTTTCTTGACACTTTCTGAATACTTGGTGTCAAAGATAAATTCCTTGCCCATCTTTGTCTTTACCACCTTTCCATTCTCCCAGTTGTAGGTAGTCACTTTTATGTCATAGATTTTTTCACTCATCTCTCCATCAGTCCTGTATAACATCTGGAAATCAGCCAGACCCTTGGCAGACTCCTTGAGTATCTTCAATCGGAGCCTGTGGGTTTTCTCCACATTGAAACTCCCCTGGGGGTCGAGGTATGTAGAAACTCTTAAACTACTGTAAATCACCACAGCTTCAGCTGAAGTATCCAGAGCGTAGGTCGTCATCTTAACCTCATCATCAGAAACCGCATCCAATTTTGGGTTGAACTTGATTATCTGGGAATAGGAACGACTCTGGCTGAAAACAATGAGGGCAGCCAGAAAAATGAGAGGAACAATTCGTTTCATATTATACATTTGGTTAACTTATTACTCTGTCTATGAACGGAGTATGATGGAAATACGGAATAAATCCCAGTTCCATCACATTTTTTGTAACGATGAATGCGGCTTTCTTTCCTATGGTCACCGATCCGGCAATATCAGCGCATCCCATTGCAGCTGCAGCATTTATGGTGCAGGCATTGAAGCTTTCCTGTGGCGTGAGCCTCATCTTGATGCAGCCGAGCGCCATCACAAACCTCATGTCGCAGGACGGAGAAGAGCCCGGGTTGCAGTCAGAAGCCAGGGCAACAGGAAGCCCTGCCTTCACATAGTCTTTTGCCCTGCCGTAAGGCATTCCAAGAAAGAATGAGGCTCCGGGAAGCATCAGAGGCATAGTATCAGAGTTCCTCAGAACCTCCATCTCCACATCTGTTGTCCTTTCCAGATGATCTACGCTTACGGCATTGTACTTTACCCCTACCTGAACCCCGCCGCTTACAGCCAGTTCATTTGCATGAATCTTAGGCCTGAGGCCATATTCTGTTCCGGTTTTGAGTATCCGGTCTGTCTGCTCCACGGTAAAGAAACCCGCATCGCAGAAGACATCCACGAAATCGGCCAGGTTTTCCGCGGCTACAGCAGGTATCATCTCGCGGCAGACAAGATCCACATATTCCTGCTGCCTTCCGGCATATTCCCTGCCTACGGCGTGAGCTCCGAGGAAAGTGGATTTAATCGTTACCGGATAATTCTCCTTAAGCCTTCTTATCACACGCAGCATTTTCAACTCGTCCTCAGTCCTCAGGCCGTATCCGCTCTTGATTTCCATTGAAAGAGTGCCGTTGGTCATCATCTCCTCCAATCGCTGAGAAGCCTGTTCATAAAGGTCATCCTCACTGGTATTATGCAGAAGATCGGCGGAATTCAGAATTCCCCCACCTCTTTTTGCAATCTCCTCATAACTCAGCCCGTTGATTTTATCTACGAACTCCTGCCGGCGGTCTCCGGCATAGACAATGTGCGTATGGGCATCGCAGAAGGCAGGCAGGAGCATCTTACCGGAAAGATCCTCTGTCTGAAAGCCGGAAGCAATGTAATTGGGACATGGCATCTGCCCGAAGGAATCAATTTTTCCGCCGCGCACCAAAAGCCAGGCATTGTCCAAAGATTCTACCTTGTCCATTTCGTGGCCGCAGAGTTTTCTGACTCCCTTTGGCAATATGCCTGCCAGCCGTCCTATATTTACAAACAGAGTGTCTTTCATTAGATTATGTATCAGTGTCTTATGAATTCTATGGATTTTTCTATCAGAGGATGCATGTAGGTGTCTCTGCTAAGGAAAGGAACAACCTTGCGGTACGAGGCAAGAAGTTCTTCTATGGCCGAGGAAGAAACAGCACCTGAAATTTTGTGCCTGAGGTCCAGTGCCTGGGCGGCATTGAACAGTTCAATGGCAAGTACCCTTTCCGTATTCTCCACTACCCTTATGAGTTTTGTGGCTGCATTGGCTCCCATGCTCACATGGTCTTCCTGGCCCTGTGAAGACGGAATGGAATCTGCCGATGCAGGCCAGCAAAGCCCTTTGTTCTGGCTCACGATAGATGCAGCAGTATATTGCGGAATCATGAATCCGCTGTTCAGTCCGCTCTCCGGAGCAAGGAACTGAGGCAGCCCCCTCTTTCCGGAAATCAGGCGGAAAGTCCTTCTTTCTGAAATGTTTGCAAGTTCGCTCATGGCTATGGCCAGCGTGTCCATGGGAATGGCTATAGGCTCTCCGTGGAAATTTCCGGCGGATATTATCATGTCTTCGTCCGGAAATACATTCGGGTTGTCCGTTGCGCTGTTGATTTCGTTGTCAATTACGCTTTCAACATAGCGGATGTTGTCTTTAACCGCTCCGTGAACCTGAGGAATGCAGCGGAAAGAATAAGGATCCTGGACATGCTCCTTGGGCTGGCTGATCAGCCGGCTTCCTTCCAGCAGAGCCATGAACCTTTCTGCCGTATCTATCTGTCCGCGGTGTCTTCTGAGCCTGTGCGTGAGCGGATAGAAAGGTTCTATTCTGCCGTCGTATGCCTCAAGGCTCATGGCCCCTATCATATCTGCCCAGCGGCTGAGCCTATGGCATTGAATCAGAGACCATACGGCATGTGCGCTCATGAACTGCGTACCGTTCAGAAGGGCCAGGCCCTCCTTGCTCTGAAGCCTTATAGGTTCCCAACCCATCAGTTGCAGAACCTCCGAGCTGGGCATGGTCTTTCCCCTGTAAACCACTTCGCCGAGTCCGAGCAGCGGAAGGGCCAGATGTGCCAGGGGGGCCAGGTCACCGGATGCGCCAAGCGAACCCTGCTGATAGACAACCGGCAGGATATCGTTGTTGAACATATCTATAAGCCGCTGTACGGTAGCCAGTTGCGCTCCTGAATGTCCGTAGGAAAGGCACTGCACCTTAAGCAGCAGCATGAGCCTTACTATCTCCGGCCTTACGGTTTCGCCCGTTCCGCAGGCATGGCTCACCACCAGATTGTACTGCAACTGAGAAAGCTGGTCTTCCGGAATGGTTACATTGCACAGCGACCCAAACCCAGTAGTAACTCCATAGACCGGGCGGCCTATATCTTCCATCTTGCTGTCCAGATATTTGCGGCATTTGATTATTGCCTGCACCGCCTCATCGCTGAGGGCTAAAGTTATCTTGTTTTCTAAAATTTCCTTCACTCTCTCCAGGGAGAGATGGGCAAATGATATTTTGTGTTCCATAGAATCAACGGTTTTCATTTTCATAAATTTTCCAAAACGGAATCGTCAACATGGTTGGGCAATGTAACTCTCAGCTGCGGAGTGCGTTCCATCTCCCTGCGAATTGCGTCCTCGGCCCCTTGGTTTCTGGCCCAGCTGCGCCTTGCTATGCCGTTGTTGACATCCCAGTGGAGCATTTCCCTGATATGTCTGGCAGAGTCTTCCGAGCCGTCTATCACCATGCCGAATCCGCCGTTTATGACTTCTCCCCAGCCAACTCCGCCGCCGTTATGGATTGATACCCAGGTTGCTCCGCGGAAGCCGTCGCCAATTACATTCTGAACAGCCATATCTGCCGTAAACTGGCTTCCGTCATAGATGTTGGAAGTTTCGCGGAAAGGAGAATCGGTGCCGGATACATCGTGGTGGTCTCTTCCGAGAACTATCGGGGCCTTGATTTCTCCCCTTCTTATGGCATCGTTGAACTTAAGGGCTATGTTTGTTCTGCCTATGCAGTCGGCATAGAGGATTCGGGCCTGAGAACCTACTACAAGGTTGTTCCTTCCGGCTTCTTCTATCCAATGGATATTGTCCAGCATCTGCATCTTTATATCATCGGTAGAAGTTTTTGCTTCTTCCATAAGAGCCTCAACCGCAAGGGCATCCGATTTTGCAAGGTCCTGAGGATCCTCACTCATGCACACCCAGCGGAACGGGCCAAAGCCGTAGTCGAAGTACAGCGGCCCCATTATATCCTGAACATAGGACGGATAGCGGAAGGTGCCGTCTGCCTTCATTACATCTGCGCCTGCCCTTGACGATTCCAGCAGGAAGGCGTTTCCGTAGTCGAAGAAATACATTCCCTTGCTGCTCAGGCGGTTGATTGCGGCTATCTGCCTTCTCAGCGATGCCTGTACGGTTTGTTTGAACTTTTCCGGTTCTTCTGCCATCATCTTCTGGCTTTCCTCCAGAGAGTAGCCTGCGGGATAATATCCGCCGGCCCATGGATTGTGCAGCGATGTCTGGTCTGAGCCTATGTCAACTCTAATATCTTCATTGGCAAGCCTTTCCCAAAGATCCACAACATTGCCCACATAGGCAAGCGATACGGTTTCTCTGCCGGTTGTGGCCTTCCTGATTCTGGAAATGAGTTCGTTGAGGTCTGAGTGAAGTTCATCTACCCAGCCCTGCTCGTAACGTTTTCCGGCAGCCTTGGGGTTGATTTCTGCCGTAACGCTCACCACTCCGGCAATGTTTCCGGCCTTTGGCTGGGCTCCGCTCATTCCGCCAAGACCGGCGGTAACAAAGAGCATTCCGGCCATATTTTCTCTGGTTCCTTCAATGCCCCTCTTTTTCAACTGCATACGGGCAGCATTCATAACCGTGATTGTGGTTCCGTGAACTATACCCTGTGGGCCTATGTACATGTAGGAGCCTGCCGTCATCTGGCCGTACTGGCTCACACCCAGGGCATTGAACTTCTCCCAGTCATCGGGTTTGGAGTAGTTGGGAATAACCATTCCGTTTGTAACCACCACTCTAGGGGCATCCTTGTGGCTGGGGAACAGCCCCATAGGATGGCCGGAATACATGCTCAGGGTCTGCTCCTCGGTCATGGTTGCAAGATACTGCATTGCAAGACGGTACTGAGCCCAGTTCTGGAATATGGCTCCGTTACCGCCGTAGATTATCAGTTCATGCGGATGCTGGGCCACCCTTTCGTCCAGGTTGTTCTGAATCATGGCCATAATGGCTGCCGCCTGGCGGCACTTGCATGGATATTCGTCTATGGGTCTTGCATATATCCTGTAACTCGGGCGGAAGCGGTACATGTATATTCTTCCGTAGTCTTTGAGTTCCTGCACAAACTCCGGAGCCAGAACAGAATGGAACTCCTTTGGGAAATACCTCAGTGCATTTCTCAGGGCCAGCTTCTTTTGGGCAGCGGTCAGAATGTCTTTGCGTTTTGGGGCATGGTTGATTGCCTTGTCATATGGTTTTGGCTCGGGCAGCATGTTGCCTATTCCGGCCAATATTTCTTCCTGAAATGTCATATTACGGTTATTTACAGCCAATTATGCTTTGATTTTATTTTCAACGATTTCCAGTATTCTCTTTTCTTCGGCTACAGACTGGGCCATTACACGGTCCGCCTCATTCATCAGTTCTTCTGCCTTCATCCTGTCTTTCAGGCCCTCTGCATTGATGTGTACATTCAGCCTTGCTCCGGCTACGGCTCCTCTTGCCGCAATTGCAGCCACTCCTGCATCCGACACGGAGTTGGGATTTCCCTCAGAAGCCATCGCTGAGGCAACTTCAAACACCTTGAACGATGTCTTGAGCGTTTTCAAAGGCACCTGCGTAGCATACAAAGTGGCCTCTTCCATGGCCTTAGCCCTGGCGGCCTTTTCTTCATCGGTACCTTTCGGCATAGAGAACACGTCCATAATCCGGTTGAATGCGGCAGTGTCTTCATCTACAAGCGCAAGCAGCTCGTTCATAAGTGCATTGCCCTTTTCGGCCCAGTCTGAGAACTCCTTCCAGCGTGCGTCCCAACCCCTCTTGTGTGAAGAAAGGTTTGCCACCATTGCAGACAGCGCAGCTCCCAGGGCGCCCATGTATGCCGAAATGCTTCCACCTCCCGGAGCAGGCGACTCAGATGCAGTCTCAATTGCAAAACCTTTGCAGGTCATCCGTATAAGTCTTTCCTTTACAGCCAGTTCGGCAGGGTCTTCCATCAGGTACTCAATTACCTTTTCTCTGGGGTTGAACGGCTTCAGATCGTCCAGGCTCATGCTCTTTACGGCTATCTTCAGGATTTCATCTTCTGCAATTCCCAGCGAGCGCTGCTGTTTTTCAAGATAGAACCGGCCTGCGTCTATCAGAACACGTTTTGGTACAAGGCCCACAATCTCGGTTCCCGTAACCTTCAGCCCCCTGGCTGCGGCGGCACGGCAGACCTCCTCGTATGCTTTGTGCAGCGGAGTTGCCTCTATGTCGGTAATGTTCATGGATACTTGGGCTATGCCGTATTCATCTATGTACCAGCCAATTGCTTTACAGCCTTTAAGAGTGCCCGGCTGCCACATCTCCTTGCCTTCTGCATCGCGGAGAACCTTACCTGTAAGGCTTCCGCCCTCCCTCATCTTGCGCCCCTTCTCCCTTACATCAAATGCCACGGCCATGGCCCTGCGGGTAGATGTGGTATTAAGATTATAGTTTACGGCCACCAGGAAGTTCCTGGCCCCTACATTGATTGCTCCGCTCTTTGCCACCGTTTCCGTATATGCTTCAGGGCCAAAGTCCGGCTTCCTTTCTGGGTCTGCAATCTTCTCAGGCAGAGCCTCATACTCCCCGGAACGGCAAACTGCAAGATTCTTCCTTTCCGGCTTGAAAGCCGCAGCCTCATAGCAGTAGCAAGGTATCTGCTGCTCTTCATATATCCTCTTAGCCAGAGCCCTTGCAAGATTGGCACATTCTTCAAGAGTAATTCCGGAAACCGGTATCAGCGGCAACACATCTGTAGCTCCCGAACGTGGATGAGCCCCTTTGTGATGCCTCATGTCTATGAGTTCAGCAGCCTTCTTAACTCCCTGGAATGCAGCCTCTACAACGGCCTCCGGAGACCCAACGAACGTTACCACCGTTCGGTTGGTGGCCTCTCCCGGATCCACATCCAGAACCTTTACCCCCTCAGTCTTTCCGCCTGCATTAACCTTTGAGGCAGCAATGGCCGCCACTATCTTGTCAATAACTTCACGGTTGCGCCCTTCTGAGAAATTGGGCACACATTCAATTATTTTTTTCATATAGTATCAATAAACTGTTTAGAATTTTTATGTTAAACGCTTAAATATACGAATAATTCTTTACATACCCATATTCTGCACTTAAAGTGCTGAGATTTGCCCAATCTGTGAATCTATCTTACAAGCAGGGCCAGCATGAAGGGAACTGCAATGTTGATTATGATGCCGACATAGAGGATTACCGGAAGAATTGCGTTGCCTTCTGCCTTGAGTATTATTGGGAGGTTGGTGTCGGTTATGGTGGCTCCTCCGGCTGAAATTGAGGCATAGCGGCCGAAATACTTGCCCAGAGGTTTGGCGGCAATGATGGTGAACAGTTCCCTCAAAAGGTTGGTAAGAAGGCATATAGCTCCAACCGTTGCGCCCCAGACCTGGGTTGTCATTATGGCCGAGAGAGAATAATAGCCAACGGCAGAGCAGATGGTAAAGGTCTTTCTGAATTCAAGGTCAAAGCCCAGAGCCTGAATTACAAAATATGACAGAATGGCTCCTATCCAGGTACCTGCAAACAAGACCAAAGGAATCCAAAGGACCTTGCGCGGCAGCTGCTTGACAAGCGTAAGTATGCTTTCGCCGATGCCTATGTTGAGGCCTACCAAAAACAGCATGGCATAGAGTATCCAGTTGGAATAGCCCACAAAATCAAGTTCGTAGAAGCCTTCCGGCATAAACCTCAGAAGTACTGTAAGCAGGCCCAGTATGAACCATCCGAGGATGATGGCGCTGTCTCTGAAAGCTCCGGCCCCGCCTCCTTTGGCGGCCCGGGCTGCGGCATTGTCCTGGCTCTGCTGAACGGCTGCAGATTTTGCAGGCTTGT
>ERZ842401.4474-NODE-4474-length-16243-cov-8.749382_pt1 | contig 16243 bp, 18 predicted proteins | sample MGYA00521270_ERZ842401 | MGnify/ENA primary metagenome ERZ842401 (study PRJEB31892, sample SAMEA3878208) | bioreactor metagenome | biome: Moose rumen | place: Sweden | collected 2011-10 | study: EMG produced TPA metagenomics assembly of the PRJEB12797 data set...
GAATTTTCAATGGCTTTTTTCTACCCCAAATTGCGAACTTTATTGTACACTATCTAGGCGTTACAGGACAAAGATAGTAGAACATCTTTGGGGCAGCGTAAAAGGCAATCAGCTCATCAAGTTCCTTTGGGTCGCAACCATACGGAAGAATCATTATATCTTCCTCTGCCCATGTTCCGCCGGCATCACTTGTAAGGAAGTTCACCATGTCGTTTACTTTGGTCTGGATTTTGCCTTTTGGGGCAGCGCCTATGAGAATGGCTAGGCGGCCGCGCTCTGGGGCTTGGAAGGTGATGATGTTTTCATGTTCGGGCATGATGTTACTCCTGTTCAGGTAAAAATGAAGCAGTCTTATAGAGTTCTTCAGCTTGCTGTTTTATATTTTGGATTCTATCAGACAAGTCTTGCAAAGGATAGTTTATCCATAAATGCTCGTATTCAATCCCCTGCATAGTCATAAAGGTCAAATATAACTCTTTTGGAATTTTAAGTTTATGCGGAAACAATTTTTCAAGAACAAAAATTTCATCATACATATTGAAGATAACAAAATCAACTTTTGAGTGAGCTTTTACCAATTTACCGTCATATTCCATTTTGTAAGTATCATTTTCTGCGTATCGTTTTGGATAGTGAAAAGCCTTCTCAAAGAAAACGGTTTCGCACTTCTTTGCATACATACCCCACCAAAGGTTTCCTGTGTAAACTACAGAATTATGAAACATAAATGGTTTACAATGCCCATGCATAATATCCAGTGTACTTAAAAATGGATTTACATAATCTACAAAGAGGATATTTATAGCGTCATCAGAAAACTGCTGTTCGTCTTCTTTGATGCTGTTTACTTTGCTTATAACCTCGCTACCAATGCTGTCAATTTCTTTACGTTCTGGGAAGCCAAATGGGGCATATTCTTTTATTCCAGTTTTGAAATTCCCATCAGCAGAAGTTCCGTGGTCTATTGTCGTCCTTTTTTCATCATCTCGACCAAGTGGAGTATTTACCTCGATTATGACTTTTTGTTCATAGCCGTTTACTGTAACAGAGGATTCAAAATCGCTCCCCTTTCCAGATTTACATACCAGTTTTTCACCGAAGTCAGATTTTTTTAGTACTGAATATGCTCGTAACTCTCCAAGAATTGAAGAAACTGCTTTTCTTTCTGTTGATTCCTTTAGCTCGCTTATTTTTGAGGAGAACCATTTCTTGTTGTTCTCGGTATCATGTTCAGAAAAGAAATATGCAGATTCAACTTGGGACAAAAATGCGATGTTTTCTGACCTGTCTAAATCGCAAATCGATACTTTTCTGAGCGGATGGTGACTTTCCAAAGAGTCAAGCAGCAGTTTTGCGTTCCTAAATCGTCGCCACTTTATAGCCAAGAGTTCATCATAATCCATAGAAATATTACTTTGCCAAAGAATTGCCTTTTATTCAACGTCTACAAGTCTGTAGACTTCCCCAGTCAGGACAATAATCTTTTTTTTGCCCATTCTTCTGGCATATTCTTTCATATTAGCCTCAGTTACCTGTACATGAAAAAGATTAACTGAAGATACTCCATAGAAATATGAAAGTCCTGTTCCTAAATTCTTTCCATCACCTCTGAATGTGGATTCTCCATCTGTATAAAGGGCATTTATAACAGGAACTCCTAATAGGCTTGCGACCGCATACATTCCTTTAAGCTGATGTTGCTGTAAATTTTCTCGTATTTCAATATCAGTCTGATATACATCATACAAGTAACAATCATCTGACATAAAAATACAATAATCTGACTTATTGTTTCGCATAATGCTTCTAAGTTCTTCGAATGATTTGTATCTTTCATCTTGCAGATAAACAGACTTTGAAAAGAGTCTAGGTATATTATGGATTGTTTCTGACAGATTTTGCCTCATAGAACCATTTCTCTCATAGCCAAGATGATTACTGTCATTTATAACGCGGTAAAAAATTCCAAAACATTGTTTAGTTAATAAAGTTGGAAAGAAAACCATGCTTATAGTAAGAACAAGAGTAAGAGCATATTTTTTTTCTGAGTTGATAAATGTATTTGGAATATCCATTCCCCAAAGAATTAGCATACAAATAACGATTGAAGGCAAATTGAAGTAAGAAGCACTGCCACCGCCAATATCAAGAAGAAGTCCTGGCAAACAGGTTGCACAAGTTAAAACAACGGTAATTTCAAACCAAACATTTTTCCCATTTTTTAAATATTCTCTTGAAAGGAATTTTTCTTTTACCTCAAACAGGAACAAAATAATACTCGGTAAGAATAAGAAAGTATAAAAATATAACCATTGATTTTTCTTTGTGTAACCACGTATATAGGCAAGAAGCTTAAAATTATTTGCGTCGCCATGTCCAGATGAAAGTTTATAAATTAAAAAGAAACAGACTGAATAAAAGATGATTAACAGCCAATTTTTTAGGGAAGCTGGATTTTTTCTGAAAATATAATAGCAGCAGACAACATAAAATACAAATCCTGTTGAAATTTTTGCAAGTGAAGTTACTAAAAGAAAAATAGGAACGAATATAATTGCTGTAACAGGAATATTTTTAACAAATAATCTCTCTTTTTCAAGGCAGAGAATACAACCAAAAAGCATAAGAACAACAGAGATAAGGCAAGATTCGGAGACAAATAAACTTTGCATTCCTGCTCCTGCATCTATATCCAGTATCTTAAACCCAAAGCAAAACCACATCAGAAACAGAATATCAATTCCCGTTAAAACTTCAGATTTCCCGAACCTTTCTCGGAGTTTCACAAGAACCAAAAGAAGCAAATAAACATACAGCGGCATAAAAATTACAGGGTACAAATAACAGTAACTGGCAAAGCATGGAATCTGTAAAACAAACGAAATAACAGAAAGAATAAAATGCGATAAAACATGATATTTGAGAGGTGCTGCATCATTAAACTGAATGGAAGCGTAGCCGTTAGTCATAAAACTTTCAGCAATATCAGTGTGGAACAAGGTATCAATATGCTCTTTACCTTCAAGAATCGCTTTTACAGGCTCAAGGTTCAGGTAGCCAGAATGCCAAATTATTCCGGCGAGGAATAACCCGATAAATAAACCCGCAAGAAAAGTCCCCCACTTGGCAGGTACGGACATAACAATACTCTGCTTGCTGCGTTTTTCTGTAAAAAAGAAAAGCCCTGCCCATACAGCAAGTACAGCCGTTACGGTTGCAAGAATCTGCTTTTCAAAGAAATAGCCCGTATTCAGCAAGCCCACCCAGACAAAAGCCGTAAGGACGAAACAGATTGCCATAGGAATTAAAAAAAGATTATTTTTTTTCATATCATCAGCACCCCAATCCCAATAATTATAATCACTGCACCGCAGATTTTTCGTATATTGATTTTCTCGTTAAAGAAAAAATATCCAAAAAAGATAGAAAGAATATACGGCAATGTTTCCGCAATGGGATTCATCACCGTTAGGGGAATATATTTGAGAACGAAGGTGTTCCCTACAATCACAAAAAAGAACATAACATAAGCTGTAATAACACGGATATTCAGATATTGCCGTAAAAAAGACGAATATTCTTTTTGCGCAGCCTTCTTTAAAAGCACCTGAGAAATTGCTGAGACAAGGCAGGTCAAAATTAAAAGGAGAAAATAAAAGAGTCGGTTATTCATTTTCGGCTCCCATTACAAAAAGCCCTGCAATAATTATTGCAATTCCAATAAAAAACTTAACTCCTATTATCTCCCCAAAAAGCAAAACCGCCCACAAAGTTCCAAACACAAGCACAAAAGGCTTGTTTGACATTGCAATCGAAAGCGGAAGTTTTTTAAGTACCTGTTGCCATAAAATGGCATAAAAACCAAGAATAAATATTACCCCTACAAAGCACAGAATATACGGCAGTGACAAGAAATCATGTTTAGAAGCCAGTTTAGAAAAGATTCCTGAAAGAGAATAGATAAAAAATGCCATGTACATCAGTACAAACGAGGATTTATTTTTCATCTTCGATATTCAATGTATTACGGATTACATACTGCGGAGCTTTGTTCAGACATATATAAATACGCCCAATGTATTCACCGATAAGACCAAGCATAATCATGAGCATTCCCCCGATAAAGAGGAGAACACACATAATTGAACTATATCCTACCAGAATTTCTGGATGAACTAACTTTCTTATTACAGTTGCAAGCGCAAAAATAAAACCGCATAAAGCAAAAATTCCACCTATAAATGTAGAAATTCTCAATGGTTTTACAGAGAATTGTGTAAAACCATTCAGCCATAAATTGAGCAATTTTTTGAATGTGTACCCAGACTTTCCAAACTCCCTTGCATGGTGTTCTATATCAATATTTTTTACTTTTCTTGTTACACGGATTATCAATCCAGTTGGAAAAGTATATGGATTCTCATATTTTTTTATTTCATCAATGATAAACCGTTTAGCTGCAAAGTAACTTGTACCTGTAAGTGTTTTTGGCCAGTCACAGAGCCATATTTTCATCATTTTACTCATCCAAGTTCCAAAATTTCTAAAAATATTGTGCTTCTTGGAAGGATATCTTGCATAAACTACATCTGTATCATCATCAATAGCTTCAATCAGCTTATAACATACATTTGGATCTGTCTGACCGTCATCATCAAGCGTTATTACAATATCTCCTGTTACATGATGATAGCCCGCCATCATTGCATTATGCTGACCAAAATTTTTAGCAAGATTTACGACCTTTATGTTTTTGTTCTCAGCCGACAGCTTTGCAAGAACGGTATATACTCCATCTGGGGAACAGTCGTTTACACAAATTACCTCATACGGATTTTTATTTTCGACTGTTGCAACAATATCTGAAACAACATGCTCTATTGTTTTTTCCGAACCATAGCATGGAATTACAAAAGAAAGTTTAGGTTTATTCATTTTCAACCTCTTCAATTTTTATTTCTGACAGTGCTTTTAGCATTGAGTCAGAATTATGTAATGGCAAATTATAAATATATTTCTCTATTTCAAGAACATTTTTATATTTTGCCGTATTTTCTTCACTAAACATCTTTCCAATAAATGGATACCAGTCACTAATAGGTATTTTTCTTTCAAGCAAGTATTGAACAAAACTCTTCTTATTTCCCCTATACAAAAAATTAAATCGCCAGGGAATATCTTCCTCTTCATATTTGCACAGCTCTAAACAAGGAATAGATTTTATAGCTCCTGCAAGAGAATGATAAGCAGCCCATCGCCTTTGTTTTTCGGCTTCAACTTTAATCAGCGAATTAAGAACAAGATTTTTTTCATCTTCCGTAATTCTGAACAGGAAATAATCTTGCAGTAGGCTGGGTAATATCTGATATATTCTCCGTATAAGGGTATTATCTTCAGAATTTCTGATTACTCTGTACAGTTTGGAAAACATAGAAAGCGAAAAATCTTTATCGCTATTCCAAAAAGGCAACTTCGCCTCCAATTCCGTAAAACAATTTAAATTCCTATTAGAAACAACTATTCCACCAAAGCCTATATCAACAATTTTTGAATAATCAAAACTGAACAGAGAATAATCCCCAAAACTGCCAACAGGTTTACTGTTTAATGTTGCTCCAAACGCAGATGCACAATCTTCTATAAGAAGAATGTGCTTTTCTCTACAGAAAACTGCAATTCCTTCAACATCCTTGCAAACCTTTCCGTACATGTGCGGAAGTACGATGCAAGCAACATCAGCGGTTACAGAGTTTTTTATACCTTCTAGAGAAACATTTGCCCAGTCAGCAATATCAACAAACACTGGTTTGTTTTCTGCGAATATTGCCCCGAATACTGGTGCATAACAAATATTCGCAGGAAACATGACCTTTTTATGGCTAATTCCTTCGCTTTTCAGAATCAGCCATAAACCTGTAGTAGCCCTGCCTGTAACAAAAATATTTCTTTTACCAAAATATTTTTCGTTCTCAGTCATAAAACTACAAAGTCAGAGGTTTGTCAGATTCGTTTATCACATGGTAATTGTGATACTTCTTGATTTTCCATTCCTTTTTATAGTCAGAATACAAATCAACCAGACTTGTAAACTTTGGCTGCCAGTTTAATTCTTTCTTGGCTTTTCCGATTGAATAAATATAACCGCGCGTAAGTCCTGGTTTTTCAGGGCTAAGCTTAATGTGCGTTTTGTTCTCATCTCCAAAAACTTTAACAAGAGCTTTTGCTTCCTCTAGCTGAGAATATCCTACACCACTTGCAATGTTATAAATGCCCTTTGCTTCCGGAGCTTTTATTGCAGCTTCAATAGCAGTAAGAACATCTTTTATGTAAATATGGTCTCGTTTTATTTCCTGATTGCCCCATACATCAATATCTTTTCCACTCAAGATATTCTCAAAAAAGATTTCAAATGTACTCTTTTTATAAGAACCGTCTGCATTCAAGTGGCCTAGAATTTCTCCATACCCATGAACACCTGTCAAACGCAAGACAATTCCCTGCAATCCAAAATCCTTGTTGTAATACTCAACAAAGTTTTCTGCTGCAATCTTTGAAATGATATACGGCGAATGGTCGCCTTTAAAGCTGATTCTATCATCTTCGGAAATAACAAGTTTGTTCACATCGTTATAAACTTTATGAGATGATGTAAGCACAAACTTTTTGATGCTGTTTTTCCTACAGAATTCAAGGAGTTTTTGAACTCCAAGAGTATTAACCTGAAAAAATCGCTCAACAGGAGTTTCAAGCTCTGCAAGACAAGCAGACAAATCAACAACAGCCTCAATGTTTTCTGTCGGCAATTTACTGACTGATGATTCATCAAATAAATCCAAATATTGGAATCTGATGTTTTCTTTTTCAAAGAACTTTTGGACTTGCTTTGAACGTCCTGTTGCCAGAACATCAAAGCCTTTTTCCTTTAGATAAGGACACAGGTAGCGTCCTACATATCCAGTAGCACCAATAACTAAAATCATAGAAAACCTCCTTTGCTCTATGCTGCTCTTGCAGTAAGGAAAGGAGTTCTACAAGAATAGTTTTTGACTATACTATACTGTTGTACCCCCCCCCGCATATTTTCATTATTCAGCAAGAAATCAAACCGTTTTTTGGTCATTTCTTCTTTCATGTCTTTAAGCATTTCAATATGAAAATACTTTGGCTTGTAACCCAAGTCAGAGACCGCATTGGAAATGTCATAGTGATACTTTATGTCTTTGATTTTCATTTCCGGGCGGTAGATGATTTCTGATTTTTTATCTGGTGAAGAAAATACTTCAATCGTGTCCTTTACCTGCTGTTCAAGAGTAAGCTCTCTTCCGTTTGAGACATTGTATTTTCCGCACGAAATTTCTTTTTCTATTGCGAGAATGAACATCTGGGAAAGGTCTTTTACATACACAACATCACGTTTCATCTGTGGATTCCCCCAGATTTCTATCGGCTCACCAGCGATCGCCTTGTCGATAAACATACGGTAGGCGACGATTTTCTGCTTACCGTCAACATAGTAATATTTGTTCGGGTGGTATGAATAAATGTTCGGAAGACGGAACAATGCGTAAGAAAGTCCGTACATCTGATGATAGTTCTCCAAAAGCTCGGCGGCGGCAATCTTTGAGATGATGTAAACGGTATGGTCGTTGTTGTAATTGATTGCGGGTGGAGTATAGGCATCAATAATATCGTCCTGCCAGTGTACAGAAACATCGCTGTGGCTTTGTGAATAGAGAACCTGTTTAATGCCATTCAAGCGGCAATATTCAAGAACGTTCAATGCTCCGATGGTGTTGATTTGGAAGTATTTTTCTGGGAAATAGCCGTTCATGCCCGCGGGGAGAATTCCCGCAAGCAAGACAACGGAATCAACTCCTGATTTGGGAAGCCGCTCAAATTCTGTTTTATCAGAAATATCAAGCGTATAACTTTCTATTCCGCGGGTCTTAAAGGCTTGCGTATCTTTTTCTTTATGGCATACGGCGATTACCTTGTACCCTTTTTCTATCAGTTCATCGGTAAGATACACGCCAATCATACCAGCAGCGCCGATAACCATTACTGTTTTCATAGCAAATCCCCTTTCATAATATAGTAGCCGTAGCGATTTGAGCTGTCGGTAATCTCGTGTCCGTCAAAACTTTGCTCGATATACTTTCGCTCTAGTTCCCAGCCACTTTGAAGCATACTTTCACATTCTGCGATGTCTTTTTTTGAAAAAATAAAGCGCACCGCCGCTTTTCTAGGCTCTACAACTTTTGCAAAGTCAGGCTTATTTCCGAGCGCTACATCAATCACCATTTTGGTAAAATCGTACCCGGTGGAAATCCGTACAAGGTCGCTACCGATGCAGTCACCGCCCATTCGAGAGCCGATTTCTATGATTTTGATGTTTCCGTCAGAATCGATTTTTATCTCGGAATGCGATGCGCCTTCTGTAATTTTCAGGCTGTCAAGTGCATGGAACACGACAGTCTGTATTTTTTTACCCATTTCTGCGCTTACAAGAGCAGGCTCATTATGCCCTGTCTCTATAAAATGCGGTGAACCAGTTGTAATTTTTTGTGTTATAGCAAGCAAAGTATGCTTTCCGTGATAAGAAATGCACTCTACGCTATATTCTTCGCCTTCCGCGAATTCCTCAATCATTGCCTTATGCTCAAAGCTTTCCGTACAGGCAGATTTTATTGCACTTGGTAATTCTTCTTTTGAAAGAATTTTTGTAATGCCACGGCTACCGCTCCTGTCCGTCGGCTTTACAATCAATGGAAACGAGAAATCTGAAATGTCATAATCATCATGCTCTGTGACCTCTATAAATTTAGGAATAGGATCACCTCGCATTTTAAACGCATTCCTCATCATATATTTATTTGTAGCAATCTCCGAACATTCAATAGAATTTGCGTTCAACCCCATTTTTTCAGCGACATAATCAACAGTAAGCACCGCCAAATCAGAAGCGATAGAACAAATGCCGTCAATTCCAATTTCCTTGCATTTCTCTAAAATCTGTTCTTTTTCGATAATGCTTATAGGATAGAAGAAATATGCATCTGCCTTGCCGACTGAACCATCTTCCCATGCAAAAACATGAGTTTCTAAGCCCATTTCTTTTGCTTTTAGGATAAGCTGACGCTGAAAATCATTCGCACCTATAATTGCAAGTTTTTTCATGCAGCCACCTCATAATGGGGAGCTTGTAAGAATTTTACTATACTGTTGTACCCCCCCCCACCGTTATTTTTTATAGAACTCATAAACATAATATCTATGTACCTACCGCCAATTTTTTTCATATCTCTAAAAACTCCTTCCGTTACAAAGCCTGCTTTTCTGTAGGATTTATAGGCAGCCGTATTCTCAGCAATAAGGCGCAGAAAGATTCTGTGCAAGCCCAGCTGGTTATGCCCATAATCCAACATAATTTTTGTCGCCTCCGTTCCAATGCCTTTTCCCCTTGCTGAATCTTCCCCAATAAAAATGCCGAATTCGGCACTTGAATTGTCATAGTCGATATCACGTAAGTAGACTGAACCGACATCCTGTTTTTTGTATTCAATGATATACTGAATAACTTCACCTGTCTTGACTTTTTCTTCAAGCCATTTTCGATGTGTTTCTTCGGTAAAATCACCGCGATACAGAAAATTCTTTTTTACAGATTCTTTATTGCGCCAAAAAACAATTAAGGATGTATCTGATTCTGTAATTGGACGGAGTACAAGGTTATTCTCTTTAAGCTCTTTCATTTTTTTGACACTCCATTATTCACACAAAAGGCACGAACTTTCTTTTCCAAAATAAGCGTTACTGGCAGACAAAACGCAACCAGAACAAAAGTAAAGCAAATCATTTCTAAATGAGTTATAGAATGCGTAATGCCAAGAAGTTTTCTTGCAGGATTGTAAAAATGCAAAAAAGGCACATGCCATAAATACATCTCAAACGAAACACCACCAAGCACCGCAAACACTTTTGATGAGAAAATCTTTTCCGCACCAAGTAAAATAAACAACACTGACGGAAACAAAAGGAAAGTGAAAATTGCCCACTGGTCATCTATCATACGAAGAGCAGCACCAATAAAACTGACTACAATTAAAACAACGGAAGAAATGTAAAGTTTTTTATCTGAGCCGTATTTTTTATAAAGCTCATACAGCAACATTCCCAGAAAAAAAGCCACATAGCCACGAGCAACCTGTTCATTTAGGAACGGGAGATTTATTTTGTAATAATGGATTCCTAATCCAAGCAGAACCATTGCTATATAAAGATAATGCGTACTGATTCCGATTCTTGGAGAAAATCGGTTAAGGCAATACAAAGCCGTATAACAAATAAAGAGAACACAAACATACCAAAGGGGATTATTAAAGCCTAAGTCTGACAAGAGTACCCCCCCCCCGACAAATGTACAGGTAAAACTAGTAGCTAAATTCCAAAGCCCTTTTAGTTTGACTCCTCCAAGCAAATACTTAATCAAATCAACACCAAAACAAGCAATTATGCTTAAAGCCGCCATAGGAAGAATTCTGCTGATTTTTGAAGTCATCCATGAGCGGAAACTCCCGAATCCTTTTCGTTCCCCTTGAAAAGCCATCACAAAACCGGAGATTATGAAGAAAAACTCCACTGCATATCCAAAATAAATTCGTCCATAATAGAAATTGATATACTCAAACTTTACGCCCATTACCTGCTGGAAGTGATGAAACACAATGACAACGGCAAGAATGAACTTTAGGAAATCAAGAGAATTAAAACGTTGCCTTGTGTTTGCACTTGCAGTAATGTTTTTTTCCATAATCATTATTTCGCAAAGAATGCCTTTACTGATTCAATGACTTTTGAAACATCTTCATCGCTCATTCCATACCAGAGCGGAAGCCGAACAAGCCTGTCGCTTTCTTTTGTGGTATAAATATCTTTTTCAAAGAATCTACCAAACTTAAGACCTGCCGGTGCGGAGTGCAGTGGAATGTAGTGGAACACACAGCCAATGCCATGCTCTTTCATGTATGCGATAAATGCTGTGCGCTCTTCCAAGTCCTTGCACTTAATGTAGAACATGTGCGCGTTATGAACACAACCTTCCGGGATATAAGGAATCTCAATTTTCCCAAAATCAACAAGATCTTTGAAAGCCTCGTTATAACGATTCCATACAGAAAAACGAGAATCATTTATTTTATCTGCTATTTCAAGCTGTGCCCAAAGGTAAGCCGCATTCAACTCACTCGGAAGATAGCTTGAGCCGTAATCAACCCATGTGTATTTATCTATCTGACCGCGCCAGAATTTGGAGCGGTTCGTGCCTTTCTCGCGGATAATCTCGGCTTTTTCAATATCCTCTGTGTTCGTGTTAATAACGACCGCACCGCCCTCACCCATGCTGTAGTTTTTTGTCTCGTGGAAGGAATAGCAACCGTAGTCGCCGATTGTGCCGAGAGCCTTGCCCTTGTAATAAGACATAACACCTTGTGCCGCATCTTCAACAACTTTTAGATTGTGACGACGTGCAATATCCATGATTGTATCCATCTCACAGGCTACACCCGCATAATGAACGACACAGATTACTTTTGTTTTTTCAGTGATTGCCTTTTCGATAAGTTTTTCGTCAATGTTCATCGTATCTGGGCGGACATCCACAAATACAATTTTGCAACCACGCTGTACGAAAGCATCAGCGGTGGAACAGAATGTGTAGCTCGGCATGATGACTTCATCGCCAGGATGAACATCACAAAGAAGAGCTGCCATTTCAAGGGCAGAAGTACCGCTAGTAGTTAAAAGAACTTTTTTTGCGTTAAAACGCTTTTCAAACCATTCAGAACATTGTTTTGTGAAGAAACCATCTCCGCAAATCTTTTTATTTTCGATGGCTTGGGTTATAAATTTTACCTCATTATTTGTACGGGGGGGGGTATTAAAGGTAATAAAAGTTTGGTTACACACATTTACATTATATCACTTTTTTATATCCTTGTCTACAAATATTCAAATGCGAATAAAGAAAAATCATGTTAGTTAAAATCATGGATAATTATCTCTTGGGGTTGTATCGCATTATTAGAATTACCACCTTTTTGGTGATTCTGTGAATTTAAGAAATCGAAAACTACTGTTCCTGCAAAAAGAGCAACTAATACTGTAATGAGAATCCAAAATGAACGCATGAATTGTTTGCTCAACACCTGACCTTGTTCTTTTGGTTTCATTATTTTTAAGATGAATCGTACAAAAATGTAAAAGAGAATGGACATACAGAGAGTCCATAACAAACCTGTGCAAACAAGCCTTGTAATGCTGGCAAGTTTTACATTTTCCAAAACGCTACTTAAAATATTGATTCCACCAAAAACCACGAAGGACAGGGCTGTAAAAATAGAAACAAGTCCTATAAGCTGGCTTGTTAAGTCTTTCTGAATTCTATCAGTTTCTTGCTTTACTGACTCCAATGCCGTGGACTTCGCTTTTTCTTCTATTTCGCCTACTGAAATGTGATAATGTTTTCTTTGAAGTATAGCAAGCTCACAATGGTCTCTATATTTCAACCAGAACCTGTAAGAATCAATTTCAATTTTTCCATTTAAATATTCATTATCCATGAAGGCAGAAATCTTAGAAAGATTGTCTCTAACAGTTTGGATTATCTCATCTTTCTTTTCATCAAGAATGAATGATGAAAGTTCTGAATAAAGAATCTTTGCATAGGCTTCTTGAAATTTCCAAAGTTTATCAGCCCAATTTGCAATGACACTATCACTCATTTCTGAACTGCAAACAACAACTATGAGTTCTTTCTGCACTTCTTTATGCATGAGAATAGAAGAAGAGGTTTCACTTTGTTTTTTGAAAATATCGTCTTTCTTTGCCATAAATTATGCAGCAAAATACTTCTTTATGGATTCAATTTCAATCGTTGAATGAAGACCTTTTCGTTTAGCTTCAATCCAAGGTGTCTGATTGTGAGTAATCTGCACAAGACCAAAAGTTGGTGTCTCTGCAAAATAGTTCAAAATTTCATTGATGTAATTCTCAGTTTTCTCGTCTAAATTTTCAGACAAAGCCTGTTTTTCGAGGATAGGCAAATTGCCATACTTCTTATATTCATCATAAACAACAGGAACTACAGGTCCATAAGCCCATGCTTCCATCTTATCATCAAAGCATGGATCTCCAGTTTCTACGAGAAGTTTTGCCTGTACAAAATAAAGAAGTTTCTGTAAGCGAAGATTTGTGATTTCGCGTTTCTCAGTGTGCTCATGGTTTATCACATACTTCGCGATTTCCAATGCACTGTATGCCATTTTTTCGGCTCCCTTGCCAGTGTTTTCACTGACGTTTAGAAACACATATTCAACTGTTTAAAGAATATGCCTTAGCAATTCAGTATAGCATATTTTACTTGTTTTGTTAAAGAAAAAAGCGTTGATTTAAATAATTTTTTTACAAATATAAGAACCGATAATAACAACATGATGATGGCAAACCTTACTATCATTTATATAAATTAGCAACAATTTGTCAATAATTAAGAATTATTCGTTAATAACTTGACTTATATACGGTAATAGTGTATATTTATTACCAAGAGGTAGTTGATATGGATGACCACATTTTTGGGAAAATCGTAAAGCAAAAGCTGGTGGAACAGAATATGACGCAGAAAAGGCTTGCCGAGTGCATAGAGATTGACCCGGTAACGCTCAACCGCTATATCAAGGGGGAGCGGCGGATTCCAGAGCCGACTTTGCACAAGATGGCGGAGTTTTTCAATGTAGAGCCACAGCAGCTTTTAGGTTCTGATGACCCAGACATTCTCATCTGGCACTACCACAGACTAGAAGGTGCATATATCGACATAGACGAGGGGCTTCAACAGGCTCTCTTGCAGGGGCGGGACAAGTCATTCATCTACCCTATTTTGCGCAAGTATTACAGCAAGGGCGAGATGCAGGAGCTTGTAGACAGCTACGATTTAGCCGGAAGAACGGTAAAAGAAGTGTGGCCGGGCGACCAGGCAGAAGCAAAAGAAGAGAACAAAACTGCAAAGTCAGAACCCCAAAAGAAAACCTGCACCACTACCCCGCTGAACCTTGTGCCGCCGGAAAGCCTTTTTGAGGGAGAGACAACAGAAGAAAAAAAAGAGCTTTTGGAAATGTATTTTTCTAAGCTAAAAGAAATCGTGGAGATTACAAACCGATAATTTCTGCGCCGGTTCCGTTGGAGCTGGAAATATACTGTGGTAAAACACCAAGGAGAGGTGATAAGAATGAAATTTAAAACATTAAAACGTGCTAACCCGCTTAACCGTGAGGAAGAACTGTACTACCCTGCCCCGGTCTTTGGGGAGCAGATTGGCGAAGATGAGCTTACAGAAGAAATCTCTTATGCAAGTTCTGTAAATCAGTCGGACGTGCGCTCTGTGCTTTCTAACCTGCTGGAAATCTTGCCACGTCATCTTATGCACGGCGACAGCGTGAACCTTGAAAAGTTCGGCATTTTCCGTCTGAGCTTTGAATCTACAGGCTCAGAAAAAGAAAGCGATGTTACCGCACAGAACATCACCCGCCTAAAGATTTTATTCCGTCCGTCTACCAAACTTAAGGATAAAATCTCTAAGACGAGCCTTGTTCACCAGTAAGCAAAAGAGGCTGCACGGCTCACAGCATTGAGCCACATTCCCTTTGCTAATACATAATCTATTATACCACATAGGTGCATGCTTTGGCAAAGGGATTTTTTGTGCATGGCAGACTTAGGCAAAAGATAACTCCGCTTATCTTTTGCCTAAATGGGAATATGCTTTGGGTAACGGTACGATAGGCAAAGCATATCTGAATTTAGGTGAAGGATAATTGGATTTACTCGCAGCTGAAGGTATGCCCCTGCACTTTCTGCACAAACTCGTAGTCAATGGTGCGCCGTAAGCCTTCTTCCAGTGCGACAGGCGCAACAAAATCAGTCTTCTTGATGTTGCTTCCCACAAAATAAGTGTTCTGGGTGAATTTCTTTACGCGGATTGAATTGATTGCAAACTTCTTTCGCGTGATAAAGGCAAGGAGGTCAAAGCAAAGCCCACCGAAGTATGCGAGCCAGTAGGGAAAATGAAAGAGCTTAGTTTTAGGCTTTCCCAGAGCCTTATAGCAATCAAGCACAAGATGATTCATGTCATAGGCAGGCTCATCGCAGTAGTTGTACAGATGTTCGCCCGACTCGTTGTCATGCGTAAGCTCATATTCAATAAAAGCGGCAACATTCTCCACATAGTTCATGCTCTTGCGGTTTGTGCCCTTCCCTACCATTGGGAACTTACCGCTTGCAATCTGTCGGAGAAGATTGTACACATTACCACGGTTCTGCTCGCCGAAGATGACGGTCGGGCGGATTATCACTGCACAGTTTGCAGAATCCTTTTTTAGCCATTCGCGGTATTTACCTTCTGCAAGGTATTTTGTGCGCCCGTAATCGTTGAAGTAATTGATTTCGCCAGTTTCATCAGTTCCGACAGGTGCAAAACCGTACACGGCAACAGAACTTGTGAAGATGATTTTATGGATTCCAAGTTCGGTACAAGCCTTACAGACATTCTCGCTTCCATGCACATTCACGTCATCATACAGAGATTTTGGCGTAACGTCGTCACGGTGTTCTGCGGCAAGGTTGATTACCACATCACTTCCCTGCAATACTTCCAAAAGCGAGTGCATGGGCATGGCGTTTTTTGCAATTTCGTCCGCACATGGAGCCATTGCTTCATCGGTGAAGCTAGCGGGAAATTCTGCGATTTCATTTGGAGCATTCCGCACATCACACCGCGTCCAAAGTTCTGGATATGTCACGCTTTTTCTTTTGTCTGCAATTTTTACGGTATAGCCACTATCAAGCAGTCGTTTAACGAGTCTTGTTCCTACGAATCCACTTCCACCGATTATTGTTACTGTCATTATTTACCACCTTTCTTTGCTGTTTTATAGTTCAACTTTGCCAATGTCTCTTTGTTGAACATTCTACGTTCGCTGTCAAAAAGCCAGCCCCATTTGTTGAAGTATTTAATCATATTTTTGATATGAATCTTCAACATTTTTTTGCTGTGGTAGCTTTCTGCGGCATGAAGATGGTAAACAAAAACTTTTGGATAATAGACAGTCCGCCAATTACGGTGAATCCGCCTTGTATGCTAAGCCCTTTGTCCAGACAAAAAATCTGAAAATTAACGAATTTAAGCAGC
>ERZ842401.4475-NODE-4475-length-16239-cov-16.051285_pt1 | contig 16239 bp, 18 predicted proteins | sample MGYA00521270_ERZ842401 | MGnify/ENA primary metagenome ERZ842401 (study PRJEB31892, sample SAMEA3878208) | bioreactor metagenome | biome: Moose rumen | place: Sweden | collected 2011-10 | study: EMG produced TPA metagenomics assembly of the PRJEB12797 data set...
TGGCTCAGTTGGTAGAGCAACGCATTCGTAATGCGTGGGTCGGCGGTTCGAGTCCGCCCAGTGGCTCCAAAGGTGATTTATAGAGAGTTACAGCAAGACACTGTATAAAACTCCGACAGATTTCCGACAAAATCTGAAAGCAGACTAATTCAAAGTCTGATGTGTCGAAAATCAAAGCACCGTATAAAAAACATAGTCTAAAATAGTGATAACATGGTCTTTTCCTCTGTTGTTTTCTGAAATGACAGAAGAAAAAATGCCCACTCTTCAACAATTCTCACCTGCGTATAATAAGTACCTTCTTGCAGTACTTTGTCACAACAGCGATGGCTATTATGTGGCTACTACTCTTATGATCCGGTAACGGACAAGTTGGAGCGAAAGCGTATGTTTGTCAATATCAGCCAAGATTGGCTGATACATGCGGGGCGGGAGGCGAAGCAATCGCGGCGATAGAATCGCCGCCGGTATAGAGACGAGAAAAACGCGGGGGAGGCGAAGCAATCGCGGATGAGCCGTCTGCGTTCCAAATTCCGCAAACGCGGGCAGAAGTAATAGGCACAATCGCGAGCGGCTTAAGCACCTTCTCGTATTCGGTTATACTACCCAATTAAAATTTTCTTTGCCTGCGCCAATCTCGAAATGGCATTTGGCAATGCCGAGGTCGGTTTGCAGGTAACTCGAAAGGGCGAAACGTGCTTTAGCTTCTACACGGTTGTCGGGATGCAGGATAAAGAGGAACTTCTGCTGATTGACCGCCGTGGGTGCCAAGAGAGCTGCCTCTATGCCGCGTACAAACCACTCGGGGAGGTTAGATGTTAGACCGCTATTGCTGTTAGATGTTAGATTCCTTTTGTCTTCACAAACATCTTTGATTGTCTTTTTCTGCGGATGTTGGACACCTTGCGTAGCACCGTAACCGAGGGCGATGACACTATTGAGGACTTCACCTTCGCGTATCTCGTATTGGTCAGGCTGTTTGCGGAATGTCAGTCCCACCCAGCAGGTGTTGAGTCCGAGCGTCTGCGCTAACAGCACGACTTGCTCGCCGTAATAGCCCAATTCGACATCTTTGTCTTTTGGGGCAATCATGGCGATGTAGTTGCTTACGCCGCTGAACTTACCGTATTTGGCAAGTCCGCCTGCAAAGGCTTTGGGTTCGTTGACTACCAACTGCATATTCAGCCCTGCCTCTTGATTGGATTTGTTGATGAGGGCTTGCAGTCGGGTTATTTTCTCTGTCTCAATGGGCTTGTCTATGTACTGCCGCACGCTATGGCGGGCAAGGATAGCTTCTTTGCCCAAGGGTACGATTATTCCTTGTAAAGTCATAATATTTATAGTTTATTTTTTATTGCTTGGCACCAACTGACTAAATAGCGTATGCCGGCGATGGAGAGTGCAAGTCCGAGTCCGGGATAAAAGCTTGCGAAGAACTCCGGCGGCATACCGGGGATATATTTCAGGCTGATGCCGAGACCAATCATAAAGATGATTAGGATATATCCCTTTAGGTCGAAGAAAGCAAAGAGCGATTTCTTGCATTCCGGGAAATTGAGTATGCGGGCGGTGTAGCGTTTGATGAAGTTATTAAACATTAACGAGAAACAGACTACTACAGCAACGGCGATGAGTGTCAGCCACCAAAGGCGCTCGGGGTTCAGTTCATTAACGGCAAGCATGGCAAGAATGCCTTTGCGCGTGATAACAATGCCGGGTGCTAACCAGCAGAGAACCTGCATCAGCAGCAGGTGCTCACGGTTGACAGGGATAATCTCATCGGTATTCATAGAATCATTTGTTATTTGTAATTTACATTTGGTTATTTACCATTGGTAATGTTACCACCAAAACTCCGCAAATTTACTACCTTTTTATGAATTATGCAAGAGTTTGCACGCTTTTCCTCTATAGTCCTTCTGTTGTGAAGTTTTCATTCCGGAAGTTGCGGCAGTTTCATTCCGAAAGTTAAAAAAAAAGTGTCAATAGCTCCGAAAATCTCGGAGCCAACGATGAGGTAATCGTAATGCATATATCGTTATTTTCGTTTCCATAAATAAATATGTACGATTTCCGGATTGGATTTTGCTACACATTCGTAATATGTATTTATGAACATACTATCGCTCGCAGATTTGTATGGATGTGACACATGTTCAAAATTTTGGTAATCCCCGGTTACTACCCAAAGAGGATAAAAATTTTCTATTTTTGTGTAAGGAACATATGCGTCAGGTAAAAAACTATAATCGCCCACTACCGGAGGAAAACGATTCATTTGAACAATACCATTTTCAAACAATATACTATAGGAATAATTACCTTCAACAATCCAATTGTAGCACCAAACACTATCCCTATCAGATTGAGGTATATAGGACAATAATGCCTTCCCTTCACTATAAAAAGCTCTGTCTACCGCTTGATTATTCGCTAACCGACGAGATAATAATCGACACATATCTATCGGTTTGTCAATATAGAGGAATGATTCTCCTCCCCACTGACTTGGTAAGTATAAAAGCAGCAAGAAACCCAATGCCTTTTGGTATGTATTTCGCTGTGCAAAAATTAAGGCAGAAATAAGAACAAAAGCGGTTGGTACTAACGGGATATAATAACGTAAATCTGCACGTTTTCCTATTAGAATTGCAGTAAACAGCCCTATAGGGACTAATATCCAAGATAAATTTTTCTTTTCGATTAGGCAAGCCAAGATTGTAGGTAATGCATATAATAGTACAATTCCTATCATTAAACGTCCACCCATTCCTGCTGGTTTTGCTTGTTTGAAATACAAAAGATTAAAGCCAAATATTCCCATATATGCATCATATAAAGCGTTGTGGTATGCGAAATATGCAATGATGGGAATGGTTATTATTATCACACCGCCAAAGAAGGATAACGCATTGTAAATAGCTCCCTTCCAATTATGATGTACACAAATGAGATATAGAAAAATACCGAACATTATTCCTCCTAATGAAGAAACAGCATCATTTGGACGGATAAAAAATACGATACCAAAACATAAACCATATATAAAGCTATACCAATAAAGATGCTTAGATGTTCTCAATAATAAGTATCGGACAGCAAGATATACAGAGATCGAATTTGGAACTAACATCCATAATTCGACTTGATTGCCATCTTCTACGAAAGCAGACATTATATAAAGAGGAATCAATGTGGCAATAAAAGAGACAGCTGGACTGACAAACAAACGACAAATTTTATTCCAAATAATCAATGATAAAGCAATTGTAATACTTACAATAACATACATTCCCCATTTGCCGTGGAATAATAGGATTCCCAGTGCTTGAATAAAGTATACGATGGGACCTTTATGGTCAAAATAATCTACGTATGGTACACCTCCGTTAAGTATGACTTGTCCCATTGTTTTGAATATAGTACTATCTATGCCATCTGCAATATATAAGGGAGAATTGGCATAAAAAAAGAATAAAACGTATAAAAATGCAATAGGTACATAAACTAATAAGAACCAGTTATTACCGCTAATTTTATTGGATACATTATAAAACTCTTTCATTTCAAGTTCTTGTTTATTGTTCTAAAATCTTTTAACGCTTTCACGCCGATTTGGAAGATACGGCGCATATTGATGGAGTTGACACCGCCTTGGCGGGGACGGAAGGTAATGGGATACCAACCGATGTTATAATGCCAACGGACAGCTATCGCACTTACTGCTACGTTTGCCAAGTTGTAGTCATTGGGTATTACTGCCAAAATTGGCTGTAAGCGGTCTGCTTTCATCAAACGGAAAGGTGTGTTGGCATCTTTCACCCATACATGGAACATGAGCCAAACGATCAGACGGAGCGTTTTCGTTACAAAGACCCGGCTTGCGCCGTCTTGTCTGCCACCGCGTGTACCTATTTGGAAATCAAACTTGTCGCGGTTCTTCCACATCTGCCAGAACTCTTCCGGCAAAGTCTGTCCGTCGCTGTCGGTCTGGAAGATATAATCCGCTTTATGCGCTATTGCATACAGATAGAGATAAAGGACTGTCGCCCCATGCCCGGAGTTGGGTTTATCAAGCGGCACGAGAAACGGGTATTGGCTCTGCAAACCTTGCATGATGGCAAACGTCTTGTCCTTGCTGCCGTCGTTAGCAATGACAAGGTGTGCCTCGTTGCCTTCGGCATTGATTTTCTCACAGACAGGATGCCACTGTTTGATTACATCCTCGATGTTCGCCTCCTCATTGTAGGCAGGCATAACGAAATAGATTTTATCCATTTGGTATGTGTTTTTTAAAGGTTATATACTTATTTAAGAGAAATTGTATCAGAGCAACAACGATGATAGAAATAAGTTTACAGATAAGCTCATTCATACCACCGAGCGTGACCATTAGATAGAGCATCAACTCGCTGATTCCTAAGCCTGTTAAGCCCACGGTATAGAAAGACAAAAATCTTTGCGTCGTCTTGTCTTTAACTTTGAAGTTGAAAGAGCGGTTGAGAATAAAGGACATGAAGATGCCCACATGAATACTAATGATATTCGCCCACAGATAGGGCATAATATCAAAATAGCACAGCGCAGAATAAACGCCGAAGTCCAAGGCGGAGCAGAAGCCGCCGATGATACCATAAAGTATCAGATTGCGGAAGCGGGAATAGAGTTGTGAGATGGTGTTTTTTATGTTCATAGGCAGTCCGAATTATGCACACAAAAAAAGCGCAGACTTTTGTAGTTTGCTTATATTCGGTCTCTGAGGTGAACTGGACGATACCCTAATAACCCAAATATATCTACGGGAAAAGCCCACGCTTGCGCATGAGCATTCAGGCTTTTCCTTGGGTTATTATTAGTTTCTATAAAAGTGTCCAGTTCTTATAGAGACCAAGTATTAAGCTAAATGCTATATTTTATTATATGTCTTGTGGCTTGTGCCACGTTGCATCGCCTTTACGATGCAGGTTTGTCATTTTTTTGTTTATGTGGTTTTATTTGTTGTTCAAAATATCTTTCTATATATCAGTTGGTTTGCGCGTTTAAGTTACGCGCTCAAATCATTTGCAAAGATACAACAATTATTTGGAATATACAAGGGTTGGGGCGATTTTTGCCGGAAAATCCTGAAAATCGAGATCGCTACGCTGATTCGAAAAGGCGGTAGGGGAGACCAAGCCGATATTTCCATAACATTCTTTCTCCTCGCAATGTATATCGGGTGTTTGTGGTTTGAGAGTGGCATGGGAGATACCATGTTATAGTATCTCCGCTATTCTCTCTTCGAAGCGTGGGAGCCACCACAGTTGGTAGCCGGCGCGGGTGGGGTGGATGCCGTCGGGTGCCATGTAAAGGTCGAAATGCTCACGACCTTCGGCGTTGAACGCTTCGTTGGTGGTCAGGTCAAGGATGTACGCGCCCCATTTGTCTGCCACTTTGTAGGCATTGTCGAGCATTGCCATGTATTGGTCGTCACTCAGAAACGGCGAGGTGTAGATGAGCACGGGGCAGTGCCAATGGTCGCGCACATAAGCCATGATAAACTCCATTCCGCCGAGGGTGGTAGCGAGGTTGAAATCCGCTGTATCGGTGCTCTCACTGATTGTGCCGATGCTTTCTGCCGGCAAGCGTGAGTCGTTGGTGGAGAGTTGGAGCACAAAGAGGTCGGGCTGCACATCCAACGGCAGGTCGTGGATACGGGCGGAGAAAGAGAGGTCTTCCTTGCTCGGGTCAGCACCGATGATCTGCGCGAGGAAGGCTCCGGCTTCGGGGCTTTGCGGGATATTCGCGATCGTCGTGCCGGACGCTGCCTCTTTATAGCAGGTTGCACCGTTGTGCTTGGCGAACATGTCGGCAGTTGCTTCGCCGTGAGCTATCAGGCCGAAAGTGATAGACGACCCCAGCCAAAAAACAGTCTTTCCCTGCAAGGGGCTGTGCATGAGTGTCTCAAGGCTGTCGAGACTGTACTGAGGTGCATTGCCCGGCATCTCATCGCCGGAATACATGCCTTTTGGGGTGATACCCGTCCAGACGATTTTATACTCGGGAGCACTCTGCTTCCCGCATGAAAGCAGCACTAAACAGATGGCTGCTAAAGAAAGGAATTGTTTGGTTTTCATAATGTTTTATTTTTTTTGATTAGTTATTTTTTTTCGGGATTCCGGTATTCCGGTATGTCGGTATTCCGAGGTCTATTCGGTATTCCGGTATTCCGGTATTCCGGTATTCCGAGTTCTTTTCGGGATTGCGTTATCCCGGTATGCCGGTATTCCGAGTTCTTTTCGGGATGCCGTATCCTTTATAGCGGGAACCAGACAAAGGCGGCGGCATCCCAGAGGGCATGACTGAGCAAGATGGCGGGCAGTTTTTCGGGGGAAAGACGGTAGAGTCCGCCCCACGCCACGCCGCAAACCAATGCCGCAAGGATAAGCATCAGGTTGAGCGAGGGGACATGAACAAGGGTATATACCAAAGTAGTGATGATAAATGCTTTGTTGGGATTGAGCGTTTCAGACAGAGTGCGTTGCACGTAGCCTCTCCAAAAAAACTCCTCTGCGGGACCTATCACAAATAGCAGCAACAATGAGATAAGCCAACCGGCATTACCGTCTTTCATGCCATAGATGAGGTCCACCTGCGGGCGAGCAAAAGAGAACATCTGTTGCGAGAGCCAATCACCAAAGCGAAATCCCCACCATAGAACAAAAGCGATACCGATGCCGAGAATAAGTGTCAGCGGCAGTTCTTTCCATGTGCAACGAAGCTGTCTTGATGTCCTCCCGAAGCCTTCTGCCATGGCAGACAGGATAAGGGCAGAGACACTCATTGCAGCCCAGAAATTGAGGTGCGGAGCCGTCCACGGAGAGAACATAAAGAACCACAAGACGGCAGCAATACCGATGGCGATGTAGGTTTTTCTTGACATGATGATGCTCTATAATAGTTTGGCTAACGACAACCCTATCATCAATAACACGCTGAATATCAGTTGCAGTTTGGCAGTCTTTTCGTCCACTTGTGCCAATGCTTCGTTGCCCTTGTCTTTGTAGGACACCACTTCGCGAGCGTTGAGAAAAGCAAGCGGCGCAGACAAAAGCACCGTCAATGCCGTCCATGGGATGATGCCGGCAATCACAATGCCAATCATCCACAGGTAAGGAAGCACCATCTCGGTGCAGTAGATGCCGATAGATGTTTTTCTGCCGGTGACCATAGCGAAGGTCTTGATGCCTGCACGGTTGTCTGTTTCAATGTCGCGGGTGTTGTTTACATGCAGGATAGCCACAGTGATAGAACCCACGGGGACAGCCAACCACAAGACGGCAGGTTCGACCGCACCGCTTGCGATAAATGTCGTTCCAAGCATAGGTAGTACGGCATAGCAGCAGGCTATCATCAGGTCGCCGAGCGCGTTGTATTTGAGCCACGGATACAGCAGTGAGAGGACTATGCCTGCCACACCTATCCACAGCAGCGGCAGACCTGTAAGCAACACCATGGCGATTCCGCTCAACACCGCTACCACTTGTATGCAGACGGAGAGAGTCATTATCTCTTTGGGCGTGAATTGTTCGGATGTGAGGGTTTTGACACCGTATGTGTCGGCGGCATCAACACCCTTGCGGAAGTCGAAATAATCACTCCAAGTGTTGCCCGCCGCATGAACGAGGATGATGTTAGCAACAGCCCACAGACCGAGAAGCCAGTTGACTTGCATTCCCGCTGACCAAAGCCAAAATAGCGTAACAGCCACCGGCATTACCGAGGCGGGAAAAGACCACGGACGAGTGGCGAAAATCCACTCTTTGAAAGTGTGTTTCATGACTTTGCTGCTTGTTTACATGTCATACTCCGGGTCCTTGGCGAGGTGACCGATGTTCGGGCGTATCTCCTTGTCGAAGACTTCGGTTTTCCACTGCTCGGCAGGAATCTCCTCGTAACTGATAGATACATAGTTCTCCGTGGCTTTCAGGTGTTTCTCTGCAAGGCGGGTGAGGTCAGCAACAAACGCCTTCATCTCCTGTTCGGTGAGGTGCTTGGGATAGCACTTGACTTTAATGTGTGGCATAATGATGTATGTTTTAGGGTTGATATTTTTGTTTTGCAAAGGTACTGCTTTATTTTGTTATATGCAAATTTTAATCTCATTAGGGTGCCGATTGTGGGTGTTTTGTTCCGAAAGTTTCGGGTCTTCCATTTTTCTCTCATTATTTCATGAAACTAACCAATCCCGGTAGTTTTCAGGGGTGATGATGGCTGTTTGTTTGATGTAGTATGCTTTGAGAAATGATTCCGGAAGTTTGGTGTTGCCTTTTTGGTGATTCCATTTCATCTCGAATGCAGACATCGTTTGATTCCTCAATATAGTCTATTTCCTGTTGAGCTGTGTGCGCCAGAAATAGATATTGCAATAATGCTGCATATAATGATTGCGTTTGATACGCTCGGAGATAAAGAAATTCTCCCATAATTTCGGAATATAATACAAAGAAAGTAACATTTTTTTGGAATATAATCCGTAAAATTATATAATTTTTCGGAATACAAGCCACGAAATCGCCAATTCTATAAAAAAACGTACAAGTTTCCGATTATTAAGAATTAGCGGGCAGCCAAATAGTTTCCCGCTAATTGCCATCAGATAATGGATTATATTGTATATAAAATAGTGGAGTACGCGAATATCTTTTATAGGAGAACTGGTTACTTATACCCAAAGAGGTCAACAGGTTACATGAATTGTTGTTCGTCGCGTTTGCGTGCGATGAGGTATTGTATGCGGGCATCGGTCTGCCGGGAGAGTGCTTGTTCGAGTGTTGTTTGTGCTTGCATAAGGGCAGTGAGAGTAATCAGACCTGCGCGGTAATTGAGTTCGTTCAAGCGGAGGTTCTCCTGTGCGTCTTGGAGGTTGGTCTCGGCAATTATTTCCTGCTGCAGGGCTTCCTCCATCTGCTGATAGAGTTGCAGTTGGCGCAGGTGGAGTTGCTCGGTCAGATACTGTTGCTCGTTCTGTGCTTGCTGCAAGGCTATTTTCTGCTCTTTGATTTTGTGTCCCGTTTCCCACCACTGCGTGAGCGGCACTTCTAAGGTTAAAGTATTCGGTATTCCGGTATTTCGGTATTCCGGTATTTCGGGATTTCGGGATGCCGAGGATTTTTCGGGAAGTCGGGATGCCGGTATTTCGGTATTTCGGGATGCCGGTATTTCGGTATTTCGGGATGCCGAGGATTTTTCGGGAAGTCGGGATGCCGGTATTCCGGGAGATTTAGTAAGAGAGCAGGCAGCGTGTCGGTAGGCTGCACGGCAGTTGTGAGCGGCAGACCTATACGTTGGCAGAGAGCTTGCCGTGCGAGGTTGATGCCGTTAGCCAACTGCAAAATACGGTTCTGCTGTTCAGCCTGTTTGAGTCGTATCTGCAGGCGGTCGGTCTTTGTGGCAAGTCCTGCTTTTACAGCTGTTTCTACGTCTTGGGCTATCGTGTCAAGCATGGCTGTTACGGCATCGAGTGTCTGTTGCTTCGCCTGTAATCCTACCAAGAGCCAATAGGTCTCTTCTACATCCAAGAGCAAATCGCGACGGCTGAGGTCGCTTTGCAGTTCAGCAGCATTGATGCCCACTTTCGCTAATTGGTTGCCGGTGACGATTTGTCCGCCCATAAACACCGGCTGCACTGCCGAAGCACCGAAACTGTAGCCGTAATGGAATAGAGAGAAAAGCGTCTTCATGCACGAGTCCAACGACAGCGGCGCGGCGGAAAGTACAAAGGGACAAAGTACAAAAAGACCAAGTACAAAGTACCAAGTACCAAGACTTATATGTTTTGTGAGTGTATCTCATTTTTTCTTTCCACTTTCAACTTTTAACTTTCAACTTTCAACTTTCAACTTTCAACTCTTATCATATACTTTCCAATAAACGACAGGCAGTACAGTTACCACCAGAGGCAGGGTGAATATCGTACCGAAGCAGATAACCACACCCATCGGCATCCACAGTCCGATGTGCGCAATAATCATCGGAATGACTCCGAGGGCGGTCGTGGCGGAGATGAGGAATATAGGCCGCATACGGCGTAGTCTCGCTTGGAACGCTGCGTCACGGGCGGAGAAATGCTTCTCCTTGCGCAGCGACTCGGCGTACTCGTGCATGATGATCGCGTTGCGGACGATGATACCAATCAGACTCACCATACCCAAAAGCGCGGTGATAGAGTAGTCCAAACCAAAGATATACAGCCCGAGGCACGTGCCGAAGATACAGAGCACCGACATTGAGAGAGCGAGAATGCTGATTTTGATATTGCTGAAATGTACGAGCAGCAGGATGAACATAACGAGCAAGGCGGCAAAAACCGACATCAGCAGTTTCGGCACTACGGCATCGTTGACGGCATTCGAGCCGCCGTACATAATGTGTATAGGCGACATACCGCTATTCTCAAAGTCGTAAGCCGAAAGCACTTCCTTCACAATCTTGTCCACTTTTTTGTTTACCGCAGGTGCAGAGGCGTCACCTCTGAGGTCGGCACCAACGGTGATGGTGCGGATGTTGTTGCGGTGTCCGATAGTAGAATGGTGCCATTCCGGCACTATCTGCGCCACTTGCCGCAGCGGTACCCATGAGCCGGATGCTGCCGGCACTAACAGGTTCTCCACTTGCGACAGGTTGAGGCTGTCGGTGCCGGCGGTATAGAGCATAACAGGGATAGCGTAGTCGTCTTCCCAGATGGTAGTCAACTGCGCCCCCTTGGTCAGCCCGGAGAGGTACAGCGAGAGCATAGACTGGGTGATGCCGAGTTGTGCCGCCTCATCGAGCAGCAGACGGATACCTACGGCAGGCACCTGGTCGTCGTAGTTGCTGTGCACCCATGTCAGTTCGTCTATCTCCGCCGCCATGCGCGTCTTGATCTGCCAGGCAACGACATTCATCTCCTCGAGGTTTTCCCTCTGAATACGCACCTCGATAGGATTAGCCACCGCCTGATAATCCATTTGTTTAAAGCGGATATAAGCGTTCGGAAAGGCGTTCTCCCACTGCGGACCATATTCGGCAAGGATTTGCTTCGTGGCTTTGGTACCGGTGGTGTTGACGATGAACTGTGCGTAGTCGGGTGAAGCCATCTGCGGCTGGTAGGTGGCATGAAAACGCGGGGATGCTTGTCCTCCGAAGAGCGTCACATTCTTCACGCGTTCGTCCCGCAGTAGCACATGTGCCATGCTGTCCGCCACGAACGAGGTCTCTCTGAGCGTGCTGCCCTCTGTCAGGTGTATCTCCACGGCAAAGACCTCGCGGCCCGCCTTGGGCATCATCTGGATATTGAGTCGCGTGAAGAGGAATCCGCCCAGCACCACCATTAATATAGCGAAAGCCAGTGTCAGCCACGAGTGGCGGAAACAGAAACGCAATAGACGCTCATAGCTGTTTTGCAGACCGGCGCGAATCTTGCTCCATACCTCGTCTTTGCGCTCGATGTCCACGCGCAGGTCGGCATAGATATAGGTCACACCGTCTTTGGTGGTGGAATAGGTCGTTTTCTTGTTTATCTCCTGGTAGGTGAACAGGAAACGCTCCAAGGGTTTAGTTACTTGCTCTTCTTGGCGGATTCCACGGCGGCGCGAGCTTTCTCTAACTGCGTCTGCATCTCTATCCATTTCACTTCGGCTACAGCCCCTTCGTCATAGACCTGCTTGAGACGTTGGTAGCCGTCTTCAGCTTGCTGCAAGGTCGCTTCGGCGGATTGTAGGATGCTCCTCTGCTGCGTATCGTCTACGCGTGCTAACACCTGTCCGGTTTTTACATGCTCATTCTTGCTCACATACACACCCGTCACCTTGCCGCCCAACGGAAAAACAAGGCGCATCGTGGTTGTTTCCTCCACGGTGCCCACATAACTGCGGCTGCTGACATAAGTTATTGTGTCGATGCTAATTACTTCGACCGGTACGGGTTTGCGGTAAGCGGAGTAGTCCGTGTGCTTGCGACACCCTGCGAAGAGCAACATGATTGCTGCTCCCAAAAATATAATTACTTTAGTTCTTTTCATTGATTGCTTTTTGCTGGGTTATTCGATATTGTTTGGGAGGCATGCCCAACGTATGTTTGACATATTTTCCGAAGAACGAACGCGAGGGAAAATTAAATGCGTGTACAATTTCTTTGAGCGTCATATCGGTATCAACCAATGCATGCCTTAACTGCTCTGTCAGCCGGTTATGGATCAACTTGGTGGCGGATAAACCGGATTTAGCGCGACAAACGGCACTCAGATATTTAGGGGTTACACAAAGCCTGTCGGCATACCATTTCACTTCGCGTTGGCGGATAGGATACACCTGTAGCATGTCGATAAAATTCTTAAAGATTCTGTCGTTCGGACTGCTTATGGCGGGTTGGACTGAAGAAGGCGCACTATCAATTTTGTTCTCGAAATAATGCGATACCTCTAAATATGCCAATTCTGCTAAACGACGCAGCATCTTTTCGCGGAATGGGGTCTGCTCGCCGTTCAAATACTTGTCAATCAGACCGTAATAGGCGATGAGAAGTTGCTTTTCGTATTCGGTCATTTCCACGATTGGATAGCGTTGCAGTAGCGTGTATTTCTCCCACCAGCGTGGTTCCAAGTGGAAATTACTATTCAGCACTTCGGTAAAATACTCTGCTTTTATGCAAAGTATCCCGCACTTGCAATCAGGTGTCCGCATGAAATTATCTACCAGAAAAGATGCATGGCAAATTAGCAGATGCTTGTCGGTCAGCAGGTATCGCTCATTGTTGACGGTCACTTGCACTTTGCCTTGCCAACAATTAACAACCAACAGAAACGACTCTAATTGCGCCAATTCGGAGTTACTGAGCGTACTTACGCGGTCAATATCATCAATAAGCAAAATGTCCCGATGAGTCAAATCGTTTATCATTATGTGTTCTTAAATTCCTCGCGAAAGTACTACTTTTTGTCCAAATATGAAAAAAAATCGCCATGGAAAAGCACTATAGAACACAAATTATGCACTAAAGACTCATTTACCAAACGAACAGCTGCCAAAGAAAGGAGGGTATGCCGGTGTCGGTATTTCGAGGTAATGCCGCAAGGATAAGCATCAGGTTGACTTGTTCGGTATGGTGCTTGGGATAGCACTTGACTTTAGTGTGCGACGTAATACAATTTATTTTTTTAGTTATTCTCTATCGCTTCACAAAACGCAAGGTAGTTGCTCTCGTCTGTCGGGCGGCACCATACGGCAAACTCGATGGTCTTGAAATAATGCAAGTAATCGGGTAGTATGTTCTTATAAGCCCTCGCTACAATCTGCGGGTCATTGCGAAAAGCCCCGCAACCAAACGCACCTAATATCAGTGCTTCCGCACCATTCTGTGCCGCTGCCCCCAATATCTTACGTCCTCGTTGCTCGTGCAGCCTAAGCAACTGCTCCGACGATACATACTGCCCGTCAGTGCCGTCATATGGGTTATAAATATTCGATGGTTCCTCGCGAAGATTAGGTGCCGCACAAGTGATGATATCCACCTTAAACTGCTCGTTTAGAAGATTATAGTCGTCATCCTTCACTACAACCACATCTCTTGTATAGATGATGTCATCGTTGTGCAACGGGTTTTGCGTCTTGCGGTGGGGCGAGTAGAACAAGTCCCACATCCGTTTATCGCGCAAACATGGGTATAGAGTTGATACTCTGCACAGACTCTCCTCTTGTGCTGAAGCACCTGACTGCACTCCGCCACCCGGGCTGTTTGCCGAGGCGAAGTTCAACACCGCCGTCCGCAGCCCTTCCGTCACATAACTTGCTGCAGCCTCCAAACTGCGTTGCTTGGTAACGACAACCTGCGCCGATTGGGTGTATGGCGGCTTGGGCAATTCAATAACTGTGTTTTCTGTAATCAACTGCTGCGAGCGGATGCTCTCACTGACAGCCTGCTGCAAAGTGGTGTCGTTACTTATCAAGCTCATCGTGTCCTCGAACACCGCCACGAGCCATTGTTTGCGTGCATAATACTGGTTCATAGATGTTTGTTATTTAGAGTCGATTGGAATATAATGAATACTGACAAGATAATCTCTCTACATCAGTTGTTTGCCGTCGGAGAAGGCTTTGCCGACGGTGTTGCCGAGTTCGATATAGGTGTGATGCACGGGGTCGTAGGTGATGAGGTGCATCTTCTCTACATCGGGTTTGCCGTCAGCGGCGAGATATTGCTCATCGCAAACGATACCGACAATCTCGCCAATGAGATAGCAGCCGTCCTCGGACTCGTCGATAAGGCGCGATACCCGACATTCCAACGTCATCGGCAGTTCTTTGAAAACAGGGGCATTGACAGAAGGTGCTTTCTCTGCCGTCCATCCGGCACGCGCTATCTTGTCAGGCACTTTCCTGCCGGAAGCAATACCCACATAATCAGCTGCGACAAGTGTTTCTGCCGTGGCAAAAGCTACTGTGAACTCAGGGTTGACAGCCAAGTTGTCGGTGGTGGCATGCGAGCCGAGCGAGATAAAAATCTCGTGCATGTCCCATTGTCCTCCCCATGCGGCATTCATCGCATTGGGTTTGCCGTTTTGGTCATACGTTCCGATAATCATTACCGGTTGTGGGAGTACCCACGCTGATGGTTTAAAAGTCTTCATATTGTGTATGTTATTATGTTTTACGAAATTGATATCTGACTACGTATATTGAATATTTTAATGTCTTTGTAGAAAATCTGAAGTATATTTGCGATTTGAGAGCAGATGTAGGAATTGCCGATTATTGGTTTATGATTTGGGTTTTAGGCCATTTTTACCAGCCGTAAAGTCCAGTCAGCGAGCGGAAGAGGAACACTAAGCAATCCTCCGTTATATTGCAGGTTGTTCATGGAAAAACGTATTCGCAGTGATGGATTGTAGCGGTTAGTATATGACGCGAGACTTCCTCCACTGATACGTGTAGCCGACTTTACTTCCACAGGTATCACTTGATCCACTTGCTCTATCAGGAATTCAATCTCTGCCTGATTACCGCTTGTCCAATAATATGGCGTCCCATTGAGTAGTGGGACAAACGCCTGCAAAACCATGTTTTCAGCCATAGCCCCGCGAAACTCTTTGTACTCCGTATTGCCGGATAGAACCACTTCGGGAGCTAACCGAGCCATCCTGCGCAATAATCCGCAGTCCAGTGCATACACCTTGAAAGCAGATAACTCGCGGTAAGCGGAAAGGGGAATACCGGGTTTACTGACTTTATACAAACGGTAAATCAGCCCAGCTTCCTCCAACCAGAACAAGCCGTCCTCGTATTCGCGAGCACGGGCACCGCTGCGCACTACATTATAGAGAAATTTGCGGTTTTCCTTGGATAATTGTGATGGCAGCGATTGCCATAAAGCCGTTATGCGGTTTACTTCCACCGGTGTGGCATATTTGGAAAAGTCGGCTTGATAAAGATATAAGATGTCCCCTAACACACGCTCCACTTCTTGCATACCTCTGTTTTCCAATAAGGCAATAACGGCTTCAGGCATACCTCCGCACACCATATAGCGACGATAAGAATCAGTCAGTTTGGACAGGATAATCTCAGGAAGATGGGAAAGAGAAAGATTTTGCTCTACATAATCAAAGGTAGATGGGTCGGCAGCGCGTAAGAACTCCCTGAAAGTCAATGGATAGAGCGACATCGTTTGCACCTTCCCCACAGGAACTGTCATACTCTTCTTCCGCACAGCCACGCCTAACAGAGAACCGGCAGCTATGATAGCATATTCCGGTGCATTTTCACAGAAGTATTTGAGCGAATTGAGGGCTGCTTCGGATTCCTGTATTTCATCAAAAATAAGCAATGTACGTTCCGGTAAGATGGGCACGGGTACATAAAGCGCCAACTCGCTTATCAAGCGTTTGGTGTCTTTGGTGCGCGTGAATAATTCGCGCAACTCCGGCATCTCGTCAAAATTCAGTTCTGCGACATACTCAAATTCACGTTTGCCGAACTCCCGCATCAGCCATGTTTTGCCTATCTGCCGTGCACCTTGCAGTAACAACGGCTTACGATGCGGACTTTGTTTCCATGCTTTTAGTTGCTCAAAGGCATCTCTTTCTATTTGCATATACAACTCCTATGTATTAAAATCTGCTGCAAAGATACGAAATTTTATTGAATTATACAAATAAAAGTGTCAAAATTGTGTGTTTTTACACATTTTTGGCACATAAATTCGTGATTTTTACACATTTTTGGT
>ERZ842401.4476-NODE-4476-length-16231-cov-7.189107_pt1 | contig 16231 bp, 25 predicted proteins | sample MGYA00521270_ERZ842401 | MGnify/ENA primary metagenome ERZ842401 (study PRJEB31892, sample SAMEA3878208) | bioreactor metagenome | biome: Moose rumen | place: Sweden | collected 2011-10 | study: EMG produced TPA metagenomics assembly of the PRJEB12797 data set...
CCCACAATTCAACATATTTCCCATTTTGTCAAATATATGTTATACGACCTCTGACAGTTTGACAAACAATTAACAATTATGGTCTGCTAGAACATATTACCTCAATAGGCTGTCAAGTTGTACTCAACTTGTGGAAAACTTATACACATGTGGAAAAGTGGCATGCACCAAAAAAACCCTTAAAGCGAGGAAAGCCAAAAGGGTTTTGTCTGAGTTTTTTGGGTAGATATTTATATGGAGGTATTTACACATAACAAGATAAAGTGCAACAGCGTGGAGTGCTGTCAATTATATTATACCATAATATGTTAGAAAGAGATACATTTATTTAGTAAAGGTAACATCACACCTTTGATCTTCTGATTTTCAAACTTTAAGATCCCTTGCTTGTAAGCAGCAACACAAAGCCTTAAATACATATTCTCTCTAGCATTAGTAAAGATAGTCTGCTCAGTATGATCGTTATAATCACAGGCAAACTTATGCACAGTATTTGGATCAAATTTATTACTCAGATACAAATAGCCATTTTTAGCCTGCCAAATTCCAACACTATTACCATTAATAATTAGAACACCATAGAAAGTACTACTAGCAGGCATCTTTTCAATGAAATGTTTATTATCTCTAAGCATCTCATTATCAATTGCATATCTACCGTAATCAGTACCATCAATCAACCTACCAAATTTACTTTTTTTCTTAGCCTCTCGGTAAGCCATATTTTTAATATAATTAACCACGATCAAACCATCTTTGAAAGTACGGAACTCAGAATTGTACGGAAGATCTAAATCAAAGTAAGCAAAGTAAGGGTTAGTAATACTTAATGCATTTCCTAAAAACAATACTTGGATCTCTCTAAGCCTTCCAACCGTTTCAATTATATCAAGCATCATGGTAACCTCATTCTTCAAATATCTATAAGTGCCACTTGCACCATCTAAAATGAATTCATCAAATATAATAGTTTTAACTTGAGGGAAGGCAGTTGACTTTAAGATATTAGCAGTTGATAAGGGAACTGCATAACCACAAACTTTGCCATTACAAGTAAATTCAGTAAGCATCTTACTTTTCTTCACTCTCAAATCATAATCTTCAAAATAGCCATTACCTTGCAGATCATTCCAAAAAGTTTGAAGGCTCGTGTCTAACTCGGTCTTATACCTTCTTAGATAAATAAATTGCTCACCTGTTTTCAAAAATTTCTTCAGCACAGCAACTTTGGCATTAAAGGTTTTGCCACAGCCTCTTTCACCAATCACAAAAGCCATTAAGAAATTAAACGAGAAAAGTTTGTCATAGTTGTAGTAAATATTATCTTTCATGTCATCCTCATAAAATCGTTACCAGAATACTGTTGTGGTTTGACACTAGTTTCCAACTAGATCACTTGTAATGCTGCCTTTTCGGCATGGATGACCACTACATAGTTATCAAACTTTAACAACAGCATCTAGTAACTTAAAACACAACCATCAGCGATATACTCGCTATCGGTTAATTCTATTATATCATAAAGCCACCTGTCATAGGTGGCTCGGTACTCGGTAATACTTATTAATTATTTTTAGTACCAAATCTATTATAGCATAAGTTTTACACATGTGGAAAAGTGAAACCAAAATAATGCAAAAATTACTCTTGAAATGAGAATATATGTGCTATAATAGAATTATCATCACATAACAAGAAAGGAAGGTAAATATAGGTGCGAAGAAAATAAAAGTTACCAAACTGCCTAGCAGGGTACACTATATCAAAATTAAGATTAATAAGTAAATTAAGAAAGGAATTAATAAAATGAGAAAAAAAGCAATTGAAATGACAAATACTTGGAATAAGGATCTTGAGATCGGTGCAACGCTTGAAGGTGTATATGTAAAGAAAGAAGTATTTAGTGGTAAATTTGGTGATACCGAAAAATATGTAATTGAAAAAGAAGATGGTGAAAAACTTGGTGTATTTTCTTCTGCATCTCTCGCCAACCAATTCAAAAATATTCCTGAGGGATCTTATGTTTGGATTGAGTACAAAGGTGAGGAAACCTCAAAGAATGGTAGACCTGTAAAGGTGTACGCTGTTGATTATGATGATGAATATCGCAAATAAACAGTAAGAGTGTGGAGGGTGAGAACGCCGATCACCCTCTACTTTTATGGAGGTAGTAAATGGCAATTAAATTTGATAAGGCATATAATGCTGAAATTAGAAGGGTAGTACGCAATTTCAATCAAAAGCGAAATCGTGCCATCAAGAGAGGGTACAAGTACCTGCCACCAAAGATGACAGTTTCAGAATTGAAATCTAGGTACACATCAAGATCGCAATTAAATCGTGATCTTAATGCATTAAAACGCTTTAATCGTGAAGGTGATAAAGCCCTAAAGGTAGTGGAAACCTCAGGTGGTGCAAAAGCGATCAAGTGGGAATATGATTATCTGAAAAGAAATTTGCAATATGCAAAAGAATTTTATGATCGTGAAATTGAAGATGCTGCAAGACTTGATACACCTATGATGGTGGCAAAGTCAGAATATATTAATAATCTTAAATCTAAACGAGATTATCTCAATTTAGAGCTCTCTGAACTTAGTCAATCGCAATTTAGAACATTCAGAAATACTATTAATGAATATCTTTATGCTAACGAGAGAAATATGAATGGTTATCGTAATTGGATGAATGAGGTTGAGTTAATCATGCGAAATCTAGGTTACGATAATAAAACTATTAATAAATTTTTTGAGGGTTTTAATGAATTGACACCTCGCCAATTCTTAACAATGTATAGGCAATCTCAACTCGTTTCTCGTATTTACGAGTTATACATTCCTACAAAGGATCATAGTTTCAAACTCTCTACAACGGAAGAGGATGCCAAAGACTTAATCAATACTTTCATGGTTGAGAAAGATGAAATGATTAAGAAAGCCAAAATGCAAGATGAAATTGATGATAAAGGTTTAGAAGAATTTGTTAAGTCATTAACAGATGAGAAACTTGCACAACGAAGATCAGAAGGTAAAGCAAAATTACAAAGAAAGAATTTGACAGCAGAACAAATCAAGCAACTTGAAGAGTTAGGTTGGGATGATCTAATAGAATGATCGCTTATACTGCTGATTTTGAAACTACAACTGATGAAACAGATTGTAGAATTTGGGCTTATGCTCTTTGTAATATTGAAGATCCAACTGAATTTCATTACGGCACAACCTTTGAAGAATTTATTGCATTTTGTAGTCAACCAAAGAAAAATTTTACTCTTTATTTTCATAACCTCAAGTTTGATGGCTCTTTCATCATATCATGGCTTTTACACAATGGGTATGAATATATTTCAGACAAGAGGGAAAAGCGTGATAATACTTTTACTACTCTCATTACAGATATGGGGCAGTTTTATGCAATTGAAATTTATTTTGCAGCCAAAGGGCATCATGTCAATAAGGTAAAGATCTTAGACAGCCTTAAAATCTTTCCTAATTTCTCGGTAGAGAGAGTGGCTGAAGGTTTTGGCTTGCCAATTCATAAACTTGAAATTGACTACAAACAGAAAAGACCTAAGGGCTGGCAACTTACACAGCAAGAAATTGATTACATTAGGAATGATGTTGAGATCATGGCTCGTGCTTTAAAGATCATGTTTTCTGAAGGCTTAAATAAAATGACTATTGCAGGTGATGCTTTTGCAAGTTACAAGGAATTTGTACCAAACTTTCGTAAACGCTTTCCAATTTTACCTAAGGCAGTTGATGAAGATATTAGGCTGTCTTACAGAGGTGGTTTTACTTATGTCAATGAAATTTACAAAGAGAAGAAGATCGGTAAAGGTATTTGTATAGATAAAAATTCAATGTACCCTTCAAAGATGGTACAGCAACCTTTGCCTTACGGAAAGCCTGAGTTTTTTGAAGGTAAATATGAAAAAGATGACAGCATGCCTCTTTACATTCAAAGTTTGACCTGTAAATTTGAGTTGAAAAAAGGTAAGATCCCAAACATTCAACTGAAAAATAATTTATCTTTCATGCCAAACGAGTATTTATCTTCAAGTAAGGATGAATTAATTACAGTAAGTTTATGCAGCCCTGATTATGAACTCTTTATGGAAAACTATAATGTAAGTGATATTACTTATCATAGTGGTTGGAAATTCAAAGAGTGTAAAGGCATGTTTGATGATTATATTAATTATTGGATGGATCAGAAAATTAAAGCAGGGAAGGAAGGTAACCAACCTATGAGGCAGATCGCCAAACTGATGCTTAATTCTCTCTATGGTCGTTTTGGTCTTTCCATCAATGCAAGACAAAAGTTTCCATATCTTGATGACAATGGTGTGGTTAGGTTTGCACTTTTACCTGAAGAAGAGCGTGAGCCTGTTTACATCCCTGTCGCTTGCTTTATTACAAGTTATGGTAGATGCGATACGATCAGAACATCACAGAAAATAAGAGATTATTCACTCGCTAAATATGGTAAAGATGCTTACCTATATTCTGATACTGACAGCATCCATGCAACTTTAACTGATGAAGATCTTGAGGAATTAAAAGATGTGATCTTTCTTGATGATTATGCACTTGGTGCTTGGGCTAAGGAAAGTGAATTTGATCGTGCTATCTTTATTAGGCAGAAATGTTATGTTGAAGAAGAGAAGGGTAAGTTAAATGTAACTGTGGCAGGCTTACCAAAGTACCTTACACCTCTTATTACTTTTGATAATTTCAAGAAGGGTTTTACCACAGAAGGGCTTACTCTAAATCAGATGATAGATCTCGCCTCAAAGAATGGTGCAACTGAAGAGCAGATCAAAAAATTACACCCCAAACTGACTTACAAATATGTCAAAGGTGGTGTAATTCTTGCAGATACTGACTTTACGATAAAATGATGTGCTGAATAAGTCTTTTATAATTAAAATCTTTTTCTCTACCCAATCTTAATACAACACTACCAAAAGCAGGTGAAGAAGATTTTTTACCTAACCCACTTTCAAATTTTATTCTGCCATTAGGAATAAAGACAACATACCCATGATTTTTAATAATGGTGTGAAATCGTTTAGTGGTAAGAAATTCAATAGGTACTAACAAATTTATCATAACATTTGGGTTTTTTCAATAGTTTCAACTGCTTTTTCAAGAAATTTGTGCTTTATTGTAAAAGGTGGGTTGATCCATATTCTTTTATATTTACTCCAATTACTTTGTAAACCATCTGTTTCAATAGTGTCATAATTTTTAATACCAAATTCTGCTGCTTTCTCTTTGGTTGTAGCAGGATCATATTCAAACACCCCAAATTGTTTAACAAATTCTTTAGGTGTATAGTATTCATTATCTTTAGTAAAAATTACATTATGTTTTGCCATCTATTCCTCACTTCTGTCAGGGTAATCACTTTCAAGAAATTCAATAGTTTTATCTGTTATTTTTACTTTACCACCAATACCTGTGGCTGCAAAGTTACAATCATACCATTGAATTACATTTTTATCACCATAACCTAATTTGATCCATTTTTCTGTTAGTTGATGTAATTGTGTTACTGTCATAAATTATTTTTCCTCTTCCGTATAGCCTGTTAAGAATAGTGAACTCCACCTATCAAATGCAGCCCATGCTAATTTATTTACTTTACTGTATTCTTCTGAATTCCCATCATAGTGATATGATATTTCAACCAATTCAGTAAATCTTCGCCAATAATAATTCATCTGTTTACGCTTTATTTCCATATTAAAATATAAATTTTTATGTTGTTTTCTCTTAAAAAATTTCATCTTGTTATTCCTTTATTATCTTAAAATTTGCTAACATTTCATCTGTTGCGTAATCATCAATAAATAATTCATTAGTGTCATGATTAACAATCACATTTACTTTTTCAAATTTCTCTAACCCACTCTTATCATCTATTTCATCAATTAAGTGCTGCAAGATAAGTGCAGCCTTACTACAATCAAGAGGATGCCAAAGGGAAGGATCAGGGTATTTATTATCATATACACCAATTTCGCAACCTAAGATCTTGGCTTGAATGGCAGTACGACCAACAGCATAGACTTTCTTATAATCTGCCATCTTCTCAATTAGTTTATTTTGAGGCATGTCAGTTAGAATATCGCATTTACTTGGTACTCGGTTGTTTATCTTTAATCTTCTGCCTGCAAAAGCCATTTCTTTAGTTGGCTCTTTCTTATACTTTTCTACACTATTAATGTCAACAGACAAAGGTAGATAAACAGCCTTACCAAAGAATTTTACATAATCACAAGTTTCAGGTACACCACAAACTAGGATCAAGTCTTTTGCTTTCTTTAGATATTCATAATAATTTGGGTTACGATTATTATGTATGAACACAATGGAATGGTCGGGAACAGGTACATCTTCAAGCCTTACTGTAACCCAATTGCGATCTGTTTTTACTCGTGGAATGATATATTTTACAATATCTCGTGAGTAATAATATGCACCATTAAATTTACCCATTCCCTGCTTGGCTCTTCTTTTCTTATATTCAGGATGGTTATGATCTATTATCATTCTTCACCTCATTTTTTTACTTCTTATCATAAATGACATATGCTTTATATGTAACATAATTCATTAAGTCCCATAAAAACTCATTCGGTTTTACTCTCGGCTCTATTTTCAGCCACCCTTTATCAACATAGTCTTTGATTATACACATTTCTTTAGGGGTAACTTTTTCTCGGTCTATTATTCCATTATTCACAGCCAAATAAAGCAGATAGGGGTATAGGCGTAATTCCGTTAAAGTAATTTCCCTATTTCTCAAACTACGCTTTATTCTTAAATCTTCTTTAAGTTCTTCGGTTAATTGTCCTCTCATTCTATCACCCCTTCTTTTTTCAAGGTGGCAAGTGCAGGGTATTCAACTTTAATACGATCTATTACCATCCCTGCCAATTTTATTTCATAGTAATAACCTGTCGGCTCTTTTACTACTTTCCATAACTTTTGGTTACTTAAATAATTCATCTACTATTTCCTTATCAATCTTAATACCTTTAATATTCTTCTTATTGCGTTTCAGAAAGTCATAAATTAAAAGATCATTCATCACTTTCTGCTCGTGAACTTTCCTCTCTAGTTTGCAAATTCTATAATCTAAATATAGTATTATACCTGCAAAAAACTAATATTGCTATTACACCATATACCATGAAATTATTTACCTTTCTTTGCCTTTGGCTTTTCAAGTTTCTTTAATCTTTTATCAAGATCATCTATTATATCTTCATATTTCTCTGCTAACATCTCAAGATCTAAGATCCTAAGCATTAATTCACTTTTTCTAATACCCATTTTATACCTCTCTTTCATTAATAAATTCTATTGTCTGATTGATCCAAACTTTCATCACATCATTACTTATTTCACTATCTCGGATGCTGACAAGTTTGGTAATTATCTCTGCTTTTCTAAATTCATAATCTTTGTGTGCCTCTTCATAAGCCTGATCTATTTCACTCATCATAATCATCCTCATTTTCTTGACTATCTACAAAATCTTCACATTTTTCTATTAATTCTTCAAATTCATCTTGCTTTGAAAGTAACCAAATAGCATCTTCAACATTATTTTCAATGTTATAACCTGCACTTTCTAATACCTCTTGTAAACTTACACTCATAATTACATTCATCTTATTGCTTTGTTAATATCAGATAGTTGATTTTCTATCTTCTTTTGTAATTGATCGTTTTCAGCCCTTAATCTAGCAGTTTCTGCTCTAAGTGCTGCCATTTCTTCTTCATGGGTCATTTTATTGTTCCTTTCTTTTATTGTTTATACCTCTATTATACACGACAAAAACGATAATGTCAACACTTTTTCGAAGAATTTTTTGCAAAGTTTTCCACAAGCATAAAAGAATGTTATAATTGATGTATGGGTGAAGATAATATTGTCAAAATAATTGTTGCCTTGATCGCCCTGTCAGGCACAATTTTGGGTATAATCGTGGGTTATATTACAAAATCAAAGAAACAGGCAATTATAGATGCCAAAAGGGAACAGAAACAAAACGATTTATTTGATCGTTTATTTCGTGAAATGGAAGGTATTAAGAAAAGGTTAGACACTCATAACAAATATGCTGAAAAGTTTGGCGAAATTGAACGATCTATGGTTAGCATTAAAAAAGATATTGAATATCTTAGAAAGGAAAGCCATGAAAAAGAAAACAACTAAAAAATCTAATATCATTACTAAATTAAAAACAAACTACAAGAAATACCTAGTTTATCTTGTGGTTATTATTTTAGCCATTTTATCAGGTGCAGGTATTGATGTTGTTATTAGACCAAATGAAGATGGTGAGGTCATCCTTGATGTTGGTTTTTCAATGCAGTTAGCAAGCAAACAGCAACCTGCTATTTTGGAAACTGAAGAAGGCACAGAAATTGAGGGTGAAGATATAGTTACAGTTGAAGAGGTTGACGGTAACCAACTTGTAGATGAATGCCCTGAGGGTGAAGAGTGTGGTAAAGGTAAATATATTTATGCACCAACTGAAACCTTTACTGCTTTCAAAGATTATACACTTGGCAACTGTTATAATGTTGATGGTGCATATGGCTCTCAATGTTGGGATCTCGCTGCACTCTTTTGGATGAATTATACAGAGGATGACAGAACTTTCTCAACTTGTGGCACAGGTGCAGCCAAAGGGTCATGGAATTGTAAAGAGTACAATGCAGGTAATGAATTTGAACTTATCTATGAACCAACAGACCTTCAGGCAGGTGATTGGGTGATCTTTGGATCAGGTCAATATGGTCATGTCGGAATGGCACTAGGATCATATAATAATGGCTATGTTACCCTGCTCGGTCAAAATCAGGGTGGTGTAGCCTGTGAAGGTGGTGGATCGGCAACTAATATAATTAATATTTCCCTCAAGTCTTTTGTAGGTGCATTTAGACCAAAGACTTACATCAAACCTGAGCCAACCCCAACACCATTACCTATTTCAAACTGCATTAAGTGGCATGTTGAAAGAGGTGATACCATGAGTAAGATCATGCTTGAATGTGAAGGCACAGTTATCTATGGTAAGCCAATGGATGATTATGCAAAAACTTGGTACTCTCTCATTTACAAACCTAACCAAAGTGTATATGATGGTTGGCACTCTAAAACAGGTGTTGGCTTATATGCAGGTGATGATATAGAACATAGAATTGGAACTTAAAGATGGCATTTTACACAGGCTATGTAGAACTGCCCACTAATACCTATGATGCTTGGAAAAGTGCTGTGAATGGCAACGGTTATGATGCTGATGGGTATTATGGTTGTCAATGTTGGGATCTATGTGCTGAGTTTTGGTGGAATGTTGGTTTTCCACAGGGTTACCCTTTAACAGGTCCTGAACATTCTGCAAAAGAATGTTGGTCTGTCAATCGTGATAACAATATAGGTTATGGTGATACTACCTATTTTGACCTTATTTATAATCTATCAGATGTTAAAAGAGGTGATGTAATAGTTTGGGATGGCTCAACTGGTTACCCAACAGGTCATATTGGGTTTGCTGATGAAGATTATGATGGTAGTGGTACAATTGCTGTGCTTGGTCAAAATCAAGGTACAGGTGGAACACCAACACCTGTGGTTGATCCTGAGGGTGGTACAACAGCCAATGTTAAAAGATTAAGTACAAATAATTTTCTTGGTGCTTTTCGATATAAGGAATGGGAAGATACACCACCAACACCAACTCATAGACCTACTCATTTCAAGTGGGTGTTATATTTGAGAGAATTAAACCAAATGCGAAATGGAATGTGATATAATATAAGTATGGATGACGATAAGATATTAGAGTTGACAGGAAACATAGAAAATACACTTGGCAAAGAGAATTATGCTATGATTTCTGATACGATTGGTGAGATCTTAACAGGCAACTCTCAGAATATGCAAGCAATTGCAGATCGTGATAGCCAAATTAAAACTCTTAAAGATCGTAATGAAAAACTTGTTGCTGCTAATGGTGCTTTACTGCAAAAAGTACCTATGGTGCGTGGTAGTGATGAGGAAGAAGAAAACTCTAAGAAAAAAACAGCACCAAAACTCTCGTTAAAGGATGCCTTTGATGCAAAAGGCAACTTTATACATTAATAACTAATAAGAAAGGAATAATATGTACCCTTCCACAGGTTTACAAACTGCACTCAATAAAATGCGTGAAATGTCGGTAGATCAGGGCAGCATTTACCATCAGTATGTACCTGTCGTAACTGACAGTACTACTATTGGTGAATTTGGCTCACCGATCCTAGATAGCCAAAACTTGAATGTGTTAAATGACTTTATTGGCTTACTCAAGAAAGTTGTTTATACTGCTGTTTACAACAAAACCTTTAACAACCCTCTAGCAGAACTTGAAGGTGATAGATTGCCTCTCGGTCAATTTATTGAGGATGTTTATGTTAACCCTGCTAAGGCTCGTGGCTTTAATGTTAATGACTTTGCAGGTCTGTTGCAGAAATATGAGGCAGAGGTTGCCACTCAATATCTAACGGTCAACTCTGATCTTCAGTACTGTGTAACCATCACTCGTGAGAAAGTACGCAACGCATTTACCTCTTGGGATGCTCTTGAAGGTCTTATCTCAGGTATGGTTAATAGCCTTTACAACGGTGCTTACATCACTCGTTACAATCAGGCTAAAGGGCTTGCACTTGCTGCCTTTGAAAAAGGTGCTGTTAAGTATGAGGTTATCACTAACCCAACTAATGAGGCAACTGCTAAGGCTCTTGTACGCAAGATGCGTGCAGACTTTTCTAAGATGCAAATTCCTTCCACCAACTACAATGCTTGGGCTGATGTAAAAGGTGAAGGTGCGTTTGCTCTCAAAACTTGGTCTGATCCTGAAGATGTCGTTGTGTTGATTTCGGCTGATGTTGAGGCTCTTGTTGATGTAGAGGTCTTGGCTGCTGCTTTCAACATGTCTAAGGCTGATTTCTTAGGTCGTGTGATCGTGGTTGATGACTTCTCTCAGTACGCTGATGATGGTAGTGTGGCTGTTGATGGATCTATGATTAAAGCTATGATCTGTGATCGTGCTTGGTTTAAGATCAAAACTCAAGACTTTGCTATGGATGAGTTTTACAATGCTAACAACCGTACATGGCAATACTACCTCAATGATGTACGCATGGTAAATTACTCACTATTTGCCAACGCTAAAATCTACACCACTGCTGAACCAACCCCTTCAGGCTCTGATAGTGAATAGTAAAATAAATAGGGAGGGGTGTAATAGCCCTTCCCTTTTAAGGAATTAAATTATGCCTATAATGAAATTACCACCATCAATTACAGATCGTGAGGCACTTAAAATGGTGCAAGGTCAAGGTTTTAACACCATAATCTCTTTGACACATCTGCCTGATGGTAGCAAACTTATAGATGCAAAATAAGAAAGGAATTAAATGGCTGTTATTACACCCCAAACGGATGTATATTTGTTAAAAGTACCACTAGAAATAGATAGTATTAACCAATTAACTTTTGCAAATAAAACAGCACAGTACAATTACTTTAATTCCCTGCCTAAAAGATCGGTTGATAATTTCACATATCAGAGAAAAGATGGCACTATTAGATATGGTGCTAATTTTGATGATATTATGCAGTATAACTATGTAATGTATAGAAATGATGCCTATTCTGATAAATGGTTTTATGCTTACATTACAGGGATGGAATATCTAAATGACAATGTAACAGCAATTTCTATTAAAACAGATGTTTTCCAAACATGGCAATTTGATCTTGTCTATAAGAGAACTTTTGTTGAGAGAGAACATGTTTCTGATGATACAATAGGTGCTAACACTATTGATGAAGGTTTAGAACTTGGTGATTATGTAATTAATTCATCTAAGACTTTGAAACCTGATATGACAGTTAAAGATTATGACAATGCAGCCATTAATGGTCTGTATTTTCCAATTTTCTTTCAAGTGTCGGAACTTGCATCAGGTATATCTATTGCCTATTCACAATGGGATCAAGGGTATAATGGTGTATTTAGTGGTCTTTACTACTTTGCTGTTACCTCTTACTCTGCTGCTAGATCCATCATCCAAAGATACGATAGTCAGGGTAAAGGTGATGCCATAATTGCTATCTTCTTAGCACCTCTTGAATTTTTGCAAGGTGCTAAAAAGTTTGGTGAACTTGGTTTTAATATCTACATTCCACAAGATACAGGGTTAGTTAATACCTTGCTTGAAAGTGATAGTGCTGCTGCAAGAGTTACAAGACCATCCACAGTAAACGGTTATTCACCTAGAAATAACAAATTATTTACTTACCCATTTTCTTATATCTATGCCACAAACAATGCAGGTGCAGATACTGATTATAGGTATGAAGATTTTGCTAGTGCCAACCCTAAATTCTATATGGCAGGTGCTTTAGGTCAAGGATGTACAACCAAATTAGTGCCTGTGAATTATAAGAGTGGTGGTAATACAGAACAGTTTGAATATGGTTTAATAGGTGCTAAATACCCAATTTGTGCTTGGGCATCCGATTATTACACTAACTGGGTAACTCAAAATGCTGTAAATATGAATTTAAGTGTTGCCTCAAGTGTAGTAAGTGCAGGTGTTAATGCATCTTATGGTAACATGGTTGGTGCAGGGTCATCACTACTATCAGGAATTGGTGGAGTGATGGCACAAGTACATCAAGCCAAAGTACACCCAGATCAAGCTAAAGGTAGCACTAACTCAAGTGATATAATGATTGGTTGGCAAAAATACTTTACTGTTAACTGCATGAGTGTAAGAGCTGAGGTGGCTCGTACTATTGATGATTTCTTCACCATGTTTGGTTATAAGGTTAATCGTGTAAAAGTGCCAAACATTACAGGTCGTAGAAATTGGAACTATGTAAAAACTATTGGCTGTTATATTGATGGTGATATACCACAAGGTGATATGCAAGAAATTAAAGATATGTTTGACAAGGGTGTTACCCTGTGGCATAACCCTAATACTTTTGCCGATTACTCACAAAATAATGATATAATATAACTAGAGGTTAAATATGGGAAAAAGAATAAGAAAAGTACCACCAAAAGATGCATTTAGAGATGCTATTTTGATGAATACTGAAACCTATTTTGATTACCTTGGACGCATGAAAAAGATTGCTCTTTCAATGTTTGAGTGGCAGAATTTGCCGCCATCCATGAACGCAAGATTTTTGGAAATGTGTTTATTTTACAACGGTCAGGCTGCACTTTTGTATGATGATGATTTCGGTTACATGAATACAATGGCTGCTGATGGTGGGTATATCAACATTTACGGTTTACCAACTGAAATTCAATGTTACTCATATCGCTTTAATCAAAGAAGAACCCTCTACATGACAGACACAGGTGAAGAGAAAGGTAAAGAATGTATTTTAGTCATGAATAATTATGAAAGAATACCTACTTGCTCTACCGTAAACCTCTTTGCCTATCGGCTTGCAGAGGCTCAGAGAACTGCTGATGTAAATATCAAGGCTCAGAGAACACCTGTGTTAATTACCACAGATCAAAAGCAATACTTTACTCTTAAAAAGATGTATGAAGAATATGACGGTAATACACCTGCCATCTTTGCTGATAAGAATGTAATTACACCTGATGCTCTTAAAGCCTTGAAAACTGATGCACCTTTTATCGCTCAAGATATTATGGACTACAAGCGTGAAATTTGGAATGAGTTTTTGACTTACATGGGTATTTCTAATTTATCTGAAAAGCGTGAAAGGATGATTTCTAATGAAGTTGACAGTAACAATGAGTTAGTAAACCTCAATCTTCAGGCTTTACTCATTCCTCGTAAAGAGGCATGCAAACAGTTTAATGAAAAGTATGGGTTAATGGGTGATAAAGCGATTGATGTAAAAGTGAGAAGTGATCTCTACAATATTGTCAAACAATTTGAGAGTGTTACGGATGCTTATCATGAAGATAAACGACAAGAAGAACTTGTTGAGGAAGGGGTTGAAGATGTCTAAATATACAATGGAACTCAGAGAAATCGTTTCTACCTTTGGTAGAGATGAAGTAAAAAAATGGTTTTCTGATTATGAATTGAATGAATTTCTAACCCCTGATGAGATAAAGATTATTGAAGAACATGATACTTGGAATAAAGATCAATTGGCTGAAAGAATTATAGATCACTATTATACTCGTGAGATTGGTACTGATGCTATTGGTCAATTCATATTATTTGCCAAAGATAAAATGAAAGAAGTGATGGAAACTTATGCACCACTTATTTACTCGGCTGCTATTAAATACGATCCGTTGGTAAATGTTGATTATACTGAAACTTACTCAGGATCAAATGACAGTGCAAGCAATTCCAAATCATCTTCCACTGGCAGTGGTCTAACAGTTAATTCAGACACCCCACAAGGTCAAATTAATAAAAGTGAGATTTTACAAGGTAAATTTGCATCAAGCACAGGTGCTAATGAAACTGAAAACCAAGTCAATGATGAAACCACTAATATAGGAACTCAAAGATATAGTAAGAATGTCAAAGGTAACTCAGGTGTTTCTGCAACAGCACAGAAAATGATTGTGCAATATCGTGAAAACATCCGAGCTTTGAACACTGAAATTATCTATGAATTAGAACCTCTATTTATGGGTATTTATTAATAAAAGAAAGGAAAAAATATGCTTATCAAACGACAACCATTTCCAAAGATCCCACCAATAGGGTTTTTTGATCCTATTAGTGTTGATCCAAAAGATATGATGACAGATGTTGAGTATTTACTTGGCATCTTAAAGAAACTCAATCAGATGATAGTGCAGCTCAATAGCAACACTGAGTTTATCGAAGAGTATTCAGGTAAGATTGAGGAAATTGAAACTGAAATAGCCAAACTCAGAGAAGAGATGGTTACTTTTGAAGAAGAGATTAATGCTGATATTACAGCAAGATTTCAAGCAATTGAAACACAGTTGCAATCAGAGATCGCTTTAACTCTTACTCGTGCCAATGCCTATACTGATGCAAGGGCTGCCAACCTTGAAGAGCAAATTAGAAATATTGCCTTAGGTCAAATTGTGCTTTATGATCCAACCACAGGTAGTTTGAATGATCTTCAAAGTGTGATTGATAACATCTATGGTGCATCTCGTGAAGAGGCGATCACAGCAGGTGAATATGATGCTCTTGAACTTACTGCAACCACTTATGATGAATATGAGCTAACTGCATTCAATTATGACCGTTATGGTAAAACGATCCTAATGGGTGCTTAATATGATATAATTAATATAAGAAAGGAAATTTTAATATGTCTAGTACTAATAAAACTACAAACTACGATTTAAGCCAGTTTGATTCCACTGATAAGCCTGCATGGCTTACCGATTATAACCAAGATATGAGCAAGATTGATACAGGTATTAAAACTGCTGCTGATACTGCTACTGGTGCAGATGGTAAGGCAGATGCAAATAGCACCAAGATTGGTAATTTAGATTATCTTGCTACCACCACGAAAAGTGATTTAGTGGCTGCTATTAATGAAATAGATGGAACTGCTGATACTGCTACTGGTGTAGCAAACCAAGCAATTACAAAAGCAAATGCCAATGAACAAACAATCTCAGGTTTAGAAACTGAAATTAATAAATTTAATATAGTTGATTTTAGAACACCTGCTGTTACAGGCTCAGGTATGAATGTTACCCTAAATGAGATCAAAACTGCTGTAAACAGTGATGGCTCAGTTGGTAAAATTTACGGTACAATTTTTGCAACCATTACCTCAACTGCTGCCAACTTTACAATTGCTGATACTGGTTTTAGACCTGAGAAAGATATTAATGTTGATGGTGTATGTTTTAGGCAAGATAATTCAAGTGGTGATGGTAATATTACTATATTACCTATTACAATTAAAACTGATGGTACAATTAAACTACAATACAACCTTACTGCTGGATGGAACGGTAAAACTGTAAGATTTCTAGTCCCTGCATGTGTGATCTTTGCTAAAAACTTTGGTGATTAGTTAACAAATAAAATCAAAGCATTAAACCCTCTAAATGAGGGTTTTTTGTCTTTTCTACATCCACCACCTCTGTAAAATGTGCCAATCACCCCTGTTAATTCAAAAGTTTTCCACAAGTTGAGTACAA
>ERZ842401.4477-NODE-4477-length-16231-cov-5.301187_pt1 | contig 16231 bp, 9 predicted proteins | sample MGYA00521270_ERZ842401 | MGnify/ENA primary metagenome ERZ842401 (study PRJEB31892, sample SAMEA3878208) | bioreactor metagenome | biome: Moose rumen | place: Sweden | collected 2011-10 | study: EMG produced TPA metagenomics assembly of the PRJEB12797 data set...
AGTGAAGAGTTAAGAGTTAAGAGTGAAGAGTTAAGAGTTAAGAGTGAAGAGTTAAACGAGAAGCGCCAGCTGCGCTACAAGGAGAACTTCCTCTTCAGCCAGCCCGAGATAGACAAGATGCTGGGCATCCTCTTCCAGGGGAATACGCAGAACAAGATGGCGCTGGAGTATTTCTTGGGCCAGCTGTTGCTGAAAGGCGATGCGCAGACCTTCATGCAGGGCTTGCAGTGGGCGCAGCAGTACGGCGGCTATCGCGTCATGCCCATGGTGTACCAGGACGCCGTGCAGTGCATCCAGAGCCCGTCGCTGGGCGATTCGCCCTACGGCAAATACATTAAACGAATGATGGGAGGACGAAGGCCATGAGGAAGTTGACATGGATGTTATGGGCATTGTGGGTGATTTGTGCCTGTGACGTGCGGCCGAAGGACGCCACCAAGGTCGACGAGCTGCCCGCCATCTACCCCGACTATATTGGCGTGACCATTCCGGCGGGCATAGCGCCCCTCTGCTTCAACTTCCAGGACGAGGCTATAGACTGCATGGACGTGCAGATCCGCGGCGCCAAGGGCGGCGAGCTGCATACCAATGGCTCCTGGGCCGACCTAGACGAGGATGACTGGCTGGCGCTGACACAGCAGAACATGGGGGCCGACCTCACCGTCACCGTCTCGACGAAGAAGGACGGGCGCTGGACGCAGTGGCGTGACTTCGCCATTCACGTCAGCCCCTATGCCCTCGACGAATATGGCCTGACCTACCGCCGCATCCCGCCGGGCTACGAGGTGGGCGGCTTCATCGGTATCTACGAGCGCGACCTGCACTCCTTCCGCGAGCGGGCCCTGCTGACCGAGGCCGACCTGCCTGGCCGCTGCTTTAATTGCCATACGCCCAACGCCACCAGCCCCACTGAGCTGACGTTGCAGATACGCGGCGACGGCGGAGGCACCATGGTGCAGCGCGACGGTCGGCAGCGCTGGCTGAACACCAAGACCGACAGCACCCGCGCCGCTGGCAGCTATGCCTACTGGCACCCCTCGGGCCGCTACTGTGCCTACGCTACGAACGCCGTGCACCAGGCTTTCTTCACCGGCCCCGACGACCGCATCGAGGCCTACCACTCGTTCAGCGACATCGTCGTGCTCGATGCCGAGACCGACGAGCTGCTGCTCTCGCCCCTGCTGATGACCGACGATCTGGAGATCTTTCCCGCCTTCTCGCCCGACGGGCGATGGCTCTACTATAGCACGTCGCGTCCCTGCAACGTGCCGGCAGAGTATGAACGGGTGAAGTGCTCTATCTGTAGGATTGAGTTCGATGGAGAGACGGGGCGATATGGGGAGCACGTAGATACCTTGGTCTATGCTGACTCCCTGGGGCGCAGCGCCACGCAGGTGCGGCCCAGCTACGACGGGCGCTGGCTGATGTACACCGTCAGCGACCGCAGCAACTTCCCCGTGTTCCAGCGCGATGCCGACCTCTGGCTGATGGACTTGCATACGCAGAAGGCCCGCCCGCTGGACGAGGTGAACAGCCAGGACACCGAGAGCTTCCACAACTGGAGCCGCAACAGCCGCTGGTTCGTCTTCACCTCGAAGCGTGGCGACGGCATGTACGCCCAGCTCTTCCTCAGCAGCATCGACGATCAGGGGCGCTGCACCAAACCCTTCCTCCTGCCGCAGCGCAATCCCCGCAAGTATTATTCTGGGCTCTTCGACTCCTACAACGTGCCCGACTTCACTGCCGAGCCTGTCCAGTTCGACGTGCGTGAAGCACAGCGGCAGGTGGAGCACAACGAGCGCGTACAGGTAACTCCCAAATATTAGGATTTATTTCAGCTGTGCCTCGAAGGCTAGAATGGCCTGCTGGGTGACCTTGACGGCCTCGGCCAGCGAGCAGTAGAGGCGGCCGCCGGAGGCATTCAGGTGGCCACCGCCATTGAAGAAGCGGGCTGCCATCTCGTTGCAGGGGAACTGGTCGACCGAGCGCAACGATACCCAGATGAGATTGTCCTTCTCCGTGTCCTCGCGCAGCGAAATGCTCAGCTTGTGGCCCTTAATCTGCAGCGGCATGTTCACCAGTCCCTCGGCATCGCCTTTCACAAAGTGGAAGCGGCGCATGTCGTCGCGTGTGATGGTGAAGTAGCTGGCGTGGCGCTGTGGGTCAACCACCAACCGCTGGTACATGACGAAGCCCGTCAGCCGCAGGCGGTTCTCCGAGAAGTTGTGGTAGACGTTGCGGTAAATCTTATCCTTGTTGATGTGCTTGGTGAGCAGCTGCGATATGATGAAGAAGATGTCGGGGTCGCAGCTGTTGTAGGTGAATCCGCCCGTGTCGGTCATCATGCCGCAGTAGACGGGCACGGCGAAGTGCTTCGTCAGCTGGTCGAAGAGTCCCAGCTGCCACACCAGGCGGAACACCAGCTCGCAGGTGCTGGAGGCCTCGGGATGGGAGATGCAGATGGCGGCGTCGACGGTGGGGTCGAGGTGGTGGTCGATGAGCACCTTCTTGGCGGGCGAGCCGCAAAGCGCCTGCTCCATCTCGGCCGTGCGCGAGGCGGCGTTGAAGTCGAGGCAGAAGATGAGGTCGGCATGTGCCAGCACGAAGTCGCAGCCCTCGCGGTGCTTGTCATAGCGGATGAGCTTTTCGCTGTTCGGCAGCCACTGCAGGTAGTCGGGATACTGGTCGGGCACGAACACCTGCGGCTCCTTGCCGAAGACCGTCTTCAGCACCTCGGCCCAGGCCAGGCACGAACCCAGCGCGTCGCCGTCAGGGTTCTGATGGCACGTGCAGATGATGGTCTCACTCTCTCGTATCAGCGTGGTCAGCAGCTCTTGCTGCTTGGTGGAAATAATATCTTTCAGCATAGCGGGTGCAAAGGTACGAATAAGTGAGCGAAAAGCGAAAGAAAAAAACTTTTTTCTTTCGCTTTTCCTGCTGTGAGGGCCTTCGGCATGAGCCTGCGCCGCTTTAGAACAGTTTGTTGGGGTAGATGCCCTCGTCGACGAGGCGCTGGATGCGGTCGACGGTGTCCTGGCGGTCGGCAGCGTAGGTGACGCCGAACCACTTCGACGTGGTGTCGAGTACTTCGCAGGTGGCCGTGCCGTCGGTGATGAGCTTGTTCACCATCAGGGGGATGAAGAACTCAGCCTTCAGGTTCGCCATGTTTTTCGGGTCGCTGAGGAACTCTCGGAAGTAAGCTTCCGAGTAGTCGAAATAGTCGGGTGTGAAGCCCCACATGTTCATCGACACGGGCACGTTCTCGCCCAGGGGCTGCCACTTGCCCTCCTCGTCCTTGAAGCGGATGGGCTGGTCGGCCTCGCCGGCCTTCGAGCCATCTTCAGCGCAGCGCACAATCTCGGTGCGCTCCACCACGTCGGTCAGGTGGCGCTTCTCGTCGTAGGCACAGACGCCGCGGGCCACGGTGCCGTTCTCCGACAGCGTGTTGCTCACGCGGAAGCCCACCATGGCATACTCGTTCTTCGAACCCTCGGGCAGGTTGCTGAGGAATTTGCCTATCTGCATGAAGGCGTCGCGGCCGTAGAAGTCGTCGCAGTTGATGACGCAGAAGGGCTCGCGGATGACGTCCTTGCCCATCAGCACGGCGTGGTTGGTTCCCCAGGGCTTTACGCGTCCTTCGGGCACGGTGAAGCCTTCGGGCAGGGCGTCCAGGGCCTGGAAACAGAGCTCGCAGGGCACCTGTCCCTGGTACTTCGATAGGATTTGCGTGCGGAACTGCTCTTCAAAGTCCTTGCGGATGACCCAGACGATTTTGCCGAAGCCGGCCTGGATGGCGTCGTAGATGCTATAGTCCATGATGGTCTCGCCGTTGGGACCCAGACCGTCGAGCTGCTTCAGTCCGCCGTAGCGGCTTCCCATGCCAGCAGCAAGCAGGAATAATGTAGGTTTCATAGTTCGGTTATTTATTATAATAATATATGTGTGTGCAAAGTTACGAAAAAGTTAAGAGTTAAGGGTTAAGAGTGGGTAGTTATTTTCGGGGTCTTAATTTTTTTTATCTTTTCGCCCGGACATCAGAAGGGGTAGCCGATGGCGAGGTGCAGGGTGTGCATGTCGCGGAAGCGGCGGATGTTGAAGTAGCCGCTCTTGCCCGTGTCGTAGGGCAGGTGCAGGCCGAAGCCCCAGTCGAGGCGCAGCACGAGGAAGTCAAGGTCGTAGCGCAGGCCGACGCCCGTGCCCGTGGCCACCTGGCGCAGGAAGTTGCGCAGGCGGAACTTGTTGTTGGCAAAGAGCTCGTTCCAGTTGTCTGCGAAGGTCTGGGCCAACTCGTCGGGGTCGTCGTCGAGGTCTTCGGCCTTGATGCTCCAGTCCTCAGAATTCCACACGTTGCCCGCGTCGATGAACACGGCGCCGTAGAGGCTGCCGAAGAGGCGCTGGCGCAGCTCCAGGTTCATGATGAGCTTCACGTCGCCGTTCTGCATCAGGTAGGAGAACTGGTTGTTGCCGCCCAGGCCGGGGAAGGCGCCGGGGCCGATGGAGCGCACGGGGAAGGCGCGTATGCTGTTGGCGCCGCCGGCATAGAACATCTCGCTGAAGGGGCCGCTGGTGCTGTTGCCGTAGCTCCACATCAGGCCGTAGTTAAGGTGTCCCACCAGCTTCGCCCAGGAGTTCAGCCGCCACGTCTTCGTCAGGTCGGTTTCTATCTTCACGAACTGCGAATAGGGGTTCTTGAAGAGCGTCTTGTCCTTCTGGTTCCAGCCGTGGCCCTGTATGAGCACGTCGTAGAGGGCCGTCACGTTGCCGCTTTCCTCGATGGTGGTCTCCCAGCGTATGGGGTTGCTCAGGTTGGAAGGCGAGACGTAGGTGTAGGTGTAGCGCATCTTCGGGATGAAGTAGTCGCTCATGGTGGCGCTGAGGTAGGGATTGAGGATGAGCAGGCTGTCGAAGCGCTCGGTGTGGCTGTTCATGTACTGGTAGGTGAGGGTGAGTGGCGACAGCTCGTGGCGGCTGGTGGCGGAGGGCTGCCCGCGGTAGGGCCACTCGCCGCTGACGATGTGCATCTTGTAGTAGCTGGGACGCCGCACGATGTCGGTGGACACCTTGGCAATGGTGGCGGGTGTGGTGTAGAAGCGGCGGCGACGGGCGGGCCTCCTTCCGCCTTCCCCCGCAGGGGAGGCTTTTCTGTTGAGTCTTGGGAAGAGGATGCGGGGGAACTCGACGGAGGCGTCGGCACCATATTGATAGCTGTTCATGTTGCTGCCTTTGCCGCCCGTCTCCCATTCGTAGCTGCCGTGCAGGTTGATGTCGAGCTTCTCGCCGCCACGGAAGGCATTGCGGCGCGTCAGGCCCACCTTCAATTCAGGCCCCAGGCGGCCGATGGTGCGGTTGATGAAGTTCGTTTCCACATAGAAGTCGTAGGGCTTGTCGAAGATGCAGTCGAGCAGCAGGTCGAGGGTGTCGCGGTCGCGGGGCGTGAACTGGAAGTCGACACTGCTGAAGACGCCCGTGGCGTTCACCTTCTGCATGGACTCCAGGTAGTTGTCGTAGCTGAACAGCTGTCGGGGTCTCAGCTTCATGTTGCGCAGGACGACGCCCGGTCGGATGGGGGCGTGCTTGCCGTTGAACATCACCTTGAGGTAGCGGCGGCCCACGGTGGTGTCGGCCTGTTCGCGCATGGAGCGGCGCATGCGCACGCTGGTGGTTCCGATGTGCCAGGGGTGCAGGGCCTCCTGCGGCAGCGAGTCGGCCATCTGCAAACGGAGATTCACGTTGAACGGCTGTACGTTGAACGTGTCGGCCAGGTAGGAAGCGTAGTTGGGCAGATAGTAATAGTAGCCGTTGTTACGGAAGAGCTGGCTCAGTCGTGTTCGCTCGGCGTCGAGATTGGCCACGCTGAAGGGTATGCCGGAGTCGATGGTGGCCTCCGTTCGTGTGGAGTCGATGAGGTGCTGCATGGCGGCGGGGAAGCCCACGTAGCTCATCGAGTCTACACGGAACAGCGAGTCCATGTGCACGGTGTAGGCAATCTTCGCTTTCTTCGGATTCTTCTGCTGCACCTCGCGGTAGCTCACGTCGCCGTGCATATAGCCGTTGGAGCGCAGCACCTGCCGGGCCACCTGTGCCCTGAGCGCGGGGTTTACCTGGCTCATCAGTACGGGTGCCTTGCCGAAGGTGCGGTTGAGCCATTTCTTCAGCACGCCATGGCTGCCCGTGGTGGCGTTCCATATCCACAGCCCGTAGGGGAAGGGCGTACGATAGTAGCTGCTGCCGAAGAGGGCACCGTTGGGGGCGGTGGCCAAGGCTGCCTCCAGCTCCTCCTGCGTCTGCTCGGCGTGGCGATTGTCTTCGTAGCCGGTGTAGACAATCTTCTCCAGTCCGATGAAGAGCTGGTCGTCCTCGGGGATGTGCTTCGTGGTAGAGCAAGCCGCAAGCAAAAGACTCACCCCAACGCCCCAGCAACTCAGCCCAACCCCTCCCTTGGGGAGGGGCCTGGATAGTTTGTCTGTCTGAGTGGCAATACGCTTCCTTATACTATTGTATAGTGTCATTTCTTTGTAGTGAATCAGTGATGGTGGTGATGCTTGCAGGTCTGTCCAAGCCCATTCCTTGGGGAGGGGTTGGGGTGGACTCTTGGGAAGTGGTGGGTCTCTGGGCAGGAGTGGGCTGTTGGGCTGTCTTCTTGAAGATGTCGAGCAGGCTGTCCAGCTTGCGCTTCCAGATGAAGCCGCCGCCATATTCTCCGGTGTAGCCTTCGAGCCAGTCGTAGACGTTCTGCTTGTAGAAAAGCTTCACGTACTGGTTGCCAGTGGGCGAGAGGCGGTACTCCATGGTGACGTTGTCGAAGAACGACTGCTGCTGGCCCTGCACCTCCTGACCGGTGGATACCTTGCCGCCAATCTGCACGTTGAGGCGGTTGTTCCAGAAGCGCTTGGCAAACTTGAACGAGTAGTCGGTGTGCATCTGTCCGCTGGCGTCGGTGGTATTGTCCAGACCTAGCTGCAAGTCGACGGTCTTCAGGGCGCCGGCGGTGATGTTGTTGATTTCGCTCTGTAGGAAAGAACTCAGTGCCGAGTTCATGGAGAAGCCGCTGGTGTTGCCGTCGGCCAGGTACATGCCCGTGGTGAGCATGGTGACGGCCAGCTTTCCGCGCTGCTCGGTGCTCATCGACGCCAGCTCGCCTTGTACCTGCATGTCTTCTGGGGCGGAGATGGTGAATTGCAGGCCCATGTTCTCCAGCGTCTGGGTGATGATGACGCCGCAGTCGAAGCTGACGTTGCGGCTCTGGCCCTCGCCTTGGCCTACGCTGGCACGGGTGCGCTCCGTGGCAGTGAGGTTCAGCGTGGGGTTGCCGGGCTCGCCGGTGAACTCCACGTAGCTGCCCTCCTTGATGGTGAAAGTCTTCAGCGGGATGACGGGCAGCGAGTATTTCATGGTGCCGCTCTCCACGGTGTAGCGTCCGTTGAGGGTCATGCCTTCGCCGCTCATGCGAAGACGCAGGTCGCCGCCGCCCAGCAAGTCCACGTAGTTGGTCTGCTCGGCGTTGAGGGCGCAGCGCACGTGAGCACCTTGGTCGATGCTCATCGTGAGGTCGATGTCGAGGGCATCGCTTTCGGGGCGCTGCACCACGGTGGGGATAGTGTCGGTGAAGTCGGTGAAGCGCACCAGCTCGTCCATCTGGTTGTCGGTGGAGAGGGGCGAGTCGAGCAGGATGTAGTTCAGGTCAGTGGTGCCGAGCACGTTGAGGCGTCCGCGCATCTTCAGCTGTTCCAGCGAGCCGGTGAGGCGTGCGAAGAAGTCGACGAACATCCGCCCGTAGGCCACCGACTCCTTCTTCTGTTTGGCGTTGATGAGCTGGAAGTTGCGCGACGTGAGGCGCAGGCTGATGGCCGATGGGCTGGTGTCGATGAGGTCGAACGAGCCGTTGATGTTCAGCGGGTTGTCGTTGTAGGCGTAGAGGGCGAACTGGTCGAACAGCAGCTTCGAGTCCTTGATTTCCACGGGCGTGTCGCCGAAGCGCATGCGCATGCCGTAGGGCGTACTGACGAGGTATCCGTCGGTCAGCTTCACCTCGCCGTTGATCATCAGCTTCGATAGTTCGCCTTTCACGCTCAGGGTGCCGTCGGCATAGCCCTCCAAGCCCAGCAGGTGGTCGGGCATGAAGCCGTCGGCAATGGAGAGGGGCAGGTGGGTCAGCTCCAGGTTGGCGTCGAGCCGTTTGCCGCTGAGGTAGGAGCCTTGCAGCTGGCCGATGGGGTCGCCGTCGAGCATCAGCGTGGCATCGACGACGTGGGTTTCGTCTTCGCGTAGCAGATAGACGAACTCCGAGCCGATGTTGCCGATGGGGCTGCCCTCGTAGGCCATTTGGCTCACCTGCATGTCGCTGGCCACGGAGATGTTGCGTTGCCTGTCCATGGTGAGGTGATAGTCGCCGCCCAGCGTGCCGCTGATGTTGGGCAGCATGGCCACGCCGCCGGTCAGCTCGCCCAGGTCCAGACGGCTCACGCTGATGGTGAGGTCTTGCAGCAGCGTGCTGTCCTGGTTCTCAGAGTAGACGATGATGCGCGTGCCGTCGTCGGCTTGCAGGTCGACGTTGGCCTCCAGGCGCAGGTCGTCGTGCAGCAGCAGGAAGTTGTCGGCATTCAGGGCGAAGTCCTTGTAACCCAGCGTAGGCCGTTCGGGAATGAGCTGGAAGCGTATGCCGTCAGCCACCATTTCGGCTTTGGCGCCCAGACGGACGCTGCGCTGCCCCAGCTCATCGAAATAGCGCAGGCCGAAGCTGGTTCCGTGTTCCTGCAACAGTCCGTCGAAGAGCACGTTGAACGTGCCCAGCTTGTTGCGGTGCCCGTTGGTCACCTGTCCGTTGTAGGTCAGGCGGTTCACCTTGTCGACCAGCGACAGGCGGATGGTGTCGATGGGCGTGTCGGCCACATTGAGCGACAGCAGATAGATGTCGCCGTTGAGACCGCTCTGTGGCGAGGTGTTGATGTCGGCGCGGAAGTCCTTGAAGCTGACGTCGGCAGCAGCCAGGAGGATGCTGGCCAGCGGGTTGTTCTGCTTACTGGTGACGTAGAGCTTCATGGTGGGCAGCTGGCGTTTCAGTGCCATGTGGTCGATGGTGCGGCTCTTCCACTGGGCTTCCAGTGTGTCGGCCAGTGCAGAAAGACGGCTGAAGAGCTGTTCGTAGTTTGACTGAGCGTCGAGCTTTACGATGAGGTCGCCGCTCTGCACGCGCACCACGGTGGTGTCGGTCGTCGTCTTCAGCAGCATGCCCAGCTTCTCAGGGTGGTGGGTAGCCAGTGTGTCGATGATATAGATGTTGTCGGTCATGGCCGACAGGTGATGAGTCAGGCGTAGGTCGCTCTCCAGGTTGGCGTCGCAGGTGAAGCCGATGGTGGTGGGGGCGTCGCTGATGCCAAGTGCATGCAGGTTGATGGCATCCAGGGTGGTTTCGATGCTGGCCGCCAGGGTCTGTCCTTTTTCGTTGCTTATGGGCAGGTGGGCGTCGATGTGGGCCGTGCCGCTCACCAGCGTGTTGCAGCTGTTGATGTCCACAAGGGCATGTCCGCCGTTGATGGTGGCCGTGGCCTGTACGCTGTCCAGCTGCCAGTGCCCGTATTGCAGGCTGTGCAGGCTGGCTTTGGCCTGTACGTTGGCGGTAGCCAGCTGTGTGCCGCGCCCGCTCAGCTGAACGGCGGCTGTGACAAGCCCCAGTGAGTCGCGCGGCATGAAGTGGCGCAGGTTCAGCTTGTCGACGCTGGCGCTGGCCTTATAGCCGATGCCCTCCAGCTGCCCCTCGGCCAGCAGCGAGGCCAGTGGGGTGGGAGAGTTTGCCGTGATGTCGAGCCGTGCCGTGCCGCCGCCGTCGTTGGCGGTCAGCAGTGCCTTGGCCTGGTCGGGCGTCAGCTGCACGTCGCCCGTCAGGCTCAGGCCCCGGGGTATGCGCAGGTCAGGCTCCAGGTCGAGGAAGCCGAGGTCGATGGCTGTGGCGCTCACGGCGACGTCGGCCGAGAGGCGTTCCATGTCGAGCAGGTGGCGCAGCTCACCGCTGGCGTCGGCACGGAAGTGTTCAGGCATGCTCAGCCGGAGCTCTTCCAGGCGTAGCAGCTCTTCGCTGCCGTCCACGTGGGCGTGCAGTGTCAGCGGCTCGCTGCCAGTCCAGAGCGACGGCCCTTGCTCTCGTTTGCTGATGGAGGCTGCTAGGGCCACGCCGCGCAGGTTCAGATGGTCGCCGTCGGTGCCCAGGGCGCCCTTCAGCTCGCTCAGCACCACGCCCGTGGAGTCTTCGCGCAGCGTGGCGTGGCCGATGCCCACGCGAATGTTGTCGCCGTAGTAATACAGCGAGTCGATGCCCAGGTCGATGCTGCTCATCGCCACGACGTCGTTATAGCTCAGACGGCCCTCCTGCCAGTTGACAGCCCCCAGGCGATAGCGTCCCAGCCCCAGGTCGATGTCGGCCTCGCTCAGGTTTCCGTGTCCCATGTAGACATGAATCGTCTGAAGCCTGTCGGCAGACGCCTCCTTGCTGAAGTTGGCAGCGGAGTCGATGAGGAGGCTCAGCCGTGTGTCCTCCAGGCTGAAGCGGTCGAAGCGGATGCGCCACCCTGCCGTCGAGGTATCCACGGCGGCAGTATCGCTGACGAAGACCGTCAGAGCGGCATTGCTCAGGCGGGGGTTTCGCAATTCCACCTCCATACGGTCCAGGTCGATGCCCGGTGAGGTGAGCGTGAGGCAGCCTACGGTGCCGTCGATGCGCAGGTCGCCGATGAAGTCGGTGGTGTTGATGCTGGCGTCGTTCAGCTCAAGGGCATCGAGCACCACCCGGCCGTTCAGCAGCGGCCACAGCTTGATGTCTGCTACGGCGCGGCGAATGTCGGCAATGGTGTCGGGAGCCAGTGTTGACCCACTTGGCCGGATGACCTTGACATCCTGCAGCTCAATGTCCAGCGGGAAGCTCATGTCCACGTGGCCGATGCTGATGTCCATGCCCGTCTGCTCAGAGGCATAGGCCGTCAGACGCTGCACCGCCCAGTTCTGCACGGGCGGCAAGTAGAGTAGCACTGCCAGGATGACGAACAGCAGAATGGGGCTGAGCAGCACAATCCCCGTCCACTTGAAGAATTTCTTCATCGTTCAGAATTCTGTCCGCAAAGATACGCCTTTTTTGTTAAACAGCCAAAACAATCAGGCAAAAAGTCCGCTTTTCTTCTGCATAAGCCTTCACGGCAAAAAATCTGACGCCAGATTTTTTCAAATCTCGGCCCCGCAGGAAAAAATCTCGCCCGTTTTTTCCTGCCGGGGCGTGAAAAAACTTAATTTTACTTGCAAAAGTCGCAGAAAAGCACTACCTTTGCTCGCACGAATGGACATTCTGCAGCAGGACATCATGTACTTGCCGGGCGTGGGGCCCAACCGCAAGAAGATGCTGAGCAAGGAGCTCGGCATCGAGACGTTCGGGCAGCTGCTGGAATACTTTCCCTACAAATATGTTGACCGCTCGAAGGTCTACCAGATACGCGACCTGACGGGCGACATGCCCTTTGTGCAGGTGGTGGGCCACATCCTGAGCTACGAGACCTTCGACATGGGGCCGCGGCGCCAGCGTGTGGTGGCCCACTTCTCCGACGGCACGGGGGTGATGGACCTCGTCTGGTTCAACGGCGGCAAATATGCCATCCAGAACTACCACGTGGGCACCGACTACGTCGTCTTTGGCCGACCGTCGGTGTTCAACAACCGCATACAGGTGCAGCACCCAGAGGTCGACGACGCCACGAAGCTCGACATCTCGGCCATGGGCATGCAGCCCTACTACAACACCACGGAGAAGATGAAGAACGGCGGCCTCACCTCGCGCGCCATCGAGCGGCTGATGCACACGCTGATGGAGCGGCTGAAGGACCCGCTGCCCGAGACGCTGCCGCCCTACATCCTGACCACGCGACACCTGATGGGCCGCGACGAGGCCCTGCGCAACGTGCACTTCCCACAGGATGCCCGACAGCTGGAGCGTGCCCGTGTGCGCCTGAAGTTCGAGGAACTGTTCTACGTGCAACTGAACATCCTGCGCTATGCCAGCAACCAGCGCCGCAAGTACCGCGGCTACAATTTCAACCGCATCGGCCCGCTGTTCAACGACTTCTACCACCAGAACCTGCCCTTCGAACTGACGGGGGCCCAGAAGCGTGTGATGCACGAGATCAGGGCCGACGTATGCTCTGGCCGCCAGATGAACCGCCTGCTGCAAGGCGACGTAGGCAGCGGCAAGACGCTGGTGGCGCTGATGGCCATGCTCATCGCACTCGATAACGGATGCCAGGCCTGCATCATGGCACCCACGGAGATACTGGCCGAGCAGCACCTGGCCACCATCAGGGAGTTTCTGCGCGATTTGCCCGTCCGGGTGGAGCTGCTCACGGGCGTGGTGAAAGGGAAGAAGCGCCGCGAGGTGCTCGACGGCCTGCAGACGGGCGAGGTGCAGATCCTCGTCGGCACACACGCCGTCATCGAGGACACGGTGCTGTTCCAGCGCCTCGGTCTCGTCGTCGTCGACGAGCAGCACCGCTTCGGCGTGGCGCAGCGGGCCAAGCTGTGGAAGAAGGGCGACGGCCTGGTGCCACACGTGCTGGTGATGACGGCCACACCCATACCCCGCACGCTGGCCATGACCCTCTACGGCGACCTGGACGTGAGCGTCATCGACGAGCTGCCGCCCGGACGAAAGCCCATCCGCACCACCCACGTCTTCGACTCGCGCATGACGTCGCTCTACGAGGGCATGCGCCGCCAGATACGCGAGGGCCGGCAGATATACGTCGTCTTCCCACTCATCGAGGAGAGCGAGAAGATAGACCTGAAGAACCTCGAACAGGGCTTCGAGACGCTGCGCGAGGCATTTGCCGAGTTCCGGCTGAGCAAGGTGCACGGGCGGATGAAGCCCACGGACAAGGAGGAAGAGATGCGGCGCTTCGTCAGCGGCGAGACGCAGATGCTCGTCGCTACCACGGTCATCGAGGTGGGCGTGAACGTGCCCAACGCCTCGGTCATGGTCGTCCTCGACGCACAGCGCTTCGGCCTCTCACAGCTGCACCAGCTGCGTGGCCGCGTGGGACGAGGAGCCGACCAGTCGTTCTGCATCCTCGTCACACCCTACAAGCTCTCGGAAGACACCCGCAAGCGCATCGACATCATGTGCGAGACCAACGACGGCTTCCGCATTGCCGAGGCCGACCTGAAGCTGCGAGGCCCCGGCGACCTGGAGGGAACGCAGCAGAGCGGCATGGCCTTCGACCTGAAGATTGCCGACATTGCCCGCGACGGACAGCTGGTGCAGATGGCCCGCGACGAGGCACAGCGCATCATCGACGACGACCCCGACTGCTCTTCGCCCCGCTACCAGCTGCTATGGAACCGCCTGCGCCAGCTGCGCAAGGACGATGTCAACTGGAGCGAAATATCGTGAGCATCCGGCGACCCCAAAGTGCACTCATGTGTTAAAAGCTCAAAAAAGAAATTAACGGTTTCATCGTTATTGGCCAATTCTTTGTACCTTTGCATCGTCTTTAATCCTATGCGGCCAGGGAGCCGCCATTTTTACGATACCTAATAGCGAGTTATGAGAAAGTTTTTGGGCACTTTGATTACATTCGTATGTTTCGTCGTGGGCACTGCCTGTGGCCAGAACGTGGTACAGCCTTTGGAAGAACCAGACTTGGATAGCTTCCTGCAAGGGGAAGATGACGATGAAATCGGCAATTTTGATTTTCTCTACACCAATAACGGCGACGAGCTGAACTACGACGAGCTGATGACGGAGAACATCATCGACGAAGCCATCTCGCACCTCGGAACCCGCTATGTCTACGGCTCGAAGGGTCCCAACTCTTTCGACTGCTCGGGTTTCACCAGCTATGTCTACAAGCGCCAGAACAATGCCTACATTGGAGCATCGTCGCGCGAACAATATGCTATCAATCAGCCCATCAAGCGCAGCGAGATGCAGGCTGGCGACCTGGTGTTCTTCACCTCGCCGCGCTCTGGCCGCAACGTAGGCCATGTGGGCATCATCGTGGACTACGACCCCGCCACGGACGTCTTCACCTTCATCCACGCCTCGACAAACCAGGGCGTGAAGGTGAGCAAGTCGACCGAGGGCTACTACCAGAAGCGCTACATTGGCGTGAGGAGAGTGAAATGAGAATGCGAAATGATATGAGGAAAAGAAGCAGCAATTGGCGGATTGTTTTATCAGTCATCATTTGTCATTTGTCATTTAGCAGCGTTGCTGCGCAGACCGACACGCTGACCATCGCCATGGTGGGCGACGTGATGATGGGCACCACCTATCCCTCGATGATGCTGCCCCAGCACGAGGGCAAGGAACTCTTCAAGGACGCCGCTTCCATCCTGAAGGGTGCCGACCTGACAGTGGGCAACCTCGAAGGAACGCTCTGTGACGGCGGCCACTCCACCAAGGGCACAGGCCCCAACAGCTACAGCTTCCGCACTCCCACCAGCTTTGCTCCCCGCCTGAAAGAGGTGGGCTTCGACTTCATGAGCATGGCCAACAACCACGCCAACGACTTCGGACAGGAGGGCATCGAGAGCACGGAGCGCTGTCTGCGCGAACAGGACATCCTCTACAGCGGCATCGCCGGACGTGTGGAGAGCGTCGAGCTGGAGCGCAAGGGGAAGAAGATTGGCATCTGCGCCTTCGGCCACAACAGCTATACGCTGAAGCATACCGACCTCAGCGTCGTGGGCCGCATCGTCGATGACCTCGTCTCGCGTTGCGATCTCGTCATCGTCTCGTTCCATGGCGGCGCCGAAGGACGTGACAAGAGCCACCTGCCGCAGGGCAGCGAGACCTTCCTGGGCGAGAACCGCGGTTCGCTGCGCCAGCTGGCCCACTTCTGCATCGACCACGGTGCCGACGTGGTCTACGGCCACGGCCCCCACGTGCTGCGCGCTGCCGAGGTGTACAAAGGCCGCTTCATCGCCTATAGCCTGGGCAACTTCTGCACACCCTACAACGTCAGCCTTGTGGGTATCTCGGGCTATGCGCCCCTGGTAGAAATCAAGATTGACCCGCTGACGGGCAAGTTCCTCACCGGCCAGATTCATCCCTTCATCCAGACGCGTGGCATAGGGCCGCGAACGGACAAGACAGGTGCTGTCATCAAGCAGATGAAGCAGCTCTCCGACGCCGACGTGCCCCAGAGCCAGGCCCGCATCGACGAGCAGGGAAGGATTCTGTTAAAATAGTCATGTCACCATCCCATTCTTTCACATGAAAACATTTCGCCATCTGGTCAGCTGCTATCCGCTCACGCTCATCTGCCTGGCACTCATCTGGTTTCTGTGCCTGATGATTGACATGCCAGAAACACCCGTGGACGACGTGCCTTTCATCGACAAGTGGACGCACCTGGTCATGTATGGCGGCACAACGGCGGTGATGTGGTGGGAGTATCTGCGCTGCCACGACCGGCGCATCTTCTGGAAACTCTTCCTTTTTGCCTTCCTGGGCCCCATCCTGATGAGCGGACTGATAGAGATTCTACAGGAAAACTTCACCACGACACGCTCTGGCGAGTGGCTCGACTTCGCGGCCAACTCCATTGGCGTCTGCCTCGGCAACCTCATTGGCCTCTTCGTGTGGCCTCACATCGTCTCTCGAGGCTGAAGTGCTGCACAGCACACTTTTTGGGCCATGATGAAGACACTTACCACCCTACCAAGGGAGGGGATTAACAGACTTTTCGAGCAAATCGGAAATTATCTTCATTATCGTTTCACTTCGCCCATAAATGCACAAAAAATGAATGTTTTTCCTCACCCCACTCTTTCCTTTCCAACAAAAAATATTCCCCCTCGAAACGTTAAGAAAACAAAAAAGATAATATATAAATAATGTGTATGCAAACTTTTTCTGTACTTTTGCAGCCCGAAAGAACAAAAACGACGAAAGAATATGCAGAAAAACCTAGTCATAGTAGAGTCGCCTGCCAAGGCGAAGACCATTGAGAAGTTCCTCGGCGAGGACTACAAGGTGATGTCGAGCTACGGCCACATCCGCGACCTGAAGAAACACGAGCTGAGCATCGACGAGACGTCGCTCACGCCCGTGTACGAGATTCCCGAGGAGAAGAAGAAACTGGTGAGCGAGCTGAAGAGCCAGGCCAAGAAAGCCGAACAGGTGTGGCTGGCATCCGATGAAGACCGCGAGGGAGAAGCCATCTCCTGGCACCTGTGCGAGGTGCTGGGCCTGGAC
>ERZ842401.4478-NODE-4478-length-16227-cov-4.736829_pt1 | contig 16227 bp, 11 predicted proteins | sample MGYA00521270_ERZ842401 | MGnify/ENA primary metagenome ERZ842401 (study PRJEB31892, sample SAMEA3878208) | bioreactor metagenome | biome: Moose rumen | place: Sweden | collected 2011-10 | study: EMG produced TPA metagenomics assembly of the PRJEB12797 data set...
TATACCATATATTGATTGAGATACATCTCTTGTCATACTGGCCATCCTAAAGTATAAAGAAAAAAGATTGGCAACTATCAACCAACCAATCGTAGTAAATAGTGCTCCGTAGATATTGTCAAGATATCTTCCTTTATGATTAGAACATCCATGATAGAGTGATAGAGAAAGTATGGTCATGAAAATTCCTATAGTGAAGTATTTGTAATCCATGATTACACTAACAAACTCTGCTACAAATGGCACATATCTATCTACATAATCAAGAAGGACTCTACCTACAACGAAAAATAACATGGTGAAAATGATAATGAAATATAAGATAACTATATTGAATATGGCCATAAGTCTGACCTTTATAAATCCGCCTTCGCTCTTAACCTTATAGACTTTCTTTATTCCTACTACAAATGAAAAAAGAACTGTAGATCCAGATATAAGAGATGTGATGATATTGAGATACACAACATGCGAACTTGCAAGTTCTCTAGCGAATCCTAGTATGTAATCTATAATGTATTTCGCGTATGGGATGTTGGGCAAAATTAGGTTAACATGCCTTTCAAAATCCTCTATGTCAACCATAGGAAGCAAGGACAAAGTCGATACTATAAGCATAGCAAGCGGAATGCTTGCTATGATCAGAAAGAATGCTGCACTTGCAGAAAATACGGGTAGATCGTTTGACAAATAAAACTCGACTACCCGTATAATAAATTTTTTTATTTTTTGTAGATTCAATTATTAATAGTTCTTTGTATTAATAGTTATTCGCTTTTCTTTCAAAGAAACTCTTTGGATGCTTACATACTGGACATGCTTCTGGCGCCTTTGGTCCTATATGGATGTGTCCACAGTTTCTACAAATCCACATTGTATTTCCGTCATCTGCCTTAAATACTAGATCCTCTTTTAAGTTCTTAAGAACTTTTAAATATCTCTCCTCGTGCTTCTGCTCGATCTTGCCTACCATAGTGAAAAGCGCTGCAAGTTCTTTAAAGCCTTCTTCCTCCGCTTCCTTAGCCATCCTTGGATACATAGATGTCCATTCGCCATTCTCACCTTCAGCAGCGTGGACAAGGTTGGTCATAGTATCACCGATACCCTCTAACTCTTTAAACCACATCTTCGCATGTTCTTTCTCATTAGCTGCAGACTCTTCAAAGATAGCTGCTATCTGCTCATAGCCTTCCTTTCTTGCTACACTTGCAAAATAAGTATACTTGTTTCTTGCCTGCGACTCACCTGCAAATGCTTCCATCAAGTTCTTCTCTGTTTTTGTTCCTGAATACTTTGACATAAACACCCTCCTTTAAATTTTTTAAGGTTCCCTTATTTTATCAATTTCTTACCCGTTTGTTTTTTAGTTGTAGTAGAACCGTTGCTATTTGTATTGGCATTTGTTGTGTTGGTTGTGTTTGCTGTATTTGTTGTGTTTGCTGTATTTGTTGAGTTTATTGAATTTATTGTATTTACAATATTGGTTGATCCTGCATTTTCAATCCACTTACCATTAGCATCAACAGCATATCCATCTGGAGTAACTATGCTCTTCTGAAGATTTCCAGTTTGATCAAAGTAATAATAATCACCTTTTATATTAGCCCATCCTCTAGCAAGCTTACCTTGATTATATCCTGCCTCTTCAGTGAAATAGTATGTAAGATTACTACCATCTCTTAACCAGCCTGTATACATTTTACCATTATTATCAATATAATAGAAGTCCTGTACTGCTACACTTTGTCCGCGACTGTCAATATGTCTTGTTACTACACAGGCAAATACATTTTTCGCTTCTACAGGCTCGCCTTGTGCATTCTTTAATTCAAGTTTCACATTGCCGTTCGCATCTACTACAGCAGTAGCTCCTGATGTGTCGATGGCAACAGGTATAGTCTTTAAGCTTACAGCAAGTGTAGTATCATGAGTAGGATTAGCATCTGGTCCGAGTCTTAATTCCGTAAATGCTGGGGATGTCACATTGCCACCAGTCGAACTTCCTCCTGTACCACTACTATTGCCTGAATTACCAGATGATTGACTTGCAAACTTTGCATAGTAGACTTTGTCCCCGTAATCAGTAGCGCTAATCTTAGTGACAGCAGAACCTGTCAAACGAGAATTAGTATACCAACCTACAAAATGCTGGCTGCTACTTGGTGCAGTTACAGAAGTTGGAAGAGTTACTCCAACTCCATAAGTATAAGATGTCACATCTCCACTAGTGATAGTTCCGCCATTGGTATTCAAAGTTACAGCATATGTCTTTGCAGTCCATTTTGCTGTAAGTGTTCTCGTTCTACCATCTGCCAATCTTATAACAGTACCAAAGTTGAATTCAGTATTTTCATCAGTCTCATACCAATAATCAAAATCATATCCGACTACACTTATAGTAGCTGGCTTTACGATAGTGCCTCCATCTATAATATACTGAGTCGCTGGTGCTCTACCATGGCTTGTAACAAATACTACGTCAACAGCCTCAGTCCATTTCGCGTGTAAAGTTCTACCAAGGTATACTGCTGAATCGAAGTTCCATATATGTTCATATGTATCTTCTGTATACCAACCACCAAATACATAGCCTGACTCAATTGGTGCAGGAGGCTCTGTAGCTTTATTTCCATATTCTACTATCTCATCTTCAACCTGTGTGCCATGACCATGCATATCATATGATATGGTGAGCTTTTCCACATCCCATAATGCATAGTAGGTAAGATCCTTAGGATCGGTTGCATCAACTCTCATCTTAGAGATTGGTGATCCAGTTAAGTCCTCATTATCATACCAACCTTTAAAGTCATGACCTGCATAAGTCATACTTGCTGTTGCTGGTGGGTCAAGTTCTTCAGTATATCGTATCTTATCAGTTACTGTCGTGTTAAATGTTGCGCCATTTAATTCATAATCGATATCGTATTCATTCTCCACCCAAACTGCTTTAAGAGTTGTATCGGCGTTAAGTGTTAAGTCACTACCCACACTTACAACTGTGGTAGTATCATTTAATGTCCAGTGATCAAATGTATATCCCACTCTTGAATATCCTGCTGTTGGAACTACTATAGTTGTCCCTGATGCCCTAGTCCATGGATCCATGGATCCTTCTGCAGAACTCTCCACTTTATCAAAGGTTAAAGTCACATTACTAGTACTATCCACATACTGTGCATATAAAACTAAATTATCAGATGCTATGTCTTGATGATACAATGAATCTGTAGTATAAGTAGTACCACTACCATCTGCCGCCGTATTATAATGAGAAAAGGCTTTGCCTGCTTCTGGTGTTGGTTCAGTAAGATAACTAAGTGATGCTCTTAATATTGGGTCTATCCACTTTGTTGTTTCAGTTCCGAAAGTGCCAGTGCCTGAATCTGAATTAGCTTCGAGCTTGATCTGGTTGTTGGTTATAAGTCTTATACGGAGGTTGTCGTCATCTATTGACCCTATACTAGTGATAGCTCCAGGGCTACCAGTGACAGAGAAAGACCTACCTTTAATTTCCGTGGTATATTCAGTATCATTTACATCTACAAATACTTCATGCGTACCACTTGAATATTTAACACCTACTGCAAGAAGGTTTCCATCTTCACGATAAATTGAATTGCTAAACTCTACTATATTAAAACCTTTCGACGCCTCAAAAGATACTGAATCAATGAGGTTGGCACTATTATTAATATTACTAGCTATAGTACTAGCATTAGTTAAATTTGTTACTTTAAATAAATACACATCATATGTTCCATCCTCTGCTGCATAGAAACTTGCTGCCTTTACCTTTTCTCTCTTATTTTTAATTTTAAATGTATTAATTGCTATTTCGTCAGCATCAAAATCATAATAAGCTGGAATTGTACCGGTATCATAGAAGTATATATTTTCATATTCTGAGAACGATGGAACAAAATCTACAACCATATAATCCATGTAATGGGTACCACTTGCATTTTCTACGCCCCAGGCATTATCATATGGAACTAAAGTGAATTGATGCCATGAGTTCTTGCATATGAATGCACCTTTATAACTTCTAAGAGAAGTCTCAAACTCCACATCATCATCCCAACCAATACAATACATAGCATGGCCGCCAAGATCTTCTAATGATGTTGTACTTGGTGCATCAAGGCACATAACATCACCATAACTTACACCGTTTTTAATATATTCATGGTTGGTTGGGTCGCCATTAAATATTGCTCGCTCTTGTCTTCCAACAGTATATACGAAGATTTCAAATCCATTATAATTTACAATATCACTTTTTGCCTGTGCCAAGAAATCGTCTTTTTTAAACGTAGATCCATCATAATAATCTGCAAGTTCTCTAACATACGCATTCTTCGCATGAACTGCTGTTTTATTGGTATAACTATTAAGAACGTTCATATAATTGGTGTCGCCAGTATTATATCCAATTAATGTCTTTCCACCACTAGAATCCCAATCAGTATCATAGTCACCCCACTCTGGCCAACCTAGAGTAGTATCTTCTTCAACAAGCGATCTCCATGTTGTTACAGTTTGCGATAATACACGAGAATTTGATCCATAATCTTCCCAATCATAATCATGGTCTCCGCTTGTTTTTGAAGGGATATGTTTACTTATACCTGCATTTCCAAACTCATCTCTTGGTTGTGCAAAAAGTTGCATACCGAATTGCATCTCCGAAAGATTAAGTTCGTTTGGATAATTATCTGATATCTTAGTGCTTATAGACGTTGGATTATTGGGCCATTTACTCAAATCAAGAGTGTCTGATACATTCTTACCCAAGACATTAGTTACATAATTAGGATATTTCTTTATAAGATTAGTCTCCGCATACGCTGTCATAGCAAATGCAGTACAAAGGCCAGTAGGGTTTTGATATTTCAATGATGTAAGATAATTTTTCCCATCTAGATCATGCAAACTATAATATGCGCTGCTTGGTCCTGCACCATAAAGCTCAGTCTCTGCTATAGACCTCTCTTTAAGACCTACTAAAAAAAGGCGATTTTCTTTTACCTTGGCTTCATTTTTACTTTTTACAATAGAATAGCCAGCATCTCCACCTTTTATGGTGTAATACTCGTATGTAAGATTATCTGATTTGAATTTATCATCTTTAACATTGATGGCCACACCACCATTACCACCACCTGCATTACCTTTAAGACCTTGGCCAAGATATACGCCATCATATGATTTTCTACCAACCTTTATGGCAGAGCCTCTTATTGGTTTATCATCGCCATATCCATCTCCACCAGTACCACCAGTTACACCACCACTTTCGATCGTTATGGTGTTGGTGGTTTTTGATGACATGATATCTATCGCATCACCACCATTTCCACCTTTGCCATCATAAGACTCTGCACCGCTTCCACCTTTTATAACGGCTTTGCTTATAGTAAGATTAGAGTCATATAGGTGTATAGCATCTCCACCATCCATAGGATCTTTTTCTTCTTCTACTTTCTCGCCTTCTTTTCCTTTAGCTCCATGGATCTCACCACCATTAAGTTCTACTACTGCATCTTTAATATATAAAGTAGGATACTCATTGTCTCCGCCTTCTATCTTTCCAACAGTATCTCCACTATTAGTAAGTGTGAAATTATCTTCTATATAAAGAGTAAAATTATCTTCTGGTCCTACAATGCTATGACCAGCAAGATCTAAAGTCATATCATTCTTAAAATAAATTGCATCTTTTAATTCTATATCTTTAAGGAGTATGATCGTTCCATCATAATATGATATTGCATCTACATCTTGATATGCAAACTGTGCATATGCATCAAGATTCATATAGTAAGTTTCGCTTATAGTTGCAACGCTTTCTTCCTCTGTCTCTTCGGTTTCTTTTGATTCATCTACATCACTAATGGTAGCTATATCGCCTTCGCCTTCTTCAGGTTTCTCTTCAGAGTTCTCTTCTGGCTTCTCTTCAGACTTCTCTTCTGGTTTCTCTTCAGGCTGCTCACCTTCTTTAAGTCCGTCTTCCTCTGGCTCTTCTTCAAATGATTCATCTGACTCAGCACTATCTTCCTCGTCTGCTTCAGAAGCAGTCGAAGTCTTATCATCAGCCTTATCATCTGATTTCATGCTTACATTACTTGCATTTTCTACAGCGCCTTCGCTTTTTCCTTCCGCATTTTCTACTACTGCCTCTTCTTTCGCTCCTTCATTCTCTTCTGCATAGACGCGACTTAAGTTATTGAATGAATTTGTGCAAAATACCAAACTTAAGATAAGTAGTATAGCTACTTTTTTCCTTAAATCTTTTTTTAATAGATGCATCATAAGCGTACCCCTATCAAAATAATATAAATATTGTAACCAAAACATACATTTTGGCTACCCTCCAAAAAAACCGAACATACTTATACCTACTCGGCCACCTTGAGAAAGTATCCAATCCCTACTTTTTCAAGTTAGGTGCCCGATTAAATCTCTAAATGCTCGCATTTTGAAAAGCTAGCTTTTCTCTATGCTCGCTTTTAGATCTTTTCATTAATTATATTGAATAATAAGCGCTAATTCAATAATCTGTGTGGATTCTTCATAATTTCTTAATAATTTTAGAATGCATTTTAGACAATAATTTGACTGTTAGAAGGACTAAAATAGATGTGCCAAATGACAAAAGAGTCGCATATATAAAGCCCGTGCGATTATCAAGAAGTGGTATGGCCTTCTTTATAGCATGTATTATATAGTAATGGTTCATAAATAAAACCATACTTATATCTCCTAAGAATCTTGTAAATACATTGTCTCCAAAAATGCCGCCAACATTCATGGTGATAGATATGAGTATCATGAAAATATAAGGTATTATAAAATAATATACCGACTCATCAACTTTATATACATAATAGAATATGCCAAGGTAGGCTGAAATTACAAAAATAGATGCTATGATTTTGTTCTTAAATACATTTTTAATAACTGAGCTTATGGCATATCCGCATATACCAAGTGACATCCCAGCTATAGCCCTGAGGTTTCCTTTATAAGTTATGAGCCACTCGACAGGGTGATATAGGTAACCGATTTCCTTATATATGTAGTAGTAGATAAGTGTCGCTACGACAAATGCGATAGGGTAAAATCCTTTTCTTAGTTTTATAAATATAGGAACTATGATTATGAGTGCTATAAGCATAGATGATAGAAACCAACCTGTCCCTGTGAGAGTTACAACTTGTATAGTGGTCATCTGAAGCATGAGTATCTCATGAACTATGAGATTGATATCCCAAGGTGAACTTATAGTCATCTGGTTAAAATGAAGTTTGACTGCAAGCGCTATAAGAGACGACAAGATAAAGTAAGGCATGATCTTAGCGATTCTTTTATAAATGATCTTAAATGAACCTAGTGCCACATCTTCATCTTTTGGTAAGTTCACTATGGCCTTTGCCAAAGTCCATCCCATGAATATATAGAACCATTCTATATATATGTAACCGCCTTGAAAATAGGTGTCATTGTTAAATGCCCCCGCATGCACTAAAAATATAAATAAAGCCATTATAAATTTTAGGACATTGATGGAGCCGTTCATAGGTTTTTTTAATTCGTTTTGCATGCTATTATGGTTTAATCATCTCTTTCTCTCTTGCTATCAGCACAGAACCTCCAAATAAGTGAATTACGATTATTATGCTTTAAAGTATAATATTTGTCAAGGTGACAATATATATGTGAGTATCGCTCATTCTTGGTCCACCCTTTTACATAAAAAACAGGTTCAAATTCGTTTTGAACCTGTTTTAAATTCTAATTAACGGTAATCCCCCATATATTGCTTATTATCTCGTTTTACATTTATTTGTTTTATAATGCTGGTGTAACTATGGGGTCATTACTTAAATCCAAAGTTCCACTTTTAGTTGTGCTTGTATCACACCATTTTAAGAAAATGTAATTTGTTCCATCTCTTTTCACTTTAAATTTCATTTTTGTATCAACTCCACCAGTTGCAGGAAGTGTTGTCGATTGTGTCGTAGTTCCGCCACTTGATATATCAAATGTAACCTCTGCCTCTGTCGCTGCATTACCGGTTGGAGAAAATGGTCCATATTTTGCATATACACGATAATTACCAGATTCTTTTATTTTAAAAGTAAATTCAATCTCTTCATCGTATGATACTTCAAGAAATGGGTAACCTGCTCCCATGGATAAGTGTGGCACATTACTTTCATCCCAAAGCAAAGCTGCTTTGATTTGGTTTTTTTCACTTAATGATGTGGCACTATCTTCATATTTTTGATTTAAGTTTTCTGCAATAGTGTCAGTCACCCCACTCCAAAGTCTCACGAATTGAAGATTATTTGGATCATTTGCCATTTTAAATAAATAATGGTCATAGTCTGCATTATTGACAACTATAGTAGTTGTAGTAACAGATTTTGCGAAAGAACCATCTGTACCGACTATCTGCCAGGTACCATCAGAGTTTTTCTGTCTATGAGAACATGCGAAATCAATAACATTTTGTGGAATTACTGACTGCATCCAGGTTTGAAAAGTTGTTCCTTTTGCTGTGTAAGTTATTGCAGGAATTGTCTCTGTAATTCCAACCCTATTAGTCATTGTAGAGTCCCAAAATCTATTATCGGAAATATTTTTATAAAGTGACACGTATGTATCTCCAACAATATCCCCTGGCTTTCTCTGGGCTGCTAGGCACTTAATTGTTAATCCTGTCCAATGGGAACCATCAGCACTAGTAAATCTAATATCTGCGACATCAACTGGACATCCTGCATTACTAAAGCTAGTTACATTCATCCAGCGAATACGATCTTGATCCGATGCCGCCCAAACAGTCGTATTAGTATTCGCCACATAATTAGATAAAGTTAGTAGCTCTCCTTCATTTTGATAATACCCCTGCCACTCAGCAACATACAATTCATTTCCATTTTTTGTTGCATTTTTACTTGGTCTACCAACTATATGTTTCTTAAAGCCACCACTAGTTTTATATGAGTTATTACCATTATGCATTATCCCTACATAAAGAACATTATTTGTGCCAACATTATTTGCAGCTGTACTTATCAAAGCATTACCTTGAGCTGTAAATCCTGATACATATGGTTTACCATCTACATATGTTGGATAATCACTTTCATTATACATAAGCCAGTGATCAGTGCCTGTAATTAAAAGCCTACGAGTTCCTCTATTAATAATTTTGAGTCCTGATAGGTAACTAGCTATAGAACCATCTATTTTATTGTTTATGCTTTCAGAATATCGATCAATTTGCGAGTTAAAGCTTGATTTCAAATCTTCAAATTCAGATTTTGTGACAAAGGCTGCTCCATCACTATCAGTAATTACTGAAGCAAAAGTATTAAAACTATAGACCATTATCAATAACGCAGTAAATATTTTTTTGACAATTTTCATATATTTTTAACCTCCATTTACTAAAGTAACTTTAGGATTTTTTGACACATCTAATTCTGCGCTTTTGCCATCTGTCGTAGCCCACTTAAAAAATATCACACCATCATATTCTGCCTTAAACCTTATTCTACTTTCCGTATTAGCAGGTGCTACAATTACTCTTGTTGTGGTAGTATCAGTATCATAAAAATTAACATCTGCATCGCTTTGAGGACTTACAGTTCCCATTTGAAATGGTCCATATTTAGCAACAATATTTAAAGGCTTAGTTCCAGCCTTAACATTCCACTCCACTTCCTCACCCTTTTTAACTTCAACTAAGGGATAACCAGCTTTAAGCGACAAGTGTGGCGTTGTACCATCCATAATCAATGCATATTTAATCCTATCTGTCATACCAGAAGGAATAGTAACGCCAGTCTTACTCAAATACGAATATAATGTTACAGCTACGCTGTCTGTTAGAGGTGACCATACATTATGGAATTGAATATTGTAAGGAATATTAGCCATCTTAATGTATGAAGCGCTCTTATTTCTATTGTCCTTGCTACCATTATAAATGCCAGATAACATCCCGCCACCTGTGTACGACCAAGCGCCTAGCCAGTCCTGTTCCCGCCACTTCCCACTACTATAGTTCTGTAAATAGACAATTGCATAACTAATCTTATGTGTGCCCACTACATCATTAAACCAGGTCTTATATGTTGGATATGTGTCATTTTTAAGTATTGCCGGTGTTGAATCAGAGATACCTATCTTATTATTTCCATCTGTGTCATAAAAACGATTATCACTAATAGCATCATAAGTACATATATTTGTCCCTTCATTCTGCTGTCCAACAAGTCTCGTGGCAGTTTGTGCGGACAATTTGGTTCCAGTCCAACCAGCGCCTCCCACATATTTAGTAAGTTCCAAGTTACTAAAAATTACATCTCCCTGCAAAGATAAATCTAAGTTTTCGAATAAATTATCATCATACGGAAAAAGACCATATTCAGACCCTATTGCACCATAATTAGTGGCACTCACAGCTTCCCAGCCACCTATAACAATATCCTCTCCTTCGTTAATCCAATAGCCATTATATTGGCCACCATATATATTACTGTTAAAACCATTTTTGTACTGTTTTGGATTTACCAAAAAATGTTTCTTAAATCCCCCATTTAACTTGTAAGCTGCTTTACCCTCAAATGCCAAATTTGTCCAAAACACATTAACCGTAGGTGAAGTATAAGTCTCACCGTATCCATTACCCATCCCGCAAGTCCCATGTACATATGGTTTTCCTTCTGTATACGTTGGATAATCTGTACTAGTCCACATCTTCCATGTATTACTCTCTATCAATTTATACCGCACTTCAGTTTTTGTCTGTTTTATACCAGTAAGGTACGCATTACTTGCTCCATCAATTTTATTATCAATACCTGAATTTATAATATTCAGTTCTGCTTGAAAGTCATTCTTCAGGCTGTCAAACTCTGCCTTTGTTATAAATGCTGCTCCGTCATTATCAGACACCACCGCCGCGAAACTATCTATACTCATGAGCACAACCAAAAATAAAGCCAGTAGCTTTTTTGCATATTTTGTGCTCTTTTTCATAATTTAACATTCTACGACCCAAAACTTTTAATGATTATTCTGAGTTATGCCTCACTCCGAAAACACGTCGCAGAACCCTTATGTCTCCCTAGGGGAATTGTCCCCAAATTCAATGATACAAAGAAGTTAATGTTTCTTGCCTATTAACTATAACTATAATTATAGTAGATAAATCTCCTTCTTCATTCATTGTCAGCAATTAGATATAAAGTGTATACGACCAAATTATTTTATATTTTCAAACAAAGAGAGTGCTTAAAGGTGGTAACTAAAAAAGGTGGCAGTTTGCCACCAATAAAACCCATTAGTTTATTTATACATTTAACTCAAGTCCATCCATAAATCTAACAATCATATCATCATTCGTTATGTACATTTTATCAATCATCTTGTTTAATAATTTAATATCAAATTTATTTATTGTTTTTTTACATTTTTCTAATTCTTTTGTAAATTCTTTTATGCGAAATTTTTCAATTTTTATTTTATTAATTTTATGTTCTATATCGCTTAATTCAACTTGTTTGATTTTAATTATCACTTCAGCATTTGGCACATTATTGCAGAATGTAATTTTGTTAATGTCCTCTACCAACTTATCTTTTCTTAATAATAACTCTTTATTATCATTAAATTTATAAAGTTTTAATTTATCATTATCTAATATTTCATCTTTATGAATAATCAAATAATTGATTGCTTTTACAAATTTATAAATTATTTCGTCTTCTGACATTCCATGTGAAAAGCATCTATTCTTCTTTTTATCTTTACAGGCATATACAAAACTATACTTGCCATCTCGACTTTTCCACTGTCTTCTTGTACAGACTGAGCCACAATCACCACAATATATTTTGTATGTAAGTGGATGATGTGCTCTATTCTCATGTTCCCTTTCTTTTATTTCATTTTGAACTAATAAAAACATATCTTTGTCAATAATTGGCTTGTGGCAATTTTCAATATAGTACTTCGTTTTTTCACCTTTGTTTTTTACTCGTTCATGCGAGATAAAATCTTTTGTATAAGTTTTTTGAAGTAATGCATCTCCACAGTATTTTTCATTTTTTAGTATACTCATTATTGTGCTTACCTGCCATATAAACTTTCCAGTAGGTGTTAATAATTTTTTATCTTCAAGTTCCTTTTTGATTTGAGAAGCATTAAAACCATCCAAATATAAATTAAAAATAAGTCTTATTGTTTTTGCTTCGCTTTCATTTACTACTAACCCATTCTCTCCCTTATCATATCCAAGAAATGTTTTATAAGAAGCATAATACTTGCCTTTTTCCATCATCCTTTTTCGTGCCCATTTTGTATTCTCACTTATACTCCTACTCTCTTCCTGTGCGAATGAACTCATAAGAGTTAACAGAAGTTCTCCCTCACTTGATAATGTCCATATATTCTCTTTTTCAAAATACACCTCAATTCCCTTGCTTTTTAAGTTTCTAATTGTCTTTAATGAATCAATAGTATTTCTTGCAAATCTACTTATTGATTTTGTTATTATTAAATCCATTTTGCCACTCATTGCATCATCAACCATTTTATTAAATCCATTTCTTTTCTTGGTGCTTGTTCCACTTATGCCTTCATCGGAGTATAAACCACAAAATACCCAGTTTTTATTATCTGATATAAACTTTTCATAATAATCAAGTTGTGCCGCAAAACTTGTTACTTGTTCTTCTTTATCAGTGCTTACTCTTGCATAAGCACAAACTCGCCTTTTCTTGCTGCCTTTTAACAAGTCATTATTATAAAAATTTCTTCTTGTTGGTATTATAGTGATTTTTTTAGTTATTTTTTTAATGTCATCATTCATTTTTTAATACTATCTCCACATTTTTATTTTTATCTATGATAACCTTATCAACTGTTGCTACAAATAAATCATCATCAAACTCTTTTAAGATGCCATTAAAGTTATTGATTTTTTCAAGTCGATTTTTATCAACTTCTATTTGAGTATTTATTATATCTATCTCTTCATTAAGATTATTTATACATCTTTCTTTTGTCTCTATCATTTCATTAGAAACCTCAGTATTTTTTATGTTTTTTAATTTTTCTAACACCCTATTTCTCTTATCAATCATACTATCTGCATCTATTAAATCAATAACTAATCCTTTATATAAAGATATGAGTTGTGGATTTTTACTTATTTTCTTATTAATCTCATCTAAAAATGTTATTTTTACTTGGTCTATTTTTATAGACTTTGATATGCAACCTTTCCTATACTTATTATCACATTTATATGTAATCCAAGTTTTGCTGCCATCATCAGACCAATCAGTGTTTTTATAGTATTTGCCACCACACTCTTTACAGATAAGTTTTCCAGAAAATATATCCAAATTTCTTAATCTATTGTTATCTTTTCTCTTAACCATAATTCTTGCTAATTCATAAGTAATATGGTCAACTATGCCTTCGTGACCTTTCTCAACATAAAACTGCTCTACATTGCCTTTATTTTTAACATGCTTTTTAGTTATATAATCTTTGGTATAGCATTTTTGAAGCAAAGCATCACCACAGTACTTTTCATTTTTTAATATGTTTTTAATAACACTTATCTCCCATATTGATTTTCCAGTAACTGTTTTAATATTTCTTAGTTTTAATTCATCTCTTATCTCTGCATAACTCTTCCCGTTTATAAATAGATTAAATATTAATCTTACTACCTCTGCTTCTTTTTCATTTATCTTAAAATCATTGTCATACCCTAAAAACCTAGTGTATGCTACTGAATATTTGCCATCACTAAATCTTTTTCTCTGACCCCAAGTACAGTTTTGGCTTATGCTTCTTGATTCTTCTTGAGCGAGACTTGCCATAATTGTTAATACCAATTCACAACTTGGATCAAGTGTCCTTATATTTTCTTTCTCAAAAATTACCTCTATATCTTTTTCTTTAAGTTTTCTTATGGTTTCTATTGAGTCGACAGTGTTTCTTGCAAATCTACTTATTGATTTTGTTAGTATCAAATCTATCTTTCCAGCAAGTGCATCATTAATCATTCGATTAAATCCGTCTCTATGTTTAGTACTAAGTCCAGTAATACCCTCATCTGCATACACTTCGACAAAATCCCAGTTCTCATTATTTTTTATATATTTTTTATAATAATCAACTTGTGCTTCGTATGATTTTTCTTGCTCTTCTAAATCTGTCGATACTCTTGCATATGCTGCTACTTTAAGTTTATGAACTACCCTTTTGCTATTTTCATTTCTTAAAGTAGTTGTCGCTGGTATCACTCGTATGTTCTTTTTTAATATAGCTGTTGCCATTATTACCTCCGTGAATATATATCACTCAAATTTTATTATTTATCAAGCAGATAATTCTTACAAATATCGGTCATTATTTTATGAGGAGCCCTCAAAAAATCATAAATTTTGACTTTACCGAATTAGGTTCCTCTTAATAAACAAAACAGACCCTCTTTACAAAAGGTCTAAAACTGATTTAATTTGTTGATTTGTGCCATTTCTATTTACCCACCGATATTTTTGTGATCTTGTATCAAGGTGGACAAACTCCTGACTTCTACCAAGATAAACTCCTATGCCACCAAGCCCATTAAACTCAGCCCACAAAGCAATGACTATAGGTTTGACACCATTGCAGTAAATATCAACTGCCTGACCTTTTAAGTGGTATGAATTATCAGCACCACCACATTGTTTATTATAACTATCAGTCCTGTATCCACTTGTAATGGTTATGGGTTTACCGAGATAGTTTCTCAATTCTTGAAGTTTACTTACAAGATTTATATCAATTAGAACTTTATCAGAGCCGTCTTTACAGCCAAACTCCTTAACTTTGAAATTTGGTGACAAATTCAAATCGCCACTTGTTTTAATAGAGAACTCTTTAATCATTTTTTATCACCTTCTTCCTTCGTTTTATTGCTTTACCACCACCTATTTGTATTTTTATAAATGGTCTACTTGCTCTTGCCATTTCCATATTTAACTCGTGAACTACTTGTGCTATGTCTTCTTGCTCTGCACCACTCTCTCTAAGTTCCGCTACTAACTTCTTCAATTCCTCCACTCGTGTCATTTTCATCACCACCTTTTTCCTCATTGATTTTAAGTTTATAAAGTAACACCAGTTCCGTTATACAAGTAGGAACAAGTGCTAAATAAATCTCTACTGGATATGACCCCTTTATACAAAAAATGACTGTGTACACCACAGTCATTAAAAGTATAAATATGATTAATCCAAGTAATACTTTTTTACTGAATCGCATTGCTACCACCTATGAGTGCTATAATATCTTTTATTGTTTTTATTACTTTGTCATACCCAACTTGCGACCCACAGCCACAAGCAAATACAAATAATACTCCTGCAACTACAACTTTTAATAAATCAATTTGCAGATTAGCAAACAATAAAAAACATAAATAAGTTAATGTTGCAACTAAAAATGTGAAAACGAGTGAAAAAATCTCTAATGATTTAAATGCCTTTTTAAGACTGTCTTCACTCACAATCTTTTTAACTGCCTCAATAACAAGTGCTGTGATAAGTGATACCACAACCATTAAAACTAACAAAAATAATACAAAATTTAACATAATCTCCTCCTTAAAATTTACATTAAAAAACCACTCTTTAAAGAGTGGCTCTAAAAAAATAATTATAAAATATTAATCAATTATACTTACAACTTCATCAAATGGCTTTCTTGTTGTTGCAGATGTTATCCCATCTACATTTGAGATATCTTTTACCTTTCCAATAAGCACTACTGCTACAGCATTCATATTGCTTGGTATATTTAATTTTTCTTTATAATTGTCATTTAATAATTTACAAGGTGATGCCACAATCTTAGCACCATAACCTGAAAGAACAGCATAATTAAATAAATTCTCAGTAGCAAGTCCTGCATCAAAATTACCATTATCTCCACAAGATACAACTATAGCAAGTGGACTATCTCCAAGTTGTGCTTTTGCATTCTCAACATTTTTCATTTGTGGTGGCATATTTTCTGACATTTTTTCTTTTAATTCTTTCATAAAATTGCTATTCTTAATAACAGAAAAATACCAATCTTGCTTATTCATACCACTTGTAGCATTTATTCCAGCATTTAATATTTTATTTATATCTTCATCT
>ERZ842401.4479-NODE-4479-length-16222-cov-18.459578_pt1 | contig 16222 bp, 14 predicted proteins | sample MGYA00521270_ERZ842401 | MGnify/ENA primary metagenome ERZ842401 (study PRJEB31892, sample SAMEA3878208) | bioreactor metagenome | biome: Moose rumen | place: Sweden | collected 2011-10 | study: EMG produced TPA metagenomics assembly of the PRJEB12797 data set...
AATCTGTAACAGGTCCTGCAAGGTGATCTCGATGCAGCGACCATTATCAAGAGGACGACCTCCGTTAAGGGCATCCTCAAGCCTGTGGATATCGTCAGCGTAGGGATCATCACCCTTCACCGACGGCGCGCTATTAACACTCTTTTCCGGTTGAGCCTCAGGTATGGCAGCGCGCACATCCACCGTCGACCCATGCCATGTTTCCGCCATTGACGAGAACATAGCTTGTAATAATTGCATCATATTATCTTATCTTTCTGTTATAGGGCGACCAAGGGTACTGACCGCCTTTTTTCGATTTCATGAATAAGGCTTGGGATGGAAATAGCGCGCGTTTTTCACGTTTCTGACATGTAGTGAATCGTTTTATATTTGAAAAAACTGAAATTTTGAATATGTGTGTGCAAAATTTTCTGTAACTTTGCGACAATTCATTGCGGGTCACAGCGGTGGCTGATGCAATGATGACATAATAATTAACAAAAAGCGTTTATTGCGCTTTGTTCTTTGCTCGACAGAAAGGTCCAATATTTCTATAGCAGTCAAAGACAAAGTAACAATGGATGCTCACAAGGTGTGTAATCCACCTGCCTCATGCTATCTCTATGGTAGTGTGGGGTTTGGATTTACATACACGCGTGGGTTCTCTATTTAGCTTGTCTCTACTGCTATAGGTCTGGACCACCTCTGTCGTCGGAGCAAGTGATGATAATAGGCTCTCACGCTTTACTGCATAAATTGGCATCATCAGTGAGCCTCGGTGCCCATTATTTCGTGACTAAATGAATGCCGAGACCAAGGCTCGATTGATAGAGCGTGTCAGGACGCTGGAAGGCCTGACTAATGATGAGCGCAGTGCTTTGCTTGAATTGTTGCGCACCGAGAAGGCGTATGGACTTGTGTGGGAAAACAAGCCCGAGGACGTTGAGGAACGGCTGCGCGATGAACTGCCTGTGTTGGTCGAGGACGAGACAAAGCGCATCATCAGCGACAGCCCCGATGCCCCTAACCACGTCTTGATCGAGGGTGACAATCTGGAAGCACTTACCACATTGGCATATACCCATGCAGGCAAGATTGACGTTATCTATATCGATCCACCTTACAATACAGGTAATAAAGACTTTGTCTATAATGACGCATTCGTAGATAGCGAGGACGCTTACCGTCATAGTAAATGGCTCTCATTCATGTCCAAGCGCCTTCGCATAGCTAAAAAACTCCTCAGCGACCGTGGCGTTATTTTCATATCCATTGACGACAACGAACAAGCAAATCTTAAGTTGCTCTGTGATGAAGTGTTCGGTGAAAAGAATTTTATTGCTCTGATGCCGATTAAAAGGGTTGGAGGACGACAGGATAGCAAACATATAGCTATCGTACATGAATACATGTATGTAATTGCAAAACGTGCTGATGTGTTCGAAGCAGGAAAAGACATCAAAGAAGGCGGAGTATACCCCAAATTTGACCCTGAAAAGAAACGTCGGTATAAGACCCAGTTATTAAGAAAATGGGGGTCCAACAGTTTGAGAGAGAACCGCCCTAATCTGTATTATCCCATTTTGGCTCCTGATGGCTCAGAAGTATATCCCACAATCTACTCAGAATCAGGGGATAGCGCCCTTGAATTTGTCAAAATTCAAGGGCGCTGGCGCCACAGCGCCAGCACCCTTGAAAAAATCATTCAAGATGGACGTGTTGAATTTCAACGTAATAAATGGAATGAATGGGTTCCTTATGAGAAGATTTTCGAGCCAGAAGATGGCACAGAGACGAAAAAGTTCACTTCGTTGCAAGAGGCTTCATTTAATGGGACAAGAGTGCTAAAAGACATATTTGGAGATACACCATTCGATTATCCCAAAGCCGTTGAACAGATTACACTTGCATTACGTATTGGTAATGGGCAAAACTCTACCATTCTCGACTTCTTCGCTGGCAGCGGAACGACCCTTCACGCTGTGATGCAGTTAAATGCTGAGGACGGAGGGCAACGGCAGTGTATCCTCGTGACCAATAACGAGAATGGCATCTGCGAGAACGTGACCTACGAGCGTAACAAGCGCGTCATTAACGGCTATACCAAGCCCAACGGCGACCATGTGGAGGGCCTTCATGCCAATAACCTGCGCTACTATCGCACTGCCTACGTGAGTCGCAACCGTACACCCCAAAACCTGCGTCGCTTAGTCGAACTTTCAACTGATATGCTCTGCATCAAGGAGAATCTCTATACCGAGTGCCGTGAGTTCGCTGGAGTCAAGACTCGCAAGCAGTTCTTCCGCTACTTTGAGCAGGGCGGCAAACGAATGCTCATCATCTATCGTGAAGAATATGTCCCTGACCTGGTGAACCTTATTGATCGGCTTGACCTGCCCGATGGCAAACGCATCAAGGTGTATGTATTCTCACCCAGCGAGGATCCCTGGGCTGGAGAGTTTGAGCCGGTGGAAGACAAAATTACCCTGTGCGCCCTGCCGATGGCTATTCTCAATGCATACCGTCGCGTGTTGCCCAAGCGTCGCGAGCAAGTCATCTACGTCGATCAAGAGACATCCAAGAAGCCCGAGGTGCCAGCATCGGAACCCACATTGTTTGACATGAACGAGGAAGGAGGTGCCCAATGAAAGAATTGCAATTTCAACAGAAAGCCATCGCCGAACTCACAGACAAGGTGATCACCTTGCTCAATACCGGCGAGAAGCGTCGCAAAATCGTGTTCCAGGCACCCACGGGCAGTGGCAAGACCGTGATGGCCTGTGAAGCGCTTGCCCACATCGTTGAGCAACTTCAAGACCGTGGCGACAGCCGATACCAGGAAGTCGCCTTCATCTGGTTTGCTCCCCGCAAACTACACTTGCAGAGTTATGGCAAGTTGCGACTGGCCTACGAGGAAAATAACCGATTGTCTCCAGTGATGTTTGATGAGTTGGATCAGAGCGAGGGTATTCAGCCTGGTGAGATCCTGTTTGTCAACTGGGAAAGCGTCAACAAGGACACCAACATCATGGCGCGGGACAGTGAGGCAGGAGCAAGCATCTATGAGGTCGCCCGTCGCACCCGCGAGGAACTGGGATTGCCCATTGTGGCTATCATTGACGAGGAACACATGTTCTGGAGCAAAACTGCCGACAAGAGCAGTCAGGTACTTGACCGCATCAATCCCAACGTGGAAATCCGTATCAGTGCCACGCCCAAGACCCATACCTTGTATAATGTAGTGGTCGAGCGAAATGCTGTTATTGATGCTGAAATGATCAAGCGTGAGGTGGTGCTTAACCCTGATATCGACGTGAACATCAGTGATGAGCGTACCCTCAACCAGCATCTGATAGAGACAGCCCTGACCAAGCGACAGCAACTCGCCGATGCCTATAAAGCACTGGGTGTGAACATCAATCCGCTGTTGCTTATACAGTTGCCTAATGACACTAAAGAGAGCATGACCGTTGAGGACAACAAGATAGCCGAAACCGTCAAAGCCTACCTGAGCGCCAACCCCAAATGGAATATCACGCCCGAAAACGGACGACTGGCCGTCTGGCTCGCCGGGGAGAAATGCAACCTTCCAAGCATAGAGGAGCCAGACAACTTGGCTGAAGTGCTCTTGTTCAAGGAAGCCATTGCCCTTGGCTGGGACTGCCCACGTGCTGCCGTGCTGCTCATCTTCAGGAAACTGGAGAGTGACACGTTCACCATCCAGACCGTGGGACGCATCCTGCGTATGCCTCAGCAGCGCCACTATCCTGATGGACGACTCAACGTGGGTTACGTCTATACCGATATAGCTAAGGACAAAATCCAAATCGTTGCCCAGGATGCCAGTTACATCCACAATAACGCTGCCATCGCCTACAAGCGCAAGAACCTAAACGAAGTGATGCTTCCCAGTACCTACAGTGAGCGCCCCAATGCTGGTCGCAACTATTTGGGACCAGACTTCAGGCAGACACTCTATCAAACCGCTGAGGAGTTCTTCAATATTGAACGCGCCAACGCCAGCCTGTTCACATTTGAGCAGTTGGCAGCCATGAGCGATGAGGCCGATGTTACGGCTCCGTTGCCCAAGAGTGACGACGACCGTATCAATGAGAACCGATTGAAGGTCAAGACCAGCATTCGCCTTGACGTGAAGAATATCAATGCTGAAATTCCCGTCGATGTGCATTTCCAGAACGAGGAGCAGATCATCGAGGTCAACCAAATCAAATATGCACGCACGATGGGCGAGATAGACCGTGTTTTCATCACCTACATCAACGGCAAGGGTGGTCAATTTGAAAGCAAAGGCCGGTCAGATAAGATCGCCAGTTACCTGTTGGAGTTGATGGCCGATTTCTTTGGTATCTTTGAGACCGATGCCAAGAAGGTCATCCTCTATCACGATAACAGGTCCAAGTTTGACCGTTTGCTCGATATAGCTCTTGACCGCTATGCCAAGCAGCGCGCGAGTGCCCAGGCCGGTAAGCCTGCGAGAGTGTTCACCGACTATGACTGGACTGTCCCCGAGGAGCGCATCTACGATAACGACACCCATCACAAGGTGCCCAGCGACATTCATGCTTTGGATCCATTTTATGAACTGAATCAAGCATCAAATCCAGAGGTGAAATTTGCAGCCTTCCTTGAGCAAAACCAGCAATGCTTGGACTGGTGGTACAAGAACGGTGACAACGGCAAACAACACTATGCAATCCGCTACAAGACCAGCGACGGCACCGAGGGGCTATTCTACGTGGACTTCGTGATCAGGATGAAGGATGGCAAAGTCTTCTTGTTTGATACCAAGGGTGATGCTGGCGCAGGTGACATAGACCCAGAGGTTGAGAACAAGCATAACGCTCTGATTGACTACATCAACGAGCAGAACACTAAAGGTAATAACCTGCACGGTGGTATCATCAAAAATGACCAATACGGCAACTGGATCTACAGCCCATTGAAGATTGAGGATGCCAGTGATACTACAGGCTGGAGCATTTTTGACCCACATCAAGCATAACAATAAAATCAAGTAACGATATGGCTAAGGATAAGACGATAAACAGCATCTTTCTGCATTACGGAGTCCAGAGTGACGACATGCAGATCATTGAGCAGGCCTGCCGTGATAACGACATCGATGCAGAATGGCTCAAGGAACAGATTCTCAAGCCCTACAACAGCCAGCGCAACGACGACAACGCTGTCAAGGATGAAAAGGCCGACGAGAAAGAGAAACGTGAGAAGAAAATGGTGAACAAAATCCTGAAAAAGGCCCTTAAAAACATTCCGTCATGAAGATAAAACGAATTATAGCTGAGAACTACAAGACCTACAAGGCTTTGGACTTGAACTTGGAGGTTGCGCCCGATCGTCCCATCATCCTTATTGGAGGCGCCAACGGCTGTGGCAAAACGACCCTGTTTGATGCCATCTATCACGCACTATATGGTTTGAAAATCAAGAATGCCAAGGAATTTGAAGAACTGTTCAATGCCGGAGTGATGCTGGAGTCAGGCATGGATGGCAAGAGAATTGTGCTTGAGATCCACTTCTCGGGAATGGTTCTGGGCACTGAGCAACAGTACTCGCTACAGCGCTCCTACCTGCTGTATGACCAGCGCGTGAGGGAGTCAGTAACGCTCAAGATGGGCGGGGCTACCTATCACTACGGCTCTGAGACACCGGCCTCACAGCGTGCCACCAACGAGGAAATTGTCAACAAGATACTCGCAGCCAACCTGCCCGCTGCATTGAGCAACTACTTCCTGTTTGACGCGATGAAGACCAGCGACCTCGTGAAGGAAGAGTCCATTAACAAACTCATCCAGAACAACATCAACATGGTGATGGGCTTCAACAAGTATCACCAGCTGCAAGAGGGGGCTGAGGCATTGCTGGCCGAGAAGAAGGCAGAGCGTCTGGAGAACGAGAACCAGCGTAAGGAGTACTCAGAACTTGTCAAACAGAAAGTCGAAAAAGAAAAGGAACAGGAAAAAGCCGAAAGTGAATACACCACTGCCATCAACTTCGCTAACGACAATAAAGCCCTTTATGAGCAAGTGAAGCAGGGACGCGATGCCGACGACGTGACGCGCGACAAAATGCGACAGATTGAGGAGTCGATTCGGGCATTTAACCGGAGTGAAACCGATTACCGAAAGAGTGCCGACACGCTAGCGAGGGAACTGGAAACGCGCGTGGTTTTCACCAAATTGGCAAGTATCATCCGCACCGAGGTAGAGGTCATCCTCAATGCTAAGCGCCAAGTCGCTACCGCAAGAGGCAACATTTTGAGTGATAGTCAACTTAAACGTATCACCCATCAGGTAGTTGAACTGATTGAACAACGCTACATCGAAACGGGCAGGATTGACGTGGACCTGATTGTGAGAGAACTCAAAGACCTGCAAGAGAACGAATCTGTTGTCAGCGACCCCTACGCCCACTTAAACGAACAGGATATGCAACAGCTGGAGCAACTTGTTAATTCCGCTGTGGTGAATCCGTTCAATGCCCTGGCAGAACAGCGCGACCGCATCAATGCCGAGGCCGAGGAACTGCCCCGTCGCCAACAACAGTTAGACGATTACAGGAAAGCCCTCAACAGTTCGGACTACTCGATTATTGAGCTGTATGAGCGCAATAACAGGCGCATTAACGAAATCAAGGACAACATCGACGGCATAAAAGATGAGATAGAGAAGTTACAGAAACGGATAGCTACCTACGACTATGACATCCCACAGATACCCGACCCGCAGTATGACCTGTTATGCAAACTGCCTGATTTCTTCAAGGAACTGTCACAACGGCTGCTGCGCTCCAAGAAAGCCCGTATCGAGAACATGATGCGTGACCAGTTAAACAAGAATCTGGTGGTCTATGCCGGTGTGATTGGGCGCGTGGAACTGTCAAATGCTGGCAGCGATGAGACATCCTTCAAGATATACCACAAGAACGGCAATGAAATTTTCTTGAGTCAGTTGAATGCAGGAGCCAAGCAAACCGTCATGCAGGTGCTGCTCAAGGTGCTTTACCACTTGGGGGACTATGACCCGCCCGTGATGATTGATACTGTGATGGGTGTCCTTGACAAGGAAAGCCGTGAGGTCATCCTGGAGAGCTACTTCCCCGACCTTGCCGATCAAACCATCTTGCTCAGCACTGACACCGAGATTACCACTGAGCGCGACTTTGAGAAGATTCAAGCCTACGTCGCCCGCACCTATACACTGCACCGTGACAAGGAGAACCAATGTACAACTATCACCGAGGACTACTTCGGCTGCAAAACCAGGGAGGATTAAGCTATGAGTAATATTGATTGTTTAACAGTTAATGGCATTAAGGCCATCGTTGGTATGCATGACCGTATTCAAGACGTAAAAACAGCATTGGAACAGCATATCAACCTCAAGGAATACTCTGACAATAACCGTCCTGTCACACTAACTCTCAGTACAGTGCTACGTACTTGTTTACTTGCTGGCCTGAGTGATAATTGTCAGCGTTCTGCTGACGATGTTACTAATAATGGACTTTCTTGTGACAGAACTCCTTATCCTACCACTTTTTTTACAAAATCAGATATTGGGAGTCTATTTGAGGCGCTATTAAAGTTGCGCTACAGCGACGTGGATGTAAATTGGAGCGTTCCAGCTAATGTCAGCAAGGCCATCGGTCGTGAGATACTGCGGGGTCGTGAAATATTGATGAAAGAAGGTGGTATTGAGGAATGGCTTTGCCATATACCCTCGATGGCTGGTGGCAGAATGGCCGCCGCTATCCCCGAACTGAACCTGAGGATCGGTGAATATGAGAATGGTATGGATGCCATGCTTGATATCAATAGCCGTGCCATCGCCAACACACAGATTCTTGTTGCAGGTACTACGGGCTCAGGAAAATCGAATCTGCTGGCTGTGCTGATCAACCAGATACGCTCCAACTCGTCAGATTCACACTACCCGGTCAACTTTCTGCTATTTGATTACAAGGGAGAGTTCTCGGATCCAGCAAACGCTTCATGGCTTGAGAAGTTTGATACTGATAGTGGTGCCATATTAAGACCTGTTGAGCGCCCACTGCCGTTCACGCCGTTCAAGGATTTCACTGGTAAACACATCAATGAACTGAACATGTACGCTACCACAATGGCCACTGCTCTGAAGGCGATCACCAGTGTCACCATCAGTGCCAAGATGGAGGAACGATTGACCGAGGCCATCATCAATGCGTACCGAGACAATAACTTCAAGCCCGTGACTTTCCAGGACGTGCTCGACAACTACACTCAGTTACTTCCTGAAAAGAAACAGGACGATGCCGACAGCGTCGTGGCTGCGCTCAAGCAACTCGTGCGTGCCAACCTGTTCGCCGACGAGGACAAGATCGACCTCATCAATGACTGCTACATCATCGACCTGGGACGCTTTGAGAAAGACGGCATCCTGGCCAAAGCCATCGTCTATTTCGTGATCTCGAAGCTCTATAACATCTATGAGAGCCTTCCCAAGCAGGCCGTCGACGAGAAACGTGTGGAACTGCGTCATTTCACCATCATCGATGAGGCCCACTATATGCTCAACTTCGAGAATAAGCCCTTGCAGAACCTCATTGCCGTTGGACGCAACAAGGGCATGAGCATCATCCTTGCCACTCAGAACATGGAGAGCTTCAAGAGCAAGTACTTCGACTTCTACGCCAACGCCCAGTACCCGCTGATTATGAAACAACAACAGCAGAACGACGCTGTGCTGAAGGACCTGTTCGCTGTCACGGGCGCAGCGCTGAACGAACTCAAGCAAGCCATTGCCGGACTGACCATCGGTGAGCTCATAACCAAGGATGCGACCAACATGGCCCTGGGTATCGGCCGTCACTGGCAGAAGATCAAAACCACTCACTTAATATGACATGACAATGGAAAAACTGAAAATTGCATACCAAGCCGTCGATCTGCTCAAGTCTATCGATATGCCCATCAGTGCAGAGCAAAGTAACATCATCGCAGAACTTGAGAAAGAATATCTGCGTGACGAGGTGATTCCACTGCTTGAACAAGAAATGTTGCCCCTTGTTGAGAAGATGATCAACAACTTTGACATGGAGGTAACCTACGATACCGAGAGTGGCCTTGATATTTCGGTCGTGGAACAGCCCGTGACTCAACCCGTGTTGTTCGATGATGATGCCGTACAGAGAACACGACAGAAGAGATATATCCTCAAGGTCACGTTCCCTGATGGTCGTGTATCGTGCCATAGAATCGTGTGGAAGACCATGAACGACGTGATACGTTACGCAGGCCCCGAGAGGGTGCAACAGTTAGGCATTATGGTTGCTGGGCTAAATCTTGTTTCAAGTGAGTTGCACGAGCTTGAGCGTTACCGTGTAGCTCAAAAGGAGGTTGCACCTGGACTATATGTCTATGGCCACACCAATACGAATACGAAATATGAGCAGATATTGACCATCAGCCGTCAGTTGGACTTGGGACTGAAGGTTGAAAAAGTAAGCATTATTGGCGATGAGGACTGAGGAACTGAATAAAGCACATGAGGCCATCGAGATGCTCAAGGCACTAAACCTGCCCGTGAGCGAAGCGCAGCTTGAGGGTATAGCCAGACTTGAGAAGGAATACCTGCAAGAAAACATCATTCCCGAGGTTACAAGAGAGATGACTCCATTCATTTCGCAACTGAGGCATCGCTTCAAGCTCAAGGTGAGTTATCAGCCAGAGACGGGGGTGAGCATTGATTTTGTAGAGGGTCGCACCGAGGCACCCCGTAACATGTCTCCTGGTCGTCGCACCCGATACTCCATCGACGGTGGCGAGTTCATGAACAAGAGACGCTTTGTATTTACCGTTGTCAAGCAGTACATCGCTGACCATCCAGGTATCACTTTTTATGACCTTGAGAACCGTTTTCCGTCATCGCTCAGCCATAGCCCGCTGAACGGAGTAGTGCGCAAGTATGACAGCGTGATGGCTCGCTTAGCCGACCAGCCCGACCTGCGCAATCGGTTTTTCTTGGAAGACGATGAGGTGCTCACGCTATCCGACGGCATCAAGGTCGTTGTCTATAACCAGTGGGGTGAGAACTTCGACAAGTTCCTGGCCGTGGCACGAGAATTACACACCGTTGACTGTTTTTAGTTCTCAAGATATTTTTGAGTTATGACTGTTTGGGAAGCATACTGTGACATCAAACTGCGCAATCTGTTCAAGCACGAATGGTTGCCAGCCCAAGGAATGTCCCCAGCCAAGGCACAAGACACGATGACCAAGTTCAAGGTGTATATTGACCGCCTGAAGGGCATCCCCGATGTTATCAGGCTTAGAGAAATTGATACCGTCGAGGCGATGATGTCCACGTTGGATGAAATTTTCACCGTCAAATGGGCAAACCACATCAACGCCAAGTATAGCGACATGCCCAAGGTATATAGGCAGTATGGAATCTTCCTGCAAGCCCTTGAGGCCAAAGAGAACAAACGCATCCAGACTGGCGGAGCTGTGATACAGCCTGATGATATGAACTTGAGTAATATCACCGAAGTCCCAATCTCAGAAATAGAACAGCCATACATTAAGGAGGACGGTAAACTGTCGCTGATTACCAACCCAAGGCTTATCTCCTTGCTCTATGCCATCATACATCTTCAGTATCCCGCTACTACCGATTTCTGTATGATGGCTATCAATAGATTCTACGGCCAACAGTTTCCGCAGATGAGTCCTTCAGATTGGAGCGGTCTGATTGCCAAGGTCTGGTTAAAGGCCACTGAGAAGCCCAAATCCAAAACAGGCATGAGGCACTACAAGATCCACCTCACAATGGATATGGGCATTGTTGATGTGACTCTGTCTCCAATCGATGCCCTCGTGTTTGTTATTGGCAGGATAGGGTTTGAGCGTGCTGAATCCGCTCGCTTCCACTTCATGGGAATGCCCATCGTGACACGGCATATTCCCCATGGCAAAGAAAAGTTTTACAGCACGGTAAATGAACAATGGTTTGTCCTCGGGGCCGGTGACGCAAAGGAGAAACGCAAAACCATCTTTGCCTATTCACAGAAATTCAACATGGACATCAAGACCGAGATCGTGAAGTAAACCGCCTTGGTGCCTATGAGAAGCTCACGAAATCCTATAACACTTAGGACGTCAACAACAATTGGCCCCTTCTCGCCCTTGATGAGTGTCGCCAGGGACACTACTTCTATGGCCTTGATGAATACTTCAACCCGCTGCGTGAAGGCTATATTGCCCTTACCGGCGTAGAAGGCAGTGGACTCCTTCTGCCACCCCCAGGCGATAGCGATACCCAGTCAATCTACTAAACGCGCCCAGCAGCCACGTATGGGCACAAAAAAAGGAGCGACCCCATGCCGCTCCGCTACCTTTATTCTCCTCAAAACTCTAACTCAAATGACGTTTCTCTTCTTATAGTCCTCAGTTTTAGAAATTAATAGTACCGTTGGAAATATAACACTAATATCCTTTCCGTTGATATATGAAACCAAAAGTTGTTATCTAGGCTGCCATCACGGCAGGTTCTCCTTGACCCTGGTTGCGAACAGTGCGCCAGGGGTCGTCATCTGTGTGAGCAGCACAGGCCAATAGAAGGGCGCATCCCTCCAGCCGTTGGCTTGCTTGCCCTCCTGACGAATCATCAACACCACAGGCTTGTCGATGGCCTTGGCGCGTGCAGGAACAAGATCACTAGTTCCATTGTCGGGAGCATTGGTGAAGACGCCGTTTTGCTTGGTACGGCTGGCATTACGGCCAGTGCGCCTGGCCACCCAGACCTTGCCGTTGGACGCCTTGCAGCAGTGCTTGAGCAGTGCTATTTGCGCCTCGGGCTCGAGCTTATAGTCGGTGTTCTTGTGCTGGGAACCATACACATAGGTTGACTTGATCTTCTCAAGGATGCCGATGACATCATCAACCTTCATCTCGATGAAGCCGTTGGCGTCGGGCGACCCAGCTTTGAAGGCCGCATCGAGTTGAGCGTCGATGTCCCTGACGGTCTTGCCTATCGTGCGTGCACCTCCAGTCTGGATGCCTCTTGGGAAGTAGCGTGTGTGCTCCTTTACCGCAATGATGTCCGAAACCATGACTTTACTCCCGGCACAGGGACGCATATTGCTACTGGTCCCAAGAATCTGGACGGGACTGTTGCTGGCCAGCTGCTCCCTCAGGTACTCATCGAGGCCATAGATGGTTTTGAGTCGGCAGTAGATGAGAGGGAGCGTATAGAAGCGAGTGACCGCCATATCCTCAAGGGGACGAGCGCCGAACATGCGTTGGTGCTGGGTTACTGTGTCCTGCTGGAATGTCAAGGGGCAACGGCAATAAACGAAACTCAACATATTCCTTATGGTTACACCTCTATCGAGTATATTGCCGCCGATGAAAATGTTGAGGGCAGCATCGAGCTTGAGTTCACCTGTGGTTTGGTCAAGCAATGCGTTCACGTCGTTATCACTGTTGATGATCCTGACGCAATGGTTCTTATCGAAAAAGATGTTCTGTATCTCATCAAGTACATCATCAAATGTAGGGAACGAGACAGTGATGAGCTTCTGGTTGCGTGCTTTCTGGCTCGACGCCGCAAAGTCATCATAACCCTGCTTCAGCATGTCCTCAACATCCTGTGACAGTGAACCGGTTGCAAAGGGCTTCGTGAGGAAGCCCATAATGGTCCTCACAAGATTGGCTTGCCCTTTGTGGTAGGCCTTTTTCATCTGGGCGTGAATGATCATGCTCGACTTGAAATCTTGGCCATTGGCGCGCTGCTGGATGCGCCGGATAGCCGTGCCTACCAGATACTCTCCGATAGCAGAAAGGAACTCATCGTCGTTGCCTTGACGGCCAGCCAGCAGATTGATGGTGTTTTGTCCGAGAGGACGATACAAGTGACTAAACATAGAGTTGGGGTCACTGGACTCATCAAAATATTGCTTGCCGCCAATATACGCATTGTGCACAGGAACGAGGCTCACAAATCGGGGGCGGATGCTCTTGATGCGCTTGCTGTCCAGGACGAGTTCCCCATCGGGCTGCAGGAACAGGTTGTACGGCGTTGCCGTCACCAGCAGCCCCCTATGGTACTTGACAACTTGCGGAAATCGTTGATCTGCTGGCCGATTGTTGCCACCTGGGTCGCACATCTGGGCACTTGGCCTTTGGGTGTGGTCTTGCTCTTGCCAACCTTGTAGCTGCGTGAGGCATAGTCGGCCTCATCGTCAACGATAAGCACTTTCTTGTCCTTCAAGAAATGACAATCCGTCTTGAACAACTTGATGAGAGCTTTCAGGTTGTTGACCTCCTTTTTGCAAACGATAATCAACTTGCTCTTGTTGACGTTCGCTTGAACGAGCCCGGTTTTACGCAATGCCATGATATCGTGGATTTCCACGGTGGCCGCCTGGTTGAGGTTGTTCGACGGCTTGAGAGGAGCGAAGTTCTGCTGAAGCCTGCTGAGCGTCTGCTTAGCGAGGGCATTTGTGCCCTTGGTGAACAGCACCGTCACGTCAATGCCACGGTCACAGCACAAACCTATGATGTGCTCAAACGTGTCGGTTTTGCCGCCTTGGACATATCCCAGCAGCAGGCCAGGGTCCTCGGCGTGAGGTCCATTATCGAGTAACTGCATCACAGTGTCCTCGATACACTTGCGTTTGTCGGCTGTTAACGGGTACTTGGCATTCGCCTACAACGTGTCGTAGATAGGGGTTGCATGGTTCACACCAGCCACCACGGCAGCCGCACCATGAGACGGGGCCTGAGCCCCACTAATAATTCCAATAAAATTCTTAGTCATATAAAAACTTAATAATTGTGAGTAAATTATTCTTCATAATCATTTGAAATTCTTGGGTTTGTCGGAGGATGCGCGACTCACCCGTGAATGATAAACTCCGCATCGAGCTTGACTAGCTGCTGCCTTTAAGTTGGGCAGTAGCCCCGTTGTTGACGGCACCAGGCCGTGAGATCATTCAAACCTGCTAAATCAAGTCGCTGGGGTTGTGTGCCCCCTTGAAACTGTCGATTAGTAGTTCGCGCGCGGCGTCGGATAGTTGTGGTATACCACACCATCCAACAAGTGACCGTTAGCTTTCTTGTTACCACGCTGGCCCTTTGCATTGAAAGCACCCCACTGTTTGAAAAAGAACTCAGTGCCACTTACACGAGCGAGATCGCGCAAGTTCAGAGCCCAGTCTTTTTGCATTGGGCGAGCCTGAGGACCACTTTCACCACCCACTACGATCCAATCGATGTTTCGGAGGTCAAGACCCAAAGTAGCCAGGTCGTCGAGGCATGGCTCAATGCTCAACCAGCGAACAGGAGCAGCGATGTTGCGCAAGTCATCCACTCTGGTGAGCGACCTCTTGCAGCCACACGTAACACCAAGCCATGCGTTGGCCGGGCAACGGTGCGAGGTGAAGTAGCTGGCCATACGTGTACTGCGCTTGGTCAGGATCTGGTAAGTGATCCAGGGTGTACGTTCAACGACGTCAAGAACTTGGTCGATAAACGACTCAGGAACGTCGGCGTGGAACAGATCACCCATCGAGGGCAGGAAGCACAGGAGCTCCTTGTTAGGGTCCGTAGCCAACGGCTCATTCAAAGCATCGGGGTGACACGTCACCTTGAAGCCGTTGCTGTAGCGCGGATTACCCATAGCTTGCAGGCGCTAAGCAAATGCCTTGGCATAGCAGTGGTCACACTCCTCAGTACCAGCATGTTGGCACCCAGTTACGGGGTTGAAGCTAAACTCAGTCCAAGAAATAGAAGTTCTATTCATATATCTATTTCAATTTCACGGGTTTAGGTTAATAGATAACGTGTATAGGCCTTATCGTCATAGAGGAACCACCCTATACCATGGTTCCAGATGTCAGTACGTCAAGGATCGTTGTGTTGCCGTTTTCGCAAGGTGGCAGCCACTCTTGGTTGAGGACGTCGTAGAAGACGTAAGGTCGTTGCAATGGTTGCCCATTGCCAGTTAGCTGGCGCTTTTACGCTTGTTCCACCTGAGTTCCTCGCAGTCCTTCAACTGTTCAAGTACCAGGTCGTAATCAAAGAGTAGCACCTTCCCGGCTCTAATCACAGCAGGTGGCGTCAGCTTTGCCGAAGGACCAGCCAACCATCTGCTCACGGTCGAGACAGATACACTCAACGCGCGGGCGAGTTCCTTCTTCCCGTGGAGTATCTTCCTCTCTTTGGCCTGCTCGGTTGAAGGCTTCCCGGCTACAGCGGAATCAATAGTGTCGCGGATCAGGCTCGCGATTTCTTCGCCGGTCATGTCAACTACTCGTTTGCCGAGCAAGTTGGCGTCATTTGTATTTCTTGAAGTTTTCATCGCCCATCCATGCTGCAACAAATTTGCCTTCGTGCCAAGGGGAAAATGGGGAGTGAACTTTTTTGATTAATCTAGTTTAATTCGTTGATTATCAAATAAAAAAGTCAGTAGGGGATATAGAGCCCACAAAAAATGAATAAAACTGGCTGACAGCCTGCCACTTTGTCTTGTGTCAGGTTGTACAGGTTGTCATGTATTGGTGGGAATAATGCTTATGTGTGAGCTATGTTGGAATAGTGATGTGGTACTTGACATTAGTTATATCATCTCTGGTGTCGTTGCGGCCCAGCGGCACTCTGTGGTCGATGTGCAAAGGCGTGAGTGGTCGTCAAGTGATCGGTCTGAACAGCCACACCTTGTTCTTGCCCGCCTCCGGCCGCCGATGGGGTGGGGCGCTAGATACGGGTACGTATGGCTTCTATTGGCCGCGCAGTCTCCGCGCGGACAGTTCCCTCTACGCTTACATCTTGAACTTCATTTCGGGGAACGTGTACTGGAGCAAAAGCAACTACCGCTATGACGGATTTGCCGTTCGTGCTGTGCGTGTCTCTTGGAATTAGCACCCTTAATCTCCTCCAATCGCAGGAAAACGTTAGCTTTGGTCACGCTTGGGTAATTGAGATAAATATGTTATCTTTGCAACCGAGTAAATGATGCTATGACTTATGTGTGATATAAACGGAGAATCAATGATAGTCGAGAAATCTGATTTGTGCATGTATAAATTGGAGTCGCTGTGCTATCGACTGAAGTGCGCGATAATAGACCACAGTCTGAAACTGCCATCGTTGGTGTCATTCCGTTATTATGGGTCAATGCAAAAAGTCGGTTGTAAAGCCGATTTTTTTAACGAATGAGCG
>ERZ842401.4480-NODE-4480-length-16221-cov-4.995979_pt1 | contig 16221 bp, 12 predicted proteins | sample MGYA00521270_ERZ842401 | MGnify/ENA primary metagenome ERZ842401 (study PRJEB31892, sample SAMEA3878208) | bioreactor metagenome | biome: Moose rumen | place: Sweden | collected 2011-10 | study: EMG produced TPA metagenomics assembly of the PRJEB12797 data set...
CGCGTCGCCACTGGGTGAAAACGACTTTTTCAGAAATCAAACTGGCAAACTCGGGTTATACCATTTAGCGGGCATCGCGTGCCACACGAAATTATTGTAAACGATAAATTCAGAGTAGTGTTTCTTGCAAATGTAGACGATAAGTTGGCGTCCTGTTGCCGATAGTATAAGGCCGTTGGATTGTGGTATAATACCAGCGGATTAGTAGAAATCTCATGGAAGCATACGAGACAATATCATTCGCTTTGCTTGCGACATGGGCGGCGTGTGCCATTGTGGAAAATTGGTGTTTGGCAAATGAGGCGTAATCGGTTATGAAGATAATGGCGACATCCGACCTGCACGGGAATCTTGACGGCCTTGATCCAAGAGGCTCGGACGTCGTTGTCCTTGCGGGCGACATTGCACCGCTCAGAGGGCGCGGGCCGTGGCACATAAACGACCAGAAGAAGTGGATCAACGGGCGCTTCAGGGAATGGACGTCATCGTACCCAGACATTCAGTTTATCGTCATCCCCGGCAACCACGACTTCTATCCGATTGCACACATACTTTTCAAGAGGCAGGATATCGACTGGAAATACGGGTTCTCGCCGAACGTCCGTTTCCTCGGCGATGCTGGAACTGAGATAAGCGGCGTCAGGTTCTACGGGACGCCCTGGGTTCCGATAATCTCGTATTCATGGGCGTTTGAGGGCGAACACGACACGCTGAGGCGCTGGTTCTCGAAGATCCCGACCGGACTTGACGTTCTAGTGACGCACTCGCCCCCGCGCATTCCGGGAAGCGATGTCGACCGCTCGCTTCAGACAGACTCGGAACATTTCGGCTCGTCCGAACTGACGGAGGCCATCGCAGAGAAACGTCCCGGACTTGTCTTCTGCGGACACATTCATACCGGGCTGCATGGCGGTGTCGATTTCGAGGGAAGCCGCATCTACAACGTCTCACGCCTCGATGAGCGCTATGAAATCGCCTACGAGCCGACATGGGTGGATATCTGACGGTGTGTTACGAGGCGGCGTTTGCGGCGGGCGCAGTAGTGAGAGGTTTGGTATAATATCTGCATGAAAGGCAAAGCCGAATGAGCGCGAGCGAGAACCAGATTGTCGTCTATCAGCCGAACGAGACCGTCCGGCTGGACGTGCGCCTTGAAAACGAGACGGTTTGGCTGTCGCAGTTGAAGATTGCGGAGTTGTTTGGTGTTCAGAAGGCGGCAATCAGCAAACATGTCAGGAACATATTCGCTTCAGGAGAACTCGTCAAAAATGCAACAGTTTCCAAAATGGAAACAGTTCAAACGGAGGGTGGCCGTTCTGTTGTTCGTACACAGGAGTTCTTTAATCTGGATGTCATTATTGCAGTCGGCTACAGGGTGAATTCACAACGTGCGACGCAGTTCCGTATTTGGGCGACGAAGGTACTCAAGGAATATCTCCTTCGCGGGTATTCGGTCAATGCCAGGCTAAATCAGCTGGAAGATACAATGCACCGTAACCTTGCCAAGCACGACCAACGTATCGCTACCCTTGAGCAGAAGGTAGATTTCTTCGTGCAGACGCAGACACCTCCGCTGCAGGGCGTGTTCTACGACGGGCAGTTGTGGGATGCGAGGGCACTAGTGTTGAAGCTGATTCAGAGCGCGAAGCGGTCACTGATCTTGATTGACAACTGGGCGACGCCGGAAACGCTTGACCTGTTCGCGAAGAAGCGCAAAGGCGTGAAGGTGACGATTATCACGTCGGAGCATTACGACAAAAAGCACGTGCCGCACCGCAAGATTTCCCCTGCCGACATCGCGACCTTCAACGCGCAGTACCCGCGCCTCGCCGTCCGCTATAATGAAGCCTTTCACGATCGTTTCCTCATCATCGACGACAAGGAATTGTATCTGATAGGTGCGTCGCTGAAAGACCTTGGCCACAAATGCTTCGGCTTTACCAAGATGGACGCTAACGCAATTCGCGGCATCAAGAAATTGGCGTTTGCGGTGGGAAAGAAGGGTGGCGCGAAATGACATGGTGCATGAATTCTTTTGCAACTGCGAATAAGGACGCGGATGTAAAGCGGCCAAGTTTTGATCAGATAACAACCGCAGTGTTGGCATTGGATCTTATTGTGACAGAAATGGGAAGCATGACTGTAGCGAAAGTCAGAGGACAGGTCTTGAATATGGAGATGAAACGATAGATATGGACTCGATTCGACATATAAGGAATAAATTGTTTTTTCGGCGCACACTGTCGTTTAGTTGTGTCGCGTTACTGTTTCTTGTCGGCGGAGCTTTGCTGTGGAAATATTGTCTCACAGAGGCGTATGTCGTATGGGAGCCTGTGATAACCTATATGGTGCCTGTGATAACATATGGTAAAAACATCTCTTTGGGTTGGTGGTTATTGGCGGTTGCGCTTTGGGGTGCTTGGAAAGGGCTGCGATATAAGTTTGTGGAGGATAGTTCATGTCGCACTAACAAGGACAAAGAAATACTTGCGATTTCTGATGCGCCGATTAAGACATCTGCAGAAGATGAATTCTCCAGAGGTGCTTATGTGCGGATGTTGAGCACGCTTATCATGTCGTCACCAAATGAACGAGAGGCGCGTTACATCGGGATTTATGCTCCATGGGGTGACGGTAAGACATCTGTCCGGTTCCTGCTGGAAGAACGCATGCGTTCAGACTATGGCGAGGATAGTGCTATCATTGTTGATTTCTCGCCGTGGCAATATCCAGAATCGGCCGACATCCGAATGTTGTTTTTTGAGCGGCTGGCTAATGCCGTGGCAAAGGCGGGCTGCGATGATGTGTCCAAGATGTCCTCGTTGGTGGCAAAGTATTTTGCCATGACGCGTATCAATCGAAGCGTCGGCCCATTGCATGATGTGATTGATTGGTTGCGGAAGCTGTTTGTGTTCGGTGTTTTCTCTGAAGAATCACTTACGGTCGACTTTCGAGGATTGTTGAGTACAATGGATAAAAAGGTTGTGGTCGTTGTTGACGATCTAGATCGATTGTCAAAGGAAGAAACGTGCCGTGTCATCAGGTTTCTTAAGGCCAATGGAGATTTGCCGAACATCACGTATCTCATTCTGGCAGACGAGGCGTATCTTGCGAATGCCGTCGCCGGTTTGGTGGCGCGTTCCGACAAGACGGAAATAGAATGTGGGCGGGAGTATTTGAAGAAGATCATCCCATTGCGCTGTCCTTTGCCGCCAATTAACGGCAACAGGTTGTTGACGAGTTTCAAGCAGCGACTTGCATCGCTTCTGAGTGATTATGACCTTGAAGCTGAAAATCCAAAGGAGACTTGCGATTGGTTGCTGCTACCGTATATGGATAATACGCGAGTGGCAAAACAGCTCCTTAATGCTTTCTCCATTAAACTGGCAACATACAAGCGACAGGTGGGAGGGCGTAAGTATCTGAATGTCCACATTGGAGATCTGTTGGCTCTTACCGTAATTGAGGTTTGCGAACCCGATTTGCATGCAAAGCTTTGGGATGGGTACATGGGATTATTGCATGATTCTTGGCGTTACTTTGGTTCAGACAAAGGTTTGTCGGAGCAGTGGATGGAGGATCATTTCTTTTGCCATGCGAAGGGGAAGCGCGATTTAGTAGAACGATTTTTGAGCGAGCGCTTAGGAGTTGCGCACAGTGGTGGAAGTTATAATAACGACCCGGTAACGTACAAGCTGGATAAACCTCGTGATCAAGAACTCATGCTACATTATCGGCTTGCCTCTGCGGCAAGTTTCCAGCATTATTTTCTGTTAGAAGAAGAGATTGGACGTTTGTCTCAAGACGATGTAAAAGATTTTCTGTCAGAGGTAAATGCAGGACGAATACCCGAAGGTGTCATCCGTCGGCTTGATGAATCGGGAATGCTACCTCAACTGCTTTATGCCCTTGAGTCCGAAAAAATGCTGCCTACAAAAGCGGCTTCCGATTGCTATATAAAGACTTTAATCTGTATGGCAAATCTCCCCTTGAGGAATTTAGCAATGCCGCCAGAATACCAGAATTGGTTTTTCGAGCAGTCGATTTATGCTGGGATTTATAGATGCTTACTGTTTTATTGCAAGGATATTAATGTGCATGTCATGAATGAGAAGGAAATATATGGCGCAAAAATTGAACGGATAGGGGAGCTGTTGTTGCCGTTATTAAACGATAGTTCCGATGTCGTACTTACATCCCATCTTATTGGACATGACAAAGAGTATCATGAAAGTGAAACGTCGGTGTCGCGGTATGATGCATTTTTCTCTCATGAAGAGTATGAAACGTTGCGCAGGCTCTACCTTGATCGAATAGAGAGTTTTCAGCGTGAAGACCGTTTGATTGGACACGTTGAATTCTTTGACTTGTTCCGTTGCTGGCGCATATTGCTACGAGAATATGCTGAACCTGTTTTGAATGACAAGTTCAAGGCAGCCTGCTTGTCAATGACACGCGATGTTCAGGCAATTAATCAAATGATACTGTTTTTCTGCGATGACAATAGATTGTCAGATATACATTCTCGGCTGATTGTGGCAATTCAATTGGATTCGTTGACGGATGCGTTTGGCGAAAAAGGAGTCGAGTCGATTGTCTCTACGTTGAAATCTGCGCAGTACCTGCCGGAGTACACATATAAGGCTTTGGTGTCATTGCGGTGGGCACTTGAACAAAAGGCGGCAAATAAGCCTTATGGCAAAGAGGTGCAGATGGAAGCGCTAAAGGGCCTGTACGAGAGCGAGAAGATCAAGGCCGAGATGGCGGCAAGAGTTATTAAGAAAGAGACCGTGAAATGAATGATCTACCGATACAGTTTAATGACGGCGGGAAATTGGCAGTCGAGCAGCAACATCATACGAAAGGTGCTGATGATGAAAATACATTTATGCATTGTTGCGTTAGTGGCAATTTTGATACTGCAGTTTGCAGCGAAAGGAGAGTATAAAATGCCGATGTTGAAGTGGGCGGGGAAAGAGAAGGTGGTCAACCACCACAATGATGTACCGTTCACGGTGCTTGAACGGAAGTGGGAGTTTGGCGATGGTGCGTGCACGAATGGCGAGAACATGGTCATTCACGGCGACAATCTTGCCGCGCTCAAGGCGCTTCTGCCGCAGTACGAGGGCAAGGTCAAGTGCATTTACATTGATCCGCCGTACAACACAGGTGAGGAGGGATGGGTCTACAACGACAACGTGAACGACCCGCAGATCAAGAAATGGCTGGGCGAGGTTGTCGGCAAGGAGGGGGAGGACTTTTCGCGCCACGACAAATGGCTTTGTATGATGTATCCTCGTCTGCGGCTATTGCAGAAACTCCTGTCTGACGATGGGACGATTTTCATAAGCATAGATGATAATGAGTTCGCCCATTTGCGACTGATTTGCGATGAAATATTTGGAAGCCAGAATTTCATAACCACCTTCATTTGGGAGAAGAGGGTTAATCGAGAGAATCGTAAGGTCGTATCCTCTCGGCACGATTATTTGCTTTGTTACGCGAAGCATATAATTTCTGACCGTCGCCCGTTGAAACAATTGCCAATGACGGGGGAGGCGTTGGACCGATATCAAAATCCCGATAATGATCCAAGGGGCCCGTGGAAATCTGATCCAACAACAGCTCAAGCTGGGCATGCCACGGCAAATCAGTTTTACACGTTGAGAGTTCCATGTGGTAAGGAATGGAATCCTCCGCCCGGTAGTTGTTGGCGATTTACAGAACCAGTCATGATGAAGATGATAGAGGAAGGGCGAATTTGGTTGGGGCCAAAGGGTACCAATATGCCGCGCAAGAAGACATATCTTTATGAGAAAGAGCGTGGTCTTACTCCTGAGACGCTTTGGTTTGCAAAAGACGTTTCCACCAATGAACGCGCTAAGAATGAATTGAAAAACATATTCCCAGATGACATCCCATTTACGACTCCAAAACCCCATGAGTTGATAGAGCAGATTCTTCGTGTAGCCACCGACAAGGATGGCATTGTCCTCGATTCCTTTGCCGGTTCCGGCACGACGGCGCATGCGGTTTTGAAGATGAACAAGGAGGACGGCGGCAACAGGAAGTTCATTTTGATTGAGATGATGGACTATGCCGATAAGGTAACGGCGGAGCGCGTGAAGCGCGTGATTAGTGGCTATGGTCAGGGCGACAAGGCTGTTGAGGGAACGGGCGGTGGTTTCGGCTACTACGAACTCGGCGAGCCGCTGGTGATCGGCGAGAATCTTAACGAGAACTTGCCCATTGAGAAGATTCGGGAATATGTGTGGTACATGGAGACGCGAGGGATGGGAAGTGTTGCCAATGTGGAAGTGTTGCCAATAGCCAATGCCAATTCTCAATCGGAAAATGGCAACATTGGAATTGGCAACACTGGCAACATTGGCAACATTAAAAACGATCCGTATCTCTTGGGCGTTGTTGACGGCGCGGCTTACTACTTCTGCTATGAGAAGGGATCGACGGTGAAACTAAACCGTGCACTTCTCAGGAAGCTCAAGACCAAGGCAGAGCGATATGTCATTTATGCCGACATCTGTCTTTTGGATGATTCGGAGCTTGAGAAATACAACATTACCTTCAAGAAGATTCCGCGTGACATTGCAAGGCTGTAAGGAGATCATGCAATGAACGACTTTGACGAATATCTTGTTGCCGGAGAGCCAGACAAGCGCGAGCGTGCCTACGGGTGGGCTACCGCCATTGGCTTGCAGGATGTTGACGGCTTGAAGGTCTCCGACTTCCTGCTCAACACCGCGAAGCGCAATATCGAGGGCGAGATAACCCAGGTGGAGGCCGGGAAGATCATTGATGCCTACTACGAAACAAAGGAGGGGCATGATCAGCCGGAGGACAGAAAAGAGGCGGACAAGGTTGCGCGTAGAATCAATGAGACGATAAATTCTCCGACTTTCCGTTTTTCGCCGGAATACTATATCGGATTGCACGGCCGGCTTTTCAAGGATGTGTACTCTCATGCCGGAAAGATACGCGATGTGGAGCTTACGAAGCGAGAATGGGTGTTGAACGGTGATACGGTCAACTATACGCCGTCGTTCATGGTGAAAGAATCGCTTGCGTATGATTTCGCAGAAGAAAAGAAATTCCGTTACAGCGGACTTTCCGAGGATGCGTTTGCGGAACATTTCGCGTCTTTCATTTCGGGGCTTTGGCAGATTCATCCGTTCAGAGAGGGCAACACGAGGACCGTCGCGGTTTTCGCCATCAAGTACCTGCGTTCCATGCGCTATGATGTGACGAATGCCCTGTTCAAGGAGAAGTCGTGGTATTTCAGAAATGCGCTTGTGCGGGCGAACTATGAGAACCCCAAACTGAATGTTGAGAAGACGCAACTTCCTCTGGAGGAGTTCTTCAAGGTTCTCATATACGGATATGACATTGAACTGCGTAATAGATTTTTACGTATTGGGTACGAGCATGTGACGCAAAAGGCCGGAGCTGTGAGTAATTTACACCGACATGATGTCGGTATAAATGACGGTGTAAATGACGGTGTAAACAGCGGGAAGAACGACCTAATAGGAAGATATGCACTCTCGGAACGGGAAGAAAAGGCTGTTATGGCGATACGTCGGGATAATCGTATTACAGCGAAACAATTAGCGGACATTCTTTCGGTTAAAAAGCGACAGGCAGAGCGAATAATAGCATCGCTTAAACGAAAAACGCCACTTCGTAGAGATGGAGCGGATAAAAATGGCCGTTGGGTTTTCGAGGAGGTTTGACGATGGAGCTCAAGAATTACCAGAAGCTTGTTCTCAAAGACATTGACGCATATCTTGACGCGCTGATGAAGACGGACGGGATTAACGCCGCATGGAAGGAGTATTGGGCAAGCAAAGGAATCGGGGCGGGATTTGCCGCCTACTACGACGATCTTGCTGGTGCGCCTAACGTGTGCATAAAGGTGCCGACTGGCGGCGGCAAGACCTTTCTCGCGGCATCTTCCGTCAAGACGGTGTTCGACAAGCTGCCGACGGGAAAGACGAAGTTCGTGGTGTGGCTTGTGCCGAGCGACGCGATTCTCACGCAGACCGTCGCAAATCTGTCGAATCCGAATCATCCATATCGGCAACGGCTCGACAGGGACTTTGGCGGATGCGTCAATGTCTATACGAAGGAACAGCTTCTAAACGCCCAGAACTTCAAGCCGGCGGATGTCATGGAGAACTTGAGCATAGCGATATTCTGCTATGCGTCGATTCGCGCCAATCCGAAGAGCAAGGACGACAAGAAAATCTATCAGGAAAACGGCAACCTTCTTGGCTTCGCGGAGATGTTCAACGACAAGGAACTTCTTTTGGCCGATACTCCTGATACTGCCTTGCTGCAGGTCATCCGCCAGATGAATCCTGTTGTTGTGGTGGACGAGAGCCACAATGCGAAAAGCGAGTTGAGCATTGCCATGCTCCAGAACCTGAATCCGTCTTTTGTTCTTTCCATGACGGCTACGCCAACCAAGCGGAGCAACATCATCTCGTATGTGAATGCGCGGGAGTTGAAGAAGGAGAACATGGTAAAGCTGCCGGTCGTGGTGTACAACCGCCCCGACCGCAAAAGCGTAATCTACGATGCGGTAAAACTGCGCGGCGTACTGGAACTGAAGGCAAAGACGGAGGCGACATCTGGCGGGAACTATGTGCGTCCAATTGTGTTGTTTCAAGCCCAACCCAAAAATACCGAGGATTCGGCGACGTTCGATAAGATCAAGGCGAAACTTGTCGCAATGGGTATAAAGGCGGAGGAGATTGCGATAAAGACCGCAGACAAGGACGACCTCAAGACGGTCGATCTCATGGCGGCAAATTGTCCGGTCCGCTACATCATAACCGTTAATGCGCTTAAGGAAGGGTGGGATTGTCCGTTTGCATACGTTCTTGCGTCACTTGCCAACAAGACATCGCAAGTAGATGTCGAGCAGATCGTAGGCCGCATTCTTCGACAGCCGCATGCCAGGAAGCATGGCGAGAAGCTTCTCAACATGTCGTATGTGCTTGCTTGCAGTGCGGATTTCCAGGCAACGGTCAAGAGCGTGGTGGAAGGCCTCAACGGAGCCGGATTCAGCGCGAGTGATTATCGCGTGGCGGATGCAAATGTCATGGCGACGGCACCATCGCCAGAACTAGTCCAGACGACATTAAACGATTTCTCGGAGGTCAAGCCATGCGAGCCGTCCAACGAAGATTTAGAAGACGATCTTTCAGATGTGCCGGACGAGAAGATCGATATTCCGAAACAAGACGATGTGGAGGCGAAGACGAAGATAGATGCTTCCATCGGCGAAATTATCAATACAGCCGAGGCGCAGGGTGACGATTACGAGCAGAACAACAAAGAAGCCGATGATGATGCTTTGTTTAATCTGGGAGTTCCAAACGTGAAAATACAACGCATGCAGCCAGAGTTCGCCGCTGAAGCGGCGCAGTTGGAGATTCCGCAGTTCATGGTGCAGGATGATGCTGGCATGTTCGGTGGCAACGAATTGCTGGTGCCTCTGAATGAGACTGCGTTGCTTGATGGATTCACTCTTGCGGCGAAGGATGCCGCAGTGCCATTCAATCTTGCAGTTTCAGGAGCTGTTCGTGTTGACATATCCGAAAGTGGGGATGTTACGCCAAAGTGCAAGCAGCTGACGAAATCAGAACTTGAGTATTTTTCCGCGCAACTTGCGACAAAGACTACTGACGACAGGATAAATGCTTTGCTCAACATGGCAGCAACACAGCTTGACAGTAAGATTGACTTCTGCCGGAAGAAGGAGATCAAGGACTATGTTGTGCGTGTTGCGCAGCAGCTTCCTGCCGCTGAGCGCAACCAACTGTCATTGGAGCTCTTGCCGTCGTTTGTCCAGTGCGTCAGGGACAAAATAGACAAACTTGCGAAGCAACACAAGAGGTCAGCTTTCAACGACAAGATAAATCAGAACGTCGTAGTGTGCAAGGCAAATTACAAGTTGCCGCAGACGATACAGCCGATTCCTGCCGTTACTTATATTGAGAAATCTTTGTACACGGGCGAGTATGCCGACATGAACCCCGAGGAGTTGTCGGTTATTCAGGCAATCGCAAGTAAGGAGAACGTGAAATGGTGGCATCGGATCAAAGACCGCAAGGGGTTCTGCATCAACGGTTTTATAAATCACTATCCTGACTTTATGGTTTATACCGATAAAGGCAATGTGGTGATGGTTGAGTATAAAGGCGCAGACAGAGATGGCAGCGATTCTCAGGCAAAGGCGGAACTTGGACGCATCTGGGCTGACAATGCAGGGCAGAAGTACAAGTATTTCATGGTGTTCCTGAAAGATGGCGATGCCGTACAGGGCGCATTGAAGATTGACGCGTTCTTGAATACCATTGAGAAGTTGTAATGTGCGTGCTCTCCATGAGCGAAAGCGGATACGTGAACTTCAAACCACAATGATGTAGAAAAATGGCGAGGAATTTGACATTGCTGAATATGCGTGACAGACGCGAATAGGGATGGACAATTACTGTGCTGTCGACCATGCCGGTCATTCGGGAACGTACGACAACTGGTCTGCTGGACGTCTCGTTTGGGACATCCCCATAGGATGGGTCAGGATGCGGTTTGACGGTGATGATCGGCATGGCGTTCGTGAAGAAGAGCATGAATCCTACACAAATAAGGCTACACGAGCCCTGTTGATAGGCGGGACACAAGACGCCTACCAGCAAATCTTCTCGATCTCTGAAGACGGAACGGCATCAATCGAGAAACACGGGCATACCATGTCGCGTGGACGATTCTGCCGGATTATAGTAGACGGCAAAACCATTCAATGGGTGCATTGACATGAAAAAGATATTATTGACACTGACATTGCTGATCGTTGCTGCATGCGGCATATTCATCGTTCGTCATGTTCTCATGCCGAAGCATGTTAAGTCGGCTTCTAATGAGACATCGACACCAGATGCGGCAGCGCCGTTGAAAGAATGGATAAACAACAGCATCGACGAAGATTGCCCACCCGGCGATCTCTTGCGTTATCATCCTGAATGGGTGGGCGATGCAGAACGTGCGCATGGCATCTTGAAAACACCACCGGCTACATCCCCAAGTGGCTGGATGAATTCAAATGATGATTGGGACAGTGTGCAATGAGGTGGGAGGGACAGCCGCCGTCAGACCATTATGAAAGAACCAGCTTGCAAGTTGCTTCAGACTTGCGCGGTGGATTTGCCGCGCTACGCATATCCCCTAATTTAAGAGGCGCCTTGCCTCGCCGTGCGCCATGAAGTTATCGCAGACGATAACTACTGAGTCGTTTTTCCCGCAAACGAAAAGTTTACGATAAGTTGACATCCCTCGTTGATGGTATACTGTCAGCGACTTCTCAGGAAAGGAGTGTGCAGGGGATGAATAAGATGCTTTTGACGACGCTTTTGCCGACGACAACAAAATATAATAATTGCGAATGTCTCCTTGAATTGTCGCGAGGCGTTGGGCTTCAACAATGGTAAGGTAGTGCAGTGATGAACTGGCATTTCCTTGGGAGTTGCTTTGTTGTTGCCGAGTGCGTCTGCATATTCGCGTTCCTTGTTCGTATCAATGTTCGTGCACTTCGCAGACTGTCGGCTTCGCTACTCCTCGCGCTTTCGCTTCTCGCCGTCGGCACGTCGCTCGATGCGCAGAAGACAAACAATGTGCCGCCGAATATGAACTCGCCATTGCCGCAGATGATGCAGGGGCCTTCTTTTCAGACAGGATTGACAGGATTGTTAGGGATTGGTAATCTTATAAACCTTGTGAATCCTGTCCAGGCGACTATTGATGACATTTCTCGCGGTTGGCGAGTGGAGAGCGTCACGACTAACGCGGCGGTTTCGTATGCGATGCCGACGAACGCAGCGCTTGTCGGGAACTGGCACATCCACGGCGCGGCATCGTCTTTTGGGAACAACAGGATTGATTTTGGCAATTGGGTGTTCCCTCTCGGCACGAATGATGAGGCGTTTTCGTCGTTTTGGTATTTCATAGACGGTCGCATCCGCCCGGCGCCGCGAGATGCCGCACACGAGATCTGCGCTGTCGGCGTTCCAATGTCTGCCGTTCCCGGCCAAAGTCGGTTGTGGCGGCTTGAGGGCGGCGACGGTAGCCGCGTCCTCACATGGGAAAACTTCTTCCTCGGCGGCGACACGAACAGCCCCGTCAATGCGCAGATCGTCCTTTCACCCAACGGCGATTTCCTGACACGCTCCAACGATGTCGAAACAGTCTGCCGCCGCGTCAACCCCGACGATTGGGATGATGATGGAATTCACAACGACGAAGACGCCAACCCCACTGCCTGCGATGGTGACTTCTTCGGTCCGGCAAATATTCTTCCTGCTGGCGCAAATACAAACGCATATTGCGCAATTAGTGTTGTTGCAACTGGTCCAGACGCACTCGTGACATTTACGGGCGACAAGCCCAGCAACTATCCCGATCCTCGCTTTGTGGCAAAATCTGGCGTCACTAACGAGGTAGTGATCCTGATTGGCAAGACATACGCAATCTCGTCCGATTGGCCATTTTCCATAGTCGGCGTGTCCGATCCAGATACGGAAGTCTGGCAGATGCGCGGCGCGGCGCACCAGACTTATGCTTGCCGCCCTGTGACAATCTCCGCATCAGATGGCAATCCGTTCACGATGTCCGTTGTGCCATTGAATCTCGGCGGCGTTTTTCTGTGGCCGGCTGCGCAATGCAGCTGCTCTATCAATGGGAGCGGCGACACTTTTACTTGGAACTGTCCGATGAACTGTACATGCTGCGGCTGCACCGTAGAAGGACAGTATTCCTACGAGGGTTATTGGCTTCCGGCGACAAGCTGCCTTTGCGGATGCTACTACGACGGAACGGGCCCGAAGTGGGAACCGTCTTCCGCGCCTCTTGCTGCGTCTGTCGCTGCCTTGTTCTCGAAGTCGGCGGTCATCTTCGAGGACGCATACGAAGACGAGCCGGGACGGTGGGTAGGCAAAAACTCGACGCGGACGCGCCTCAACATCGTCGCCAATGGCGGCCCGAATGGAGGAACGCTCTCGGTAACGAGCGCAAACATTGGCAAGTTGAGCCGTATTTCCGGCCCCGATCTTCCACTTGCTTCTGTGGCAGTTCCCGCAGAGACGCAAGTTTCATACGCAATCGTATACGAAGGGGCAACGGCGAGCACGGCTGCTGATGAAATCACGGTGACGGCGACTGTGACGGATGCTGACACAGGCGCCGCGTCGACGAACGAATGCGCGGCAACGTCGATCAGGCTTGAGCTCACCCCAGTATGGGAAGCTCCAGAGAATCCATGCACCAACCGCCACATGTACGGCGTCGGAGAAAAGGTGCTTTTCAAGGTGTTCCCGCAACTTTCATCTGTCATTCTTTCGACAGTGAAGTTAGACACAGAAGATAGCGAAGGCGGGTATGAACTTTTCGATGGTGTTATGACGAATGATGCCAGTGTAGTAAGAACATATACATGTCCGATTTCCAGAAACTACACGCCTCCGATTCGCGTGCGTCTTGGTGATGTAGAATATGTTCCCTCAATTTCGCTTGTCGAACCGCAGGAGGTGATAACAACAGGAGCAGAATGGGGTATTTGCATAACCGACATCTTCTATCAAGGGAATCGGAAATGTTGGCCGTCGGGGAGCGTTGGTGCAGCAACGCTTGTCACCACGAACTATATTGGACCGATGACGGTTTCCTTCAAAGGTGTTGCAGTGTCAGAGCTTGCCTGCTATGAAGAGGATGTTGTTACAGGATGCTTTACCAACGGGCACTCAAGGACGCATACTGATGCCGTCGGCGCAAACAAGGCATATCCGATTATGGATGGGAACATGTGGTTTGTTGATTCCGCGGGCGAAAGATGGCCAGAACAGGCTTGGTCGCCGAACAGTGAGATGGTCTGGAAGATTCCAATAGGATGGCATCGTAGGGGCGCTTCTGACGAAATGTTCCTTGTGCCTTTTTCAGATTTTGAGTTGCATCTTAATCAGAATTCCCGGCCATTGGTCATTGCGAGTCAGTATTGCCAGCGGTTCAGCATCGATACTGACGGCGTGTTCAAAATTGAAAAGTATGGGCATTGGATTTCGCGCAGTCCGTCATGTCGCGTGATTCTTGACGGAGTTGTGCTACAGGAGACACATCAGCCATGACAAAAACAAGACAGATATCGGCGGTTGCGTTTTTTGCTGCCATCATTTTAACGACACTTTTCTGTGTTGTGTGGTATCAGCGCCGTTGCGCGACACTTTGCAGCGCGACGTCGGACAGGAAGAACTTTGTCATCACGGACGAGCCGCCCCCAATGCTTGCAAGTCCGAGCCGTACTACTGTTGACACGGGGGAAAGAGAAAGGATAAAGGCGATTTTTGATTCTGTCGTAGTGGCGTATTCAAATTTGCAAAGTGATGTCATACGCGAATTGGAGGCGAAACTTCCCAAGAAGGTGGAGTATTTGACGGACAAAGATTTTCAGTATACCGAACGTGCATTTTTCAGGCTTCTTTATGATGATATTGTGTCAGCGCATGCGCCATTGCACAGTTTTTCATCTGCGGAAGAGTTTAAGACGCGCGTTTTGACTGATTTTGCTGCCATCCAACTTTACGGGGCAGTAATCAAGAAAAGGAAAGATTACAACCAGTTTTTTCATTGGATAGAGGCGAAAGAACTGAAACGGTTGGGTGGCTATAAGGAAAAGTTTGTCTGCGAAGGAAATGCGGCATGTGCAGAAGCGGCAGACAAGGTGATTGAGCGCTGGATAGACCAAATTGAATCTCCGCAGGGATTCACATATACGATGGCTTTATATTATCTCGAGCGCGGAAAGGTACGTGTGCCGAGTCCGTCGGAGGAATTGATCCCGAATTGGGAAATTATTCGTAACAAGGCTGTTGCGCAGGGAGTAGAGCCGCTTGTGGCAAACGGATATACGCCGAAATGGATGGACAAGCTTTTAAAAATGCCAGAGCCTGAAGCTTATTATGTACCAGATTACTATTAATATCCTGACCTGTGGCGTCTGGTGGAGAAGGTGTAGCGCGCCGGATTTGCCGCGGCGGTTTTGCCGCGGTTTTTGCTTGTCTAAAGCCCCATTTTCCCGCCGAAAAAATTTTTTACGATTTAAGATTAGATTTAAGATTCGTTTGGTAAAATGGTTGTGAACTCGGCGAGATGCACTAAAAAGTTTTAGCCGTGTAGAACATGTAGAACGGGTAGATTGATGAAAGAAAGTCGAAAGGTTTATGGCTGGCTGGTCCGCGACAGAAATGCCGCGGTAGGATGTTTGCCCATGTGGACTGGCACCATGGGAGAAGAATGCTACTGTGGCAATTTACTGTGGCAATCAAGTCTGACCCTGTTGGTTCGCTGTTGGTTCACGACCAACGATTTGAACTTGAAGCCGATGGGACTACACGTATCAGAAAATTTGACTATGTGCTACAACAGGGAACAAATCTAGAATTTCAAGTTATGGAGGAAGCAAGATGAATGGTGTGCTTAAAAAGATGGTCGGTTTGCTGGCTGCATGTCTTTTGCAGGTGGCATTTGCAACAACCGTTGAAGAGGCGCGAGCTCAAGCGCTGTCGTCGACAAACTACTGGGGTGTTTCATTTGCTGAATATCGTTTGCGGGTTGGCGAGTCTGTTCCTTTCCTCGCGACTAACGGAACGCTGTCGGCGCGTCAGGCCCTTTGCGATTGGTATGTGTCTCTTGCCGGATTCGCCTCACCAACCAATTCAGTGACTGACTATGAATCTTGGTTGGATGAGCAGGTCGTGGCGTTGTCGGCATATTCGCGCTTCCTGGTTGATCCGCAGTTTACAAACGCTTGGGTGGCGGCGGCCTGTCGTCTCGGTGCTTTGCGAGATGCGATTCCGACAAAAGACGACCTCCGTATGGGTATGAAGAACAAGTTTTTTGTTGATGGACTTCTTGTAGACGATAACACCGTCAAAGAAATCAAAGGGGATTTCCTAAGGGAACAGGATTTTGCATTTGCGCGGCAATCAGCGTCTGACATTCTTGCTCGCCCTGTTGTGAATGTGTTTGGACGGAAGGGGATTTCCAAGCTTCCAATCAATGAGAGGAGTGCATTTGCTTCAAACTATGTCAGCACAGCTCGCTTGTCTACGGAGGAGGCGAATGTGGTTTTTCAGGAATTGAGCAGGTGAG
>ERZ842401.4481-NODE-4481-length-16213-cov-3.928952_pt1 | contig 16213 bp, 13 predicted proteins | sample MGYA00521270_ERZ842401 | MGnify/ENA primary metagenome ERZ842401 (study PRJEB31892, sample SAMEA3878208) | bioreactor metagenome | biome: Moose rumen | place: Sweden | collected 2011-10 | study: EMG produced TPA metagenomics assembly of the PRJEB12797 data set...
GAGGTCGATGTAATCGCCTGCGGCAAAGCGATCATTTCCGTAACGGTCGTATCGGGCCTTGTCGGGCGTTAGTGCTCGGTTGCCCTTGCCTATGGCGTCGCTTTCGGGTTTGAGCCGGTAGTCGAAGATGTATTTATCACGTTCGAGGTAGAATTTGGGGTCGGCTCCCCACACGCAGTTGATGAAGTTGGCGTCGTCGCTGCCTTTATTCTTTATAAGACAGTAGCGCAGATAGACGTTGGTGCCGGAGAGGTCGCCGGCGTTCAGCTCGTCGCAGTTGCCATAGAAGATGCAGTTGTTGAAGTCGCCTTCGAGTTCGATTACACTTGCGGCGCCCTCAAACTCGGTGAGCCTTGCCAGCTCAATCAGCGGCCCCTTGATGGCGTTGAACAGGTAGAAATTGGCGAGGGTGCAGTTGTTGAGACGCAGTCGTCCTCCGGTGAGCTGGATGACGTCGTTTCCGGCATCGCTAAACTCGGTGCCTTCGGCCTCGATCCAAGCGTTGAGGACAGTCATTACATTATTGGTGGCGTTGTGCAACACGCTGTTGAGGATGTGTAGCGATGGCTTTACAGGGTCGCCCGAGACGATGTTGATACCGTTGGTGGTGCTACGCATATAGACGTAAGCCATCTCGTTGCCGTAGCTGCCGTGGTCGATGACTACGCCGTCCCATTGCCCCGACATGATGTCCCAGTCGATTTCGCCCACCACGTGGTCGAGGCGGTCGCCTCGCAGATTGATGGGCTGTTGCTGTGTGCCCACGGCGTGGAGGCGTCCTTGTATACGCAGAACGGCTTTGTCGTGGAAGAGCAACTGTGAGCCCGGCTCGAGCGTGAGCGTGACGCCAGGCGAAACGAGCAGTGTGTCGTAGACGATGTATGGTATGCCTGCCATCAGTTTCGTATCCTCGGTGAGGACTAAGTTTTTGAAGATGATTGCGTCCTGCGCCCAGGCGTGTAGGCCTACACGCTGAGTGACACCGTTGGTGACGAACTCGATATGGTCCTTGATTTCGATAGGTTCGATTTTTCCGGTAGGGTCGAGCCGGCTTTCGACGAAGACGAAGATGCTGTCCTCTCCGCGTATCTCGATGTCGTTGATTACTTCGCCCTTAATGCCGTCGACGTTGAGGAAGAAATGGCCTTCGCTTTCGCCCGCGACTCGGATTGATGAGATGTTGATTTGCTTCTTACTGCGGTTGTAGACGACGAATTGCTTGGTGGGAGTGCCGTCGCCGGTGATGACGGTGTCGAATGCAACGGTGTCGACCGAGAAGGTCAGCACATCGTTGGGGCTGGTGGTGAACTCGTCGTTGATGCAGCCGGCGAGGATTATCGTCAGCGGTAGCAGTAGAGCTATTATCAATGCTGTTGTAATATTCTTCATATCCTATAAAACGTGACGAAGCGAAAAATATTTTATTCAGAGGGCGGGTGAACAGAGTCAGTCGAATTTGTATTTACCCGATTCCGCGAGCTGGCGATAGAGGCGCAAGGTGAAGTCCTCGATATTTATAGCCTCGAGCAGGTCTTCGTCGTTGAGGTCGAATTTGAGTTCCTTCTCAAGTTGCGCGAGCACTTCGGCTCTCGCCTTGAGGTTGATGCCGAGGCGTTCGAACAGCTGCCAAGTGTTGAGATTTGGCACTGGCGAGTCGAGTTCGGCGGCAAAATTGTTGAGCACCATGGTGCGCAATTGCTCAAATGAGAGCCGGATAGTGTCAATCTCGACGCGTTGGATGGGACGGCGCGGGCCATACATGAGCCGGATGCGACCCGGCGGTGGACCATAGACGGTGGCTTTCGGCTCTTGCTGATTGTTTCGCGCCAGAAGGCGGTCGACGTTGACGGCGTTGTTGTCAATGACAATTACGTCGGCTGCGGTGAGCTCGTCGGCTTGCCGCTGAGCCGCGGTGGGGCTTACATTGTCGGCACCGGCACTAAGCGCTGATGCCGCTACACTTGCCGCCACCAGAGCGTTGAGCGATTTCTTTACTTGTTTCTTCTTCATACTATGAGAGGGTTAGAGTTTTACATTTTTCAGGCGGAGGTAGTTGCAGGCCAGCATGTTACCGCCGTCATTGCGCAGATGGAACGCGCCGCCGTCGCAGTAGGGTAGGGCTTCGCAGTCGGCACAAGGACCGCGGTGCATCCATCGGCGGTCGCGATAGGCTTGGAACCGGTGTTGCCACACGTCCCAGAAACTGTCGCGGTAGATGTTGCCCTGATTGTAGTCGCTGCGGATGCTGAGGCACCCGGCGATGTCGCCGTTGGCGCGGATGCTCGCCACGGTGAGTCCGGCTTCGCATCGGAAGAAGTAGTCGCGCGCGATGCCCTCGTAGGCCCCGAGGAAGCCTTCGCATGCGAATGTGAGGTCGATTTTCCCTTCGAGGCGTGTCTCGACTATGAAGTTCATGAGGTCGCGGAATTGCGAGTCGGTGATTTGCAGGCTGTCGTCGCCTGTCGCTCTGCCCATTGGAATGATGGTAAAGCATCGCCAGTGGGTGACGCCGGCATCGATAAGTAGCCGCTTGATTTGGCTCAGCTGCTGAAAGTTGCGACTATTGACGCAGGTGATGACGTCGGAGGTGAGGTCCGGTGTGCCCGACACAAGGCGTATGGCGTTGATTGCCCGGTCGAAGCTTTGAGGGTTGTTCCGCAGCCAGTTGTGGCTCTCGGGAGTACCATCGAGGTCGATGGCGATGGTGTCGAGACCGGCGTCGAGTAGCGAGTCGAGCATAGGCCGGTCAAGCAAAAAGCCGTTGGAAACAGTGCCCCAGCCGAAGCCGCGCCGCTTGATGGCTTTGCCGCAGAGGGCGAGGTCGCGACGAACGAGCGGCTCGCCACCTACGGTGTTGACGAGCACGGAGGCGGGGGAGGTGTGAGTGGCAATTTCGTCGAGGACAGGCAGGAAACTGTCGAGTGGCATCTCTGATGCCGCGAGATCCTTTGTGCAGTCGCTTCCACAGTGCCTGCAGGCGAGGTTGCAACGCAGAGTGCACTCCCAGAAGATTTGCTCAAGGGGGTGGTTGGCTTTCAGCCGTTCAGTTTCGAGCCGGTTTTGCTCAAGTCGTTGCAACTGTAGTGGTGTCATTGTCGGTTAGAGTGAGTTTTCGAGCGCTTGAATGGAGGCGATGTTTTGCCGCTCGATGGCGGTTAGTTTCGCCTCCACGTTGTCGCTCTGTGGGGTATACCATGAATATCCCTCAAAGAATTGTTGCAGATCGGGTTCGTTGAACCGCATGCCGTATTGCGCGAGGACGTAGTTGCGCAGAAGTCGCAGCTCGTCGCGGTCGCGTCCGCGGAGCTCGCTGTCGGTCACAGCTTTGGAACGCAGTTGGAGTTCTACCGCTTGACGCGCGATGTAGTCGTGATTGAGCATGCTGTCGACCTCGACGGTACTGCCGCCATTGATGGCGTTGGAGGCGGTGTCGGGCGCATGAGCCGGGTCGCTCGTGTAGAGGTAGTAGAACACGAGTCCGAACGAGATTATGAACGATAACGCCGAAGCCAAGATGATGATGAGCGTGGTGTTGCTCTTCTTCTTGGGCTTAGGTTTGCGCGGCGGCAAATTAATTGGCGTCGCTGCCTGCTGAGGTGGCGCGTAGTTGGGTTGCGCGCCACTCATCAGAACAGTTCGTTCTCCGTTGCTGCTATACGAATTCATAGAGGGGAGAATTATAAGATTTTGCTTATTTGCTCAAAATAGCTTTGTAGATTTCGCTTATGTCGCCCACATTGATCTCGCCATCGCCATTGACGTCGGCATGAGCAGCGAAGGTGTTGTCGGCGCCGAGGATTACGGCGTAGATGGCACTTACATCGCCCACGTTCACCTCTCCGTCGCCGTTGACGTCGAACTTGTCGTCTACCGCTTGGCCATTAACCAGGAAGGAAATGCTCTTTTCGCCTTGCATGAGCTTGCCCTGCGAGTAGTAGAAAGGAATGAGCATATATCGCTCGCCTACCTCGAGGTCGGAGAACGAAGCGTTGAGCGTGGCGTTGCCGTTGGCGTCGAGTCGGCAGGCAATCACTTGATCCTTGTTGCGATAGTACAGTTCGTCGGGCAGTTGCTTGGTGAGGCGTGCGATAATGATATCGTCAAACTCAGCGGCCATGTTGTTTTGCACTTTGATTGTGATATTGGCCGTTGTGCTGTTGAGCTCCTGCTCGGTGATACCGTCGATGGTTGTGCTGAAAGACAGGTCGGCTTCCGGCGACTCGTCGATGGTGACTGAGGTGGTGTAGAGCAGATTGCGACAGATGCGGTGTGAGTAAAGTTTAATCTCCTTGGTCCCGGCCTCGGTAGGCACGAAGTGGATGTAAGCTTTGCCAGTGCCACCGGCGGGCAATACAGCCGTGTTGACGCTGATTTCCACTCCGTCGACGGTGAGGAACACTTTGTTGAAGTCGCAACCGGTGTGGCTGACTACATCGGCTTCGACCTCTACGAGGTGGCCCACCTTCAGTGTGCCGTTGAAAGTAACATTGTTGACGCTGATGTTGCCCTCGGTCTCATCGCCCAAGCCGGTAAGCTTGCAAGTGTTGCCGTCGATGTCGACGCGAATGTAGTTCTCGCCGGCGCCGATTACCTGTTTCCACTCGCCGCCTTCACTGGCTCGATACATGGGTCGGAAGTAAAGTGTGCCCTTTGTGATGTTGGCGCCGAAGTAGGTTCTCTTTACAAAGTTTTGGATAGTCGACCAAGGGCCGAAAGTCTTGCCGCTTTCGTTGATGATAGTGCTTTGCAGCGCGTTGTCGCTGTTGAAGATACCCCAACCGTAGTCGAACACGTACTCGGTGTTGGTCAGGTTGTAGTAGCCGGCGATGAATGTGGCCGTGAAGATTTGGTCGGTAGAGCTGCGAGTGACGGTTGCCGAGGTCTGGAAGTCCTCGACGAGCGGCGAGCCGTAATGAGTGAGCGCGATGCCGTTAACCAGAGGCTCGGTGCTATCAGGGTCGTAAGGCTGAATGCCGATAACGGCGCGCAGGTTTACCACGTAGCCATCGGGGCCGTTGATGCTACCGGTTCCACCACCGTTGGCGTTGAGCACGTCCACCGAGTAGTAACCATTGGAGCTGCCGTACCATCCCCAATTGATGTGGAAGAGCCCTTTGCCGTCGTATCCGTCGCACAGGAAGGCGTGTCCTCCGGACCATTTGTCGCCGGCGAAGATAATGGGACGCTTGGCGGCGAGCTCGTTGTACAGCAAGTCGGCCCAGGTCTCGGAGGTGTACTCGGTACGACCAACCATGGTGGCCTTCGGGTCGTAGTCGAAAAATGTTACGAGGCCTGTCTGCGAAGTGGTAGCGCCCGAAACGGTGCCACCGTAGTTCATCGACATTGCTTGGCCCACGTAGTGCATAAGTTTCGCAACCTCGGCGTTTGAGGGATCGTTTTCGTCGGTCTCGTCGCGGCTGTAGAAGTCCTTCATCAGGCTCCAGTCGAAGTCGGTAGCGGGCAATTCCTCCTGAAATTCTCCCGCAAGGTCATTATTTCGTGGAGTGTAAGCCCTGATTTCAGGTGAGTGCTGCGGCCATTTGTAGTAGTACATCACTTGCGCGATGGCAGTAGCGACGCATCCGGTTGGGCAACGCTTGTCCTTGTAGGTGGGGCACTGGAAGTTGAACGGTGCCGTTTGTCCCCACATGCAAGTGAGCAGCGGCTTGATGGCTTGCTTGCCGGTGGCCGGAGCGTCGACGTAGGTCGAACCCATGTCAGGGGTTAGGTTGTTGATGATCTCGGCGTATGAGTCGAGTAGCCATTGCGTGTTATCGTCGATGGTGGCGGGGTTGAAGTTGCCCTCGTCGTTGTAGGCGAGCACTGTGCGGGCACGGTCGTCGCCGGCGATGATTACCCATCCACCTGTATTGTTGTTGAACACATAGTAGGCGGCCGTGTTGTTGTTAACGCCCTTTGTTTTTTTCGCTTTCAGAGCGAGAGCCGGACGCGCCGCTTGAGTAAGCTGAGCGGTTCCGAAGAATTGAGCGGCAAGTTGTTGAGCCTGTTGCTCGCTTACTGTCGCAGCTTGTGCCGCGAAGGCGACAAGCGCAATCAACAGAAGTTGTAGTTTCTTTACCATTTTGGAATTGTTAGATTAAAATATAGGTTATTGTTGATTTTGTTATTATCGTTAGGGATTTATTTGTTGAAAATCTGTTTGTTGGTTTCGCGATAGCCATCGGCGTGGGTGGCGACAACGATGTTGATGCCCTGCCACGGGACTGCTGATGCTATGCCTTGCAAGTTGTAATAGATGGTGTTGACTACTGGAGTATTGCTCGCCACTTGCCGCGCGCTGATATGCTCGATCGCACTCATGGCGTAGTTCTTGCCACGATAGATTACGGTGCCGTTTTCGTCGACGCTTACAAGGCTGTAAATCACGGGTGGGACATTGGTCGAGGGGGTAAACGGGTTGAGGAGTCCGAATATTGTGCTGTCGATGCCGATGCCTTCGATAATGTAACTCTCGTCGTCGAAGATGTAGCAATATCGCATAATGCCACCGACTTCTATCTCATAGATTGAGCGGAGCTGCGGGGCGTCGGCGGGGTAGGGCAAGGATATGTTGTCCCAGTCGCTGAAATCGTAAATAAGTGTCTCGTCGGTTTCGCCCGTCCGTAAGAGGTAAACGCGCTTTTCGCTCTCACGCAGCATAGCCACGAGTTGCGGTTGCGACGGACGGTCGATGCGGCAACGTAAGCATTTCAAGTAGACGAGTTGGTTGACGCAGGTGTCGCCGTCGAGCGAAAGAGTGAACACTTGAGTCTGCCGGGAGGCACCTTCGCCTACAACTTGTGTAAAGGTCCATGTAACATCGTCGCGCACGAGGGGAACGTACGCGTTGGCCGCAGCCTCGCAAAAGGCTGCGACGACTGTTATGCCAAGCAATATATTACGTGGAAAGGCCATTACTCATTTCTCGTTATTCGTTACTCGTTATTCGTTTTCGGCTTTCCATTCCTTGATGGTGCGGGCATCGGGGTCGACCACCACGCCCACTTTCACTTTGTGTCGCGAGTCGTTCCAATAGGGGATGAGGTAGTTTCGCTCGTTGATTTGCGCGAGGGCGTCGTCGACGGTTGCTTTGCCGTCGATTTTCAGCTCAATCACGTAGATGGAGTTGCGCCCTTTGAGTACTACATCGCAGCGTCCGCGCGCGTTTTTCACCTCGGTTTGCGTTTCGATGCCTATACAGTCGAAAATTACACGGATAATCGTCTCGAAGTCCCGCTCGGTCTTGTTGCTCAGGTCGTGAGGCAGGGCCGCGAGGTAGTTTTGCACGGCGGTGAGAGCCGCGTCGATGTCGTCGTTGAGCATGGCTCGCTGAACAGCGACGAGGAGCATCCGGTTATAGTTCGGCGCAGGGTTGAGATAGCGCGGCATGAGGGTGTAGTATAGGCCACGATAGACCTCCTTGTTGGGAATGCCGAGGGTGTAAATCTCGCTTTCGAACTCGTAGTCCTTGATAGTCAGGTATCCACTCTGGAAGAGAATGGGCAGAGCGGAGTCCATTTTGTCGAAAGGCTGGTCGAAATCAAACTCGAACGCATGAGATTGTTCCAAATCGGACAATTGGAATTGGTATAGTTCGAGAATTTTGATTAGAGCCGAAGGCGTGGCACTGTTAAACCAAAAGTCTTTTAACATCCTGGTGCTAAAAACATTTACAATGCTGAACGGGTTATAAACCTCGGTTAGATTTGGACTGAAATGATACCCATCATATCTCCTGCGGAGCATTGCGAGCATAGTGTCGTAGTCTACCTTGTAATCCTTTGCCAGTTCGGCTATATCGGTCTTACAGTTGTCAATCAATTCTTTAGCTGTGATGCCGCATAGGCCTTCCATAGCCGGTAGGAAGGAAATGTTGGTGAGGTTGTTGATGGTAGAGAAGATTGACATTTGCGAGAACTTGGTGATGCCTGTGAGGAAAGCGAAACGCAGGTGCTCGGCCATCGATTTTACGGGTCCGTAGAAATCGTTGAATAGCGAGCGAATGGCGTTCATCTTCTTTCGGTCGTCGATTACGTTGAGAACGGGAGAGTCGTATTCGTCGAAGATGAGCACCACGCGGTTGCCGGTAATCTCATGAGCACGGATGATGAGTTGTTGCAATCGCTCGCCGAACCCTTTCGAGCCTTTTTCGCAGTTGTAAATTTTCTCAAACTCGCTTAGCATGAACGACAAATTGTCGCCAACGTATTGCAGATTGTCGCTCTTGCATCGTGACATATCGAAGTGGAGGACAGGGTGCCGTGGCCAGTCCTTTTCAAGTTTCTCGATAGCGAGCCCCGAGAAAAGTTCCTTTTCGCCTTGGAAGTAATATTTGAGCGTGGAGCAAAGCAGCGACTTGCCGAAGCGTCGCGGGCGGCTTAGGAAAATGGCGTCGCCAAAGCGGTTGGCAAGGTCGTAGACGTATTGCGTTTTGTCGATGTAGACAAATCCGTCCTCTCTTATTTTCTTAAAGTCCTGCACTCCGGCAGGGAAACGTCTGAACTGTTCCATATCGTTACTCGTTATCAGTTACTCGTTAGTTCTTTCTTATTCCAGAATATCTTAATTGAACGTCCATTTAGCGGCGATGGTGGGAACGGCGAAGAACTTATTGCGGAAGCCGTTCTTATCATATACGAAGTTGTGGCTTATCTCCACCTCGGTTCCGAAACTCAGGTTGATGCCGTCGAGTCCTTTGAATGCGTTAAGATTGACCCAGAATTGCGGTTCTCTAAGCAAAACGAGCCTTCCGTCCACATCCTTATCGTACCAGAGGTCGATAAAGCCTGAGAAGGTGCATTTGCCACCGGCGAAAGTGTTTCCCCAAACAGTGGTAAGCTGGAAACCGCTGAAACCGTCGCGGTCCATGCCTTTGAAGTAATATTTGTACATGGCTTGCACCGAGAATGTCTTGCTGAAGTCGGAGCTTGCCCAGTTCCATGCTCCGCCGGCAAGCAGAGCATGCTGGAAGCGCGAAGCGATTGCGGAGTTTTTGATTGTCGAGGCTCCACCGTTATACTCTATGTGAGCCGCCCATTGCTTGTTGCGGGTTATGAAGAACTCACGAGCAAACTCCCAATAAGCCCCTGCGGCACCGTCGCCAAAGTAATCGATGTCGGTAAACAGATAGGTTGAGCCGAGGCGGTCAGGCTTGAACATCTCGACAGTGGATGTGACTTTTGGCCTCGACTCAAGGTTACCGTAGATAGCCGAACCCAAGTCGTAGTGAAGTTGTACGTTTTGCGCTACGGCTCCCGATCCAGCCAAAGATAGTAGTACTCCCGCTATGGTATGTTTTAAATTCATTTCTTTCACTTTAAAAATCAGATGACATTTGCTTTTAACCCGCAAATTTACGACAAAAAATCGAGAATATCAAATTTATTGTAAATTTTGAATTAAAAATCGACATTTCTTGCTATCTTTGCGCCCAAATAGAGCCAAAAATGGAAGTAGTCTACGAGGATAATCACATAATTGTGGTCAATAAAGCGTGTGGCGAGTTGGTGCAAGGCGATCGCACTGGCGATGAGCCACTGGTTGAGACGCTCAAGCGATGGGTGAAGGAGAAATACGCCAAGCCCGGCAACGTGTTTATGGGCGTGACACACCGTATCGACCGTCCGACGTGTGGCCTGGTGGTGTTTGCCCGCACAAGCAAAGGCTTGTCGCGCATGAATGAGCTGTTCAAGCAGGGCAAGGTGGAGAAAACCTATTGGGCGATAGTCGATAAAGAGCCTTTGCCGAGCCGCGGGACACTTACACATTACCTGACGTTTCGTCAGCAGGGCAATCGCACAACGGCGAGCTTGAAGCCGGTGTCCGGCGCGGTGAAGGCGGTGCTTAACTATCGGTTGATAGCCAGTGGCGAGCGTTATCATCTGCTGGAGGTTGAGTTGCTTACAGGACGTAAGCATCAGATACGCGCACAGCTGAGCGCCATAGGCTGTCACATCAAGGGAGACTTGAAATATGGCGCCCGTCGCAGCAATCCCGATGGCGGTATCGGCTTGCAGGCGCATCGCATCCACTTTGTTCACCCCGTGAGCGGGAAGGATATTGATCTGGTGGCGCCTATACCCGACGACGCGTTGTGGCAGGCACTTGCGGCTGAGGCTCGGCGAAACGGCAATGATGTTTAATCGTGAAAAATCAGATGTGAAATGGAACAGATAAAGCAGGCGCCGATAGGCGTGTTTGACAGCGGATTTGGCGGACTATCGATATTGCGCGATATGCGCGCGCGGTTGCCGCAATATGACTATATCTTCTTGGGCGACAATGCCCGCGCGCCATACGGAGTGCGCTCGTTCTCGCTTGTTTATGAGTTTACGCTTCAGGCTGTGAAATACTTTTTCGAGCAGGGTTGCTCGCTTGTGATACTGGCGTGCAACACGGCGTCGGCCAAAGCGTTGCGCTCTATTCAGCAGCGCGACTTACCCCTGATTGATCCTTCGCGCCGTGTGTTGGGCGTGATACGCCCAACGGTGGAGGCCGTGGGCGCATTGACCAAGACAGGCCGCGTAGGCGTGTTCGGCACGCCCGGCACCATCAAGAGTGAGAGCTATAACATAGAGATAGAGAAGATGTACGGCTCGCGACTCAAGGTGTACGGCCACGCGTGCCCGATGTGGGTGCCGCTGGTGGAGAACGAGGAAAGTGATGGCCCGGGAGCCGACTATTTTGTAAAGAAAGACATTGACCAACTGATGGCGCAATGCCATGATATAGATACCGTAATATTAGGCTGCACACATTATCCGCACTTGATGAAGAAGATAGAGCGGTATATGCCGACCGGGGTGAACGTGGTGGCTCAAGGACCGATTGTGGCAGCAAGTCTGGAGGACTACCTGCGACGTCATCCCGAGATGGAGTGCCGGCTTTCGCGCGGAGGCTCTTGCCGCTATTATACAACCGAAGACGCCTCCCGTTTTGCCGATTTGGCGTCAATCTTCGTTCGCGAACCCGTCACCGCCGAGCACGCCATTCTGCCTAATTAGATGTGAAGTCTTGACTCTGTCGCCCCCCCACGGTGTCTCGATATAGCTCATCTGTGCCGCCGCTTCGGTCGCGGGCGGAATCAGGCTGTAGCCTTGTGGCACAAACGCCTCCATCTCCTGACCGACGGACGATAGGGGAAAACATAACAACGCTATCAGTATTTTAAATATAGTTTTCTTTATTGTCATACTCATTTCATACAAAGGTTTAAAGATACATTTTGATTATTTGAGTTGTCTCTCTGAAACTATATCAATCATTATTATGGATTACCATGATGATGTTTCGCGAATTAATTTTAAATTTGCCCTTTCTATCTTATATATCCATTCTTTGTTGCCATCTTTGCAAGGTTCAGCTATATTATAATAATTGAAATATTGAGTTTTATTAGTTGTTGTCAGGTACTTTAATGAATATTCATTGTGAATAAATACATCAACACCATAAACACTAATAAAGCCTATGCTATGCTTGATTGATGAAGAATCCTTTTCATGAATAGTTACCATTAAGAAATCTTGATTATCAATGCAATAAAATGCCATTGAAACCATATCGGTATTATTGTAATGTTTATTAATTATATCAGAGTATAACGTATATGATATAATCTGACCAGATAGGAAATTTCTGAACTGCAGTTTGTGTAAGGCGTTTGATAAATTATTGTTAATTATCTTTGTTGAGTTATTACCCAACACAGTGAAAGTGAATAAAAATAGAAAAGAAAATATTAACTGTTTCATCTCGTCAAAAGTCTAAATTGGTAGAGAATTCGATAGCGTTATATGCCAACGTTATTATCGATAAATATTGCGGTTATAAATATTATATCTTGATGGCACTTCCATAAGCATTAACTTAGAGCTATAGTAAGGGTCTAATTTTTGATAATATTCAGTGGCGCTTTCTATAAAGAAAGCTGCAGGGGAGAGTGGCATTAGCAACTCGATATTGATGTTTTCGGTAGAAACAATATTCTTGAAGAAGTCGTCAAAACTTTGCTCCGGCGGGATTGTCACATACAAGCAATCTCCATTGTCGTATAGATAACTCATAATATCGATAATATGCTCTTGCACAAAACGGCTGAAGACATTGCGTTTGGGGTGTTGCTTTATTGTGATATTCAATATGTGTTTAGCAGGATAGTCTGTAGTGATATTTAAAAAGCACCAATCAGTATTTTCAAAAGCGTTGTTGAGAACAGCCTCGCCATAAAGTTTACGAATTGCTCTAACTATAGTTGCACGATTAACATTGGCTATGCTATCGGGGTGAGAATAGCTTAATCGTATGTTAATAGGCGTAGAATCAGTTATGCATGAGAGCTCTTTTAAACCTGCTGACGTGAATGGGTAATACTCAAATCTATTGACAAACGAATAATATTTATTCGGCTCTTTCAATCGTTTAAATTGGAAATCACGAGCTACTGACATGTGGAAAAACAGATAATCATAATCATTTAGCCGCTTATATGGCATAATAGTATATTGAGTTGGGTATTTAGCGATAATGCCTTCTATTATCTCCTCTTTGTGAGAGTCGATAAAAGCTCCAAGTCCGTTGAGTGTAGTTTTTTCACTATACTCAACCTTTATATCTTTTGCCCGATGGTGATTAGTAAGAATAAAACTTACATTAGCATACTGTCTCCAATTCTCAAATGCATAGTTGAGGATAGAGTCGCCGTACAGTTCCTGAATAACTTTCGTTATTCTTGCCTGATTGGCATATTGAAGAATATCGAATTGATTGGGATGGACATAGACTATGTCATTTTTGGCTTTTGCCAACAATGCCCCGAACACCAGTAATAACAATAAATATACTCTTTTATGATTTTTCATTATCGTTTAATATATCGTCTAAAAAGTGAAGATGAATTTGTAACAGGAAATGTATAATGGATATCACCTATTATGTTAACTACTATTACAACAAATAATAACAATTTATATTTCATCTATTTTACCGCTTAATGTTTGATTAGTATATTGCACCGCTCGAGATTATCTCATTGCCATCGGAAATCCAATAGAAAGGCTCAATTTTGCCATCGTCCGTGATTATAGCGCCAAATTCGGTGCAACTGTCGGTAGCTTTATAATGCTTAACCGTATCCTGCTTGATGTTGGCGGAGAAATGAATTTTATTGCTTTTGACAAAAATATCATTAAAAGTGTCATTGTTAATTGAAGAACTTGTAGAACTATTTATCAAATAAAAAGGAGTGGTTTTATTTTGGGATTTTAACATTAAAACACCTTTGAAATCATCACATTTAAACCAATTGCTGACAGGTGTTGGGCTTATTATATCGTATTTTGAACACATTTCCACCACAAGAAGTTGCTTGCCGGCTTTATTTATCAATAATGCCATGAAAGCATTGCACTTGCTCCTTGAAGCGACCTTGGTGAAAATATCTTTCACGCCTTTTGCCATAGATGTATTGTTAAAGTCGTACCCGGGAACAGTAACATCTTGAAATACAGGGGCGTTTTCTCCTAAACCAACTGAATAATCAAGAACCACATTCCTTTTTCCCGCGTGACAAGACGACAGCATTAAAATCAATAAAAATGTAGCAATCCATTTCATAACTAATTTCCTCCAAAGATTACAATTTCAGGTAGCAATCCCACCTCCGAGTTTTTATCATATTCGTAAGGATTATAAAAATCAAATGGAATATCAATAAATAATCTGGCGTTTGGGTACTTATTTTGAATATCTTCAGCAAGATTTTTATCACCGGGGGAAACTGTTCTGCTTCCACCCGGATGCAAGTGACGATAAGATATAAAATCAGTCATAGGCACTTTGTTAAATAAAAAATCGGCTGTTGCATCTGTATTCTCGCTGTGACAGGTTCCTAAATATGTCTCTTTTTCTCCTATGGAGTTTTTAATGTTAATTATAGACCACTCAACATCACTAAAATCTAATATGAATTTATAGAAGTTTAAAGCGTCATTAGAGTTGTATATGTCCAATATTCTATTTTCATTGCCATATAACATGGAGGTGGTAGATATTGAGGTACTGTAATGAGAACTTAGAAATTTTTTTTGAAGAACTATCGAAGTTCCATCGTGTGATACTACATCATAATTATCTATTGTTCTGCTTATTAATTTAAAAAAGCCTTGCGTATCAATCTCAAAATGATCCATGCCTGTCGGGTCGATGTAGCGTAGGGGGTTGTTGGCGCAGTGGGTGTAGGGGGAGAGCCAGGGGGTGCGCTCGGCCAGTGGGTCGACTGTGGTGAAGCGGGTGGTGAGCGGGTCGTATAGGCGGGCGAGGTTATCGTAGAGGGCGATGCCGCGGAAGTTTTGGAACTCTTTGCCGGTGTGCAGGCGGTTGTCGACCGCGGCGAGCGGTCGTCGCGACGATGGCAGTCCGCTGCTGTGATAGTCGGTGTGCTGCTCAAGCGTGTCGTCCTCGGCCACAATGGCGTGGACAGAGCCCAAGCGGTCGCGCTCGTAGAAGTGGTAGCTAACGCTGTCGTCGCCGGCGATGTCGATATATCCCGCCTCGTTGTAGATGCGCACGGGTTCGCCCCATGTGCCGGAGGCCACCATGTCGCCAAAGTATAGGCGCTCGTCGATGTCGAAGCGCGTGATGTCGACCCACACCGAGTCTTTCTTGCGCCAGTCCCAGCGCCTGACGCGCCCTTGCGCCGAAGCCGCAATAGCCCAAAGCCATGCCGCCAGCACCACCGCCGCCCGAGCCGCTGTTTCGATATGTCTATCCGCTAAACTCAACGCTTAAATAATTTGAAATTAAAAGTTTAGATTAGCTCAAACCAGCATTTCTATCGTGGCCGCAAAATTACGACAAAAATTGTTAAGTGCAAAACTTTTCGTGATAAAAAACAGCCCCTGGCATCACTGCCGAGGGCTGTTTCCAATTTATGAAAAGATCTGTTACTTTACTTCTTCGTAGGGGATGTCCTGCGCGCCGTTGTCGCCAGCTTGGTTGCCGCCTTGCTGCGCGCCGGGGTTGGGAGCTCCACCGGGGAAACCACCGGGGAAACCTTGAGCGCCCGGTTGACCTTGAGCGCCACCGGCTTGGTTGTACATCTCCTGGCTTGCTGCGTGGAATACCTCTTCGAGTTCCTTCATTGCGGAGTCGATAGCGGGTATGTCTTGAGCCTTGTGGGCGTCGCGCAGTTTGTTGAGAGCTGTCTCGATTTGTCCCTTCTTGTCGGCGGGCAGTTTGTCGCCCAGATCCTTGAGGCTCTTGTCGGTTTGGAAGATCATCGCGTCGGCCTGGTTGATTTTGTCGATGCGCTCTTTCTCCTTGGCGTCGGCCGCGGCGTTGGCGCTTGCCTCGTCCTTCATGCGTTGGATTTCGGCGTCGGTCAAGCCACTGGATGCCTCGATGCGAATTGATTGCTCCTTGCCGGTAGCCTTATCCTTGGCGCTGACGTTCATAATGCCGTTGGCGTCGACCTCGAAGGTGACCTCAATCTGCGGGACACCCCGGGGCGCGGGAGCGATGCCGTCGAGGTGGAACTTGCCGAGGGTTTTGTCGTCCTTTGCCATGGGGCGTTCGCCTTGCAGGACGTGGATTTCGACGCTGGGCTGGTTGTCGACCGCTGTCGAGAACACTTCGCTCTTGCGGGTGGGGATGGTGGTGTTGGCTTCGATGAGCTTGGTCATCACGCCGCCCAGAGTTTCGATACCTACGCTCAAAGGCACAACGTCGAGCAGTAGCACATCCTTAACGTCGCCACTGAGCACGCCACCTTGAATTGCGGCACCTACGGCTACCACCTCGTCGGGGTTGACGCCCTTTGATGGCGTTTTGCCGAAGAATTTCTCAACCACATTCTGGATAGCCGGGATACGCGTCGAGCCGCCCACAAGGATAACCTCGTTGATGTCGCTCGTCGAGAGTCCTGCGTCGCGCAATGCCTGCTCGCAAGGACGCATTGTGGCTTGGATAAGGTCGTCGCACAGTTGCTCAAACTTAGCTCGCGAAAGCGTCTTTACCAAGTGCTTGGGCATACCATCCTGCTGAGTGATGTAAGGCAGGTTGATTTCGGTGCTCGTCGAGCTGGAGAGCTCGATTTTGGCCTTCTCGGCAGCCTCCTTAAGGCGTTGCAGTGCCATAGGATCTTTGGTGAGGTCGATGCCTTCTTGAGCCTTGAACTCGTCGGCGAGCCAGTTGATGATACGCTGGTCGAAGTCGT
>ERZ842401.4482-NODE-4482-length-16212-cov-4.007737_pt1 | contig 16212 bp, 13 predicted proteins | sample MGYA00521270_ERZ842401 | MGnify/ENA primary metagenome ERZ842401 (study PRJEB31892, sample SAMEA3878208) | bioreactor metagenome | biome: Moose rumen | place: Sweden | collected 2011-10 | study: EMG produced TPA metagenomics assembly of the PRJEB12797 data set...
ATCCACAATCTGGGATTCTACCACTGAACTACAGGCACCATGTAATCGACATAAACTACTATAGCTGTGATTGAGCTTTTTGTCAAGTATGTTTGATGAAAATCTCTAAAAATCAATTCACTTTTTTTGCGTTGTATGGGCAATAGCATCCTTCAGGCTCTCGCTGAAATTGCGTGTGCCGGTATGAAACTGGAAGATGAAGTGGCGCCTTTCCTGAAGCTCCTCATTTTTCTTCTGGATTGCAGCTTTCAGGTTTTCATAGCGCACTTCTATCTGCTGTTCTGCGGCAAAGGTACGGATTTTTGTGGAAATCTGGAATGTATAGCACAGGTCCATGGTGAACACGCCATAGAAAAAGCCTATGACGAGACAGAATGAAAGGTGGTTTGTGAACCAGTAAAGCCAGTCTAAAATCTGTGGATGGACGAGGAAGTAGTACAGCGCGCTCAGAATGCCCCAGTAGAACGAGTACTGCGGGCAAATGATGCCCTTGATATTGCCCCAGCAGTGTGAATAGTCCCACAGCTTGATTTTCATCCCCTTGATGAAGATGAGTCCTGCGATATATTCCACCGCCGTGATGCACAGTGCCATCAGCATGAAGAGCACGAGCTTTTGCAGCCATTCTGTTTCGATGAAAGACACATTGATAAACGAAAGCACAAAGAGTACGCAGAGCGAAATTCCATAGAGGGGCAGGTAAGGGCCGGTCAGAAAGCCGGGATTAAGCCATTTGCGTTCTGGATTGTTTTTTGAGAAAAAACGCCGCCACAGTACTTCAATGCCCCAGCCAATGAGGCTACCGGTAAAAAATAAAAATGTGAGGACTAAAAAGAAATTCATACTTGTCTCCTGTCAATATTTTGTGCCTTTGTCTGGAAGGAGTAGTATAGCTTAGTTTCTTTTGTTTGAACAGTGTTTTTGCGCTTTTGCTTACCGTTTCTCATTCCTTACTTTCTTGACAATCTTCCCATAATAGTAAATAATAGAATAGGTTTATGACGGCTTTTTTCCTTTCGCTCTGCGTATTTGGGCTTCTCTATATAGTCTGCATAATGCGGTCCCATAAAAGCCGCAAAGCCATTGCAGAGCAGGTGCGACGGCTTTTGTATATCGGACTCTTGCCGCTGCTTGCCAATGTGTTCATCGTGCTGTCGGGCAGCCGTATGGTCTGCGAGATTGCCTATACCATTTACTGCGTCGGAACAGATGTCATGCTCTACTTCCTTGTCACCTTCAGCATGACCTATTGCAGCTATGATTTTTCGCATAGAGCCGTAAAGTATTCGCTGCGAATCCCCATCGTGCTGGACATAGTGTCCATACTCCTCAATCCTTTTTTCGGGCATTTCTTTGACTTGCAGCTCATCGGGCTTGAAAACGGCTTGCTTTACTACAGCCTCGTTTCGCTGCCCTTCCATAAAGTGCACCTCTTGATGAGCGCGCTCTACCTTGCGCTTGTTTTCGGCATATTCATCCATAAAATCTTCACCGTTTCCCAGTTCCACCTTGAAAGATATCTCGTCATCCTGCTGACGCTGATTGCGACGGCGCTGTGGGAGGGCTTCTACATCCTGTCAAATACGCCCATAGACCTTTCCATGATTGGCTACGCTGTCTGCGGCATACTGATTTATTATTTTTCACTGGAGTACCTGCCGATTATCCTGACCGAAAGGATGCTCGCGAGCGTTGTTTCCAACATCTCCGATGCCATTTTCTTTATCGATGACCACGGCGAGTGCATTTATTTCAACAAGAGCGCGGCAAGCCTTCTGCACCTTGCAGACCGCGCTTTTGACGAGGCAAAGAAGCGGCTTGAACGGCTCCTGCCAAAGGAGACGTTCATAGGTACGGAAGGCGCGACGGAGATAAAGACTTTCGTCGTGGACAAGGCGGAGTACTCCTACAAGATAGAGCGGCAGCAGCTCTTTGACAAGCATCATATCTACGCGGGCTCTTTCGTGAGCATTCAGGACAGGACCGTTGAAGAGCTGCAAAAGAAGAAAGAACTTTATTTTTCCCACCATGATTCCCTCACGGGGCTGTATAACAAGGAGTATTTCTTTCACCGCGTGGAACAACAGCTCGCCGATGACCCTGATACTGACTATATGGTCATCGGTTCCAACGTGAAAGAGTTCAAGATTGTCAACGATATCTTCGGACGCAAGACGGGCAACCAGATGCTCATAGACATAGCCGAAAAGATAGAACAGCACGTGGGGGATTTCGCCATCTACGGGCGCATCGAAAGCGACAAGTACGGTATGCTCATTCGGAAAAAGTATTTTGACGAAAAGCTTTTTCTCAACGCTTCAAGCGGATTTGTGCACAAAGAGGGTGATGTCATCTATCCCATCACCATCCACATCGGCGTATACGAGCTTCGCGAGAAGGATATCCCTGTTTCCGTCATGTTCGGGCGCGCCTTTATGGCAATCGAAGGCATTCGGAATGATATGCAGAAGCGGATTGCCTATTATGACGAGCAGATGAGGGCTGCCATACTCTGGGAGCAGCAGGTCTCTGCTTCCCTCGATGAGGCGATAATCATGCGGCAGTTTGTCCCTTACCTGCAGGCGCAGGTGAATGCCGACGGGGTTGTGGAAGGGGCAGAGGTGCTCGTGCGCTGGCAGCATCCCACCGAGGGGCTCATGGCGCCGTCGCGCTTTATCCCCGTGCTCGAAAAGACGGGACTCATCGTAAAGCTTGACCAGTATATGTGGGAGGCGGCTTGCAGCATCCTGCAGAAGTGGAAGGTGGAGGGCAGGGATAATCTCTACCTCTCTGTCAATATTTCCCCCAAGGATTTTTACTTCTGCGATGTCTATGACGTCATAACGAGGCTCATAAAGAAATACGACATTGATCCGTCCCGTCTGCGGCTTGAGATTACGGAATCCGTGATAATGAATGATTTGGACCGCAAGCTGTCCATTATCAACCGCCTGCGGGCGCGGGGCTTTATCTTTGAAATGGATGACTTCGGTTCAGGCTATTCGTCCCTGAATCTGCTCAAAGACCTGCCTGTGGACGTTATCAAGCTTGATATGGTTTTCCTCAGGCAGACGAACAACGCCAGCAGGGCGCGCACCATCATACAGTTCTTGGTGAGCATGGTGAACCAGCTCAAGCTTTCGGTTATCACCGAGGGGGTGGAGACGCTTGAGCAGGTGGATTTCCTTATCGGCGTGGGCTGCAGGCTTTTCCAAGGCTACTACTTTTCCAAGCCCGTCACCCTCGCTTCTTTTGAGTCGCTCAGCACGTAGGCAGCTGCTTCTTCATCAGATTGTCTGTCTGGTGGTCGGTGCCGAGCACGAATTCGTGCTTGCTGAAACGCTCGAATCCCTTTGCTTCATAAAAGCTGATGGCTGCGTCGTTGTGCTCCCACACGCCGAGCCAGATATACGAAGCGTGGACTGTCCGCGCTATCTCTTCCGCCTGTGCGATGAGCTCGCTGCCTATACGCTTCCCTTTGAATTTCTTTGCCACGTAGAGGCGCTGTATTTCCAGCGAATCGGGAAACTCTGTTTCTGTCTGGGCCTTGCCGTAGTTGAGTTTCATATATGCCGCTGTTTCGCCGTCAATCTGCGCAAGATAGAAGCGCGAGCCCGTGGTCTGGATTTCCTTTTCCAGCTGCATTTCGTTGAAGTGCTCGGTGCAGTACTTGTCCATATCCTCTTGGCTGTTCGTGCTGGCAAAGGTCTCCCTGAACGTGAGCTCGCTTATGTATTTGAGCCGCGCGATGTCCGTCGCCAGCGTAGAGCAGAGCCTGAGTATGGGGACAGCCGGCGTGTCAGCTTTGTCGCTTGTGCTGCCCTCTGCTTCGGGAAGCAGTCCTTCCAGTTCTGAAAGCCATGATTTTGCCACCGCGTCGCTTGGCATACGCCAGTCGCCGCGCGGTGAAAGGCTCACGGTGCCTACTTTCGCTCCGTCGGGCATACAGCTGCGCTTGAACTGCTGCGCGAAGAAACGGCGGTAGAATGCCTTGAGCCAGTGGAGTATGGTTTCCGCGCTGTATGCGCTCCGCCCGTTTTCCGCTGTGGCAAAGGCCTGACGGGCGAGGAAAAATATCTTTTCGGGGCTGAATCCCCAGCGCAGCACATAATAAAGAAAGAAATCGTGCAGCTCGTAGGGACCGACAAGCTCTTCCGTCTTCTGGCTGATGGCTCCGTCTTCTGGCGGCAAAAGCTCAGGGCTCACGGGGGTGTCCAGTATGTCCTGCAGCACGGCGGACAGCTCTTCGTCCTGCTTTGCCTTTGCTTCTTCTGCAAACCAGCCCACGAGGTAGCGCACAAGCGTCTTGGGAATGCTCGCGTTGACGCCGTACATGGACATCTGATCTCCGTTGTACGTGCACCAGCCGAGGGCAAGCTCGCTCAAGTCTCCCGTGCCTATGACGATGCCGTTTGTCTTGTTTGCCCAGTCCATCAGCACCTGCGTGCGCTCTCGCGCCTGGGCGTTTTCATAGGTGATGTCGTGCACCGTCTCGCTGTGCTTTATGTCTGCAAAGTGCTGCAGCACTGCCTTGCGGATGTCAATCTCGCTGAGCGTGGCTCCCGTCTTGCGGGCAAGCTGGCAGGCGTTTTTGTAGGTGCGGTCGCTCGTGCCGAAGCAGGGCATGGTGAGCGCCTGAATGCCTGAGCGTGCCAGTCCGCACTTGTCAAATGCCCTCGCGGTAACGAGCAGGGCGAGCGTGGAATCAAGTCCGCCGCTCAAGCCTATGACGGCGTTTGCCGCGTGTATATGGCGGAGCCGCTTTGCAAGCCCTTCCGCCTGCATTTCAATGACGGCGTGGCAGCGTTCCGCCCGTTCCTCTGCGCCGGAGGGAACGAAGGGCTGTGCGCTTATGCCGCCTATCAGGGTGTCCTCGTGGGAGGCAGTGTCCTGGACGGGCGTAAAGCCTATGGTGGTTTTGGCTGCCTTTGTGGCAAAGCTGTTGTCTTTCAGCTCTATGGGGATGTAGCGGTACTCCTCCATCATATCATCGGCAAAGCTTATGCTGTCGGCAAAGGTGCTGGTGCGGAGCCTGTCCTGCGCTATGCGCTCCAGGTCTATATCCGCATAGATGATGCTGCCGCAGTCGTTGAAGAGCTGCGATGCTGCCAGAACCGTGCCGTTGAGGGCTATGATGTTGTGCCCGCTGAACACCATGTCTGTCGTGCTTTCGTCGTGTCCTGCATCGGCATAGAGGTAGGCTGTGACGGTCTTGGCGGAATGAGAGCTGACAAGCAGGCTGCGGTATGCCGCCTTGCCCACCACCTCGTTGCTCGCGCTTAGGTTCGCAATGATTGTCGCACCGTGGAGGGCATGGCGGGTTGACGGGGAGAGCGGCACCCATGCGTCTTCGCAGATTTCAGCGGCAATCCTGATGGTGCTGTCATGTACGTCTTCCAGAATGATGTTCGTGCCAAAGGGAACCACGAGCTCTTCTTCATCGTCCAGCAAGATGTCTTCCTGCTGTTTGGGCGTAGCGGGGCTGAACCAGCGGCGTTCGTAGAATTCGCTGTAGTTTGGAATGAATGTTTTCGGTATGATGGCAAGCACCTTGCCCTTGTGTATGTATGCCGCGCAGTTATACAGCTTGTTGTGCAGCTCGTAGGGCAGTCCTGCGACAGCCATCACCGCGCAGTCCTCGGTCTCCTTTGCTATGCGCTTGAGAGCTTTGACTGCGGCTGTCCTCAGCGTCTGTTGCAGGAAAAGGTCTCCGCAGGTGTAGCCCGTGATGCAGAGTTCCGGCAGGACGAGGATGCGGGCTTTTCGGTTTTCAGCTTCTTTTATTGTCTCGATGATTTTGCTGGCGTTAAAATCGCAGTCTCCCACGCAGAGCGAGGGACTGGCGCACGCGGCACGAAGGATACCGTATTTCATTGCATCAGTATAGTGGAAATAATGGCACTTGACAAGTTCCTTGCCTTGATGTTAGATTTGTTGCGAATTTATATGGAGGATTTTATGAACGAAGCTCTTGAGACCCTTAAAGCACGCGGTTTTTTTGCCCAGTGTACCGATGCTGCTGCCCTTTCAGCCCGCATGGACGCAGGTCCTGTCACCTTTTACGTGGGCTGTGATCCCACAGGGCCAAGCCTGCACATTGGGCACATGGTGCCGTTCTTTGCTTTCCGCCATCTGCTCCGCTTTGGGCACCGCGGCGTCGCGCTCATCGGTGGCGGTACAGGCAGGATAGGGGACCCGAGTGGCAAGACCGAGATGCGCAAGATGCTTGACTACGCCCAGATCGATGCGAATGTGGAGAGCATTAAAAAGCAGCTGGACGGCTTTCTGGGCTTTGACGGTACAAAGGCGCTTGCTGCAAACAACAAGGACTGGCTTGAAAACCTTAACTACATTGATTTTTTGAGGGACATCGGTTCCTGTTTCAGCGTGAACAAGATGCTTACCTTTGAAGCCTACAAGCAGCGGCTTGAGAGGGGGCTTTCCTTCATTGAGTTTAATTACCAGCTTCTGCAGGCGTATGATTTCTATATGCTGCACCAGAAGTACAATATGACGTTGCAGATTGGCGGTGATGACCAGTGGGGCAATATCACTGCCGGTGTGGATTTAATCAGGCGCAAGCTTGGCGGCACCACGGAGCTGAACAAGGAGCACGAGGCATTCGGGCTTACGTTCCCGCTCATCATGCGTGCCGACGGCAAGAAGATGGGCAAGAGCGAGAAGGGCGCCATCTTCCTTGACCGCACGCTTACGAGCGTCTTTGATTTCTTCCAGTATTGGCGCAATGTGCCTGATGCCGATGTGCGCAAGTTTTTCCTGCTCTTTACATTCCTTGACATAGGCGAGATTGAAAAAATCTGTGCGGGGGACATAAACGCGGCAAAGGAGCGGCTTGCCTACGAGGTGACTGCCGTTATCCACGGCAAGGAGGAAGCGGACAAGGCTCTTGCGGGTGCAAAGGCAGCTTTCGGCGGCGAGGGCGACAAAGCCTCTATGCCTACCGTGGAGCTAAAGCGGACTGACTTTGAAGCGGGGGTGAATGTCTGCGACCTGTATTTCAACACAAAGCTCTGCGCCACCAAGAGCGACGCCCGCCGCCTCATCCAGCAGGGCGGTGCAAGCGTAAACGGCAAAAACATCAGCGATGTTAAAGCCGTTGTTTCCGTGAGCGACGCAGACAGCGATGGAGAGTTCGTCGTCAAAGCGGGCAAGAAGAAGATGGTCCGTGTGGTCTTAAAAGACTAGTTCTGAATATCTTTTTTTACGGGTGCCATTGTTACCTGCGGTGCGGGCACCTGTGCCGGCGGCTTCTTTTTGCCTTTCTTGTGGAAAAGCCTCTTGAAGAACTCCGCAATTCCTGCCAGCAATTTTCTAAAAAAGTTGCAGACCTTCATAGGAAAGCTGGGATTGCGCAGTTTTTCCAGGCGGTGATAGCCCTCAAGCAGTTCCTCTTGAGTAAATTCCTTGCGCTGATTGTTTTCCTCTAGCTCCATTTCGAGCTCTTTGATGGCGTCTGTCTCTTTGCTGAGTATGGTCGCGGCAATGGTTTCCCAGCCGAGCGCCTTTGCCGCTTCAAGACGGCGCTGACCGGCGATGAGCTCGTACTTTGTGTTCAGCGTGATGGGATTGAGCAGGCCGTAGCTGCGCATACTGTCTTTGAGCTGTTCCATCTCTCCCAGCTCTTTTCGTACCCGCTTTTTTACTTTTATGTCGCTTATTTTAACCTGCATCGCCTGCTCCTACTCCAAAAGCACATTGCTGAAATCATCTTCATCTTCATTATTCTGTAGGTTTTCGTCTATTCCGTCAAGGGGGAATTCATAGACTTCCTCGCCTTCCGGTTCGACAGAGGGCTTTTTGCTCGTGAGGAAGTCCAGCTGGACGACGAGGGGACTGGAGTCAATGTTATAGCTGTAGCCTGACTGGAAGCGCTCACGCTTAAGGCGCTGGAGGGCTATGGTCTTGCCTTCGGTGTAGGTGTGGCGCGAGCAGGACTGTGTTGGCTCTGTGCCCTTGAGGTAGTATGCCGTCACGCGGTGGTTGCCGCATTCCGGCGTCAGCAGTTCTCCGCTTACGGAACAGACCTGCATCTCCACTACGCCTTCGGGAATGGCGCTCACAAAGGTTTTGTACGGCTTGTCTACGTGCACGTCGTGCATATAGTCTCCCCATGCAACGCCCGCCAGAGTGGAACCCGTCGTGGCGAGACCGAGCGACTGGCCGGGCTTGTCAAAGCCAAACCAGAAAGCCGCAGTGTAGTAGGGGGTAAAGCCCACCGTCCATGCGTTGGACCAGTTCTGCGCGGTGCCCGTCTTGCCCGCAGCAGGCATGGTGAAGTTGTTGCCGCTCTTAGTGGTAAACGTGAGCTTGTTGCCTTTGCCTTTCCGCTTGCCAATTGTCCATGCCGTGGAGTCAAAGTCCGTGCCATAGCGGAGGGTGCCCGACTGCACGGTCTTTTTGAGCATTTCCTGCATGATGAACGCCGTCTGCGGCGAGATGACCTGAATGCCGTCTCCTTTTGCTTTTTGCGAGGCTCTCAGCTCTTTTTCTGGATTGAGTATGATTTTGCCGTTGCGGTCTTCCACGTTGCGGATGGCGATGGGTGTCACCTCCTTGCCGTTGTTTGCAAAGCAGGCGAACGCCTTTGCCATCTCTATGGGACGCACGGAAGCGGTGCCGAGGCCGAAGGGGTAGACTGGCTCAAAGCTGCGCTCCTGCAGTTCATTCTGGGGGATGCCGAGTAATGCGGAGGTCCGCTTGATTGCCGCGTCAAAGCCTATCGCATCAAGCACTTTGATGGAAGGGATATTCATGGAGTGGGCGAGGGCGTACCAGAGCTGCACGTCTCCCTCCCACTGGCCCTTGAAGTCCTGCGGAATATAGGGGGTGCCGTCGGCGTTCCTGAACACCGTGGGCGTGTCGCTGATGATTGATGTCATCGTAAAGTCTTGGCTGTCGATAGCGGCGGAGTAATAGAGGGGCTTGAAGGTGGAACCCGGCTGTACCCGCGACTGCACCGCGCGGATGAACTGGTTTGCCTGATCATATTTTGAGCCGCCGACAAGTGCGTCGATATAGCCCGTTTCGTTTTCTATGGCGACCATGGTCCCTTCGATGGTGGTGCGCTCCTTGTCCTGCTGTTGCTGTGCATTTCCTATATTGACGAATTCCGTCTTGAGCGAGTCCATGCCGAGCATGAGGGACATCACGTCGAGCACGGGGTTGATGTCGTCTGTGTAGGTCTTTACCGCCTTGATTTCGTTGCGCTGGTCGCCCACGCGCAGGCTCGGTATATTGAACATGAGACTCAGGAGCGAAGTCATGGGGACATAGATGCGGAAATCATTGCTGCGGCGCTTGCTCATGGTGTCCTGATAGGACTTGTTTGCATAGGCAATGTAGTCCTTCATCACCTCGTCGGCCATCTGCTGATGCGAGAGGTTCAGCGTGGTGTTGACGGTGAAACCTTCCGCGTAGATGTCGTCAGCTCCGTAGACCATTTCGCTGAGGGTGCGCCTTACGTACTCGGAGAACCACGGGGCTTTGTCGTCACTCATATAGTAGGCAGTTGTGCTGGTGCGCGTGTAGTCGAAGTTCGCCCAGTATTCATCAAAGCTTTCGCTGGCTTCTTCCTCCGTGAGGTAGCCTTCCTCTACCATGGCGCTGAGCACGTCTTTCTGCCGTGAGCGCGCCACGTTCGGATGCTCGAAGGGATTGTAATTCGTGGGGCTTGAAAGCTGTACGACGAGGATTGCCGCCTCTGCCGGAGTGATTTCGGTGGCGCTGTGACCAAAGTAGTATTTGCTTGCGGTGTTTACCCCGTATGTACCCGCGCCAAAGTAAATCCTGTTTAAGTAGAGTTCAAGTATCTCGTTCTTGGAATAGCGGCGCTCCATCTGGATTGCCCACCAGAGCTCCATAATCTTGCGCTTAAGCGTGTAGTCGGTGCGTTTGGTGTAAAGCGTACCGGCAATCTGCTGGGTGAGCGTGGAACCTCCGCCGTAGTTGAGATTGCGCATCTGTCCGTAAAACGCGCGGAGGATTGCCTTGAGGCGGAAGCCGCGGTGCTCGTAGAATACCCTGTCCTCGCGGGTGATGAGCGCGTCTTTCACGAGCTGCGGCAGCTTTTCAAGGGCTATGAGCTCTCGTTTTTCCGCGCCGGTAAATTCGGTTATGAGTTCTCCGTTTATGTCGAGGAGCTTTGTCGGCAATGCTATGTCAAATTCTCTGAAATTTTCTGTATTTTTTATGTTAAAGGTGCCTGCTAAACCCGCCCCCAGAAGCCCGCCAAAAAGAAGAGCCGTACAGAACAGGAGGAATACAAAGATGAAAGGCACAATCTTCCATTTTTTCATAGTTGTATAATAGAAGAAAACACTTCCCTTGTCAATGTTAAGTGTCAGGGGAGGAACCCTGCTTTTATTATTGGGCATAAAAAAACCGGCCTTTCGGCCGGCTGCCCATTAGGCTCCCGGGCGTAAATGGGTGGGAGGGGATAAAATTGTACGCCCGGTATATATTATATCGGGCGTATATGGCATTTTCTTGAATTAAATATGGAGGGCAGGTCAAAAAGCCCATTGCTTGAAGCTTGCTCACTCCTCTTCCGAGATGGAGGCATCCAGATTGATGGAGACGGCATAAGTCCTGCCGTTGACGGCGCTGACTGTCTTGATAAGCTCGTAGCCGCCGATGTTGAAGCGGATGATGTGGTTTCCCTGCGTGACGGGAATGGGGGCGCTTATATCCTCTAGCTGCTGATCGTCAAGGTAAATCACCGAGTTTTCCGGCGCGGCTATGCGCACGGTGGGCGCTATGTCGCGCAGCTGTATGGCAAGGTCAATGATTTTTGCCTGCTCAACAGAGAAAGTACGCACCTCGTTCCGGTAGGCATCGCTTATGAGGTTCACCGTGTGCTTACCGGGGGTGAGGAGCAGCCCCGCCTCGTCAAATTCCACAGCGTTTCCGTCTATGAACACGGTGTATGCCTGTAGCTCCGTGTCTGCGGGAGGGGCGACTGACAGGGTGAGTTTGCCTTTGTTTATGTAGATTGGCCGCGCTGAGACTTCAAACTCAGATTCAAGGAGGGCGTCCGACGTCCCCTTCATTGCCAGCTGCAGGCGGGTAAACACCGTGTTGTTCAGAAAGTCTGGAATTGTGTCCACATAGGTGGAATATGCGTCCTTTTTAATGGTATTTTTTGCTTCCAGAGGAATTTTCAGGACAAGGCTCAGCGAGTTGCCGAAGGTCCCCACGGTGATGCGCTGCCCCTCATAGTCTATGTTTTCAGCTGTCGGCGCGGGGCTGATGTCATTGTAGAGCGACCATGCCACTGAATCCATCCAGTATGCCACTTCCTGCGGCACCTTGAAGAGCAGCTCTATGCCCTGCACGAAAGTCATATCCTCAGGGAGCGAGATGGCTATCGCATCATTTATGCCCGCCTGCACGGTATTTTTTTCGCCTGTGGAGAAAACAGGAAGCATGACCGTCTTGTGCACGCGGAAGCTTTCCGCTCCGATGCTCGCTGCGGAAAGCACAGTTATAATGAAGAAAATTACGGCTTTAGTTACAGAATCTAGTATTCGATGATGCCCCATACGTTTCATTATACTCCAAAAAGACATAACTTTCAATTAATTGTTAAGGAATTCCCGCGGATTTTTCTCGGAGCCGTTTAATTTAATCTCAAAATGCAAATGCGGCCCCGTCGTGAGCCCCGTCAGCCCGACATGGCCTATGACCTCGCCCTTGCCCACAGAGGCATCCTTGGCGACAAGCACATCCTTGAGGTGCGCGTAGCGGCTGGTCATGCCCTTGCCGTGGTCGAGGATGATGTAGTTGCCATATACATAGTCTCCCGCGCCTATTTCCTGGACCTTGCCGCTTTTGCATGCCATGACGTCTGTTCCGAGCGGGGCAGCCATATCTATGCCGCGGTGAAAGAGCCATTTGCCGCTGATGGGGCTTTTCCTCATGCCGAATTCCGAGGTGAGCACGTAGGAGGCGAGGGGAAGCGTCATTTCATCATCGGGGGTCAGGAAGAACGCCCGTTCCTCGGGAGAGAAGTATTTGCCGCGTATAAAGTAGAACTGCTCGCCGTTGATGTCGCAGACGGGATATTCCCCTGCAAGCAGGGCTACGGAGTACTCTTTGGCGAGCAGGATTTCAATGTCAGTTTTTGGCGTCAGGGGAATGTATAGCCCCGCAACGGTGGGCAGGATGAGCGTCTGTCCCTCCAGTTCCGCATAGCTGTTTGCAATGTGGTTGACGGTTGCAATGCTGTCCTGAGGAACCGAGCAGCTTGCCGACAGCCGGAAGATGTTGTCCCCCTTCTGCGCGGTGTATGTGTAAAAATTGAGCTCCGGCTCCTTGCCTGCGCGCACAAGCTTGTTTGCGTTCTGCACCTCTTCCTGATACTGGGCAAGGATGATGTTCGAGCTTCGTGAAAGAAAGTTCGGAATGTGGGGGTAGCGGTATTCCGTCGCCTGCGCAAGCACTGGGAGAAAGGCGGCGATGAGCAGGGCTCCCGTGATACGCCGTGTTTTCTTGGACAGGAGCAAGCTGAGCGCAATGCAGATGCCGGCTGCCGCAATCAGGACTGCGAGTCCCAAGAGCTTCTGCCCGTGCAGGACATAGTAGACAAAGGCGCTTATGCCTCCCGCACTCAGGACGAATTTTGTCAAGGCAGAGAAAAATGCTTTTACGCCGTGCTTTTTGCAGCTTTTCACGAGGGCGTAGATGGCGGCAAGGGCTATGGCGCCGAGCACGGCGGCGGAATATGTCTCTGGGGAGCTTGTCGCCCATTTCCATAACGGAAACACAAAGACAAGCCCCAATGCTGTGCAGGCAAGGATAAAAAGACTGCATACGGCAGTTGAAGAAAAAAGTTTCTTTATCATACAAATTTCCAGACAATAAAAAACAGGCTCCTGCAACATCGTACAAAAGCCTGCTTGCTGTGTTATCCCTGAATAGCGCTCTGCGATGCTCCCAAAATGACTTTTAGGCTCGCTGCTTACTCTTCAGAAATCGCTTCTACCGGACACACGCTTGCGCAGGAACCGCAGCTTATGCAATCATCGGCTTTGATGGCGCGCTTGTCATTTACTTCGCTAATCGCTGATGACGGGCATTCGCCCTCACATGCACCGCAGTTAATGCAAGTATCCGCATTGATTTTGTAGGCCATAGTTATACCTCGCTCATAAAATATATAGAATAGAGTACATTTACTCTAACATATCAAACGCAAAAAAGCAACAAAAAAAGATACTTTATAAGATGAAATTGACTATTAGACAGCAATTAGAATTAAGCATTTACGAGCTTTAGATCAAATAAATTTTGTTCTGCCTCTATTTCACCTTGTGAAAAAATTTTCACTTTCTCATTAGGAATTTCTAATCCCCAATTATCCCAACCAATATAGTTTTTTCGAGCAAAAAGTTCAATTTTCTTTTGTTCAGGGAACATTTTAGTGATTCCATCAATTACTATTTCGGGTTTTTCGCTATGTTCACCTCTATGGACTGAAACCAATTGACGAACATTTCTTGCACCTCTAGGAGTAGGAAATTTTCCCTTTTTGAAAGCTAAAACAAATTCTGTTTGTGACAAAGTATAGCGACCTGGATTATGTACTTGTTTATCCCAAACAAATGCTACTGTTTTATATTCAAAGCCCCATGCTTCTCCAAGTTCAATTGAATTAGACATTTGCGGGCCGGTAGTCCACATGAACAAAATACAATCATCCTCTGCTATTGACTGAACATTTAACTTTCTAAGTTCATTCAATTTTAAAGTTGGATATTTAAAATTCGCTGCACTTATAAAAACATTTTTTTCAAATCCTGTATTTATTGTCTTTATACTAGACTTATCATATTGCATTTTTCCGCCGTAATCCCAAGGAGGATCTGCATAAATGACAGCATATTTTTTATTTGGTAATATTGGGTAGAGCTCTGACAGAGGATTTCTTTTTGTCCTTCGCTTGGCTTCTGGATTATATTTAGAATATCCATTAATCGCTGTTTCTGATTTATCTAACATAAAATAACTACCTTTTCAATAAAAATGTTACTTATAGTCCGTTGACTTCTTTCTTTAATAATTTAAATTTTTTTTAATGGCTGTCAATATGAATATCAGAGAAAATTTCGGCAACAGAGTACGCGAATTACGCAATAACTTAGGAATTAGTCAGGAACGATTTGCGTTGAAAATCGATATGGATAGAACATATCTTGCTTCGGTTGAAATAGGTAAACGAAATATTTCGTTAGAAAATATTTATAAAATCTCTAAAGGTTTAGAAATAAGTATGGAAAAATTGTTTGAAGGAATGTGAAATGGCAAGTTCAGAGTTAAGAAAAAGAAGCAACTGGCAAACTATAAGTGGTTATAAAGCTTTAAAAACCGAAGAATTATTTCAAATTTCTTTGCAAGATGCATTAGATACTGTCTATCCAAATAAGTTTTTGGTAGAGCGGTACCTAAGGGAATTTGGCGATATATACTCGACTTATCCTTTGCCTAGCGATGTACAAGATAAAATTTATAATATAGATGTTTCTGAGAAGAAACTTAATGGAAAACCAAAGTATGAATGGGGAATATCAATGGATTTTGCCATTAGAAACACAGAGAACAAAAAAACTCTTTTTGGTGAAATTAAACGTCAAGATGGTTGGATAGAAACAACAGATATGCAAGCTGGTAGAGGAAATGCACATGAACGAAGTTGCAAGTATTGTACTCCCGGACTTATGCGTGTTTTGAGGAAAGAAGGTGGACTTTCTGAAGAGATACTTCCTTTTTGGATTGTAATGGTTGGTGATATTACAAGAGATCCAAGAAGAAATCGGGAAATTGCCTTTTGGTTTCAAGAATATACTAAAAACTACTATATGTGGCGAAATACAAATGATATTGGTGATTTGCTAGACTTTTTTGAAAACAATTTATTACCATATTTGTTATAGTATATTCTGTGTAAAAGCAAACTATTAATTTTTCTTAAATCATAGCAAAATTACCCCGCCGCGTACCACAGCAGGCGGTTCTCCTCCACGGTGTAGGAGATGAGCTGGCGGTTGTAGAGGCTGGAGAGGTAGGAGCGGATGGTGGTGCCGATGAGGATGAGCTGGCTGAGCTTCATCGTTATGCCCGCAAAGTCAGCTACGTCTTTGAGAAGCTCCTCCGCAGTGCGCTTCTTTTTGCGGAGAAGCGAAAGGATGAGCCCCTCCGTCTCCAGCGTTATCATCATATTGATTTCCGCAAGGGCGGAGACCTTCTCCCTCGGACAGATGTCGCCGTGGGCGGGGAGGTAGAAGTCCGCCTCCGTGTTCTGTATGGTTTCCACAGAGTTGCGGAAAAGCTCTTCGTCCTGCATGAAAGGAATCCAGTATTTTTTTATGATGCTTATGCCGAAAAACGCATCCCCCAGAAAGAACGCGCTCGTGCCGTCCTCCCTGTCGCGTACCAGTATGCCCGTCTGGTCATAGAAGTGGCCGGGGAGAGGAACGAAGCTCAAGCTTACGTCCCTGAATGCCGGTTCCGCGCCTGCTTTCAAGAAACTGTCCACGCGGCAGGGCTTTTGCGCCCGGTATGTGTGCCTGCTCAGGTCCTGAAACTGCCTGCCGCCCCAGTAGAGGTCGCTCACCAGCTCCGGATGCTCGATAAAGACACTTTCCACCGGAGGCGCCCAGATTTGGCAGCCCGTATGCTCTTGGAGATAGACATTGCCGCCCGTGTGGTCTGAGTGGCCATGCGTGTTGAGCACAGCGGCAAGCTTTTTCTCCGGAAACTCCCTGCCGAGCGCGTCCAGAATGCAAGTCCCGTCCTCATCGCTGTTGGCACTGTCCACCAAATACAGGCTGCCGTCCGCCTCAAACACGCCGACATTGGTGCTGCCGCGGAAGTAGCCGATATGCTTTGACAGCCTGCGGAATGCGTCTTCCTGCATCAGATGCTTGCTGCCGTGATGGACGTGATGGTAACGTCATTCTTGTGGCCGTTTATCTCAAAGTCCTTGTGGTCGCCTACCTTTGCGTTCAAAAGATGCGCGGCAAACGGCGTAAGGTACGAGAGGATGTTGTTTGCCGGATTTGACTCCAGCGGGCCCAGAATGGTGTAGGTCTCGTCTTTGTCTTCTATATTATTATGCAATTTAATTAATTTTTATTCATTCTCCTCAAAAAAAATTAACTATTACAATGATTTTGGCAAATAATTATATTCAAA
>ERZ842401.4483-NODE-4483-length-16211-cov-6.475551_pt1 | contig 16211 bp, 12 predicted proteins | sample MGYA00521270_ERZ842401 | MGnify/ENA primary metagenome ERZ842401 (study PRJEB31892, sample SAMEA3878208) | bioreactor metagenome | biome: Moose rumen | place: Sweden | collected 2011-10 | study: EMG produced TPA metagenomics assembly of the PRJEB12797 data set...
AACTATCAACCAAACGACAAATATATTTTTGGCGAACTTCCTCTTCTGGCTTCATTAAAAGCCATTTGTTTTTTAGAGGAGCAAATATTTCTATATCGTTGTTTCTTTTCTGAATATCCATAACTGCTTATTATTTAACCAAAAAGTCTATTGCTAAATTTACCATCAAAGCCGAAATTGCCACACCACTTTTGGTATTTTTATCATTGATAGACTCTTTCACGCTTGATGCGAGAAAATCTGCAGCGATATGCAGTGAATGATTTGTCAATTCTGTCTTTGATTTGTTATTAAGCGTATCGTCAATACCCTGTAATGCCCAAATAGTGGGGTTGGCTATTGATGTCAACTTATTATCAGGGTAAACAATATCTACAAGAGCGAGTGCATACTTAATGACTTTCAATAAGTTTCCAACCGTCAATTGCTTATCGTTTTGCGTGTACAATACGTCAGTACTATGAAACTGGACTGGTCTGGAAAGCGTCTGATATGCGAATTGACAATCTTGTATGATGCTTTGCAAGTTCATTTTGAATAGAACGTTCATGCAAGCTAAAGCATACATACCCAAAACATCTGTAGGTAGCAGCTCAATAGAGCAGGGGATAGGATAGGTATTTATGCCACAATAAGCATACAGTTTTGCCATTTCTGCATCTGCCAATTTATGAAAATTTGGAATCCCTAAATTCTCGCAATTAGCACAACACAACTCTATTGCTTTCCTGTCTCGATTAAAATAAAATGCATTAGAAAGCTGGTTGTAAGCATCAGTGATTTTTAATGAAAGAAGATTATTGGTTACCATATTATTACTTATTATTATTCTATCTTAATTTCATCCAGCACATTAACCATTTATGAAGAAACGATTTTCTTTCCAAAATAATCAAACAAGAATATAGGGAAAGCATTAAGGATCGCTACTTTGGATTCCTCGGTTTCAACATATTTGGCAAGCTGGTTGTCAAAGATGTCAATTTGGCTATTCACTTCATCTGGAATCTCATTCTTTCCATTGCAGATATAGTTTGCTTTGCTGACGTTCATGCCGACTAGATGGCACCAGTTCATTTTGATTGTATTTATTTTCTCCCTTATCCTGTCATCGTCATCAGCCGGTTTTACTGTTAAGATTAAGTACTCCAAGTTGCCGTCATAATATGAAAATTCGTGGACTTGATGCTTGAAATTCTCTTCTTGACATCTCTTTCGGGTTACAGTGTATGTCAAGTAATTATTATCTGGTAACTCTTTGGTATATCGCAATGACTCGACCATCGGATAATTGATGAACAACAGCCCATTACCTGTCTCATCCATGAAGAAGTTCAACATGGCCTGCAATTTCTTGTTGTTCTCTTCAAGCGTTCCACCACTCTCCTGGAAGTCGTAGTCAAAAAACAGATAGATTTCAGAGACTTCATCCTCTCGGATATTCTCAAGTGTATGATCTCCCTTCTCTAACAATATCTCTTTAAGAACAGATACCGTATCAACTTCCAGCAATCCGTTCAACACATCGTGACCCTTCAACTTGCTGTATAGGGAGTAGATATTGCTATTATAGGTACAAACGAATGTATCGGACTTCTCTGGGAAGAAAAGCCGTTTGATAGACTCAAAATAAGTCTTATCGTCTCTACCTTCAAATACAAAGAGTATCATACTTCAAAAGCTCCTCCACGGAATAGTTTCTCCATATTATGACCAAATCTCAACTCCTTGTCGGTACAGGCCTGCAAGGGTTTGATCTTATTGTTCTGCAAGATGAAGTTGCAGTCAGGCCTCAGAAGATCATTGGTCATTAAATATGTATTATGCGATGACGTGAACACCTGACAATTGAGATTGAATAATTGTTTGCAAACCTCAAAAGCCAACTTGTAGTGATAGAACGCATCAAACTCATCGATAAAGACAAATGATGCATAGTTCAAGTTCTTGAGCCAATAATACAATAAATGTAATGACTGAGTACCTGTCGAGATAGTACTATCAAAATAGAGACTTCCACCACCAACTTTCCAAAAGAGTTGTTTATCGGTGGATTTTTCCAAATCAAAAATGAACTTTTGTCCACTAACATTAAATAAAAAGTCAGAGAAATCTTGAATCAGTTTATTCTTGATGATGTATTCGTCAAGGATGGTAACAACATTGTCAAACCCGATGTATTCATTGGTTTTCAGACATCTGAACCAAAGCATGGAATTGACAAAGTCCCTCATCCTAATCAGGTAATGGTCTCCAGCGAGAGGATAGGATGTAAGCAAATAGTTCACGATTGAGATACTGTTGGCATTCATCTCTAAATTCCTCTTCGCATCCTTGTTAATCGGGAACTGGTTCTCGTCAAGGTCTAATACACCACCTATACGCTTAAAAATTGTCGCTCCATTCACTTTTAGCAACTCATCGACAAGTGCACCCGATGCATTCTTTGAATATACATACTCAATTAACTGGTTATCAAACTTAAAAGTGTACTCAAAAATTACATTTAGCCTTGTGTCTCCAGCATAGACATAGTTCTGAAAGTATTCAACTTTCTTGTACTTTTGAGTCATGTGATATACGATGTCAAATAAAGCCTCACTAAAGTTTGTCTTGCCAGATCCATTAGGACCATAAATGATACCATTCTTGATGACATCATCCTTAATTGCATATGTATTGAAAGAATAGTTGCTTGGGCAAGATAGATCCCATTCAATCCTATCAGTAAAGCCTCGGAAGTTTTTTACAGAAAATTTTATAAGCATAGCAGTATATTTTTGTTATTGATGGCACAAATATATACATAAATTTTTAATTACCGTAATTTTTTTACGGAAAAATAATAATTAAGCAATATTTTGCCTAACATAATGCTGTTTTTTGACCTTTATCGAGTCATAGGCTCGACCATTTTGCTGAAGTCAGCAAAATGGTCTGATACGGCATGTCCAACATTCGGTGTCATCAATCATGCAAACTGCATCTTCATAGCTCTGGAAAAGTGCTAGTATTTCTTCCTTTTTCATATATTGAGTTAAGTATTATCGGTATTTATCATAAACCTGTTAATCTTTTTGAGCGCAAAGTTACGAAAAATAAATGTATTTACCGCATTGAAACATAGAAAAACAATTTCTAATTTGGCTCATAAGTGTTATTGGTGGTAAATACTGATTATCGCTAAGGAACGGCACGAAAACACGCTTGTTTTTTTCAAAAAAACATGCCGATAGTGTGCGAAAGTTGTGATTTTTTATCCACTTTTCGCAGGTTATCGGGAGTTTTTAATATAATTGGTAGGAAAATATCTTTATTGGTTTTATTTCATTAATACGCTATTCTACAAATAAGTCATCCATAGTTACGGTCGCTGAAATTGATTCGGCATACATGCCTTGAGCAAGTCCAAAAGTGGTTATCATCGTTGGTACAATACCATAATTGGTGTGTGTCGCTTTTCTAAAAATATCAACTCGACGTCCAATTTTGAGAAATTCATCTTGCGTCAGAGAGTAAACGCTCTCGCTATATTTTATTTCGCACAGGTTAATCATCTTGTCGGAACGCTCGATTAGCATATCGATTTGTGCTTGAGCGTCATTGTCGCTGCCGTGCCAAGAATATGTTTCGGAGGCCATCCCCGAAATGCCCAGGGCCTTTTTCACTTGGGCCACATGGGCCATGCACACTCTTTCATAGGTGATTCCCATCCATGAATTAACGGTTGGGGTTTCTTGCTTTTGTGTCCAATAGTTGCTATTGTTATAAACATTATCAGCAAAAGACAAATAAAACAATGTGTAAAAGTCAACGAGTTTATAGATGGCAGAGTTTCTTTTCAGTTTTCTTGATTTTACTCTAAAAGCTTTCAAGAAATCACAATAGACCAAATCGGTGAGCATGCTGCCAAGTTTCCCGTTGTTGCTAATATTAAGTTGCTTGCTTAGCTGCTCTCGGGTCATTCCTTCAGGTTTTTTGACCAAAGCCCTAATGATGTTGAGATAAGGTTCTGGGATGCGAAACAACGAAGAGAAAAGTCGTTTAAATTCCCTTCTTAATTCTCCGTTTTCGGCAAAGAACAACCTGTCTATACCTTGTGCCGGACTCTCTCCCGGCAGAAACAAGCCCAAATAATAAGGAACACCGCCAACCGCCATATAAGCATGTAAAATGCCAAGTCGTGACCAGGGAAATCCGGAAACTTTGAAAAAGGTTTCAGCCTCGTGTAGAGTGAACGGTCTCAAAGCTATTTCGTGGGTTACCCTATCGTGCAGTCCGCCATGATTGTCAATAACATTACGCACCATCCAAGAGGTTGCCGAGCCACACACTATCAGTTTAAGGCTTGGTTGCCAAGCTCCCCAACTGTTCCAAAAGTGCCCTAAAGCTTTTACAAATCCTGACTTTGGAGTGTCGAGGCAAGGCATTTCATCTATAAATATTATTTGCGGTTTGTCGTCTTGCTTTGCCTGAAGTAAATCCCTTAAAGCGAAGAATGCATCAAGCCAAGTGCTTACTTTAGAACCTTTATAGCCATATTGTTTTAGAGCATCGTTAAATGCCGCCATCTGTTCTGATTTTGTGCCTTCGATAATTCCTGTCATATCAAAGGCAAAGTGATTCTCAAAAAAATGTCTCACCAAGAACGTTTTGCCTACACGTCGGCGACCATAAATTGCTATAAACTCTGCCCTGCTGGAATTGGCAAACTGTTCCAGCAGCTTCATTTCATTTTCTCTACCTATTATTAAATTACGCATATCTCTTTTTTTGCAAAAATAGCACTTTTTTTTCAAAAAACATACCGATAGTGTGCGAAAGTTGTGATTTTTTATCCACTTTTCGCAGGTTATCGGGAGTTTTTAACCATAATTGGTAGTGATTTTTTGACAGATAACCACTATTTTACACTAATTGCCATTGAAAATCGTTTCTAATGGTTTTATAACTTCTTGTTGCGTTGGCAACGCAACATACTTGACGTGTTGCGAGAGAAATTGTTTGTAATTGTTTTATAAATTATGGGGGGTATTCTTTAGATTGCAAAACTCAGCCGAGGGCGCTTGTGCGTCTCGGCTGAGTTGAGATTTGGTTGTTTACTGTGTTTAGACTGATTGTCGTTACAGGCGGTTGCGCTCACTCTGTCCGGCGTGGCTGCCCTTGTAGCGGCTGCGGGTGGCGTTGAATTTCCAAGAGATATTGATGGTGATGTCTCTGGCATCGCGATAAACGTCAATATCTTGGCAATAATTCAGACCATTATAGGTTGTCGCTCTTGTCCTGTCGGTACGGAATATGTCATTTGCCGCCACAGCGACAGTTAGGCTTTTGTCCTTTAAGAAACGTTTGGTCAATCTTAAATCCACTCTGCCTGATGTCTTTTCCTGCTTATACATTGATTCATAATATGGTGATAGACTTGCTTTCACATTCAATGTCCAAGAATGAGGGAAACTAAACGTGTTATCGAGAGTGAAATCTGTTATCAACCCATTGAACTTATGGGTTATTCCCAATGGCTCCAAATCACAATCTTGGAAGTAAAGATAAGTCGAATAATTTATCTGCCAGATGCCAATGCGTGGTGAGAGGTTGAGAGTGAGCATATATAAATTTGTCGATGGGATTGTTCTGAAAGTGTTTAATGTCACTCCCGGATGGTTCACTTCGTCGTAGGCAGTGTAGTAATTGGTGTAAAAGTCCTTGATGCGTTCATAAGATAGTGAGAAGTAAATCCATTTCCATTTCGATTCCCATGATATGCCGTTGTGGACCTGTGGTTGCAAGAATGGGTTTCCTGTAAAATAGTCATATTTGCCATCATATCTAATTGTGGATGACAGAGTGCCATAGGGCGGATTATACCTCGTTGTTTGATAAGCAAGCGTGTGTTGCCAGTCGCCATTTTGATAGTCTATAGATACTTTTGGAATGAGGACATGGTAGTTGGGGCTCATCTCGTCATTGAGGTTTCCGTCGATATAATAATTGTTGTATTCATTCTGCCAACGAAGCCCTGCATTGAATGAGAATTTTTGAATAGAGAGTGAATAATTAGCGAACAGCGACCAAGAACTTGACTGCTGACGAATGTGGTTGTCGGTCGCAAAACCGTCTTGAACAAAATCATTATATCGATTTACACCTGTTATCTCCTCGCCAAAAGTCAGCTCTCCTCTATGTACTGGTGCCGTGACAATAAGTTTTTCTGCCAAAAGTCTTTCTTTGGTCTTGGTGTTGCTGATGCCGGTTTGCTCACCGTTGAATGTCGCCAACATGTCAAAATCGGTTTGCGCTCCGTAATAGTCGGCACTGAAGTCCAGTGACCAATTTCCCAGCTTGCCGATGTAATAGGCATTGACACTATGCTTTGTTTTGGGTTTGAAAGTCATCTCGCTAGAGGATTGTCCTTCGTCCCACAACTCATTGTCGCGCCACGCTTTTGTGTCCTGCAGTTGTTTTTGGTTGGCATCGTTAAAGTTGTGTTGTCTAGTATAAGTGAAACCAACCGAATGATTGTTGTTTATTTCCCAATCCCAACCTATATCTGCCACATAATAGGTCGCCTTGCTGCGCGAAACATAATCGTTGTCATAGTTCCATACGCTGGACGCAGCAAGGCTTTCAATGCTCTTGTTGGTGAATGAAGACTTGCCATTGGTCAGCTGCCCCCTGACGAAGAAATCCATGCCGTTGTTAAGCCTATAGTTGAGTGCCCCGTTCAGCCTTGACCAATAAACCTCGCTTTTGCGGTAGTTCACGCCAACGTTGCCGCTCAGCCCCTCGCCGGCTTTTCGCACAGTCTTTAGCCGGATGACCGATTTAACGTCCTGACCATACTCTGGTCCTGGGTTGGTGATGATCTCTGCTGTTAGGATTTCATCGGCTCGGTAGCGTTCAAGTTCGGTGATGTCTCGCACTTTCTTGTTGTTGATATAGATTTCAGGGGTTCCGTGACCGGCGACAGTTCCGTCGCTCATCATCAGGGGCAGATGGGAAAGCATCTCATTTACCGAACCGAAGTTTTCCAACACAGTGCCCTGCACATTCGCTATCAGACCATGCTCTGTTGAACGGACAAGGCGTTTTGCACCCTTCACGGTCACTTCTCCGAGTTGGGTGGCTTCGATTTGGAGTTGGATGGTGCCCACGTTTTCGCGCGAGCAGAGTTTGTAAATCGGTTTGTAGCCAATATAGCTGAACTTGGCGATAACTCTCGGTTTGTCGAGCGGGATGACGAACACGCCGCTTGCATTGGTCACACCGCCGGTGATATAAGAGGAGTCTGAAGGGTTTAGCAGTCTCACGTCGGCAAACTCCAGTGGCACACCGTTCTCGTCAACGATCCTGCCGGTTAGGTGGCGGTCGGTCTTGTGGGTACACTCCACATAGATCTCATTGTTGCCGCTTTGCGTCATGCGAATTGGATAGAACCCAATCACTTGCTTGATGGCATCAGGCACCGACTTGCCTTTGACCGAAGTCGTCACCTTGAAGTCTTCAAGCTCGTTGTAGATGAAGATGATTTTGTGTTTGCTCGTTTGCTGCTGGATGTACTTCAGCGCGTCGCTCATCGACACATTGTTGAAGTTGTGGGTGATGCGCTGCGCGGTGATTGTATTCACAAGAGCGCATAACAATATTGCGAAAGTCAATAGTCTTCTCATTGCTCGACCTCCTGTGATGAAGATTCAACAATCAGTTTATTTCCCTCTTGGTGAATTTTGAACGTCTCGAAGTGCGACAACATCTCAACAACTTTATCAAGAGAGTAGTTAGGCTCCCATTGATAGTAAAGACGCAGTGCGCGCACATCATCGGAGCGGTACTCAATATCCACATGATAATAAGCCGAGAGTTCGGCAAGCATTTGCTCCAGCGGCACGTTGTCGTAGAGGCAAGGCTCAGATTTGACTGGAACTACCTCAGAGTTTTCTTCAGCATCCGGCAAAGTTTCTTCGGTAGTTGTTTGCTTTTCTTTAGTAGGCTGTTTCTCAATCTTTTGGTTCACATTCTTTGGAGTCAACAGCTTCTCCACTCCAAAGAATCCAGTGCGAACAGCCGCGTAAGTGAATCCGAATAGCGCTATCGTGATGGCGGCGGCAGCGGCGATTTTGCGCCACAGCGGAATCACTGACGACTGGTGCGGCTCGGATGAGACTAAGCGTTGCCACTCGGCGTCAATTTCCTCATCGGTCACTATGGTAGGCTGGGTGGCGCTTTTAGTCTTCGCCATCAGCTTATAGAGCTCGCGGCACTCGTCATCGGCAAGGATGTCTTGCCACTGTGCCTCGCTGTAATGCTCGGGATTTTCCAGCATTTGTAACAGTAAATCGGTCTTATTCATTGCTCTGCCATTTTAAGAGTTTGACGTAATTGGTCTAGTGCGTTGCGCAGGTGCTTGTAGATGGTGGTCTCGCTCACGCCCAGTCGCTTGGCGATTTCACGGAAGGGCAAGCCGTCGGTGAAGTGCAGGCTTATCACCTCTTGGCAGATGGGCGGAAACAGGTTGTTAATGCCCGCTCTGAGCGCTTCAATCTCACGCTCAAGCTTTTCGGGTGAGGTCTGTTCTAGCTCATCGGCAAGCATCAAGTAACGATGCACTTGCTCGTGGATTTTGCGGTTGCGAATCACATTCAGGCACTTGTTGCGCACGCTTAATAACAGGTAGGATTGAGCGGTGTCGTCACGCAGCTCCACTTGTTCCGAAAGTAGCTGTGCAAAGACATCGTGCACGATATCTTTGCTCTCGTCATCATCGTGCAGCAGTATGCTGGCCAGCCGATACATCGCACGATAATGCTGCTTGAACAGCCGTTCAATTTGTCGCTCTTGTTGTGTCATATCACTATATATACACTCAGAAACCGATTTACTAAACCCTAAAACGCAACTTTTTTTCAAAAAATGCGTAAACTGCTCTGCAAAGGTAGTTTATTTTCTCGTAAATGTCGGGGTAAATGAAACACGCCCCACGTAGTGGGACGCGTTTACTAAAGTATAATGATGAAGCTAGGTTATTTGCCTAAACGTGAACGTTCTTCTTCTCCGGCGCCGCTGCCGCGCCACTTGCTGCCTGTGGCGTTGAACTTGTAGCGCACGGTGACTTCGAGCTTGCGTGAGTCGTTGTGCTGGTCGATAAGCATAGAACGAGTGCCATAGTTGATAAGGATTCTCTGGTGGTCGTTGAGCAAGTTGTGTCCCGCAACTTGAAGACTCAGGCGGTCATTAAAGAATGTCTTGGTGAGGCTTATATAAGTGTACCAACTGGCACGAGTGAGTGACATATTCTCCTTGTCGCCTTTTGAGGTAAACGACAGATTGGCTTGTGCGGTAAGGGTAGGTGTAATCTTGAAACTGTTATTGAACTGAACCAAATAGATAGGATTACTTGGGCTGATGAACCCTACCGGAGACGGAATCTTAATCCAATCCTTAATCAAGCCCAGCGTGAGCGATGGCTGGTAGATACCGAACTTGGGATTGAATGTGACCAGGGCGCGGACAGCATCGGCGTGATCCACATTGTCGCGCGTGAGAAGAGTTGTCTCGGGGCTTCCCTCGATGTTCTTGCTCACGTTGATAATCACGTCACCGGTGCGTTTGTAGTCCAGCATCACATTTATCCATCGCCACATTGCCATGAGTGATGCCTGATTGATGACCGACGGTTGGAGTAAGGGGTTGCCGCCCTCCCATGTGAAGCGGTTGGCATAGGATACCGAACTGCTCAGCATATAGTAATATGGTCGTTGAATCTTCATGGCATAGTTTGCCATCAATTGCACTTGACCCACACGTGCCATCAATCCCACGCTGGGGAAGAAATGGTGGTAAGTGCGACTTTGGTCATCAATCTTCACGCTCTGATTATAGTAGTTGCTTGTCACGTTCTCGTTGCGCAGACCGAGGCGCAGTTGACCGAAAGGCAACGGGTGGGAATATTCAGTGAAGAACGTATAGTTGCGTTCGCGCTGCTCGGCGAAAGTAGTGGGTACTACTTGTTCGGGGTTGATATAGTCATCGTTGCGGTTGGTGAGGTCATACTCCGCGCCCGCTTGCAGGTTGCCACCCCACAAGTTCCATGATAGCACCAGCTTTGACGCCCACAGTTGGGCGCGCACCACACTTTGGCTTGTCACCGTGCGGCTCTCCTGCTCCTGGCTCACCTCATCGTTCCATTGACTGCGACGGTCTTTCCAGAACATGTAGTCGGTATTGAAATCAATGCTCGTCTTGCCCACTTTGCCGTTATAGTAGGCATTGAGCGTGTGAGGCATGTTAGATTTCGTTTCCACGTTAATGGTATTGTCAAGGTGGTCATAGAAATTGCCGTCGGCGGTGACATCAGCTGTGAATGTGCCGTGTCCTTCGTGGCGGAACCAGCCTTTGGTATCGTAACGGAACCCGATGGCGTGGTTGTCGTTGAAGATATAGTTGGCTCCTATTGAGGCATAAAGCGACCTTAGTACATTATTCTCGTTGCTCTGCTCTAGCATTTGCCATGCCTTGTCGGTATTCACATCGAGCGTGATATCGCTGCTCTGCCAATAATGGTTATCATTATACCAAATGCTGCCAAAAACGTCGAGGCTGCGATGGCGCCAGTTCCAGTCGAAACCAAGGTCAAGGTCGTTGTTGCGACTGCGGTAATAACTGGCTGTGGTGTTGAACGAGAATCCCTCGCCCTGCGGACGCTTGGTCTTGATGAGGATGACGCTCTCCACGTCGGCTTTGTACTTCGCCCCAGGGTTAGTGATGAGCTCCACGCTTTGGATATTCTCGCTTTGGATTTGGTCAAGTTCGGTATTGTCACGCAACAAGCGACCATTCACATAGATGAGCGGTGTGCCCTTGCCGAAGACCTCGATGCCATCGGCTTTCTTCTGCACGCCGGGCAGGTTCTCAAGCACCTTATTGGCGGTGCCCACCTTACTAAGCAATGTGCCGTCAACATCGGTCTTGATGCCCTCGGTGGTGAGCTTGTAGGTGGGGCGCACGCCCTGCACCACCACCTCGCCCAGCACTGTGGCTTCGGGCAGCAGTTGGATGGCGCCGAGAGATGGCTGCGTGGCGTTCACGCATTTCGTCTCGTAGCCGATGTAGCTGAGTTTCAGAATCGCTTGTTTGCAATTGCAGTCTATGGCAAAAGTGCCGTCGAGTTCGGAAGTTGTACCTGCCACAAACGCGCTGTCGCCAGGCGTGAGGAGCACAACGTTGGCAAACGGAAAAGGCTGATTGTTCTCGTCAATCACCGTGCCGGTGAAAGTTGCCGCCGTCATGGCAAGAGTAGCGAAAATCGCTGTAAGAATGAATGTTATCTGTCTCATATCTTTTGAGTTATAAGTTATCAGTTTTGAGTTATCAGTTTATAACACTGAGTTTTTAACTATTCAACCGTAGTGAGCGGTTTCACGATATTGACGTAACAAGTGGGGTAAAATGTTTCACTCAAAAACCACTTTTTCCAAAAATCTTGATTTAAGTCAAGGTTTTGCGCCCTGATAGTGGTTCTGGTGACAAAATTATTCCCGTTCTCAATGCTTTGACGTACACTATAGGGTGAAATGTTGCAACAAAAAAACAATAACAGCCACTTTCACACTTTAGGGTGTGAAACGCTTTAACAATTGGCGGAAATAAAGTATCTTTGCAGTCACTAAAATTATAGGATATAGCAAAGGTTGAGTGACGCTGTTTTTGAGTTTGCCGAAGCGGTAGGTGATAGTAATCCTGAACTTTTTTTAGAAAAACTTGATTTAAGTCAAGATTTTGTGGGGACTTTTAGGCAAGTGTATAGTCAAACGACCTGAAACGACGAGAAACGACTTTATCGGTTATTGGTTATCATTCGAGAGGCAATTAACACTTGACACTTAACACTTAATGCTATTGCCTTGTTAGCTTGTTTATTATTAACTTATTTGCGTCCGAAGTCGGCGGGGATTTCGCCCCATTTGTCGGTTTGCCATTTGTAGATGTGGTTTTGGGTGGTATGCGTTTGCAGCCATTGCTCGGCTCGTGCTACTATGTCGAGGAGGCGGTCGTTTTTCTCGGTGCGCTCCAGTTTGGTGCCGCATTTGCGTTTGCGCACCCATATTTGTGCCGTGCGGCTGTCGCTGTAGATGGCTGTGGTGCTGTCGCCACGGTTGTAGAGCATGGCCAGGGCGTGCACGATGGCCAGGAACTCGCCTATGTTGTTGGTGCCTTGCTCAAAAGGTCCCTGATGGAAAATCTGTGCGCCAGTATATACATCCACGCCACGATATTCCATTAAGCCAGGGTTCTTGCTGCACGCAGCATCCACCGCCCAGCTGCCTGGGATTATCTCGGGGATTTGGGTGTAATCTACCTCGTCTTTACGGCGCGGGGCGTTGGCGATGGCGCGCAGCACTTGCCGCGCCTCTTGCTCATATCCTTTGCGCCACGCCTCGACAGCATCCTCTTGGTTGTCGAAACTCTTGTAACGTGCTCCCGAATAGCCCTTGGTGCGCAGCTGGCACTCGGCCCAAGTGTCGCAGATGCCCGGCTCGGTGCCTATCCACACCACATACCATTTTCTCTTGTTATTAGACATAACTCTGTAATCATCAGTGTTTTCTAGAAGTTCTAGAAATTCTAGTTTTTCTAGATAATCTAGATTATATATAAATTGATTATTTAATTTTTAGTCTTCTCCATATCCATCTCGGAATGCGGCGCCATAGGGCGGTGGTGATGCGCCAGCGCCAGTCGATGACCCATACATGGCGGTTGCGATTGACTGCTCTAACCATCTCTTGCGCCACCTTCCTGGTGTCGAGGAGCATGGGATATTTAGGGTTGTCGCCAAGCAGCGGCGTGGCGACAAAGCCTGGTCGCAGGTCGGTGAACGTGATGTTTAGCTTGCGCATATTGGTTTGCTGCTCTAAGGCTTGTAGATAGGTCGCTTGGAAGGCTTTGGTCGCCGAGTATGACGGTGCGGCACCCAAACCTTTAGTGCCCGCAATGCTGCTGATGGCGGCTATGTGTCCGCCACCGTGAGCAGCCATATATCGGTAGGCCGCCCCAATCATACGGGTGAAGCCGAGACCGTTGGTGGTCACGGTGCCGAGTTCTACGCTTGGTTCCAGCTCCAGGTTCTGTTTGCCGATTCCCGCGGCGTAGAACAGCAGGTCCATGCCTCCCACCTTGTCGATAAGCTCTTGCAGAGCTGCTGGGGCATCCTCGCTGGTGACGTCAAGCACTTGAGTTAGCACCCTTTCGGGAGCGGTCTCACGCAGCAGCTCCAGCGGCTCAAGTCTGCGTGCCGCCACGCCTAGCGTCCACCCCTGCTCAAGCAGCAGCCGCGCCACTTCATTGCCCAGCCCCGACGAGGCCCCGATAACTATTGCTTTTCTCATATTGTTGAATGAGTCATGTTTTTTGTTTTGCAAAAATAATAAGAATTATCAAGAAATAGTTACCTTTGCTATGTTTTTTGAAATAAATTCAACATGCAGGCGCTATCACCCATATTGGAATTGCAGAAGCAGTGGGCGTTGCTCGTTGCCGAGCGTGACGCGGAGCGCAACGAGTTCCAGCGTCAGACCGAGACCGTGGGACTCGGGCGCAAGGTGAAGCGTGGCGACTGCTGGTGGCCCATCGCCGTGGGTCGCAGCTACTACAACTCTCTCAACCAGCTGGTGGTGGAGGTCTCGCGCAATGAGGACACCGACATTGAGCATAATTTCGAATATGGCCGCCAGGTGATGTTCTTCCGTGTGGATGCGGGTGACAATATCTCATATTTCAAGTTTGCCGGTACAGTGAGCTACGCTCAAGAAGACCGCATGGTGATAGTGGTGCCCGACGGCAATGCCGTGGCCGAGCTGCAAGGGCATGAAAGGGTGGGGGTGCAGTTGTCGTTTGACGAGCATACCTACCAACTTATGCTCCAAGCCATTGACCGCGTGACAAAGGCTAAGGGCAACCGCCTCGCCCAGCTGCGTGACCAGTTCTACAATCACAGCAAGACCGAGAAATTCACCTTCAACCCTATCCGTTTCCCGTGGCTCAACCCCACTCAGGAGCACGCCGTCAACGAGGTGCTGCTCGCCAAGGATGTGGCGATTGTGCACGGTCCTCCCGGTACCGGCAAGACCACCACACTGGTTGAGGCCATCTACGAGACGCTGCGGCGCGAGAACCAGGTGCTGGTGTGCGCACAGAGCAATATGGCGGTGGATTGGATTAGCGAGCGACTGGTTGACCGAGGGGTAGAGGTGCTGCGCATAGGCAATCCCACTAAGGTCAACGACAAGATGCTGGAATTCACCTACGAACGGCGCTTTGAGGCTCACCCCGACTATCCTCAGCTGTGGGCGATACGCAAGGCGATACGCGAGCTGCGCAGCGCCAAGCGGCGAGGCAGCGACAGCTATCACCAGAAACTCGACCGCCTAAAGAGCCGTGAGACCGAACTGGAACTGCGCATCAACAACGAACTCTTCAACAGCGCGCGCGTCATCTCCTGCACCCTCGCCGGCAGCGACAGCCGCTATCTGACCGAGGCGGACCTGCGGGGCCTGAGCTGGGAGGAGTGCTCCCTGGCCCGGAACGAGATCTACGCCCGGCACGGCCGCCGCTTCACCAAGGACGAGATCCAGCAGTACTTTGACAGCCAGGCCTGGTACAGCGGTACGGTGGATCCCGCGGATTTCCAAACCGGGAGCCTCAGCCGGATCGAAAACGCCAACATCAAGCTGATCAAGGACTATGAGACGCGGCTGTACGGCGGCACCTACTTCTGATCGACAGCCCGTCAAGAAAGCGTAAGCGTATCAAAAACTCCCGGTTTTCACCGGGAGTTTTTGCGTTCCCGGCATGACATTTTTTTCAAGCGGGAAAACGCCGCTTCGGAGAGATACTATGCCTGAAGAGGTGTTGCTCATGAAGAAAAAAACGAAGATCATTCTCAGCTCCTATGCGCTGGCGGCCGTGACGGCGCTGGGCGGCTGGGCTGCGGCGCAGAACGCGGGGCTGCTGTATTACCGGGGCGAGGAGACGCATATCTCCGCCCGGGCCTTTGAAGAGACCGTCCGGGCGGTAGACTCTCTTTCGGACGCACTGGGAAAGAGCATCTACGCCACCGACGGCGGCATGTGCGCCCGCATCTGCGGCGAAGCCTACGCCGAAGCCAGCGCCGCCGAGGGCGCCATGCTGGCTCTGCCTTTCGCCACCCAGGAGCTGGAGCAGCTGGCCGCCTTTCTGAACGTGGCGGGCGACTACGCCATCTCCCTCTGCCCCACGGCGGCGGCCGAGGGGTTTTCCGAGGAAGAGCTGGGCCATCTGCGCGCGCTTTCCGCCGCCGCTTCCGACTTTGCCGACACGCTCCGCGCGCTGCAGGCGGAGGTCAACGCAGGAGACGTGCGCCTGGATTCCCGGGAGAAACGCCTGCGCAATGTGGGGGCGGAAAAGGGCGTTCCCCTCTCTGTGCGGATGCTGGACTATCAGGCAGGGCTTGCGCCGCGGGAGAGCTTTTCCTACGACGGGCGTTACGGCTGCGACAAGCAGAGCCGCGCCGGGTATCTGACCGAGGAGGAAATGCTGCAGGCCGCGGCGGATTTCCTCGGCGTGCAGCCGGAGGAGCTGACGCTTCTGTACCGCTACGAAGGCAGCGAGGGGCGGCGCTGCTACCGCTGGGAGGACTGTTTCCTCTGCGTGAGCCGCTGCGGTGTGGAGAGCATGAGCTCCTCCCGCCTGGTGAGTGAGGCGGGGGTCCCGAACGCTGAGGCACGGACCATTGCCGAGGACTTCCTGCGCAGCCATGGATACGAAGGCCTGGTATACGCAGGGGAAGAGCAGAACGGCGCGGTGCTGCTGCTGCGCTTCTGCGGCAGCCAGGACGGCGCGGACTGCCCGGACAATGTCCTGCGCGTCTCGGTGGCGCTGGACGACGGCGCCGTCTGCGGCTTTGACGCCGCGGACTACTGCCCCGACCGGGCGGAGGTCAGCTGGACGCTGAGCGAAGAGGAGGCGGCCGCGTCCATTCCGGAGGGCCTGACCCTGCGGGAGACGAAGAAGCGGATCTGCAAAAGCGAGGGCAGGCAGGACCGGGCCTGCTACGCCTTTTTCTGCGAGGACAAAGAGGGCCGCGGCGTGACGATCTATGTGGACGCGGCCACGGGCCGTCAGTGGAAGATCGAGCTGTAGGAACAATTTCCCTCCTTTTTCGAGATCGGAAGAGC
>ERZ842401.4484-NODE-4484-length-16209-cov-6.586047_pt1 | contig 16209 bp, 8 predicted proteins | sample MGYA00521270_ERZ842401 | MGnify/ENA primary metagenome ERZ842401 (study PRJEB31892, sample SAMEA3878208) | bioreactor metagenome | biome: Moose rumen | place: Sweden | collected 2011-10 | study: EMG produced TPA metagenomics assembly of the PRJEB12797 data set...
AAACAGGCAATGTGCAGGCGGTTATGGATGGGGATATTGACCCCTTTATCCGGGCTTTTTTGGCAGCCAAGGCCAATCATGAAATCTAATTAATGCTTAATGCGCATGTGAAGCCTTCCCCATGCGGGAAGGCTTTTGTTGTGAGGAGGTCTGATTTTGCGAAAAGGCTTGACTATTCTGGGGGCTTTATTCATAATAATAATCGTGTTTAGTGAGACGCTCCTGCCCTGGCTGGCCAGTGCGACATTGCAGACCCGCATGAATCAGCGGCTTTCGACCAGTGATGCGCAGGTGGCAGTGGACAGCCGTCCCGGTATTTTACTGCTGGGAGGGCAGGTGCAGCAGCTCCATGCTGTGGCGCATCAGGCCAAGGTGGGGCAGGTCTATTTTCGGGAAATAAGTATGTCCGGTGAAAATGTTCGGCTGCGTGTCGGCGATTTATTGCAAGCCGGCAAGGTAGCTTTGCAGTCTGCGGACAAGCTGCTCTTAAAGGGGGTAGTGGACGAGGAGAACCTGCAGGAAGCCCTGACCCGCAAACTGGACAAGGTGGAAAATGTGCAGGTCAGCATCACCCCGGACAGGGTTCTGGTTACAGCCAATACCAAACTCATGGGACGTATGGTGGATATTGAGTTGGAAGGCAATGTGATTGAGGATAGCGGCTCGCTATATTTTCAGATGACGCATCTGGCCTTTAAGAACAGCCGTATAGGTACGGCTAAGCTTGGCGATTTGTTTGGCAATATCCAGCTGGCACCGCCGGGCAGGCTCCCCATGGGACTTAATATCCGTGATGTGCAGCAGACCAAGGGGGCTATCGTCATTACGGCAACGTGCGATAATGTGGAATAAGGTGGAAAGAGGATAATGAAGGATTTTAAGTATAATCGGGGCCTGGTGCTCTTTATCGTTATCGGACTGATAGCGGCTCTGATTATTGGTGTGGCCCGTCATCGGGTAGAAGAAGGCAACCGTCAGGTTGATATGGCTATCAATTATGAGGATTTATTGGAGCTTTCCGAGCGGGAGGGGCTGCCTGCCGAGGAGGTTCTGGCACAGGCCAAGGCAGCGGGAATCACCTCGCTGGCCGTTTATGATACGACCTTCAAAAAGTTAAATGCCAGTGGCAAGGCAACGGCTCTGGCCGGCAGTGAGATTTTGGCCAACTTCCACAGCGGCAGTCTTTCAGATCCATTCTGGCGGCAGCTGGTGGCTGAGGGAAAGATTCTGGGCAATGAGGTCTATATTGTGGGGCATGACAAGCGGACCTGGCAGGAACTCAAAGAAGATGTTCCCCGCCGTCTGGGCAGTGACCGGGTAACCTTGCTGCAGGTGGGCAGTGAAGAAGTCATGGCGGTAAAGGCGCATTATGAATCCTTTATTAAAATGGATTTGGGCATGCCCACCGATGAAATGGAAGCGGTGAACAAGGCCGGTTTTTATGTGCTGGCGCGTCCGACCAATTTCAATAAGTGCAGTGAGGAGGATGTAGCTGCCGTCTTCAAGCGGCTGGAGGCGATAAAAATCTCCGAAGTGGTGTTTTCCGGCTCGCAGGTGCTCGGTGCCAATAAATCCCTGCAGGCCACCATTGATGAGATGAAGAAGCGCGATTTGACTTTGGGCCTGATTGAAGGTGTGACCCAGCTGCAGTTCTACAAGCAGGACGGCATGAATGAGGTGGCCAAGGGTATCGGCTATGACAAGGTAGCCCGCCTTTACTCCATTCCCAAAGACGAACAGCCGAAATTAAAAATTGCCACGGCGGTGGAACGCTGGGCCAACACGGATGAAGAACGCAATATCCGCATTGACCTTTTGCGGATTTACGATAAGCCCTCACCCAATATGAGCCTTATGGAAACCAATATGCAGTATTTTAAGGACACGCGCGATATACTTACGGCTCATGGCTTTACCATCGGGCCGGCAGCTACCTATGCGTCCTTTTATCCGGACAAGTTCCTGCGGGCACTGGTTATGGTGGGCATAGCGGCTGCTGCTGCGCTGTATTTGAGTCTGGTAATTCCCTCGCTCAATATGGCGGTGAAAAAGCAGTGGATGCTTTTTGCGTTGTTTGCCTTAGCGGCAGCAGTGCCGGTACTGATGGGCAATGGTTCCAAAATCCGGGTACTGGCGGCTTTGGCAAGCGCCAATTTGTTCCCTGCCATTGCAATTATTTTCCAGTTGGACAGAATCCGTTATCTGCGGGATAAGATGACTATGGGCTTTGGCAGGATGCTGGCAACGGGGCTGGTGGCTCTGTTTGTCACGGGGGCGATGTCTTATGTTGGCGCAGCTTACCTGTCCGGTTCTTTGGCGGATACAGAGTATCTGTTGGAATTCCAGATTTTCCGTGGGATTAAACTCACCTTTGTACTGCCTTTGGTTTTGGTCGCTATTGCCTTCCTGCAGCGGTATGACGTCTTTGATGGCCGTATGGATGATACGGATGGTGTACTGAACCAGTTGAAAAAAATTCTGGATATGCCGGTTAAAATCAAGACGCTTTTCCTCATGTTCCTTGTTCTGATTGCCGGTGTGGTCTTTGTGGCGCGCAGCGGTCACACTTCCGGTATGCCGGTTTCGGCTGCGGAACTGAAGTTCCGGGCATTTTTGGAGCAGGCGTTCTATGCCCGTCCGCGTACCAAGGAACTTTTAATCGGACATCCGGCTTTTATGCTGGCGGTAATGGCTTTCTGGCGCAAGTGGCCGACGATGGTTTTCTTTGGTCTGGTGCTGATTGCCACCATCGGTCAGGGTTCTATGGTTGAGACTTTTGCCCACATGAGAACTCCTGTTTACATGTCCTTTATGCGCGGCATTGGCGGAATTGTATTGGGTGCCGGTATTGGCGCCGTGGCCATGATGCTGGTGCAGCTGTGGCAGACGGTTATTTCACGAGCAAAGGAGCGTAAGGCAGCGTAATGAGCAGAATCGTCGTATCGGGTTATTATGGCTCAAAAAACGCCGGAGATGAGGCAATGCTTTCGGCCATGTTGGAAGTTCTCGGCGACCTCGACCCCAAACTTCATATTACGGTGATTTCTGCCGACCCGGAGGATACACGGAAACGCCACGGCGTGGATGCGATTTCCTGGTTGGGATTTCCGGCGATTATCCGGGAACTGCGGCGGGCTGACCTGCTTATCAGCGGCGGCGGCAGCCTTTTGCAAAACGTCACCAGCCGCCGCAGTCTCTACTATTATATGCTCATCATTATGCTGGCGCATTTTTTGGGCACCAAGGTTATGCTCTATGCGCAGGGGATTGGCCCGATTATCGGTCATGTAGCAGAACTGGCTATGCGTTTTTTGGGCAATCATGTAGATTTAATCACCGTCCGGGATGAAGGCTCCCTGCGGGAACTGGCCCGGTTAGGGATAAATAAAACCATTATTGAGTGTACTGCAGACCCTGTGCTGGCTATTCATCCTGTGGGGAAGGAAGCGGGGCGCGCAATATTTAAGGCCTATCATGCTGATGGGGCCAAACCGGTTTTGGGTATTTCCGTGCGGGAATGGCAGGGCTGGCGCCATTATAAGGAAGTGCTCGCGGAAGTTTCCGATATGGTTGTACGGGAACTTTCGGCACGGGTGGTCTTTATTCCCATGCAGTTTCCTGATGATGTGAAGGCGGCGCAGGCCATTGCAGCACTGACGAAAGAGGAATGCACGGTACTGAAGGATGAATATACGACCAGTGAGTTTTTGTCTCTGGTCGGCAATATGGATTTGATGCTTGGCATCCGTCTGCATGCCCTGATTTTTGCCGGGGTAATGGGCGTGCCTATGCTCGGAATTTCCTATGACCCCAAGATTGACCGCTTCCTGTCGTCCATCGGTGAAGAGCCGGTAGGGAATTTGCGGGATGTTACCGCCGAGGAACTCATGGCGGAAATCCGCCGCAAGTGGAATGATAAGCAGACCTTCCGGCAGAAGAATGGTGAGCTGTTGGCAAAACTGCGGGAACTGGCTGCGCATAATGCAGAACTGGCGGTAAACTTAGCTCATAAGTAATTCATATAACCTGCCCTAAAGGTAAGGGGCAGGTTTTTTGTTTTGTCAGGGGGAATTTTCTTGCCCAATAATAAATATATGACCTATGAATATCTGCTGGCATTGCGTCAGAATCATGCTGCCTGGCGGTTGCTGCGGGCGGATTATGCTCCATTGGCAGCAGCTTTTTTCTATAAGGTGTTTATTGTACCCAAGAGGCGGGGCATTGAAGTACAGGAAATGTTGGAAGCACTGGATATGTTTATCTATGACTGCAGCTGTCAGGAAGGCGGGTTTGCCCGTTCCCCGAAAGATTATTTGGAAATGTGGGCAGACAGCAGTTACGGCTGGCTGCGCAAGTATGAATATCGCGGCGACTGGTATTATGATTTGACTGCACCAGCCCAAAAGGCCGTGGAATGGCTCGTGAGCCTGCAAAAGCAGGACTTTATCGGCACGGAATCCCGCTTGCGTACGGTGTTCAATCTGCTTCATGAGATTGTCCGGGAAACGGATACCAATGCTGAGCATCGTTTGGCCTATCTAAAGGGGCAGGCAGAAAAAATTGCAGCAGAAATCCGGGCGATTGAGGAAACCGGGGAAGTTAAGCCCGGTTTGGATGATGTACAGATTAAAGAGCGATTTTTGCAGGCGGAGTCTACGGCAACGGCGATATTGGCCGATTTTCGTGAAGTTGAGGAAAACTTTCGGGAACTGACTCGTCAGGTACAGGCTGATGTAGTGAAATGGACGCGGGGCAAAGGGGAACTGCTGGAAAAGATTTTCAGCGAGAGCGATATAATCCGCAATTCGGAACAGGGACGCAGCTTTATGGCCTTTTGGCGTTTCCTGATGTTTTCCCAACAGCAGGATGATTTGCGGGAGACGCTCAGTCAGGTGGAAAATACACCGGCACTAAAGGCTGTTGTTCATGAGCACAGTCTGGCAGAAATCAATCATGAGTGGGTGCAGGCTGCTGCAGCGGTACAAAAGACACTGGCACAGCTTTCTGCGCAGATTCGCCGTTATGTGGATGAGGATTATCTGCGGGAGGAACGCAGCATCTATCAGCTTATTCAGCGCATTGAAAGCAAGGCCGTAGATCGGTGCGAAAAGATGCCTCAGGGAACTTTTATGGAAATGGATATTCTGCCTAAGGTACATCTGCCCATGGAACGGCGTCTTTTTGCTCCGCCGCGGAAGACTCAGCTGGAAAGTCCGGAATTGACCGCCGGAGATGCCAGCAGCGGCAGTATAGAGGCGATTTTTAATCAGGTGATTGTGGACCGGGAAAAGTTGAGGAAAAATGTGCGGGAATGTCTGCGGGAACGGGAAGAAGTAACGCTGGCTGAGGTTTTGGCCGTTCATCCGCTGGAACTTGGTCTGGCCGAGCTTTTGGGCTATCTGGTATTGGCAAGCAGGGAACAGTCAGCTGATTTTGCCGAGGACAAGTTGGACAGGATTATCTTTTCCCGCGATGGGCATAAATTGCTGGCCGTCTGTCAGCAGATTATCTTTCGGAGAGGAGTGGGACAGTTTTGAGTACAGCAGAGGATTTAGTGGAACGGAATGAAGAAAATTTTTCCCGTGCGGCGGTTATGCTATTGAAGGGGATTGTAGACCGGGGCAAGGATGAGGTGCTTTGGCAGGTAATCATAAATGAGCAGGCGGCCTTGGGGGATTATTTCAGGCGTCTGGGACTGGTGCTGATTATTGATGAAGTGGATGAGTATGCTTATCTGCAGCAGGAGGAAAACAGCAGCCTGCCCCGTCTGGTGCAGCGTTTTCCCCTCAGTTATCCGGTATCCATGCTGCTGGTGGAACTGCGGAAAGCTTTGGGGCAGCAGGATACAGCCAGCGGCGATACCCGGCTGGTACTGACCTTTGACGATATCATGCGCCGCATGGAGCCGTTTTTGCCCGTGAACGCCAACGAGATGAAGTATCGGCAGTCCATGGAACATATCATCAGCCAGGTCATACAGTTGGGCTTTTTGCAAAAGCTGAAGGGCCGGGAGGCTGAGTATGAGGTTCGCCCGGTGCTGCGCCGCTTTGTCGACGCCCAGTGGCTGAGCAGTTTTGAGGCCAAGCTGGCAGAGTATGAGGCCCATGGGCAAAAACTTCATGCTGGCAGAGATGCAGAAGCGACGGAGGAAGATGATGGAGAGGAGGGGCTGCTGAGTGGATTTGTTCGCCATGAATCATGAAGCAGATGTGCCATTAGGATTTCGTCTGCAGAAGCTGGAGGTTTATAACTGGGGAACGTTTGACAGCCGGGTTTGGTCGCTGGAGCTGAATGGAGAAATGTCGCTGCTGACCGGTGATGTAGGTTCGGGTAAATCAACCCTCGTTGATGCTCTGCTGACACTTCTGGTACCGCCCCGTAAGGTCACCTATAACAAGGCCGCCGATGCCAGCGCCAAGGAGCGCAGTCTGGCTTCCTATGTGCGGGGGTATTATGGGCAGAAACGTACGGAAAACGGCGGCGGACGTCCGGAGGCCCTGCGCGATAAGAACCAGTACAGTGTGATTTTAGGGGTGTTCACGGACAAGAACTTTGGCCGTACCATAACCTTGGCGCAGGTATTCTGGTTCCCCGAGGAAACGGCAGCTTCGCCGAAACGCTTTTATGTGCTGGCACAAAAGACCCTGTCCATTACGGAACGGTTTTCCGGTATTGGCGGGGATATGCGCGCCTTCCGCAAGAATCTGGAGCGGGACAGCTTCATTAAGACCTTTGATGATTATCCGCAATACGGGCATGAGTTCCGCAAGATTTTCGGCATCCGGCAGGTACAGGCCATGGACTTATTCCAGCAGACGGTATCCATGAAAAAAGTGGACAGCCTGACGAATTTCGTGCGTCAGAATATGCTTGAAGTGCCGGAAACGGAGCAGGAAGTGGAACTGATGCTGCGGCAGTATCATGACTTAGAGGCTGCGCATCAGGCCGTACAGAAGGCGAAGAAACAGCAAAAAATGCTTCAGCCCATTGAACTGCTGGGGGAAAGCTATGCAAAATCCAGCCGTGAGCAGGAAGAAACTCTGGCCATGCAGGCAGTGTTGGAGAGCTGGTATGCCCAACAGGATTACCAGCAGCGAAAAACGCAGCTGGCTTCTATGGAGCAGCAGTTAAAGCAGCTGGCACAGGCGATTGCAGAACAAAGCAAATTGGTAGAGGAAAAGCGGAGCGAACTTACCGTATTGCAGGGCAATATTGCCCGGAATGGCGGCGCCCGTCTGGATGAGGTACGCCATCAGCTGGATATGACCAGGGAGAAAAAGGCCCGCTGTGAAGAAACAAGGGAAAAATTCCAGCAGGAACTGACGCTTCTGGAGATGGCAATGCCTGCAGATGAACAGGCTTTTGCAACTGTTCATGAGCACATGAAGGTGCGCAAAATCGAATTGGAGAACAGGCAGGAAGAGCTGGGCAATGAAGAGCGCGATATGCGGGCGAATCGTGAGGAAATGGAGCGTGAGGAACAGCGCATTCAGGCAGAAATTAATTCGCTTGTGCAGCGTAAATCCAACATTCCGCAGAAGTTTATCGCGATTCGGGAACAAATCTGCAAGGCTTTGGATTTGGCTGAAAGTGAAATGCCCTTTGCGGGGGAATTGATTGCGGTCAGGGAAGAAGAAGCCGAATGGGAAGGTGCCATTGAACGGCTCCTGCACAGCTTTGGTATTTCGCTGCTGGTGCCGGAAGCCCATTATGGGGAAGTCGCTGACTGGATGGAGCATCATGATCTCAAGATGCGCATGGTTTACTTCCGGGTGCCGGCTTATTCAGAGCAGGTCAATGCCAATACAGCCGATGAGGCCGTGTGCCAAAAACTGAGGATTAAGGAAGATAGTCCGCTATCTGCATGGCTGGAAACGGAACTGGTCACCCGCTTTAATCATATTTGCTGTGAGAGCATAAAGGAATTCCGTCAGGAACGGTTTGCCCTGACGAAAGCCGGACAGGTGAAGACCGGAGGCAAGCGTCATGAAAAAGACGACCGGCATGATATCCATGACCAGCGTCATTATGTACTGGGCTTTTCCAATCTGAAGAAGATACAGGCCTTGCAGGATGAGGTCGTCAGCAAGCGGGAAGAACAGGAATTCTTCCGTCAGAAAGAAAAGCAGGCCAGACGGGCGGCGCAGAAACTGTACAAGCAGAGTGAGGCCATTGTCCGGGCGGAGGTAGTGAATTCCTTTGCGGAAATTAATCTGGCTCCCCTGCAGGAAAAGATAGCCCGGCTGCAGGAAACGGAGAAAAAACTGCAGCTGGAAAATGATGTACTGCAGCAGCTTAAGGCTGAGGAGCAGGAGTGCAAAGCTGAAATCAGCAGAGATACGGCTGTTTTGGATAATGTGCGTAACCAGCGCAGCCAGCTGGAGGAGCGTATGCGGCAAAATAAGAAGGAAATGATTACCGATGAAGAAATTTTTGCCGGAACAGAAGCCGCTGACCGGGAGAAGGGCTATCCGCTTTTGCAGCATTATGCTTCACTGGCGCTGGAGAAATTGGGTAGTCCGCAATTTGACCAGCAGAAGCGCAGCGTTCAGCAGAAGGAGTACAATCAATGGCTGAATGCTCGTGCACAGCGTGTAGGAGAAGTAAAACGGAAAAATAGTGCAGAATTGGTAGCGGCGATGACGGAATTCCGGCAGGAATATCCGGAGGCGGGCAGTGACCTTTTGGTTGACCCGGATGGTTATGGGGACTATGTGGCATTGCTGCACCGTTTGCAGGAAGATGACCTGCCAAAATTCGAGAGCCGGTTCAGTTATCTTCTGCGGGAGAATACCATCAATCAGATTGCGTTGTTCCAGTCCCATCTGGATGAGGCCTGTCATGAGATACGTGACCGTATTGCACTGATTAATGAGTCTCTGGCGGAAATTGACTACAACGAGGGCCGTTACATTCAGATAGAGTGCAATCTTACAGTCAGTGATACCATTGGTGAATTCCGCCGGGAGCTGCGAGCCTGTACGGATGATGTGCTGACTGGCAATCAGGAGGACAGCTACAGTGAGGAGAAATTCCGTCAGGTGGCCAAAATACTGGAACGTCTGCAGGGGCGTCCGGGCATGACGGAAATCGATGCCCGTTGGCGCAATGAGGTTATCGATGTGCGTAACTGGTTCGTCTTTGCCGCTTCGGAGCTATGGCGCAGTCCGGCTCCGGGAACGGATGAGGAATACGAGCACTATACGGATTCCGGTGGCAAGTCCGGCGGACAGAAGGAAAAACTGGCTTATACTATCCTTGCCGCCAGTATTGTTTACAATTTCGGACTGCGTGGACGGCGGGCGGGGGAACAATCCTTCCGCTTTGTGGTGATTGACGAGGCTTTCTTAAAGAGCTCCGATGAATCGGCAAGGTTTGGGTTGGAATTGTTCAAGAAACTGGACTTACAGCTTTTGGTGGTTACGCCTCTGCTGAAGATTGCCACAATTGAACCCTTTGTCAGCCATGTGGGCTTTGTTTATCAGCGTGATGAGGAACACCGTTCTTACCTGCGTAACCTCACCATTGAGGAATTGCAGGATGAACGCAGGCTTTATCACGAACATTAAATTTTTTCTCCTTGAATTAAAATATAAATGAGAAATAGAGAATATTTATAGCATGCTTTTCGAAAAGAATCCCTATTCAATAGATAAGAATAGGGATTCTTTCTAATTTATATAAAAATAAATATCAATGCGTTAATTATGAATACACTTTCTTAGTGCAAAAGTCCTAAGCCTGTGATATGGTTTATCAAGTGTTCTGGGAAAACACGAATGGAAAAGATGTATTTTAAAATCGAGCGGCTGCAGGGATACAGCCAACGTAGAAAGGCATGTGAGGAAATGAGACTGAAAGACATTCGTATAGGGTACAAGATTCTGATGCTGGTGGTTATCGGCATTATCGGTATGGCGATTCTTAGCTTTTCCGGTTACCGTGCCATGAGCAAGGCCGGAGATGACTTGGATAACATGTATAACCGCAAGATGAAAGCTACCCGTATGCTGGGCAATGAAATTAATTACATGCGTATGATTCAGGTGCGCATCGTTAAGCATATCATTGATCCGAAGGATGAAAAAATCAATGCATCCATTGATGAGGCGATGGACAACTACGAAAAGACATGGCCGGATTATAAGGCTTTGGGCATGCGGGCAGAAAAAGCAGCTGCGGAAATCCCCAATACGGAGAAAAAATGGGCTGAGTACAAAAGCGGCATTCAGGAAGCCAGAAAACTGGCTGATGCAGGCAGGACTCAGGAAGCCTGGACTTATTACAAGAAGGTGGAAGCCGACGTAACACAGGAACTCTTAAAGAGCCTTGTTGCCTTGCAGAAGGTAGCTGATGACAACGCTGAGGCACTCAATGAGGAAATCGTTGTCAGCAATCAGCGGGAAATGTTCCTGATGATTATTACCACGGTACTCTGCTTTGCCATCCTGATGGTTATAGCCTTCTTCATCATCCGCGATATTATGAATACGCTGGACAAGATGGTGGGGGAATGCAACCTGATGAAAAATGGTGATTTCCGGATTAAAGGCAATTATGAGCCCCGCGGGGATGAACTGGGACAGATGGAAGCGGCCATGCAGGCTATGCGTCAGTCCTTGAACAAGCTGATGCGTCAGGTCAGCGAATCTTCTGAGCAGCTGGCAGCTTCCTCCGAAGAACTGACCGCCAGTGCCGGACAGGCTGCTCAGGCGGCAACGCAGGTGGCGCAGTCCGCTACGGAAGTCGTTGAGTCCGTGGAACACCAGCAGAAGTCCGTAATGGACAGTAATGAAGCGGTTCAGAGTGCCGAAGCATCTGTGGAAGAAATCCGCCAGAAATCCGACCAGGTAGAGGCAAATTCCAATGCCGCAGCAACGCGTGCGGAAAAGGGCAATCAGGCTATTGATGCATCCGTCCGTCAGATTAAGGACGTTGAGGAAACCGTTACAGCGTCGGCGAAGATGGTTGATCGTCTGGGTGAGCGTTCCAAGGAAATCGGCGAAATTGTGGATACCATGACGGGCATTGCCGAGCAGACCAATTTGCTCGCGCTGAATGCATCTATCGAAGCTGCCCGCGCCGGTGAACATGGTCGTGGCTTTACCGTAGTAGCCGGTGAGGTCGGCAAGCTGGCGCAGGAATCCAAGGATTCTGCGGAAAAAATCGCTCGTATCATCAAGGAAATTCAGGGGGATACGGAGAATGCTGTGCTCTCTATGCGCACCGGCCGCGAAGCGGTGGTGGAAGGCGCACAGAGCGTAGAATCCCTGCGTACCATGTTTGAGGAAATCAATCAGCTGGTAGTCGGTGTATCCGGCGAAATCAGTCATGTGACCGAATCCATCAACGCTATGGCTGATGCCACCAACGACATCGCCAGCGAAATGAACGATATCAACAGCTACAGCGGTAAGGTTGCCAGCGAAATGCAGGCCGTATCTGCCGCTACGGAAGAACAGTCCGCTTCGGCAGAAGAAATCGCTGCCGCCAGCGAGGCTTTGGCAAAACTGGCACAGGACCAGCAGGAAGCACTGTCCCAGTTCCGGTTCTAAGCTAACATCGTAGTATAAAGACGCCCACCGGGCTGATAATAACTTTCCTTCGCCATAGACAGGCTTGTCAAAAGCTGCGGAAAGTCATCATCAGCCCGGCGGGCTTAGTATTTACATTACATAGTGATTACAAAGGCGCCCGTGAGACTGGTAATATTTTTCCTTCGCTATAGACAAGCTTGTCAAAAGCTGCGGAAAAACATCACCAGTCTCACGGGCTTATTGCGTACATTACAATATATAGGTTAAGAATACATGTTAAGAATGCTAAAACCAAGGCGGGAGGGAGAGGCGAGGACTTTCGGCAGCGTCCGCAGCCTTAGGGCTGCTTTTTTCATGCCTGTTGGGACATACTATATTTTGACGATTACCTTATACTCGCCAGTCTATATTGGACATGGGGAAAAGCTATTAATGATAAATTAATGGTCTGCTGCAAAATGGCAGGCCATTTTTTTTTTTGCAAAAATCTAAAGTATGAAGGAATTTTGTTTTTATCAGCGAATATTAAAAGCAAGTGATTATATTTTGTTAGAGGATTTGTCATCACGGAAGGAGTGAATCGGTATGAAAGCGCAGGTATGGGGAATTTGGGCGATACTGTGCGTTTTTTTTGTGCCTGATACTGTCTTTTCGGGGGGGGCAAACATACCTATCCAGTAGTCACTTATCAACAAGTTAATAGTGAATATATAAGCCTTTCTTTTCAGGATGGGGGAGTTTTGTGTGCTCATCTATGCTGGAACAGAAGGCTTTTTTCGCGTGGCGGACTTGCAATCGTATCATTATCTTAAAACAATATTAATGGAGGAAGCTCATGATGAAAAAATTCCATAAAAAGCAAAGACTCCTCTCCGCCGTTCTCGGCATGGCGGTTTCCTGCTCTGCCGGAGGTGTGGTGGATGCCGCGGTTAATTATCAGCCTGACCCGCCAGGTTCAGTGATGGCAGAAACCGGCGAGGCTTCTTACATCGTTACGGAGCTTACTATTACAGGCAACAAACATCATTCTACAGAAGAAATCAAACGGCTCGTGCCAGAGGCTTCGCGTCCCCTCGTGCGCCCCAGGCAGCTTTCGCGTCAGCTCTCCCTGCTAAACGATGGGCAGGTCATGAAAATTGACGCTACCTTTACGCCCATTGGCGATCAGGAATACCGTTTGACCCTTGCGGTAAAAGAAGTCAAGAACGATCGTTTCGCGGTTACTTTCAACAACACGGGCAATAAGTACACCGGTGACTACCGCGTTGGGCTCTCCTGGATGAATACCGACATCACCAGGCACGGCGATGCCCTTAGTCTCGCTTATACCACCTCACCGGATGAACATTTCTCTGATGTCAAGCAGGTCGGCTTGACCTATAAGGCGATACTGCCCAACAGCGGCGACAGTATGTTCTTTGCCTACAGTTATTCCGATGTAGATATGGGGGAGATTGCGTCCTTTCCCGGCACCGGTGTGTCCCTGGAGGCAACAGGCAAAGGGCACAACGCCAGCCTTCACTATCAGCGCAATCTAAACTACCGAAAATCACATCGGCAGCTCCTTGATTTTGGCTTTGACTACAAGAATTATGATAACGACCAAACCTGGCGCGGTATAGTCGGCCCTGCCAGAAGTACCAATTATGAGGTGGGGACATTTTCAACCACCTATTATGACATCACACGCCATGAACGGGATGTATTTTCCTGGAACATCGGCTGGACAGTAAATCTGTTGGGCAATAAAACCGACTACGAAAAAGTTCGTGACGGTTCCGATAAAGATTTTCATATCTTCAAAGTCGGAACTGGCTATCAGCACACGATGAAAAGCAACTGGATAATCGGTCTCTCCGCCGGTGCCCAGTGGACACCTAATGATCTCATGCAAAGCGAGCAATTTGGTGCAGGCGGATTTGGCAGTGTAAGAGGATTCAAGGAGCGTGTGGCTACGGGAGATACCGGTTTTGGCGGCAGCCTGGAAATCTACACACCGCAATACATACCCAATTCAAGATTCGTGCTATTCATGGATGGGGCGTGGATGTCCAATAATACAACAAATCTCGGGGAGAAAGGAAACCGGCACATTTCTTCCTGGGGGCTGGGCTACCGCTACGGCAACGAAAAGATTGGCCTTTATGCCAGCATCGATTATGCCCATCCGCTAAGCTATGGAGAGTTCAACGGCGAAGCAATCCGCCCGTGGACCTTCATGCTGACCAAGACGTTCTGAACACTTCTATAAAAAGGGGTTGAATTTTATGTCGATGTCCAGAAAACTCCAAAAGAAACTCTTCCATAAATTATTGTATTCAGCGCTTGCCCTCTCGGTACTTAGCACAGGGACGGCCTATGCAGAAGAGGGGATGCCACAAGGCGGTTCCGTTGTCACGGCAACGGCGCCAACCGGATTTTCTGCTAATCCGGTCAGTGGTGCCGCAATGACTGCTACCGCTAACACGCTGATAAACTGGGATTCCTTTAATCTTGGCACAGGTAAAACCCTGACCTTAGATCCCAATGGTTTCGTTTTCATGCATCAGGTCACGGGAGCTTCACAGTCAGAGATTCAGGGCATACTCAATGGTGGAACAAGTGGCCACCTGATTCTCGCGAACCCGCATGGCATTATCATAGACGGTGCGACCATCAATGCAGATCATCTGACGCTGACCACCATGCAAAACCTCGACGCCACCGGCTTTAGCAAGCTGACTAGTGGCGGCTGGGGACCGGAAGTGAACACGAATGACCAGATTGTCGGCATTACCAATTCCACCATTGGCGTAAAGCATTATTTGGGTGTGTTGGCGGGCGTTATCATGCTGGCCGACCACGTGACCGTCAATACGGAAAACTCCACCATCGACCTTACCGCGGTGAAGAACGGGCAATATTCCCTGCTGATGGGAAGAGATGCATTTTACTCCAATGGTGTCCAGTATACCAACGCTTCGAATAGTATCAAGATTGGCGATAATACCGTGCTGAACGCCAACGGCAACAGCTATAACCAAATTCATGTTTTGGGCGGCCAGGTCGCTATCGGCGACTATGCACAATTGAACACGGGCAGCAATCCCGACATGAGCAATGTGTTGGTGGAAGCCGTTGCCACCAAGAACGATTCGGAAAGCGACCCTGACAAAGTATATACGGCCTCCGAAGATAATTTGATACACATGGGCTTGGTAAGCTTTTCAAACGGAAGCTTTGCCCTGGTAGGTGGTAATCTGACCGGTGAAACAGAATCCTTCCAGGAAAAATTCACTAAGGTTGGCGGCGAAACTCCTACGCCTCCCGGCCCTACACCACCTGAGCCACCGGGGCCTACGCCGCCTACACCTCCTGAACCACCGGGACCTACGCCACCTGGGCCAACACCGCCTGAGCCTGGTTCCCTCACCCCTGAGCAAAAAGCCCAAGCCCACGAAACTGCCAACAACCTTCTTGACTCGGCAATGAACAACGACGCCTTGAAGGCATTACAGGAGGCTGTGTCCGGCTCGCAGACGAGCTCCGAAGGCAGCAATTATGTTACCATCCAATCCGGCGGCGACTCCACGGGCGGCCTGAATATTGCCAAAGGCCTCGAAGGCCTCACCGTCTCCGAAGCCGCATCCCGCTCCCGCAACCTTGCCAAGCAATATATGCAAGCTCTCCAGGACGGCGATAAGGTCAGGGCCGATGAGCTCAAGCAACAGCTCAAAGACGCCAACACCACCGTAAAGGTCTTGAAGGAGCAGGAAAAGCTTACCAAGGAAGAAAAGGAAAAGGCCGCGAAGGGAGCCTACGAGAAAGCGCTGAAGGACGCGCAGGAAGCCGCGAAGAAAGTAGAAGAAGCCCGCGCCAAAGCGGAACTGGCCGCACGGGATTATTTGAATGCCCTGAAGACCGGCGACCCGGAAATCATCGCGGCGTACAAAGAACGTTTGCAAGAGGCGAACGACGCGCTGCTGGAGGCAAAGCGGAACGAAGAGGCCGCGAAACAGGCGACGTATGAGGCTTCCTCTAATGTCGCCCGTGCGCAGGCAGAACTCAACAACGTCCAGAACAACTTCAATGATTCCGGCGCGGCAGGCGGAGAGACCCAGCAGACCACGCAACAGGCAGTCGAGCAACCGACACAGCAACAGACCGTCGAGCAACAAAGCCAAAGCCAGCAGGGCGAGCAGCGCACCTCTGTCGTCGAGACCGGCGGGCAGGGCGGTCTGAACATCGGCGGCGAGCGTCCCGTCGTGGAAACCGAAACCACACGTCCACGCACAGGCACGTCCCAGCAGACTACGCAGGAAAAGGTTTCTGTACTGGAGCAAAAGTACAAGGAACTAGACGAAACCGTCGGCAAACTCGTTTCCGATATAACAGCCGCTGATGTTGCTTATATGAAGGCGGAGGACGCCGGTGCTAGCCAAGAAGAACTCGACCGACTGAAAGCAGAGCGCGCTCAAATTGCGAATAAAAGAGATGCTGTTTGGGAGGAAAGGGACGCTGCCGAAGCCGAGCTGAAAGATGCCAAGGTTCAGCAATGGGAGCAAATGCCAGCCAGTGAAAAGATTCCTGTACTGGAGCAAAAGTACAAGGAACTAGACGAAACCGTCGGCAAACTCGTTTCCGATATAACAGCCGCTGATGTTGCTTATATGAAGGCGGAGGACGCCGGTGC